>JABAOH010248337.1_pt1 | contig 17672 bp, 14 predicted proteins | sample 7062181 | NCBI WGS metagenome assembly JABAOH01 (sample SAMN14538630, study PRJNA623070) | marine sediment metagenome | biome: marine biome [ENVO:00000428]; feature: marine pelagic biome [ENVO:01000023]; material: deep marine sediment [ENVO:00002113]; isolation source: pool of 5 deep marine... | reverse complement strand
TATGGAACCGGTGCTATTATGGCTGTGCCATGCGGCGATGAACGCGATTTTAAATTTGCCCAACATTTCAATATTCCTATTACCAATATTATTGGGAATGCTTTTACCGGAACAGATGCAAACCCTACCAAAGATGCCATATTAACCAATAGCGGTTTCCTTACGGGTATGCCTATGCGTAAAGCCATTGAAGTGATGATTGTTGAATTAGAAACAAGAGGTATTGGCAAAAGAAAAGTGAATTATAAAATGCGTGATGCCGCTTTTAGCCGCCAGCGCTATTGGGGCGAGCCTTTCCCCATACAATGGATGGACGACAATGCTATACCGTTGCCAGAAAATGAACTGCCTTTATTATTGCCTGAAGTAGAAACTTATTCTCCGGGTCCGGAAGGAGAGGGACCATTAGCCAATATTCCTGAATGGGTACAACGCAATTTAGAAACCAATACCATGCCCGGTTATGCCGGAAGTAGCTGGTATTTTTTGCGATACATGGATCCGCATAACACTACTGCTTTTTGTGATAGAAAGATAAGCGATTACTGGGGGCAGGTNNCCAAAGCCTTATTTGATTTAGGTTATATTGGCTTTGATGAACCTTTTAAAAAATTAGTGAATCAGGGTATGATACAAGGCAGTAGCCGCTTTGTATATCGAATTCAGGGCACACATACTTTTGTTTCTGCCGGATTGAAGAATCAATACGAAGTAAATGCTTTGCATGTGGATGTATATATGGTAGATGGTGTGGTATTAGATATAACGGCTTTTAAACAATGGCGGAATGGAGAATATGCTAATGCTGAATTTATTTTAGAAGAGGGCAAATACATTTGTGGTGTTGAAGTAGAAAAAATGTCGAAATCTAAATTCAATACCGTGAATCCGGATGATTTGGTGGCGAAATACGGGGCAGACACTTTCCGCATGTACGAAATGTTTTTAGGCCCGGTGGAGCAAAGTAAACCCTGGGATACCAAGGGAATTGAAGGGGTACACCGTTTTTTGAAAAAACTATGGCGCTTGTTTTTTGATGAAGTGAAGGGGACAGTTATTCTGAATCAGGAGCCGGCTACTCCACAGCAATTAAAAGTATTGCACAAAACCATTAAAAAAATTGAAGAAGATACTGAACGATTTTCATTCAATACCGCCGTTGCGGCATTTATGGTTTGCGTAAATGAATTGAGCGACTTACATACACATAATAAAGCCATTCTGGAACCATTGGTTGTTTTGCTGGCACCCTATGCACCGCATGTAGCAGAAGAATTATGGCATGTGTTAGGTAATGAGGGATCGGTTGTAAATGCGCCTTTCCCGGCATGGAATGCCAGCTATTTAACAGAATCTGTAAAAGAATATCCGGTAAGCATCAATGGTAAATTAAGAACCACCATTTCTTTTTCGCTTACTGCTACACAGGATGAAGTAGAGCAGGTTACCTTGCAAAATGAAGTAGTAAAAAAATGGACAGAAGATAAGCCCATTAAAAAATTCATTTTTGTAAAAGGTAAAATGATTAATGTGGTGGTGTAGGTATATTTAGTGCATCATTACTAATTTTTTAATGGCCATAATGGTGCCGGTATGCAATCCTTCATGAAAAGGAAGAAATTGTATGGCATCTGAAATGCTGCTTAAGGTAACGCCATAGCGGGTTTGGAATGTTTCGTATTGAGAAAACAGATGCTCCGCTAAATCCGCATTCAGTTGATGTAATGAATCGATCATTGTTTGTTTTATGCGTACAATTTCTTGTTCATCCCATTGCTTTTCTGGTTTGCTACCTCCCTTAAATTGTAATATAATAGATTCATCTACCACCGGTTTAAGTCCGGAACGTATATAACAAAGCCCTTGCTGTGCCGCAATTAAGTGGCCAAAATTCCAAATAATATTATTGTTAAACCCATTGGGTATTGTATTGAGTTGTACAACCGATAAAGGCTCACACATTTCAATTAAGTATTTTCTGATATTTACTATGTTTTGAATAACAGAATTCATGTTGTTTATTTTTTATTTAAAAGCTATTTGTCTATTACCATTGTTGCAATAGAATGGGGTAGGCTAACTAATTGTGTGGCAGCACCATGAATCCATAAATGGTATTGTATGGCCTTATTGGTTGGGTTCATCACAATAACAGCCAAGCTGCCATCCTGATTTTCAAATGCAGTAGTTTCTAACTGGTCTCTGTTCGATGAACTGATAATTCTCCTGGCACCCGGATGCACAAATTTTGAAAACTGCCCCAAATAATAATAGCTGTTGGTGTATAGCAGTTTTCCGGTTCGGGTATCGGCATGTATGGGCGCAAAACAAAAATTACCAACATGGTTAGGGCCTCCTTTTTCATCTAATAAAATATTCCAGTCGGTCCAGGCTACTGTTCCATTATTAAAATCATTGATGAGTGAGTGTCCATAACGTTCACCCAGGCTCCAGTCATTGATTCTGTCATAACTAAATTTTTCAATGCAACCTTCTGTAAACATTAAATATTTATTTGGGTAGGCTTCGTGTACCCTTTGTTCATTTAAAAATTCCATACCACTGCCTGTCCATGTTTCGTACCAGTGATACCCAATACCCCAAACATATTTGGCTGCTTCCGGGTCATCCAATACTGTGCTGGCACGTTGGTACAATAAATCACGATTGTGATCCCATATAATCAGCTTTTTATCGCCAAGGCCACTCCGCTGTAATGCGGGTCCTAAATAACCTTTCACAAAATCTCTTTCTGCTTCAGCACTGTAAATACAGGATTCCCAGGTTTGCCTGGCCATGGGCTCATTTTGCACTGTAAGACCCCAAACAGGAATACCATCCGCTTCATAAGCTTTTATAAATTTTACATAATACTGTGCCCAGGCTTTCCTGAAATTATTTTTCAGGTGGCCGCCTTCCACCATGCTGTTATTATCTTTCATCCAGGCTGGTGGCGACCATGGCGAAACAAATAAATGCAATTTGTTGCCGGTTGCTTTTGCTGCAGCTTTAATCAACGGCATTTTATAAGTTTTATCATGTGCAATTGAAAAGGTAGATAAACTGCTATCATTATTAGCAACATAGGTATAACTGTCACTGCTAAAATCGCAACTGTTAATATTGGTGCGTCCCATAGTATAACCAATGCCTTTTGTTGGATTGTAGTAGGCATCGAGCAATTCTTGTCTGGTAGCTTCAGGCAGTTTATAAAATGTTTCTGCAGCAGCATCGGTAATAGCACCTCCAAATCCAATTACTTTTTGAAACTGTTTCCCGGGGTCTACAAAAACACATACCTGTGTTTCAACCGGCTGATCCATTGGTGAAAATGTTAAGGTATCGGTTGCCGATATTCTGTAACGGGTGCCTTCTGCAGTGGTGTATACAATCACTTTCTTCGCGTTGTATGAATGTGCTTTTGGCGCAGGTTGCGTAGCAGGAATCTTGATAAAACCAATACCTGCTATTGCAGCAAATATGCATGTAATCAATACTTTCATATGGTGTTACATTTTTTTGTTCCTACTTAATGTTTTGCTATCCGTGTTTGTTGTGATAGTACACGAAGAATAACAGATTCAAAACGACTATTTTTGATGCGTATTTTTTAAAACAAGAAAATTTTTAAAAGAATTGTTTTGGAAAGGTACATTCAAATGAAATAAAGCAAAGTTTTTTTTATAATTTCTTTCATTATTGTGCGGCAAAACTTAGCTTAAAAATTGCTGTAATCCCTTGCTGTATAGGATTACAGGCTAAAAAATGATTGTTTCAAAATTGGAGGGAGTACCCCATCTTTTGAAAGCGGCTGAAATATAGTTCTGCAAAGGGTTTGAACCATTATTTTACAATTTTAGTCGGACAACAATAAATTTCTTTATTAAAATTTCATGAACACCTTTGAACAGTTGAGCTGTTCATTTGCAGAAATGTAGCTTCTTTAAAATTGCAAAACTTATGTTACAATAAAATGCTGATAATATTTGGAATGAAATGATACCCGAATAAATGTATTTTGATAAAAAAATAATCATGGTTACATTTGATGTTGGGGGATAGCCGAAATACACTTTAAAATGCTAATATATGCTTCGGGTTAGGCGAAAAAATATATTGCTATTTTTGGGCATTGAAATAATTGTGTATTTGTGTAGGGCCATCGATTCAATCAGCTGGAAGAATGCTTACAAATGCATCAACAATTTCAATTTTCCCCACAATTCATTGTCAAAACCGGAAACGGAAAACTGGCTGCTATCAGCGGCATTGCCCATTCTTATAATAACTAATTGCTGTGAGGGTACTACATAAATTTTCTGATCGTTTTTACCCAATGCTGCATACATATCTGTAGGGGCATTGGGAATGATTGCAGTAGGAAATACAGTTTGCAGGGATGGCAACATGCAACTCCTTTTTCCATTTAGCCATGTTAAATACCCGTAGCTCAGATTTAAATTTTGCGAAGTATTGATTTGTTGATGAAAATAAACGCTATCACCTAATACAGGTATATTACCCCAGTTGCCTTTATTCAATAGCAATAACCCAAATTTAGCCATGCTTCTGGCATTGCTATAATATACGTTATTTGAATTGGGTATTTTTATCCATGTGCCATTCATTCCAATTTTACCGCTTATTTTTTGTTGAAAGTAACTGTTGAATGGCATACCCGATACATTGGCAATTACCTGATCTAACAAAGTGTATGCGCCGGTATGATAAGCCCATCTCGTTCCTGCATCGGCTTTATAAATTAGGCAGGATGGCAAGGTGCAGTAATTATCGGGTACATCATCATCTAAACCGGTGGTCATGGTTAACTGATGGCGAATGGTAATTTTGTTTTCTTTGTCAATAGGGGCTCTTGTCCATCCCGTGCCTAAATATTTTGATGAAATGTCATTGATATTTAATAGCCCTTCTCTTTGTGCAATTCCCACCAATAAGCCTGTCATGGTTTTACCTGCCGATGCCCAATACCATAAGCTGTCTGCCGTAAAACTTCCAAAATATTGTTCTGTAACGATTTTGCCGTTTTTTAAAATAATAAAGGCTTTGGTATTTTTACTTTGCAAGTAAGGATACAAATTATTCAGTGCTGTATTATCCCAACCTAATGTAGCCGGCGCAATGGTTTCCCATGTGCTGCTATTCACCGGCGGAAAGTATAAACTGTCTGAATGCGAACCTGTAGCAGGGGGGACATTTTTTTTATGGCATCCCGTTGCAATGAACAGGCACAGCATTACTGTTACGAATTGAAAATTTATTTTCATATACTTAAGCTATGGTTGGGTTTGACTGTAATGTAATGAAAACGTTTAATCTGTATAGGCAATTGAAATGTATTTTATTTATCCGTATGCATACCAATATACATGGTAGGCCATATTATATGCAAACAAAATTGATGGATATCAAATAAACCGGCAGCTACATTAAAATCGTATTCATTTTTCGCTTTACCGCATAACTTCGGTTGGTAACCATTGCAACTGCCATGTTGAAATATTGCCTTATACTTTTATTAGCCTTGCTATGCATTAATAGGTTGGTGGCACAAAAAAAGAATGCCGCTTATCGTTACACGATGCATAAAATTCACACACCCATACAAATTGACGGTGTAATGAATGAACCGGCCTGGCAACAGGCACAAGTAGCTAAAAACTTTTTTATGGTGTTACCCATGGATACCAGCTTAGCCAATGTTCCCACCGAAGTGCGGATGGTGTATGATGATCATAATATTTATATTCTTGCTATTTGTTACAATACAAGGAAAGGCCCCAATATGGTAGAATCGTTGCACCGCGATTTTAACTTTCAGAAAAATGATAATTTCATTTTCTTTTTAGATCCTTTCGATGACCAAACCAACGGATTTACTTTTGGTGCCAATGCCGATGGTGCCCAATGGGATGGTGCCATGTATGAAGGCGGAAAAGTGGATTTGAATTGGGATAACAAATGGGTGTCTGTTGTAAAGAATTATAAAAACCGTTGGGTTTTTGAAGCAGCCATTCCTTTTAAAAGTATTCGTTATAAAAACGGCATTAAAGAATGGGGTATTAACTTCAGCAGGAACGATTTAAAGGCAGCAGAAAAATCGAGTTGGACGCCTATTCCACGTCAGTTCCCTACAGCCTCGCTCGCCTATACCGGTATTCTTGAATTAGACTCAGCTGCACCCTTGTATAAAAAAAACATATCTGTTATTCCTTATACATTAACCAACTGGCAGAAGGATTATACCAACAATACCAATGGCGTATTGAGCCAGCGTTTTGGTTTAGATGCCAAAATATCTGTAACCCCTGCATTGAACCTTGACCTTACCATACATCCCGATTTTTCGCAGGTGGAAGTTGATCAACAAGTAACCAATTTAAGCAGGTTTGAATTGTTTTTTCCGGAGAAACGGCAATTCTTTTTAGAAAACAGCGACCTTTTTGGTGATTTTGGTTTCAGCGGCATACAGCCTTTCTTTTCAAGAAGGGTTGGTTTGGATGCGCCTATTAATGCAGGTGCCCGCTTAAGTGGTAAACTCAATAAAGACTGGCGTGTTGGTGCCATGGATATGGAAACACAGCAATTACCCGGGGTATATCTTCCCAATCAAAATTTTTCGGTTGTTTCTTTGCAGCGGCGTGTTTTCCAACGGTCGAGCATTGGCGTAATTTATGTTGATAAAACTTCTATTGGCTACCATCCCGGCAATGATACCACAAAACCCATTTACTCGTTGTATAACCGCAATTTTGGATTGCAATACAACCTCGCATCACCCAATAATGTATGGACGGGTAAGGCTTTTGTGCTCAAATCACTTAGTCCGGGCAAATCGGGCGATGCTATTTCCCATGCAGCTAATCTGGCCTATAATAGCCGTAAGTGGAGTGTTATTGGGGAATATGAATATGTAGGCAAAAATTATACGGCAGAAACAGGCTATGTTCCCCGCACCGGTTATGTTCGGTTCAACCCTCAAATAATTCGATATTTTTTTCCAAAGGGTGGCAGCATTTTAAGTCATGGCCCTCAATTCAACCTGTCGTACTATTTTGATGAAAAAATGCACCGAACCGATTATGAAAACAGTTTTCTATACCTGATTACATTTCGTAACCGGTTGAGTATAGATGCTTATGCAGCGCAAGATTATGTGCAACTATTGCAACCCTTCGATCCAACCAATACCGGTAAAGATTCATTGGCTATTGGAACCATACACAAATGGAATACGGTTGGCTTTGATATAAATTCGCAACCACAAAAATTATTTACTTATGCATTCTCGGTACGTTACGGCGGGTATTATACTTCCGGAACACATTTGGCCATTAATTCAACCATTGGCTATCGCTTTCAGCCTTATGTTAATATGAATATGAACTTTAGTTATAATTACCTGCAATTGCCTGCTCCATGGGGTAATACGCCGTTTTATTTAGTGGGGCCGCGTATTGACGTAACTTTCACCAATAACTTATATTTCACTACCTATATTCAATACAACAATCAGTTGAATAACCTGAACATTAACAGCCGATTGCAGTGGCGCTATAAACCGGCATCCGACTTATTTCTGGTATATACCGATAATTATTATCCGGCCCCGTTTATGGTAAAAAACAGAGAGCTGGCTTTAAAATTTAATTACTGGTGGAATTTGTAATATTTTTTTCATACAGCCGCATCATTCATTTTATTTGCATATATCTTTCAGCACCTTCCATACGTTTGCTGCTACTACCATAGCGCCTGCTGCATTGGGGTGAATGCCATCATTCTGGTTCAGTGCAGGGTTGCCACCAACCCCTTCTAACAGAAATGGGATGAGTGCAATATGATTTTTAGCCGCCAGTTTCGGATAAATGGCTTCAAAAGTATGGGTATAGGTTTGCCCCAGATTGGGCGGTAGCTGCATGCCTGCCAGCACAATAGCGGCTGATGGATATTTTTCTTTTACCCGATCAATAATATCCTGCAAATTTTTTTCAGTAGCAGTTAATGGAATACCCCGCAATCCGTCATTGCCGCCCAGTTCCAACACAAAAACATCCATCGGCTGCCGTAAAATCCAATCAATGCGGCTTAAGCCACCTGCTGTAGTTTCGCCACTTACACCGGCATTTACTACCTGATAGGGCAAATGTAAAGCGTCTATTTTTTGTTGTATTAATGCAGGAAATGCTTGCGAAGGATCTAATCCATATCCGGCTGTAAGGCTGTTGCCAAAAAATACAATGATTTTTTGTTTTACCGTGGTGGGTATTGGTGCTGGTTTATTTAGGGTATCTTTTTGCTGCTGTTTGTTCCCGGTTTTGTTTTGGTTACAAGCTGCCACCCAAACAATTAAAAATAGCTGAATGTAAAACAATATCTTTTTCATAAAGTTGTAGCTGTAGTATATAGTTGTACGAATTTAAATTTAGATTGTCGGTAATTTTATAAAAAATCTTTTGAATGTACAGTGCATCTCACTAACCGGGCACTGTTCCTTTATTGAATTTTGTTTGAGCAAGTTAAATCAAAATACATGGAAACCATTCTTCAGTTGCAACAAGTAGGTAAAACATATAAAAGTGGCAATCAAACATTAGCAGTGTTAGAGCATATCAGTTTTTCTGCAGAAGCCGGCACTACTTTATCAATTGTTGGTCCCTCCGGCAGTGGTAAAACAACGCTGCTGGGCTTGTGTGCCGGACTCGATCACCCTTCTTCCGGCAGCATTGTACTGCACCAGCAACGTCTCGAAAGTTTAGATGAAGATCAATTGGCTGCCATCAGAAATCAATATGTGGGTTTTATTTTTCAAAACTTTCAGTTAATGCCTACATTAACCGCATTGGAAAATATAATGGTGCCATTGGAATTAAGGGGCGAAAAGCAGGTAAAAAAGCGTTCATTAGAACTATTATATAAAGTTGGGCTGGCGGACAGGGCCCATCATTACCCAGCACAACTGAGTGGGGGCGAGCAACAGCGCATTGCTATTGCCCGTGCCTTTGCTAACCAGCCAGCCATTTTATTTGCCGATGAACCTACCGGTAATCTGGATGCAGAAACCAGCGAAATGATTGTGAACCTTCTTTTCAATTTGAATAAAGAATCCGGTACTACATTGGTATTGGTAACGCATGATATTGAACTGGCATCAAAAACGCAACGTATTATTCGCCTGAAAGGCGGAAAAATTGAATCAGATATAGTTACGGCAATGGCTAAACGTTGATTTACCAGCTTAAATATTGAAAGATGCATCTTAATCTGCAATCATGAACCAAAATACTTCACAAATAGTAACACATCACCCAAACAAAAACAGTTTCCGGCCGGGCTGGTTGTTGTGCATGGCCTGGCGGGATAGCCGGCGCAGCCGCTCCCGGTTGCTGCTCTTTGTATCTTCTGTAATTGTTGGCATAGCTTCCCTGGTAGCCATTTATTCATTGGNNTTTGTTGGGCGCCGATGTTAAAATAACTTCTAATCAGCCACTCACCCCTGCTATACAGCAGTTGGTAGATTCTTTACGCCATAGCAGCAATTATTCGGAAGAAAGAAATTTTGCATCGATGGTGTTGTTTAAAAAAAATAACGGTATCCGTTTGGTGCAGGTAAGGGCATTACAAGGCAGCTTTCCTTATTATGGTGCTTTAGAAACTGATCCTGCCAATGCGGGCATTGCTTTCCGTACTCAGCAACGGGCATTGGTAGACGCCACTTTAATGCTACAATATGGAGCAAACATTGGTGACTCTATTCAGGTGGGTACAGTCACTTTTGCTATTGCAGGAAAATTATTGAATGCCCCCGGACAAACAGGTTTTTCTGCTGCAATTGCCCCCATTGTATACTTACCCTTGCAATATATACAGCAAACCGGCCTGCTGCAAAAAGGCAGTCGCGTTAGTTATCAGTATTATTTTCATTTTAAACAAACAGCAAATATTGAAAAATGGGCTGAAGCAGTGCGCCCCCGATTGGAAGCCAACGATTGTGCTATTGAAACCGTTGAAACGCAAAAAGAAAATACCGGACGAACGTTTACTGATCTTACGCGCTTCCTATCCTTAGTGGGTTTTATTGCTTTGTTATTGGGTTGCACGGGTGTGGCCAGTGCCGTGCATGTGTATGTAAAAGAAAAAATAAATACCATTGCTGTATTGCGTTGTCTGGGTGTAAAAGCATCGCAGGCTTTTACCATATTTTTGATTCAGATTACTGGTATTGGATTGCTGGGTTCTGCCATTGGTGCGGCATTGGGCATTGTTTTACAACAGTTTTTACCCTTTGTTCTAAGCGATTTTTTGCCGGTACACATCAGTACTGCCATCTCCTGGACGGCAGTAGGGCAGGGCATGTTGCTGGGAGTACTGATATCTGTTTTATTTGCACTCTTGCCTTTGTTGTCTATCCGCAACATATCACCACTCAATGCAATTCGAGTTGCTTATGAACCCACACAACGTAAAAATGATTTTTCCGGATGGTGGGTATATGTATTGATTGTATTATTTGTGTATGGTTTTACGTATGTACAAATACAGGAATGGAAACAGGCACTTCAATTTACAATCGGTATCGGTATGGCATTGCTGGTATTAACTTCCATTGCCCGATTACTGATGTGGATGGTACGGTGTTTTTTTCCTTCCTCGTGGAATTATGTTGTGCGACAAGCGTTGGCAAATTTATACCGGCCCAATAACCAAACTACATTATTAATGGTAGCCATTGGGCTGGGTACGGCCTTCATCAGTATCTTGTTTTTTGTGCAGTCTATCTTAATGAACCGGCTCAATCTATCATCCGGTACCAACCAACCCAATATTGTTTTGTTTGATATACAAAGCAGCCAAAAACAAGGCGTAGGCAATGTTGCAGCCACTTACCATTTGCATGTAAATGCGTTTGTGCCTGTTGTAAACATGCGTGTGGCAGCATTGAATGTTATCAAGGCTGCTCAGGCTTTAACTGATACCAGCGGTAAACTGCCCCGTGGTTTATTCAGAAGAGAATACCGCGTTACTTACCGCGATTCATTAACAGCTTCTGAAAAAATAGTAGCGGGCAAATGGGTGGGCGTTGCCAACGGTAACGGCCTGCCGTATATTTCAATGGAAGAAAATTTTGCCAAAAGAAATAAAGTGCATTTGGGCGATACCCTTACATTTAATGTGCAGGGGGTACCCATACCAACCATTGTAGGCAGCCTACGACAGGTAAATTGGGGGGGTATGCAAACCAATTTTTTAGTGCTGTTTCCCAAAGGCGTGTTAGAATCTGCTCCGCAATTTTGGGTATTGCTCACCAAAGTGCCCACCCAACAGGTATCTGCGCAGTTCCAACAGGCTATTGTGCAGCAATTCCCCAATGTATCTATCATTGATTTGGCCTTAGTATTACAAATACTCAACGACCTTATCAGTAAAATTGGTTTTGTTGTTCGCTTTATGGCAGGCTTAAGTATCAGCACCGGTATTGTGGTATTCATTGCATCTGTATTCATGAGTAAATACCAGCGCATACGCGAAACTGTATTGTTGCGTACACTGGGTGCCAGCCGCAAACAAATATTTGCTATTACCGCATTGGAATATTTTTTCCTCGGTATACTGGCTGCCATTACCGGTATATTGTTAGGATTGGCTGCCGGTTGGGTATTGGCAAAATATACTTTTGAAACTGCTTTTCATCTGCAACTGTTACCCATTATCATATTGGTATTGATGGTTTGTTTACTAACGGTAGGCATTGGTTTAATCAATAGCCGTGGTATTGTAAAACGTTCTCCGTTAGAGGTATTGAGGAATGAAGTGTAGTGAATGGGGGTTGGGTGTTGGTCTTTAGTCTTTGGTGGATTACATTGTAAATCATCTATTTGTTATTGATTCAGGCATGCTTTATTGCAAATGATGCAATGGTTTGGTAAACTCAAAATAGACACAACATAACTTATTATTGTAATGGAACACACTGGCTTTACAGCTTTTGTTTGACGAACAAACTCAATGCTGATAAATAGTTTACAAAAACGGTGTACACGAACGCCAGCCTATAGCGGTTTAGCAAAATTGGCGGTTCAGTGCTTTGTATCAACATTTGTAGTGAAAATCGCCATCTTCGGCAACCCTAATAGCGTTATACGCCAATCATCATCTTCTCACTTCCACCTAAAACTATTAATCAGGTGTTTCATATCTTCTACCAAAAAGCGGTTAACGGGGGCTAATGAGTCCTGGTTGGGTGTGGCATCAAAGTAAAGGGCACCTCTTAAAAAATGATGGGTAGAGTCGGTTAAAAAAAACTGGTTGGCGGTGGCTACATTGCCGCCTACTTTAAAAAACATGCCATGTACGCCATTGGGGGTTACCATGAGCGAATCATCAATAGAATAGGCTTTTTCGCTGTGTTTGTTGGTAAGGGTAAAAGCATCATTCACCAATTTCTGAAAACTGTTGGGGCCAATGGCTTTGTAGCTTATATAAATGCGTCCGTTAAATTGCGGAAAGTCAATATTAATCCACCAGGGATTTTCCGTTTTTCCGCCCAAAAAAGTAGAGTCTTTTACCACCCGTGCATATACCGGATATTCAAAGGTATACGGGTAACCGGGCTGATTAAAAGTTTGGTATTGGTGTTGGGGAAAATTGATTTTATAATAACTTCTTGGTTTGGGTACAAAGGGACTATTGCAGGCAAAAGCGACAAAAGCAAAACAAATAGCGATAATGGCTTTGTGTTGTTGGAAAAACGGCATGTTATTTGGGTATAAAAATGGTAAAACTACAGTTGGTCATCATCAGATACTTTACTGATGGTTACTTTAATTTTGTTGATTCTTGTTTTCTCTACTTCCAGCATCATAAAATCAAATCCGGGAATGGAAACCACCTGGCCTTTTCTGGGAATTTCACCTGCAATTTCCAATATTAATCCGGCTAATGAATCACTTTCTCCTTTTAATGCATCAAATGTATCAACCGGCAGTTGCATAATTTTGCATACATCATTAATCATGATTTTACCTTCAAATATGTAGTTGTAATCATCTAATTTTCGGTAGCCATATTCTTCTTCATCAAATTCATCTTTAATATCTCCAATAATTTCTTCCAGAATATCTTCTAAAGTAACAATGCCACTGGTGCCGCCAAATTCATCTACCACAATAGCAAAATGTATACGCCTGCTTTGAAATTCGCGTAATAAATCTTCAATCATTTTATGNNGTTCATTTAAAAATGGCAACAAATCTTTGGTGCGCAATATGCCTACTACTTCATCCAAATCTTCTTTGTATACGGGCACCCGGCTGTAACTCATATCGGCAACCGATTGCAGCAATGCATGAAAGCTGGTATTGTATTCTACACCATGTACTTCTAAACGGGCTTTCATGATTTGCTTTACGGTAATATTGCCAAATTTTATAATTCCTTTTAAAATGTTTTTTTCATTTTCATTGGTGCCCGATTTGGTAATTTCAATGGCATGGTACAATTCATCGCTGGTAATGCTGCCTGTTTTTTGGGCTAATCTTCTTTCAATAATATCTGAATATTTTACCAGCACATTGCTTAAGCGTTTGCAGATGTAATGAATGAATTCAATGAGTGGTGCTACTNNTTTTGCGTGGCCAAAATTTTAGGCATTACTTCACCAAACAATAATAACACGGCGGTTACAATTACTACTTTGATTAAAAATTCTATCCAGATATTGGTAATCAAAAATGCAGGGTGGTAATTCAGCAACCATTCATCAATACTAATATTGAAAATGATAATAATGGCTATATCAATAAAGCTGTTGGCAATGAGTAAGGAGGCTAATAGTTTTTTAGGCTCAGTTAGCAGATGAATAATTTTTTTGTAGGAAGGATTTTGTTTGGTTTTGAGCAAATTGATGTCTTTTTGCTTCAGCGAAAAAAAAGCCGCCTCTGCCCCACTTACAAAAAATGAAATGACCAATAAAATAAAAAGCAAAATAATTAATGCTATACTGCCCTGCGGAATGGCTGCATTTAGTATGGTAAACGGATAAAATGCCGGGTGATGATCCAAAATATTTTATTTTAATGAATAATAACAAGCAGTCTTTACAAAAAAGCACCTGACTTACAAAAATATCATTTTTAAGCATGAAAAATCAATAAGGCATATTTTCTCCCGGATCTATCATGGGCGGAACATCTTCGCCACCATAGCCTTCAGGATTGTCGGGATGATTGCCGGAATGCCCATCGGCACGTTTATCTAACATAATCAGATTGTCGCCCACCACTTCAGTTGCAAATTTTTTATTGCCTTCTTTATCTTCCCAACTGCGAGTACGCAATCTGCCCTCTACATAAATTAAACTGCCTTTGTGCAGGTATTTTTGCGCCAAATCGGCTAACCCACGCCATAAAACTACGGTATGCCATTCTGTTTGTGAAACGAGTTTGCCACTGCGGTCTTTATAGGTTTCGGTAGTGGCCAAAGGAAATTTTGCTACTCCAATATTCCCGTCTAATACCTGTAAATCCGGGTCTTTTCCCAAATTGCCGATAAGCATTACTCTGTTTACGCCTCTCATACTTTTGTTGTTTTGGTAAGTGAGATAGTTGTTCTTAAAATTACTGCTTTTAAACGATGTTCACAACGATTTTAAAATTAAACAATTATTTATTTTAAGCATCATAAGGGCTGTTAAATTTTTTCCTGATTGTTGCAAATGGCTATTCATTGCAACAATGCATATTATCGGTAATAGGTTTCGTCTAAATAAAATAGTCCATTGCTGTGTTGCCAGTACCAAAACTTTTTTTTGTAAATGCAATAAGTACCTTTTAGGGAATGTAGGGTATAGGCTGGAGCTACATAAATAATTTTTGGCGGGATGCTGTTAAAACGATAAAGGAGATTTTTGCGTTGATTGGGCGTAAATGCACGGGTAATTTGGGTATAATTTACCTGTTGGCCAATAGCGAGGGGAAATCTGTCTTTTGGGGTAAGAATATTGCCCATGCCATCCACCACAATAAATGTAGCAGGGCGTGGTGGGGTTTTAACCGGATTTGTTTTATAGGTGCAGGCTTGAAATGACAACATCACTAAAACGAGGGCAATGATTGGCTTCATGGTAGGAATTGTTTGTTGGGTTCAAAAATGTAAAAACCATGCCATGATTAAAAATTGTGTCTGAACAAATTTGTACGGCCTGCTGATATTATTTTTTTATGAAGGTTGAAATGTAGTTGATATTGCCGTATCTTAACGTCAAAAAAAATGAAAACATTTTTATTCATGTTGGTTATGTTAACAGGCGCTGTAATAATAGCACAGGCACAACAAACCACACAGGCAAAAAAAGACACTACCGTAACTGAACTGATAGGAAGATACACTTTTCCGGATGGAAGTGTAGTAGAGCAAGTGGAAGTAACGTTTGATAGTACCGGACTAAATATGGTATCTGATGCAGGTACCTCGGTATTGCAGAAATTAGGCGTAGATTCATTTGCATTGGTTTCGTTTCAGGGCACTGCCGTATTTAAAAGAGATGAAAATAAAAAAGTTAAAACAGTCATTATTGATGCTGTGGGCTATCATTTAGAAGGCAAGAAAGAAGATACCGCTGCTGCTACACGCCCCGTTGCCCTGCTACCTGACATGCACAAACAATATGCATTGGCACCACTTACACGATAGCGCAAATAAAAACATGAATAAAAAAGGCGACAGGTATAGGTATCACATTCATCGCCTTTTTGAGTATTGTTTATGCTAATACGCTTACAAGCCCGATTCTATTGTAGCAATATAGTTGATTAAATCAGCCTGCACAATGGTTTCCTGAGTGCCGGTAGCCAATTGTTTTACAGTGCAGGTATTTTCTTCCAGTTCCTTACTGCCCAGCATAATTACAACTGGTATGCCTTTCTTTTCAGCATATTTAAATTGCTTATCAAATTTAGCAGGCTCATGATATAATTCGCCACTGATGTTTTGTGCCCGTAAACTTTGTAACAAAGCAAAGGCACGGCCGCTTTCTTCTATTCCCAAATTAAAAAACAACACTTTACTACCCTTCATTAATTGTTTGGGAAATAATGCAAGCCCCTCCATTACATCATAAATTCTGTCTACCCCAAATGAAATGCCCACGCCGGGTACATTGGGTACACCAAATAATTCGGTTAAGTTATCGTAACGGCCGCCGCCGCCAATACTGCCTATGCTAAAGCCAATGGCCTTCACTTCAAAAATTGCTCCGGTATAATAGTTTAAGCCTCGGGCTAAGGTAACATCAATTTCTAACGGTAACGGATTGTCGGGCATTTGTCGGTTTAAAATAAATTGCAGGGCTTCAATACCTTCTTTACCCAGCGGGTGCTTGCCAATGCTGTTGGTAAGTGTTGCAATTTTTTCTTCATTACTGCCTTTTATTTCCAGAAAATGTGCAATGGTNNTTATGTCGGTTAATTTATCTGCTCCGCCACATATATCTGCCAAAGCTGCCAATATTTTTCTGTGATTGATTTTAATAACAATGGGTAGGTTCAGCATTTTAAACACATGAGCATATAAATGTGCCAATTCCACTTCATTCATGAGTGAGTTGCTGCCAACAATATCGGCATCGCACTGATAAAATTCGCGGTAACGGCCTTTTTGCGGCCGGTCGGCACGCCATACGGGTTGTATCTGGTAGCGTTTAAAAGGGAAAGTGAGTTGCCCATAATTCATGGCAACATAACGTGCAAAAGGTATGGTAAGATCGTAACGGAGTGCCCTTTCTGTAATATGTTTTGATAATTCATTTGGTTGTAAAAGATGATCTAATTCCGCTCTAATTTCATCAATATTTGAGGTGTTGATTAGAAGATCATAAGCAGATTTAGTATAAGTGTCATTATTTTCCTTTTTTATTAAGAATAGAATGTCAATCATTTTTAAAGCACGTAATCTGGTTTCTTTGCTAAAATCACCATTACTTAAAATCCTAAAAATTAGTTTATCACCCTCTTCTCCGTACTTCCCCATTAAAGTACTNNCCGGCGTTTCTAAGGGTTCAAACCCATATAACTGAAAAGCTTGGTGTATGGTGTTGAAGATATAGTTGCGCTTGTAAATGGTAGTGGCATTAAAATCACGGGTGCCCTGGGGCAAAGTAGGTTTATTCATGCGATGTTTTTATATCATTTTTTTAAGAACTGTATTTCTGAAGTATACTATCAGTAGCAGCATCTAACATTTGGTAAACAGTTATAAAATCATTTTCGGTACCAAACCAGGGGTCGGGTACTTCGGTATTGGAACCAGGAAACAATTCGTTCATAATAAATGCAGTTTTTGCAGCATCAAAATGTTTTTTGCTGATTTGTTCAACGGCTTTATAGTTATCCAGGTCCATTACATAAATTTTGTCATAAGCCATCATGTCATTGGCGGTAAATTGCCTGGCTCTGTGGTTGCTGATGTCAATGCCGTGTGCCATTGCTACTTTTTGCGAAAGCAGATGCGGTGGTTCGCCAATATGGTAATTACCGGTTCCTGCACTGTTTACTTCCCAATGTAAGCCGGCTAATTGTACTTTATGTTGTAAAATTCCTTCTGCCAAAGGGCTTCTGCAAATATTTCCTAAACAAACCATCAATACTTTCATGCTTGCA
>JABAOH010140822.1_pt2 | contig 17673 bp, 20 predicted proteins | sample 7062181 | NCBI WGS metagenome assembly JABAOH01 (sample SAMN14538630, study PRJNA623070) | marine sediment metagenome | biome: marine biome [ENVO:00000428]; feature: marine pelagic biome [ENVO:01000023]; material: deep marine sediment [ENVO:00002113]; isolation source: pool of 5 deep marine... | reverse complement strand
AATTATATTCTATGTTTTCCTCAAAATTATTAACAAATTCTAAATCTGCAATGCTTGTTTCTTCTTGTGCTTCTCTAACTACTGTTTCATGAGGCAATTCACCTTCTTCAATCTTCCCTTTTACAAAATCCCAATGACCTGAAGGATAATGCAATAATAAAAAAACAATTCCTGAAGGCGTATTTCTATAAACTACAGTACCTGCGGATCTTTCTTCAATCAATTTTTTGTTCACCAATCAGTTATTTTGCTACTTTCCTAGTCTTCTCTTTCTTTTTTGGAACATTCTGATTGCTCTCATTAAATCAATTTTCCTAAATTCTGGCCAAAAAATATCCATAAAGACTAATTCACTGTAAGCACTTTGCCATAACAAAAATCCACTTAATCTTTTTTCTCCAGATGTACGCAAAATCATGTCAGGTGATGACTGAGGAAGATGCGATGTATAAAGATTGGATTCTATTTCATTTTTATCAATTTCATCAATCTGTAACTCACCAGATTTTACTTTATTTCCAATTTTTTTGATGGCATCCACCATCTCATCTTGTCCTCCGTAAGCAACTGCAATATTTAGAAAATGTTCATTGTAATTTTTGGTGGCTTCATCTAACCTTTGCAAAACCTCTTTAATTGATTCTGGAAGTAACTCAATTCTTCCCATCGCTTTTACCCTCATTTTGTTATTGTGAATTCTAGGGTCATTGTATAATTTTTCCAATCTGCTCCGAATTAACTCATATAGAAATTCCAATTCTTCATCTTGCCTTTTTAGATTCTCAGCTGAGAGAGCATACAAAGTAATTATTTTGATATCAAATTCTTCACACCAATCGAGCAGATTTTCAACTGCATCAGCACCTTTCCAATGTCCTGCCTTTGGAAGATTTAGGTTTCTTTTTGCCCATCTTCTATTTCCATCTAAAATTAATGCAACATGATTAGGAATGTCTCCATTTCGAATTTCATTTTCTAATTTTTTCGAATACAAACTGTATAACCCAAATAGATTAAACGTGATATCCTTTAGACCAGTAATTTTATCCCACCTTTAAGAAAAATTACCTAATTACGGATATCAGTGTTTTTACTACATTTCTGACTTACTAGCTAAAAAAGAGTAGAAACTATGCTTGCTCTGAGGCCATTTCATGGTCTTTTTGTTTTCGATATCTCTTAAACAAAATAAATGCAGAAACTAAAGTTACACCAAGACCCGCTAATAATGGTGGAATAAGAGTAAAGGATCCCTCGTCGTGAATTAGAATATTTGTAAACTGCGCAACAGTTGGATACAATGACCCTAAAACTACTAGTCTTAAGATATCACTAATTTGTCTTTTAATTCGTCCCAACCAATTACTCAATAGGGTTCCAGCAAATATTGTTCCAATTCCAACCCATAGTATTGGAAGAGCTCCTGAAACAAACTGACCAACCAAAACTTGGTTTGTTACAAACGATAGTAGCTGTGTATCTGGATCAATCACACTAGTATCTACAACTGAAATTCCAGCTGGTATTGATGATAGAATTAAGATTATTCCTGCAACCATAGTAAATATTCTAACAAAACCTGACGGTGTGGGTTTTGCCCAATTAGTCCATGCTCTATCCACATCAAAAGCTCTAATAACAAATGCTCCACCTAGAATACTTACGAGAACTGCAAAAATTTCAGCTGTATAACCAAAAACAGTTGCAATACCTCCAATTAACAATAAAATTCCAGGAACTCCCAAAAAGAATTTTGAATACTTTGAATCATAAGCAATCATCTTGAGATATTTCCCAAATACTGCATAGGAATACTCTACACTTCTACTCACCTTCATAACAACACGTTGAACAGAAATTACTGGCATAACATTTTGAATTACTGGAATAACACTTTCATCGTCTTCTCCATCAGAAACTATTACAGCGCCATTTGCAGAAAATTTTTGTAATACTGATCTTATCTCAGCAGCAATTTTTTCATCTGCTTCTACTCCCCTATTTTTAGTCCCACAAACTGTAATAACTTCTACTTGGTATCCTTTACTCACCAAGTCTTCATATGTCTTGATTGCTGAAAACATTGAGTTAGAATCTGCATCCTCAGGATCTTCTAATGCTAGTCTTTGGGCAGCTTCAATACAAGAATCTCTTCCAACTACTGGAGTGGCAATTCCTGTCTTTTCTCCAACATCATTATCCCTATCTACACAAATTACTAGTAATCTGTTGGCCGATGAAGAATTGATATCTTTTTCAAGCTTTCCTGATTTCTGAGACATTCCTCATATTATTACAAAATTGCTTTTTAACGATTTCCAACCTTTGAAAATATTATACTTCGGTTTTGTGGCTATTTTCTTCCTATGGTCTACTATTATCTGAAGACTTGATGAGCAATTGAGTCTGTTCTTTCATTTGACTAATTTTTTGTAGAGAATTTTCAATATCACTTTCTGGATTTTCACTAAGCATATTTGCAGTTACAACTGTTTCGCGAATGTATGAATTGAACTGTTTTAGTGATTCAATATAGTTTCCATAACTTTCTTGCCATTCGGGGTTTGGTTGACTATCTATTAACTGAATTATTTGAGAATTAATTTGTGTTGAAGAAATTTCTGCAATTTGGATATATTGCTCGGGAGATAAATCCCCATTCAAAACTTTTTGAAAATCTTCATCTAAACTCTCACTAATTGTAGTATGAATGTCTTTTACATCATCTAAATTCGATTCAAAATCTGTAACAACAAATGATACTTGGTTATTTTCTGGAATGAACCAAACTACAAAACTAATTGCAGTAACTGCAATTAGAATTCCAATTGTTAATGTGATCCCTTTTTTGGATGCCAATCTTATAGAATTAATCTATCATGCTTATAACTGCTAAATTTTTCAAATTCAAAAATCTCAAAGAAAAACCTCAAAAAATTCACTCAAAATTGATTACTGTGCAAAATTAATGAAAAATCTGGATATTTCTGATAAATTAATTACAATAGCTCTCTCCTAGAGCATTGTAAAATTTACACTCATCTAGTCTATAGTTAAATAATTTTTACAGCCTCTTCCTAAATATTACCTCGTTTGAGGTTTTGATATTATGGTAGAAGCATACTGTGTAAAATGCAGAGCAAAAAGGGAGATAAAAAATCCCAAAGAAACTAAATTGAAGAATGGACGACCAGCTGTAAAAGGCACCTGTCCAAAATGTGGAACTAATGTTTTCCGAATAGGAAAAATGTAGGAAAGCCTAGACCACAAGCTCCTTTTTTAAAAAACCCATATAGGGTATTGTCTTCAATTATGTTTGATGACAAAAGCTGAATATGAAAATCTACTAAAACGCATTCAAGATAAATTAAGTGATACTAAAAAACAAGAAAAAACGCGATTCGAACTTCCCCCTGTTGATGTAATGTGGGAAGGTCAAAAAACATTCTTGCGTAATTTTACAGAATTTCCCAAAGTTTTGCGTAGAGAGCCTGATAAAGTACTTCAATACCTAGCCAAAGAATTTGCTGTTCCTGCAGAACGTATTGGAGACAAAGCAATGTTCATAGGCAAACGTGATCCAGATGATTTTACAAGATTATTCCAAATCTATGTAAAAGATTATGTTGAATGCCCTACTTGCAAAAGCCCAGATACTAAAGTTGTTAAAGAAAATAGAATTTCATTTTTGATATGTGAAGCATGTGGTGCGAAATCTACTATGAAAGGAAAGTACGCATAATGGAATTTTCTGTGCGATTAAACGATTATCAAAAAAATTCAATGCTTAACATATGTGACGCCGATTTACTTGGAAAAGATATTTCTGAAAATGACTTGAAGCTGAATATTAGCAAAAGTTACTATGGAGAAAAATTTGTTGACAAAAAAGAAGCTGAAGAACTTCTTAAAAATTCATCAATTATCAATATGGTTGGAAAAGAAACAATTTCATTATCAATAAGTCTTGGAATAGGTTCTGAAAATGGTATAAAAAACATTGATGGCGTTCCATTTTTGATTGTATTCAAAATGTAAAACATGACAATTAAATACAAAAAATTGCATTTTTAATGGTGATATAAAAAAAATGAAAAATCATTTATTGAATAATAAAATTGAACAACTAAAGATCTCTGATTTAGAAATTAATTTTACTTGGTGAATTGTTACAAAGATGTTGTCTGACATAAATAAAAAACTTGAATCAAAAATAGATAGAAAGTTAATTGAGAAATTACATCGAGGAAAAATTCCTGATGGTTTCAAGAAAAATAAAACCGTAAATGAAGTTCTAGACAAACCAACAATACTGACTCTGTATGATTTGATAAAATCAAATATCATTTCCTATGTAAACGGTGCAATAAAAGCTGGAAAAGAATCTGTAGTATTTTGGGGTGTAAATGAAAAAAAAGAAGATATTGCCCTCAAAGTTTACCTTACTGCAACTTCAAATTTTAAGAATCGCTCACCATATATTCTGGGAGACCCAAGATTCAGACGAATAAAAAAAGGTACTCGAAACCTAGTATATCTTTGGGCCAAAAAAGAATTTAGAAATTTAACAGAGTGTTTTGAGGCTAAAATTCCAGTCCCTAGACCTATTGATGTATCAAATAATGTCCTAGTAATGGAATTTGTTGGAACAAATGGGATTCCTGCAAAAACTCTTTTAGAATCAGATATTGATCAGAAAGACTATGAAACTACAATCTCGATTATAGAGAAATTATACAAAGACGCAAAACTTGTGCATGGGGATTTTTCTGAATATAATATTTTTAAAACAAAAAATGGACTTGTTGTATTTGATTTAGGATCTGCTGTAAATATTGGCCATCCAAATTCTAAGGAATTTCTTGAAAGAGACATTAATAATATCTCAAATTTCTTTGTAAAAAGAGGACTAACAGTTGAAAATCCTTCGGATATATTGGAGAGAATAATAAAATGAGTTTTGAAAAAGTCATTAGAATTCCATCAGATAGAATTGGAGCTCTTATTGGAAAATCTGGTAGAACAAAATCTAAAATTGAAAATACGTGCTCTGTAATTCTTGAGATCGATAGTGATAGCGGAGAAATTATGATTAGCGGTAATGGAAGTGTTGAGGATATTCAACCATTTAAGGCCGTAGAAATTGTCACAGCTATTGGAAGAGGATTTTCTCCAGAAAATGCAATGAAGCTACTAAAAGGTGAAAACACGTTACATGTAATAGACTTAAGAGAGTTTGCTGGAAAATCTCCATCACAAGTTGAAAGGATAAAAGGGAGAATTATTGGAGAAGGAGGTAAGGCGAGGGAGAATATGGAAAATTTAAGCGATACTAGTATTTCGGTATATGGTAGAACAGTTGCAATTATTGGTGAAACAAGTAAATTAAAAATTGCAGTTGATGCAATAGCAGCCCTTTCAAGTGGAAGTATGCATGGTTCTGTTTACAATAAACTTGAGGGTGCACGACGTAAAGAAAAGGCAGAAAAAATGAAGCTTTGGGAAGATCAAGATGTCTTCTAAAGAAAATTTTAATCAGATTTCTCCAAGTGAGTTTTTTTACCGTAATAGGGATTTAGCCGGATTTAGCAATCCCACTAGGTCACTATATACGGCTGTTAGAGAGTTTGTGGAAAATGGCCTTGATGCATGTGACCAAAAAGGGATTCTTCCTGACATTCATCTAATAATCAAGGCAGTAGAACCTGAAAAACCAGATCCAAAACCATACATTCTAACTGTCAAAGATAATGGACCGGGTATAGAATCAAAACATGTCCCATTAGCATTTGGAACGGTTTTGTATGGTTCCAAATTTGGACTCAAGCAAGCAAGAGGAATGTTTGGTCTTGGAGCAACAATGGCAATTCTTTATGGACAAATTACAACAAACAAACCCGTATCTGTAAAAAGCTCAACTGATGGACAAACACAAGAAGAGTATGAATTACTTTTAGATATTCAAAAGAATAAACCTGTCATTCTAAAACACAATACCAAAGAAGTTACCAAAAGAGGACTCTCTGTAAGTATATGTCTTGAAGGAGATTATTCAAAAGCTGGCTCAAAAATACGAGACTATGTTTATCAAACTTCCTTGATCACTCCTTATGCTACAATTACTTTTGATGATCCTAAAGGAGAAAAATATCGATACACTAGAATTATCAAAACAATGCCAAAACCTCCAAGTATAATCAGACCACATCCTTATGGTGTTGATGTTGAAACAATCAGGCGAATGACTGTTGACACCTCGTTTACAATTCCAAGAGTTGATGATATAATGATTGAAAAAGTTAGAAAAGAACTGGGTTTAAGTAAAAAGAATCTTAATTTTTCTCAAACCATGGCCAAAGCTAAAAAAAGATGGAAAAATCTAACACGTCCTGTTAGAGTTGTAATTGCAATGATGTCTTTTATTAAAATGGATTTTGACAAGTTAAGTAAAATTCGAATTGATGATATTGATGTAGCACAACAAAAATTAACATACTGGGATTTTGGAAAATCTCAATCTGTAGTAATTGATATGGACTCTACAAGTGATTATTATCGCCAACTTGCAAATACTGTTCAAGGAGAAACTCTAGTCACCTTTTTGACTAAACGATTTCAAAGAGTTGGCCGTACTACTGCAGAAAAATTTGTAAAATTTGCTGGATTCAAACCTGAAATTAGATTAGGAAACATGACTAATCAACAACTTGTCAAGCTAAGTGATTCATTACAAAAATTTGATGACTTTATGTCGCCTGATCCTAGCTGCCTTGCTCCTTTAGGTGAAGAGCCTTTGGAAAAAGGAATACAACAATTCTTCAATCCCGATTTTCAAGCAGTAATACAACGCTCAGCATCTGCATATTCTGGTTTTCCATTCGTCGTTGAAATGGGAATTGCTTTTGGAGGAAATATTTCATCAAAAGGTTCCAAAGTTTACCGATTTGCTAATCGAATACCCCTTCTTTATGATGAAGGAAGCGATGTAGTTCTAAAAGTTGTAAATGAAATTGATTGGAAAAGATACAAAGTAAATCCTGATTCCCCCTTAGTAGTTGTTTCACATATCTGCTCTACTAGAATTCCTTACAAAACTGTTGGAAAAGAAAATGTTGCAGATAGACAAGAGATTGAACGAGAGTTAAGATTGGCTTTACAATTTCTTTTAAGAAAATTACAAGTTTTCATGAATAAGAGGGGTCAGGCCGAAATGGCTAAAAAAAGAGCTAATCTTTATTCCAAATATATCCCACTAATTGCAGAATTCTGTACGGAACTTGCAGGAAAGAAAAAGGAACCTGATTACAAAAAGATGTTAAAAGAGGAAACAGCTATTCTAGATGTTCCACAACAAGAAGAAAAAGAAGTAATTAAGGAAAAACCAAAGAAACAGGAGGAAATAGTAGTTGAAAAAGTCAAAGAAAGCAAGTAGTAAAACTACCAAGGAACGGCAAAACACATTACTTGATTTATTAAAAAATCAAGGCGCACAAATTTACAATGATCTTGATAATGGAGAATTTCCCAAATTTTCAATCCCTAGCAGATCAGTTAGTAACATAGTTTATGATAAAAAATTAAGACAGTACATACTAGGAAAAAACGCTGCCTTGAGAAGTTCTAAGAATACTTCTCAACTACGTTCTTTCACACAATTAATGTGGCTGGCATTTTTTGCAAATCGTCTTACAAATGAAAAAAAATCCTCAACACTTAGAGATGTCTATTATTCATCTCAAGCCTTTGCTATAGATTTTGAAGACCAAGCTGAATCTGATAACATCATTGTTGATTTGGAGGCAGTTTTATCTCGCCCAAGAGAAGAATTCCATGTTTTCCCTGAAGAAAGGAGTAGTGTGTTTGGAGACCTCAACATAGAGTACACTGTTCCTGGTTATGAAGGAAAAAAAATGAACCTCTCAAATCATCCTGATGGTTATGCTATTGGTCCTAGCCTTACCAGTGCAGAATTTGTTGACACAAGTGCTGAGATAGTTATTGCAATAGAGAAAGGTGGTCTATTCACAAGATTTGTCGAAGAACAAGTTGATAAAAAATTTAAATCCATAATAGTTGATACTGGCGGACAAGCACCACGTTCAACCAGAACTCTTCTTAGACGACTACATGATGAGTTGAGTCTTCCTGTTATTATTCTGACAGACGGGGATGTATATGGAGAACATATCGCTATGGTAATTAAATCCGGTTCTGCAAATGCTGCCCATCTAAGAGAGCTTACAGTTCCAGATGCAAAATGGGTTGGAGTTTGGGCTACAGATATTGAAAAATACAAACTGCCAACAATTCCAATGACTGAATCTGATATCAAAAGATGCTATGATCTACAAAAAGATCCTAGATATCAAGAAGGAATTTGGAAAAAAGAACTTGAAGTATTTTTGAAAATTAAAAGAAAGGCAGAACTAGAAGCATTTTCAAAATATGGTCTGACTAATATCACTGACAAATATCTTCCACATAAATTAGAATTAGCAAAGAGTTTATGATCTTTTTATTCTAAGTGTTAGTACACCATTTCTATACTTAAAATCAAAAATTTGCATTTCTGAAGAGCCCTCTATTGGAACTTCTTTTGAAAAACCTCCGCCACCACGAATATACAAAATTCCATCAATCAATCGTACCATAATTCTATCTTCAGGACCTGGCACTTCTGCAACAAAGACGAATTCATCATCTCCTTTGATAAGATCATAAACCCAGTTTTTGGTTTCTTGCTCTCGAATAGTATACTTGGGAGTCTGCTCTTTTGTCATTTTCTTTAGAACTCTAACCCAATAGATCATTGTTATCGCAGCTACGCCAATTAGAATGAAACTTACAAATCCTGAACCTGAACGCTGTGTCATTACATAGATAATACCTAGAAATAAGATCACCATTATTGGAATTACAAAATTTAATGACTGCTCATTTGAATACTGTCCTTTATAACTTGCCAACTATCCAATTTTGGTTTTACCAAATATAAAGTATCTTTGGTTTTTATTACCAGAAGATAGTGAAAATTTTCATTGAATGATAGAAACTCCAAAAAATTATCAACTAAGGAAATTTTCGCAAAAGGCTCTATCATTGCTATAATGGTAACCATTCCTTCATTAAGCGCATTCGGAATTTCATGGTATGTTCTAAATGATCTTTTTCAAGCAGCAATTATTGGGGGTATAATTCATTTCATTGCTATGGGATTCTCATTTAAGATATCAAAAAAATTCTTCATCAAAAAAACTGATTCAGAAAAGGATCTTTAATTATTATAAAAAATTTGTATCTTACATTGGATTCTTCTCAAATTGAACAAAATCTAGTATCTGAAATAAAACTATCATCAATTGAAGCTAAAGTCTTTCTCTTAATAACAACTCAGGGAAAAATGAGTGCAGAAAAAATTGGAAATAAATTGAATATTTCTACCGATGAAGCATTAAGAATTTCTAAAAAATTAATCGATCTTGGAGCACTAATTGATATATCTAAAACAGAGTTTGAAGCAATGCACCCAAGATTTACAATTGTTAATATGTACAGAAGAATGTGCGAACGAGAAAATATTGAATTCAGAAGAAACAAAATTGTGGATAGTATTGGTGTGCTCCTCGAAAGGCCATATGACGCTGCAAGGACTAAATAGAACTAATATTCGTTGAAGAATATTGACTTTAGATCCTTCATCTTGTAATCATCAACCAGTATACTTCGGTGTAATTAACATCAACATTGATGAAAGAACCATTGGGTCTGTCGATGTATGGCGTTGTGCAACTTGTAAAAAACGATTTTGTGAAGAAAAACAACTAGGAATCGAATCTCTTTCTGATATTGTTGGAATGCCTCCAATTGATGAAGATGAGAAATGGGCAGTTTCTGTTTGTAAATTGCAAAAAGGCAAAGACAAGTGGAAATTAGTCAAATTAAAGGAAAATTCTACCTTAAAACACGAATGCTTAGATGAACGAATCGTGGAACTTCCTGTCAATGATTTTCAAATTCAAGATGATAAACACTGGAGTTTTCTTATTGATGATAAAGTCAATCAAGCTGTTGAAATTTAGATTTTTATGTTAAATCTTAAAGTTCACATAAATAACATTCGTGGCACTCAGATGGCTGCAAAAATTACAGGAAAATTTTCTATTGAAGATCATGAATTTAGATTTTCTGCTATAGCATTTGGTAGAATTGGAGGACAAAACATCGGAGCTAAACTTTCTAAGACTACAGAAAGCCAACTCAAAAAACTAGGTTATGATGTAGATGAGGTTATCGATTCTCTTCAAAAAAACCTGCTGCAAGGAGATATTACAGTACCAGAAGGATTAAAGAAAGAATCTTTTGTTGATGATTAAAATTCTGCTTCAGATAATGCCTTTTCACAGTTACAACTTCGTGCTTCAGGAATTTCATCAATAAGGATAGTAAGCATTTTTTTTGTATTGTCTACATTTTTTGCAAGAGTCTCTAAAACTTCTTTTGCAGTTACAGGTTTTTCTGCCCAAACATCATAATCAGTTACTGTAGAAATTGATGCATAACACATTTGTGCTTCTCTAGCTAACTGACATTCAGGAACTAAAGTCATGCCAATAATGTCAGCTCCTGTAGACCTATAGAATTTTGATTCGGCTTTAGTTGAGAATCTTGGTCCTTCAATGCAAACATAGGTGCAATCTTTATGAATTGAAACATCTTGAGTTTGAGAAACTTTTAGGATAGAATTTTGCAGTTCTGGACAAAATGGGTCTGCAACTGAGATGTGGATAACCCTACCATCTTCTGAAAAAGAACCAATTCGGGATTTAGTAAAATCTAAAAATTGAGATGGCAAGGCAAAATGTCCTGGCATTATCTCTTCTTTTAGACTTCCAACAGCCGAAGGGGCGATGATTCTTTTTATTCCAAGTTCCTTAAATGCCCAAATATTTGCTCTAAAATTTATCATGTGAGGTGGAATGGTATGTTTTTTTCCGTGACGTGGCATAAAAGCAATTTTTCTTCCCTTGAAAGTTCCAACGGTAATCGAGTCTGAAGTCTTTCCATACGGTGTATCTACTTGAACTTCTTGTGGATCTTCAAGCAAACCAGAGTCATAAATTCCTGTACCTCCAAAAATTCCAATTTCTGCTTCTGCCACTAGTATTTCACCAATGATTTACAATTATACTTGTTAATTCCTTTAATTCCATTTAATTCTGTTAATTCAATTATGAATGCAAAACCTGCAACTTTTCCACCAATCTTTTCAATTAACTTTGCTGATGCCTTTGCAGTTCCCCCAGTTGCCAAAAGATCATCACAAACTAGAATTTTTTGACCCTTTTCAATTGATTTTGTTTGAATTTCAATCGTATCTTTTCCATATTCAATAGTGTAAGAAAGCTTTGTAGTTTTTCCTGGTAATTTTCCAGCTTTTCTAATCATGATCATTCCTTTATTGTATCTTAATGCCATTGCGCAAGCAAGAAGAAATCCTCTTGACTCTATTCCAGCGCAAAGATCAAAATCTTTTGGATGAAAATGCTTTGATAATTCATCAATGACATAAGACATTGAAGACGGATCTTTTAATATTGGACTGAAATCTCTAAACAAAATTCCTTTTTTTGGAAAATTAGGATACTCATCAATCTTTTCTTTAATGTTCATGCTAATCTAGCAAAAAATGAGGAATAAAAATGGTTTCAACTACTGTACTATTCTAAATCAAAGGTGGCAGTAGCATTATTGAATGGATCAGTTACAAATACTGTGTATGTTCCTGGAGGAGTACCTGTTGGAACTGGCCATGGTGTATTTACCTCTCCACCACTAGAAGCTATGAATTCTAATTCCCCTACTAAATCTCCCAAGGATGATTTTATTTCAAAGTTCACTGTTTGCTCGGCTCCGAGAACTCTGATGTTTACAATCTTACCAACTGAGGGAATAATATCAATTCCTTGAATAATGACTGTCATTCCTTGAACTTCTGTATCTGGAACTACGTCAAACTCGGCATAATCAAAGTTGGGTCCACTTGTTGCTTTTATCTTCCAAGTTCCGGGAACTGCATCTGTTGGAACCCTGAATCCATCTTCTGAAATTTTACCAACATCTTCACTTTTTGTGGCCCATGTTTCTTTGACTTTAATCTGATTTTCATCAGGATCTAATAGTACTAGAGTGACAAGAACGTTACCCTTAGCAGTGTCACCCAAAATTAGAATTGGCTCACCAGGTTCATATTCTACCTTCGTTGTACTGACAGTAATTTCACCAGAACCTGTTTGAAGCCCAACTGAAAATTGTTCTTCTGTCACAGATGTTGCTCTCTTTACTACAGTTGTATAAACTCCTGATCCATATCCTGTCAAATCAAGTTCATAGTTTGCTTTACCATCTGGACCAAGAATTATAGTATCTGAATCTTTTTCTTGATCTCCTGGATCTATAATGAGTAATGTGATAGTTGATGATGCGGGACCATCAAGGGCAATAATTGCTTTTTCCCCTGCTTTGTAATTTAACTTGTCCATTTTTGCAACTAATTGTGCCTCGGGTAATTCCCCTAACCCAATAAAAGTAATTACTGCCTCATCTCCTTGAAATGCAGATAAGATGTAAGTTCCTTCTTCATCAGAGAATGATGTTACAAATTCAAATTCTACAAATCCTGATTCATCTACTTGAATAATGTCTGAAAATACTTCTGTTCCCAATGGATTTTCTAAAATAATTTCTATCGATTCATTAGGATTTACAGTTCCATTGAACGTCATAGTTTCTCCTGGCTCAAATTTGATTTGGGATGGAACAATCTGGATTGAGACTGAAGATTCTACATCTACAGTAATTAATTTTGATTCTCTTCCATCACTAATTTCAACGGTATATTTTCCTAAGGGTGTGTCTAGTGGAAGAAGAGTCTCACGAGTCCATTCACCTTTGGAATCGACTTGAGCAGTGTTGGTAGCAACAATTGCACCTTTCGGATCCTTTGTAGTTAGAGTAACTGTACTTCCTGTCTGCCCTTCCCCTTTAACCAAAATCACTTGACCAGGATTTACAACTGAAGGTGGATTTAGTATTTTAAGGGGTATTTCTTCAACCGTAGCCATCCTATCTTCTGATTCTCCTAATCTTAGACTAACAGTTTTTTCATTTCCTTGGACATCTTTTACAATGAATTCTACTCTGTCTGGATTTTGATCTTCAGGAATTTTTGTTGTGAAAATAAAGTTTCCATCACCATCTGTTTCAAAGGAATCTAGTTTTTTACCATCTAAATAAAAGTCAAATTTTTGATTTACTCCAAAACTATCTCCAGTAACTCTGATAGTAGAGCCAACATTAGGTTTTTCAGGAATCAATCTAAAGGAAGAATCCGATAAGATTCCATCATTTGACTTTGGTGTAGTGGGCTCTTCTGGTTTCTTTTCAGGTTCTGGTAAATCTGACGCTAGGGTTTTTCCAATTTCAATTTGTTCGTCTTTTTTATCAAGAGCTTTCCAATTAATTCCGGGTTTTTCCTTATCCGTTTTTATTCCAAACTTTACAGACTCGCCAGGTTTTACTGGAATCTCTGTAGTAAATACCAATACTCCTTGTGGAGTTTTTTGACCTGTCCATCCTTTTTCTGTTTTAAAAGATTTGAAAGAAAAATCACTACCTAACCATAATCGAAAAGTCTGCACATCAGTGTTTCCAGAATTTTCAAATTCTACTATTGTTGTTTTCTCAAAGCCTACGCTCTTTGCAGTTATTGGTTTTTCTTGAGCTTCAACATCATTTAAGGTTGATACTAGAAATATTGAAGAAACAAGTAACAGCGAAAGAAAAACGCCCTTGAAGGACTTGTACATACAGTTCAACGAAGCCATTTCTCTAAATTAAACCTTAATTGTTTTTCTCCAGTTTTGTATTTCATTATTCTGTAAATTTCATCAGTAAACCCTTTAAGCTTCTAAACCTTGGCTTTTGAGAATTTATCCAAATCTGATTTTGCTACAACGTTTTGGTGCTGCCTGATTCTCTCTGCAATCAGTCTGTATAATGATCTAAACTGGTCTTTTGTCTTATCTGTCAAAAAGTCTGTCTCCTCTAAAGCTATTTTTTCACAGATATACCTAGTAATCTCCTCATTTTCAAAATTACCCCATCCATCTTCTTTATGCCCACTCCAGATGGATTCGAGATTTTCTATAACTCCATTTTTGCCTTCATTGAGAACATCTTCTTTTGTGAGGTTGCTATAACCCTCTCGCCTTAATTTTATTTCATATGTCTGATTTACAGCATGAAGATAATCATCCAGCATCATATAATCTTCAATGGATTGCACTGGCTTTCCTTCCCTCTCAAAGAAGATTGTTTGAACTTGTGAAAATTCATTGGCCACTAATTGTGCTGAAATCTGTTTAGATTCTTCACTGTTGTCTAGCAGAACAAAAGTCTTGTAACCATGATTTCGATAGAAAATTGCTAGAGGCAAAACAGAATTTTTGCTAAATGCAGCAACTATGTTTAATGGATTCATAGAAATATTTGGATCTTGTAAAAATTTGTCAAAAGCATTCAGATACATGCTATCTGACATTGTCTCAACAATTATCACTGGTCTAGAGTTTGTTCCAATCTCTCTATCAACAATCGATTGAACTAATCCTTTTGATAATCCATAAAGAATTGGAGTCAGAGTCTTATCATCGGCATTCCAATAATCATAGAAGATTCTACTGAGATGTTTTCGCTTGTCAAGCTCTACAACTAGTAGATTTCCTGGAGTATAATCAAATATCATAAATGGTGAGTGTGTTGCATACAAGACTTGGTTTGAGCCAGCTAAATCTCTTAGAAGATCTGAGATTCCCATCTGCTGTGTTGGATGAAGATTCCTAGCAGGCTCATCAAGTAAAAGAATTGCTTCTTTTAATTCAGCTCTTTGGGTTTCTGCTGCAAAATTAACAATAAACGAAAAAGTCCATTTGAAACCTTCTGCCCTTCTATTGAGTAATCCTGTATTAGTTACTGTTCCATCTCTGTGAATATCAGATATTACTACACTCATTATGTTTCCAGGTTGATATCTCAAATCAACATGAATTGGATCACCTTTCCAAGCCGGATTGAGTCTATTTGTTAATCTGTTACTTGCTGTATTGAGAAATTTTATTAGCTTTGATGGACTATCATGTAATGATTCCATCTTTTCAACATCAAGTTCTGCAAGATAGAATAGGTTTCTTACAGTTTCAGCTTTATCGAACTCTTCGATGTATTCTAATCCTTCTCTTTTGTCACCCTTTGATTCTTTGACGTATTCATTAAGATTGATGTTTCCATAAATTTTCTTGTAATCCGAAAAGTAAACAAAACGAGGATGCAAATCATTTGCAATAAAATTTTCAAGAGCCGTACGGTCTGTGGTTCCTTTTAACAGGTTTTCATATTGGTTTTCAGGTTCAGAGTAAATCTTCTCCCATTCTTGAATAACTTGTCCTTCCTCACTTGCTAAAACGTGGAATTTGTTACTAAAGTCTGCCATCTCACTATCAAAAATTTCTTGGTTTTTAGGAGGCTCACCTTCAAAGAACTTTGTTTCAAGCTGAATTCTAATATGATTTGGAATTGTATCAAGAAAACTAAAAATTTTTGACGTAAAATTTTCCCAAGAGTTTATTCCCTTATTTTCTTCCTCACTGATTTTGAGATTTCCAAACTCGTATTGGGTTTTTTGATTTTTGTTAGTTCGAAAAATTCTTAATTTTGTTACTTCGGGAATATTAGGGAATTTTTCTCTAATTAGATCCGTTTCATTTGGACTTAGGTCAAACTCTCCTTCTGCAAGTCTTACTTCGGATTTGAGCTCCTCGCTCATTTCATCACATAAATCAAGCTCGGAAATTTTTTCATCCTTATTTAACAAAGTCAGTGCCTGAAGAATTGTAGTTTTTCCACTCTCATTTCTTCCAACAAAAGCAGCTAAATCCCCTACAGTTATCTCTCCAGAGTCATGAATACAACGAAATGCCCTAACCCTAAACTTTCTAAGCCTCATTCACCGGTAATTTCCGATCTCTTTGATTTAACTTATACGACATAATTATCCTGAACAAAAAAGTCATTACTAAATAGATATATGGGAATATAATTTGAAAAAACGGATGGCAGGCAAAGTTGCAATCGCCGTTTTTGTAATTCCTATAGTATTTTCATTTGTCTTTGGAGGCGCAGTTTTAGCTGATGTTTTGCAAAAGCCAGATAGGGAGCTCAACATGTGGCAAATAAAATCTTCAGGACCTTTAACTGTGTCAAGTAAATCAATCAGTATTGTAGGACTTGAGAGCAAATATACTACATCTACTCCAGTTGAAGTTCAAGTTCAAGTAACTGACGCGAAATTTGATTGTGGTGATATGTACATTACAATTTATGATGTCAGCTCCACTTCAAAGCAAGTCTTTACTCAAAGTGGATATTTTGATCAATGCTATGAAAGCAAAAATCTGATGCTACCTGTAGATGATGATTTCTCTGAAGTAATTGATACTGCAGGAAAGTATGAAATTCTAGTTGAAATTAATGATAAATCTCAAAAAGATTCAATTTCAGTCAAGGCTAAATTTACAGTAGAGTAGGAAAAAAGCGATGTTATATATTGAATTTCTTTTGCAATCAAATAAGATATTTTTACGAGTGAGAAAATAATGGCCAAAAAAAAGGAAGAGAAACTAGCTACAGAAGCTGAAAAACTAAAAGCTGAGCTAGATGCACTAAAGGAAAAGAAAAAGAAGTTAGATAAAAAAGAAAAAACTCAAAAAAAGGCAATCAAAAAAACTCCTGCAAAATCTAAAAAGAAAAAACTTACTGCAAAGAAAAAAACTCCTTTAACTCCAGCTGAAAAGAAAGCAGAAGCAAAGAAAAAGGCAGCTGAAAAGAAAGCAGAAGCAAAGAAAAAGGCAGCTGAAAAAAAGAAAAAGGCAGCTGAAAAGAAAGCAGAAGCTAAAAGAAAAGCAGAAGAGGCAAAGAAAAAAGCTGAAGAAGAAAAGAGAAAAGAAGAAGAGGCAAAAAGAACTTTTGAAGAAGAACTAGAAGAACAACTATCTGAAGAAGAGATTGAGAATTTTCAAATTGAAAAAGTGGACATGGAAAAACTCACAAACAAAGTTTGTGAAGTTATTGCCAAATACGAATCTGAAGGAATGTTGCAAAGCGAATTATGGAAAAAACTAAAGCTTTCAAGTCGTGATGGCTCTCGTCTTGCATTAAGACTTGAAAGAAGAGGAATTATCAATAGAGAAAAAATTCTTGAAAAAGGAAGATGGACCTACAAATTAATTCTAAAAAAGACACCTATTAGTACTGTATCTATCGAGAATGCACCTTGCTTGATTTGTCCAGTTGAGCAAAAATGTTCCATAGATGGTGAAATTAGTCCAAGAACTTGTCAGTGGATTGAAGAATGGGTTACAGAAGTTAAACCAAAGAAGGCACAATGAGACTAATTGATGCACGAAAAGATCATTATAGAAGACTTGCACATGAGCAAGGATATCGAAGTCGTGCTTCTTACAAATTAAAAGAATTAAACAAAGCATATCGACTTATCGGCGCAGGTTTTTACGTCTTAGATCTTGGATGTGCTCCGGGTGGATGGACACAAGTTGCAGT
>JABAOH010004134.1_pt1 | contig 17673 bp, 12 predicted proteins | sample 7062181 | NCBI WGS metagenome assembly JABAOH01 (sample SAMN14538630, study PRJNA623070) | marine sediment metagenome | biome: marine biome [ENVO:00000428]; feature: marine pelagic biome [ENVO:01000023]; material: deep marine sediment [ENVO:00002113]; isolation source: pool of 5 deep marine... | reverse complement strand
AGCGAGTGTCTCCACGCGATAATCGGTCTTTTTGTCCATTTTATTACCTCAAAAAAATATTAAAGCGGAACTGTTCCATCGCTGGTATCAGCTCCGCTGCATTCTTTTATTTTAGCACCTCCATTGTCACTTCGGCGGCCCTTTTGCCGGATAACAGCATGCCTCCAAACGTGGGTCCCATTCTTGGAAGACCAAACGTAGTTGCGGCAGCCATTCCAGCAACAATCAAGCCCGGGTACACTTCTGTTGTATGCTCAACAACCGCGTCCTCTGATTTTTCGACCCACATAGCACCGAAACCTTTTATTTCCACAAGCCCACGCTTTTCAAGTGAACTAACTACTACAGCATCATGTCCGGTTGCATCCACCACGAGCCTGGCTTCGATGGCAACCGGGTCCACACAGGTAATCGCCCTCGGCAAAGCAGATACCGGCGTCCAGTTAATAACGACTCCACAGACCCTGTCATCCCTTATCACCAAATCTTCAAACTTCGTCATGTTCAATACCTTTACTCCGGCATCGCACGCCGCAGCAATCAATTTTGAACAGGCATGTGGTCCATCGGCAACGTATAATCCTTCTGCTGCTTCCTGGTAGGGCACGTCGATGTCATCGAGGATTGTCTGGGCAGGGGCCCTGACTGTCACCTTGTTCATCAGATAGCCCCCTATCCAGAATCCTCCACCCAGGTAGTTGTTACTCTCGATAAGGAGCGTCTTTTGGCCCTGTTTTGCAAACTGGGTAGCGGCGACGAGTCCGCTGGGGCCGGCCCCGACGACAATCACATCGTTATCGATGTGGTCTTCGAATTCTCTGGCAAATTCAGATACGATGGCCTTTGTTACATCCTTTTCTGATACTCTCGAAAAATCCATACTACAGTCTCCTTTAACTAAAAAAATTTAATCTTTCATAGCGGCAATTTCCGCCTTGCCGGCGTGCACAGCCGGCCTTTTCAAGTTATATTCAACTTTTTTATTCATAGCTCATTCCCTACTTGTGAGGTAGATTACCTGCTCGGCAAACAGATTTGGCGCGAATCTTACCGGGCTAAGACGTGTCTTAGTCAATGGAATCCTTCTTTCCACTTTAATCCCAAGTTTCCTGCATAGTCTATCGAAATCCTTCAGTGACAGACAGTGTATGTTGGGTGAGTTGTGCCACTCGAAGGGCAGCTGCTTGGTTACGGGAGCATGCCCTCTAAAGAACAACTGTGCTCTGCATCGCCAGTGGGCAAAGTTGGGAAAGCTCACAATCACCTTCCTACCGACCCGCAGCAACTCGGCAATTACCTTCTGTGTATTTCTCACTGTCTGCACAGTTTGTGACAGTATTACGTAATCATAACTTTTATCCGCATATTCCCCCAGGCCTTTTTCGACATCATGCTGGATAACGGACAGCCCCCGATTAACACAAGTCAGGACAAGGTCCTGGTCAAGCTCAATACCTTCGCCCTTTATGTTCTTATCCGCGGCAAGCCGCGAGAGTAATTCTCCGTCTCCACAGCCAATATCCAAAACCGTGCTGTCGGGCTCTATCAGGGATTCAATAAGCTCATAATCAATGCGAGTCCGCCGGGCCTGTTCGAATTCGCATACTTTGGAGCTATCTCGTGTTTTTGCATTCTTTTGCTCTCTGCTCACTCCAGGACGATGTGTGGCCTCCAAAAAGCCGGAGATAAAAGAGCCAAGTATCTCCGGCTCTAATAGGAATGCATCGTGACCGTATGGTGATGTAATATCGCAATAACTAACATCTTTTTCATTAGCAACGAGTGCATCCACTATTGCTCTGGATTGAGCAGGTGTAAAGAGCCAGTCGCTTGCAAAGCTAATTACCAGGAATCTGCATTTGGTATTTGCAAAGGCATTCTTTAGAGACCCGTAATCTTTTCCCAGGTCGAAATAATCCGCCGCCTTGGTTATATAAAGATAACTGTTGGAATCGAATCTCTCCACGAAGCTTTGCCCCTGATAGTCCAGGTATGTCTCAACGGCAAACTCAGAGTTGAAATCGTAACTGTAGCTGTGAGCATTTCGCAACTGCCGCCCGAACTTTTCGCGCATACCCTGTTCGGATAGATACGTTATGTGCCCGATCATCCGTGCGATTGCCAGACCTCTGTCGGGTCCTTTTTCCTCCGTGTATTGTCCGCCCACAAAGTTTGGGTCCGCCAGTATCGCATTTCGGCCCACCGCATCAAACGCTATCGACTGAGCTCCAAGGTGCGTGGTTGTGGCAACCGGTATGGCAGCTTTGACAAAGTCAGGATACTCAATCGCCCACTGCAAGACCTGCATCCCCCCTATCGAACCACCAATCACCGCTAAAAGCCCTTTAATACCGAGCTTATCGAGCAAGAGCTTTTGAACCTTGACCATATCAGCTATAGTTATAATCGGAAAGTCCAGGCCGTATGGTCTGCCTGTTACCGGATTAATCGAAGACGGCCCCGTTGTCCCGCTGCAACCGCCGAGAAAATTTGAGCAGATAACAAAATACTTATTCGTATCGATTCCCTTGCCCGGCCCGACCATTACATCCCACCAGCCGGGCTTTCGGTCATCAGGATTGTTGATGCCGGCAACGTGAGCGTCGCCGCTGAGGGCGTGGCAAATCAAAACAGCATTGTCCCCCACCTCGTTAAGCTCGCCGTATGTTTCGTAGGCCACATCAATAGGAGCTAACGTCTTGCCGCACTCCAGCTCCAGGGGCTGCTCGGCTTCAACGACGCGTATCACCTCTGTCTGCACAAGACCAACCGAGTTTTCTCCAATCGCTGTCATTCCTACCTCGCCGGCAAAATCTCTACCATTCTGTCAAGGGCCTTCTTTGCTTCTATTCTTATCCGGTCCGGCACTGTAATTTTATACTGCATATCCTCCAGCGAGCCGATGAGCTTGTCTAAGGTAATCTTTTTCATATTGGGACAAACCGCCCTGTCACTGGCCGGGACAAATTCAGCTTCCGGGTTCTGTTTTTTCAAGGGATGAATTATTCCTATCTCGGTGGCTATTATGAACTGCCTTGCCGTGCTTTTGGCGGCAAACTTGAGCATTTGGCCGGTGCTGAGCAGCTCGTCTGATAGTTCCTTGACCGGCTCGGTGCATTCCGGATGCGCCATTACAATCGCATCCGGATATTTCGACCTGGCGTTCTTAATATCATCCACGGTTATCACCACGTGTACGTGGCAATAACCGGGCCAGAGCACAAGGTCACGGCCCGTTCTCTCGGCAACAAAGCGGCCAAGATGCTGGTCCGGCACAAAAATAATACGCCTGTCTTTAGGCAAAGAGCTCACTATCTCAACCGCGTTGGCACTTGTACAGCAATAATCGCTCTCGGCCTTGACCTCTGCAGAACTGTTTACATAACAGACCACCAGGGCATCGGGGTGTTCCTGTTTTAATTTGCGTAATTGTTCGGCAGTTATCATATCAGCCATTGGGCAGCCGGCAGATTTGTCCGGCAGAAGAACAGTTTTTTCCGGCGAAAGAATAGCAGCGGTCTCGGCCATAAATTGCACACCGCAAAATACGATTAGGTCGGCATCGGTCTCGGCTGCCTTTATACTCAAACCCAAAGAATCGCCAGTAAAATCAGCGAGGTCCTGTATCTCACCGGGCTGATAATTGTGCGCAAGTATCACCGCCCTGCGTTCATCTCTTAACTTACTTATTTTTCCAAGTAAACGCTCATTCATCTCGCATCCCGTTTCACGCTTGACCCTTTGCGTGTCTTGTATAAACCAAATCCGCCTTGGCTAACGAAACTGTAACTCCCGACGGCACCGATTCTTTTATCCAGACATTACCACCGACTACCGAATCTCTCCCGATGACCACATTACCTAATATCGTTGCCTCGGCGTAAATTGTCACATTGTCCTCTATAGTCGGATGTCGTTTACCACCTTTAATCACCCTTCCTCTCTCGTCTTTCGGAAAACTCATAGCTCCGAGAGTGGTGCCCTGATAGATTTTAACATTGTCTCCAATGATAGTAGTTTCGCCTATCACAACGCCTGTACCGTGGTCGATAAAGAAATTTTTGCCAATCTTTGCACCGGGATGTATGTCGATTCCGGTTTTTGAGTGCGCACACTCGCTCATTATCCGCGGAATTAACGGCACCTGTTCCACATATAATTCGTGAGCAATACGATAAGTTGCAATAGCTATGATACATGGATAACTTATCACAATCTCCTCGTAAGATTTCGCCGCAGGGTCACCGTCGAAAGCCGCACTAACATCACCCTTCAACAATTCCCTGATTTTCGGCAGTTGAGACAGTAAATGCAGCGCAGCATCTTCCGCCATTTTTCGACAGTCACCCGTATCGCAATTCTGCATCCTGCACTGGTATTTATAAGCCCTTTCTATCTGTTCGGTAAGCTCCGTATAGACATGATAGAGGATGTCAATAACAATAAAATTGACATTTGATTGTGTAACCTTTCTTCTGCCGGTATAACCGGGAAAAAGAATCTCCGTAAGCAGCTCAAGAACCTCTAATATCTTATCGCGTACAGGAAGATTAGATACATCGATAAAATTTATGCCGGAATCGTCCTGGTAAGTCCGGGCAATATCAGAAACCAAACTTGCGATTTTTTTATTCGTTAATCTTTCCTCTGTCATCGTCGCACCCCTCATTAAGGGTAAAGGATTTTCTGCTACTGATACATTTCGGTTGATATATATCTTTCACCAGTGTCACAGATAAAGGTAACTATGACTTTACCTTCATTTTCCTGACGGTGCGAAAGCTGTATGGCAGCCCACACATTGGCACCGCCACTTATACCCGAAAGAATACCTTCCTTCAGCGCCAACCGGCGTGCTGTCTCAATAGCGTCTTGATTAGAGACCTGGATAATCTCATCAACGATGCCAACATTCAGAACGTCCGGCACAAATCCCGCCCCTATACCCTGTATTTTATGTGGGCCCGGTTTGCCGCCGGAAAGTATCGGCGAATCTTTCGGCTCCACGGCCACGACCTTCAAGTTTTTATTCTTCTCCTTCAACACCTCGCCACAGCCGGTGAGGGTCCCGCCGGTACCGACTCCAGCGACAAGAATGTCAACCTTTCCGTCAGTGTCATTCCAAATCTCCTTTGCGGTGGTCTCCCTGTGGATTTGCGGGTTTGCAGGGTTTTTGAATTGCTGCGGCATAAATGAATTTGGGTTCTGGGCAACAAGCTCTTCGGCCTTTTCAACCGCACCGACCATGCCCAGCTCCGCGGGCGTGAGTACGAGCTCGGCGCCGAACAGCTTTAATATCTTCCTTCTCTCTATACTCATCGACTCAGGCATAGTTAATATCAAACGATGGCCTCTGGCTGCACAGATAAAAGCAAGGCCTATGCCGGTATTGCCGCTGGTCGGCTCAATAACAACCGTGTCTTTGGTTATCAGTCCCTGTTCTTCTGCGGACCTGATCATCGAAAGGGCAATCCTGTCTTTAACACTTCCACAGGGATTTTTAGACTCGAGCTTGGCCAAAATAGTCGCTTTGCCCGAGTCGAGCTTATTGATTTGTACCAAAGGTGTAAAACCAACTACCGCCGTAACATCTTCAAATATCGCGTTCATAAATTTTCGCCTTTCAACCTTCTAAATTTGATAATTTAACATTCTGTTTCCTTTTGTCCCGTTGACCAAATCCTGCAGCGTCATAGATTTCAGGACATCTTCAATTGCATTCTGCACCTTCACCCAGAGGTCTCTGGCAGCACAATCCGCGGCCCGAACACAGTAATCCTTGTTTTCAACACATTCGACAGTAGTTACGGTGCCCTCCAGGCAATGTAAAACCTCACTAAGCTCAATCTGGTCCGGAGCTTTGGCAAGCATATAACCGCCTTTGGAACCCCTGATACTTCTGACAAATCCCGCTGCCTTGAGAACAACCATCAATTGTTCGAGGTATTTGACAGATATATCCTGCCTCTGAGCAATGATTTTCAACTGTAAAGGGCCTTTATTGCCACTTATTGCCAATTCTAATATGGCCCTTATACCATATCTGGTCCGAGTCGAAAGCTTCATAAGTAATCTCCTATAATTCCTACTAAAATAGTAGAATAATATACGTTTATATCCTTTTCCAGTGCAAAAGAAAACAAAAATTTGCCAAAAATGTTAAAAATTCGACAATTTTTTCTAAGCTCCTGAAAAAACATAATCAATTCAAGCGTCCGGAAAAAACATTTTTTTATGCAGTTCAAGGGTCAATTCGCTTGACAGCTTAACGAACTACTCCTAAAATGGACAAAATTTACATTGTCGCTATTTAAAAACGGGGTCCTTAGAATGACAAAAGGTTCACCAAAAAAAGTGGTGTTTATCTCTTCATTCCCCCCAAGAAAATGCGGCATCGCGACATTCACATCGGACCTTATAAAAAGCACAGCTTCTGCGGCCAAAGGTGAATTCGAGCCGCAGGTAGTGGCAATGCGGTCGGGAGACCAAAAATATAACGACCCGGTCAAGTTTGAAATCCGCCAGAATGTTAAAAATGATTACATTTGTGCGGCCGATTATATCAATTTCAGCCACGTTGACGCCGTCTCGGTCCAGCACGAATTCGGTCTTTTCGGCGGTGAGGCCGGGGCATATCTGAGCTTGCTGCTGAACAGACTAAAGGCCCCCATCATAACAACCCTTCATACAGTCACTGACGGCCCAGAGCCGAGTTACTACAAGTCATTGGTGGATGTCTGCAACGTCTCTTATAGAGTAATCACTATGAACGAACGCGGCGTCAGTATGCTGCGGGACATCTACAATATACCCACCAAAAAAATAAAATTGATTGCACACGGCATACCGGACCTGCCGTTCGTTGACAGCAACTACTACAAGCACAAATTCGGCATGGAAGAGCGAAAAACTATTTTGACATTCGGCCTGCTCAACAAGAACAAGGGTATAGAGGTGATGCTCAGGGCGATGCCGACTATAGTCGAGGCTGAGCCGTCCGTTATGTACATAGTCCTGGGTATGACACATCCGAACATACTCAAACATGAGGGTGAGTCATACAGATTCAGACTCCGGCAAATGGTAAAGGACTTAAATCTTCAGGAACACGTCATCTTTCACAACAGGTTCGTAAGTGACCAGGAGCTCCATAACTTTTTGTGCGCAGCCGACCTCTACGTTACACCATATATAAACAGAAAACAACTGACCAGCGGCACATTATCCTTTGCGGTCGGCGCAGGCAAGGCGGTCATCTCCACCCCCTACTGGGCGGCTATGGAACTGCTGGCAGACGGCCGAGGTGAGCTGGTACGATTCGGGGATTCGAAACAAATAGCTGAAACAATAGTGGAAATACTTCAGAAAGATTCGCAGTTTTATTCGCTGCGAAGACGGGCCTACGAGTACGGCAGGTCCAGAACCTGGCCCAAAATCGGGCAGGAATATTGGAAATTATTCAAGACAAAACGACTGCCTATCCGCATTGCCGCGAAAACCACGTTATCAATTGAGGTACCGGAACCTTCCTTAGACCATCTCCAAAAGCTAACCGATGACACTGGTATGTACCAGCACGCCAATTTTACAATACCAAATCGCGAATACGGCTACTGCACAGATGATAATGCCAGGGCGGTAATTGCAATGATTAAACATTACGCCCAGTATTCTTACACGCAGGCACTTCAGCTTCTTGATATATACTTGTCCTTTATCATACATTCCCAAAACAGCGACGGCACAGTCAGAAACTTTATGAACTTTGACAGAAGCTGGGCAAAGAACGAACCATTAAATGATGCTCTGGGCAGAGTACTGTGGGCGTTTGGAACGGTTATGGCACAACCACCGAAGCCGGCATATCTATCAATTGCCAAAAGCTGCTTTGATAAATCGGTAGAACACGTCCAGAAGCAACTGCCAAGGGGTATGGCATATTCGATACTCGGAATGTGTGATTATCTCAAAAAGTTTCCCGGTGCCAGCGACATAAAACGTCAACTGGAATTAACCGCAGATGGTCTGGTAACTCAATACGAGGAAAATAATTACCCTGACTGGCAGTGGTTCGAGGAGATGCTCACTTACGACAATGCCGTTTTACCGCATGCTCTGTTCGTTGCCGGGCTGACTTCCGAGAATAAAAAATACCTCGCAATTGCAGAAAAAACCTGTGAATTCCTGCTGGAAAACACGTTCAACGGTGAATATTTCAGCTTCATCGGCTGCAAAGGATGGTACGAACGTGGTGGGACAAAAGCTACATTTGACCAGCAACCTATAGAAGCTGCAAGCACGGTTATGATGTTAAGGGCAGCTTACGATGCTACACAAAATGAGAAATTTTTAACCCTTCAAAGAAAAGCCTTTGATTGGTTCCTGGGCCAAAACGAATTACGCATTCCCCTGTATGACTTTAGAACGAAAGGATGTAACGACGGCCTCCTAAGTGACGGTGTTAATATTAATCAGGGAGCGGAAAGCACGCTCAGCTTTCTTTTGAGCCTGCTGGCGATAGTGGAAAGTTACACTATAGTTGACAAAATCCAGGGGCGTAAAAAAGTTGTTTCCTCAATCCGGGCAAACCTCGTAAAACAAATAACCGAAAAACCGCAACAAATAAAAAGTATATCTTCCAAAACCAAATCCAAGAAAAGTCAGGTCGAAGAACTGGCTTCAAAACAGCCTGAATGAAAGTCGCCAGCTTTAACGTTAATTCCCTTCGTGCTCGATTGCCCATCGTGTTTGAGTGGCTGGCCGAATGTCAGCCGAATATTCTATGCGTTCAGGAGACCAAGGTCCAGGACTGCGATTTCCCCATCGAGGCGTTTAAAGAGACCGATTACAAATGTGTTTTCAAAGGACAGAAAAGTTACAACGGCGTGGCAATTTTCAGCAGAAATGAAATCACCAATGTAAAACTTGGCTTCGAGGATGAGCCAAAAGACGAAGCTCGTTTGATTAAAGCGGAAATTGACGGTGTAATTATCGTCAATACTTATATCCCACAAGGTTATTTGCCGGACTCTCAAAAATTCGAATATAAGCTGAACTGGTTCAGTCGTCTGCTAAGGTTTTTCGAAAAGAACTTCAAACCCACCGACCCTGTTCTCTGGGCAGGAGATTTAAATATAGCACCACAGCCGATAGATGTGTACGACCCGGTAAACTTATTAGGGCACGTCTGTTTTCATCCGGAAGTCCACAAAGCATTAGAAAAAGTTCTACAGTGGGGATTCATAGATGTATTCAGGATGCACTGTAAAGAAGCCGGTCAATATACATTCTGGGATTACAGACTAAATGCCTTCCAACGTAATCTTGGCTGGCGTTTAGACCACATTATGGCCACAAAGTCCCTGGCGGAAAAGTGCACTGATTGTTATATAGATGCACAGCCACGCTTTGCAGAGCGTCCAAGCGACCATACACCCATTATTGCTGAATTCGACTTGTAATTAAAGAATCCTACTATTCAGACTCTTATGTATATAATTTTACCCCTGGTGCTCTTATTCTCAGCAGCATCGGTAATAGGCTTTGTTACTTGGCTACTCAGATGCAGAACATTGTAAACTATTTACCCGACCAGGGTGCGGTGATGTTAAGAGGGAAAGCTGAAATGTGCTCGCATGCTCCTCCTGCTATCGACGGTTCATGTTACTGTGGAGCATGTTATGTTAATGAAGAGAAGACGCCGACATTAGTCGTCTTCTTCATCGTAGTCCAAATCGCCTTCGTATTCAAAATCATCATTATCTTCGTCGGCAAATGGCTCCAATTCCGGGTAAGGAAGTTCATCGGTAATTTCATCCTCTAAGTCGTACTGTTCCACCTCTTCTAAAATCTCGAATTCTTTTTCTGCATCCCACATACTTCTTTCCTTTAAGGTACGAAAACAAAGGCTCACAAGAGATGTCTATTATTCGAGGTCTGAGATAGCCCCATCTTTTGTTCATAACCATTAAAACATACAAATTTGATAGCATTTACGATTTTTCTTAAAAGAGGTTCGTTATTTTGTTTGCACCGTAAGAAAATATATTCACTGCAAGCACTCCGAGGGGAATTTAGGCTACAATCCCATGCCCCTACCTCAGATATTACTTCGGCTTGAGCATGGCCTTTTTCACCGCATTATTTTAACGATTGCCATCGACTATCCTGATTTTTTCGACAAAAAGACCAGCAAAGGATAAATAGCGCATCTCTGAACTCCGGGCCGAGTTTGCCTGTCTCTGTAAGTCTTGCTAATTCCTATTCATCTCGCACCTGGGGAACCAGGATTCGGACCTGGACTAACTGATCCAGAGTCAGTCGTGCTACCGTTACACTATTCCCCAATAATTTATTCCTCGATTCTCGATGCCGGATGCTCGCCGCTCGAACGAGAATCGAACTCTAAGTGTGTGACTAATTTCTGTGGCATCGCGTAACAGTATTACTGAGAGGATTTTATCTGCTATTGTCATTGCGAGGGAGCGAAGCGACCGAAGCAATCTCTTGCATTAATAGTGTGGAGATTGCCACGCCCCGACAAGTCGGGGCTCGCAATGACAAGGGCCTGCCACAAAATCTGGTCACACACAGCTCTAATCCACTTGAAGCCATTTATTCTTTTTTATCGGCTATTCCGCCAAATTCAAGTAATTTCCAGCCCGCCGGCAGGACCACCGCCGCCAATGCTATCTTCAAAAGGTCGCCGACCACAAAAGGATATAATCCCACAGCCGGTACGGTTCTGTTGATACCCGTCAGGCAGCACAGCCAGAACAAACCAAAAGCATAAATGACGATATTGCCCAAAACCATCGCCAAGATGGTAGTTCCAATCCGCCTGTCCCACCCCTTCTGGGCCAAGAATCCTGTGATGTACGCAGCAGGGATGAAACCAATTAGATACCCCCCGGTCGGTCCTATTATTACGGCAACACCGCCACCCATCGCAAATACGGGCAAGCCCGCCAAACCCTGTACTATATACGTAAGAACACACAAGCTGCCTCGCCAGGGGCCGAGCAGCGTCCCTATCATCAGGACAGCAAAGGTCTGGCCGGTAACGGGGACAGGACTAAAGGGGAGTAGAATCCTGACCTGAGCACATAAGCCAATGAGCAAAGAACCGCCAATGAGCAAAGCGATATCATAAAATACGGCACGTCTTCTCTCACAAGGCCGTAGAAGGTCGGCTATAGTTGCGCTCGCCAGCATATATTCTCCATCAACAATATTTCGATGCTCCCATAATCCCTGAAAGCACTACATCGTGTCGGTCATTATATTTGAAGCTCTCCGTTGCGTCAAATGGCATATTGCGGAGCTTTTAGAATTTTGAAATACACATTGTCCGCCAGCGAAGCAATACATAATCAATAGTCGATGGTCAACTAACAAAGGGGCCTATACCGAAGAATTCAGTATAAGCCCCGAAATATTTCAAGACCTTATTCCTCACCAATCCACCCTCGCTGGGTTCCGCGGCAACTGCTGTTCCATCATAAAAGCGCAGTCCTCGAAATTGGCTATGCCGTCCTGACTCAGGCCTCCTTCAATCGAGAACACCGATACCAGGAACAACCGTCCTACTCAGTTGAGACTTCAAGGCGTACGTTATCCAAACCAATCCATGAATCGCCAGAGCTTACATTGGTAAACTCAATACCTATTTGATGACCGACTGATTCCGGAACGTCATTGGTTGTAAACGACAGTGTATATTCTTGCATGTCTTCCGTAAGAGCCACGTCACTACTCACAACCGGAACTCTGGTGCCGTTGTCATCATAATAGAGGGTCATCTGTACATTTGTAGCGGCCCAGGTAATCCTGGCATCCACTTTCATTTCAAAAACGTCACCTTCGGCAATCGTATGGTCGGTCAACTGCCAAACCGAAGGGTCACCACTCATTAAATAAGCGGTCCAATCACCATCCGTTGGAGTATATCCCGTTTCTACTCCCGAGTCAGCGGGCGGCGCATCGGTGTTCCAACCGGGGACATTATCAAAGCCTAACTGCTTTTCTGTGCCGGGTAGTTCAAAGCTGAAGTTTTCAATCGTCACCGGCTCTGGCGGTGGCGGCGGCTGATACAGACGAATGTCGTCAATGTATATCGTACCTGAACCGCCAGCCTGTGGATTGTTCTTGTTACCCAAACCAATAGCAATCGTATTGATACTGGCAAGGTTCACACCAAACGATTGCAGGTCTATTTTCCATTCCGTCCATTCCTCTACCAACGCTGCGTTCGGATTATCGTTAGAAACCACCGCACTGCCGTTGAGAGCAACATACATCGGCTCTGCAGCATTAGACGCATTACCGTAGAACCACAAAGACAATTCAGCGAGGTTGTGTTTGGTCCAGTCACGCAGGCCGGTCAGTGTCAAAGTCGCCTCAGAGTAACCAACACTGTTGTCGTAGTAAAGCGGCATTGACTGCCTACCACCATTAACAATAGTTTGCTCGGCGAAAGGTGGTTCCTCATAACCGACGAGAGAGCCGTTTGTCGGGTCGTCGTATCCGTCTATCCACGCGTTAAATATCCTGTTGCTCTCGGGGTCTTCGGGATTAAGGTCGTTGTAGGCCTCAAAATCATCTATAGTAACGAAGTCAGGTATAATTATAGCCCGGACTCCGCCTTTGGTAATGGTTCCATCAGAATTGACCTCGTCGATGCGCCAGAGGTAGCTCTGACCTAAAACAAAGTCATCCGTTGGTACATAAGTGGTGCCGGACTGACGCCCGCGATATACACCAGAGGTATCGGATGCGTCGGCATTATTGACAGCATCCAAGTCGGTACCAAAATAGACATCGTGCTGAGAAGCATCGTCACCGGCCTTCCAGGTGAGTGATGAGGGGACATCCTCGATGTCAAAAGTTCTGGTCGGAGGCTGCAAGTCCCAGGCCATAAGAAGATCGATTCTCATCACATTTATGATTTCGTCCTGGGTCAGGGCCTTGTTGTAGATCCGCACCTCGTCGATATCACCGTTGAAGTGGTCCGCCGGTGTTCGGGGGATACCATTGAACACGTCTGCCTCGGAACCTGTGCCCACATATCCATAACGGGTTAGCTCGTCGCCGAACGTTGGGCCTCCAAATGCGGGAGGTTCTGGAAGACCATCGATGTATATTGTCGATATGCCGTTGTCAAACACCCCACAGACATGGTGCCAGAAACCATCGTCCACGCGGGTGAGGCTGCCGTAGTCAACTTGCTGGTCACCGGAATTGGTCATCACGTGCCAGCCGACCTGGCCATCAGTGGCGACCTCACCGTTGATCTGGAGACGCCAGAAATCACTACGGTCGAACGAGATAATCACCTGACTATTGGGATCGCTTGTGCGAATCCAGGCGCATACGGTAACCTCTGGATTGTTGGCATCTGTGTAGTGGAGATTGCTGATGGCCACGTAAGGCATATCCGCTGGAATGAAGTTAAGCGCGCCATCACCGATCCAACCATAGTCAAGCCACTGAGGTCCGAAGAGTTTGCCGTGATTGCCGTGGCCCGACCAGTCAATGGCGTTTGTCCCGGCACCCTCATTGAACTTGTATAAGAGAATGAGGTTCGGATCGGACGGAGGTGGAATCAACGGCCTGGTCGTAAAAGTCCAGAGAGGACCTGTTACCCACTCTGCACCGTTGAAGGTATCCACACGCCAGTAGTACGTGGTCTCTGTGCTAAGCAGGCCGGGATTAAACGTTGTTTCCATGTGCGGGAGCCCACCTGCCGCGTTAGTAACTTCGTCGGCGTTGGTCCCGAAATATACGGCGTGCATAGTCGCGTTCAAGCCCAGAGACCAGGTAAGTTCCACATTAGGGTCTTCAAATACCTCGCCGTCAGCGGGAACCGGTTCATATGCAGTGATTGAAGGAACCCAGAAGCTCCAGACATCGCCTTTTATCTTCGCGCCGTTAGCGTCAACATCATCTATCCGCCAGTAGTATGTCGTGCCGGGAGAAAGACCATCAGGAAAGGCATATCCGGGAAAGCCAATAATATGGCTCGCAAAGGTTTGATTGCCCTGAAATGTACTTTCGGCACCGTTATTCACGTCGTCAAAATTGTCACCGATATATACATCATGTGAGACTGCATACATACCGGGTATCCAGGAAAGACTCGCCCAGGTGTCCGAATACTTTGCCCCATTCGCAGGGTCAGGTTTGTAAGAGGTTGGACGTCCCGCCAGCTCTTTTATCTCTTCCTCCGATAGCGCATGGTCGTATATTCGTACGTCGTCGATGTCACCATCGACCGGGTTCCCTGTGGGGGCCGGTTCGTTGAAGCCGGTTGCTTCGGAATTCTTACCAATAAAGCCATAACGGAGAGTTCCCCTGCCGAACGTCGTGCCTGAGGTCACCGAAGGCTCCGGCTCACCGTCGATGTAAATTGTAGCGATTCCATTGTCATAGACACCGCATACGTGGTGCCACTGCCCGTCGTCCACGCGTGTCTCGCTGGAGTAGTCAAGAATTCCGCTGGCATCGGTCTGCATATGCCATCCGACCTCGCCTTCATCCACGCCGGCGCTGGTGGCGATCGACAAACGATAATACTCGTTGCGATCAAACGAGACAATGAACTGGTTACCCGCACTGCTGGTGCGAATCCAGGCACAGACGCTCACTTCCGGAAAGCCGGAGCCTTCATAGTGCATTTCCTGAATCGCTAAGTATCCACCGTCCTCAAGATTGAGCGCGCCACCGAACATTCCTTCCACCCACACTGGGTCATTAAAAAATATACCGTGATAGTTATTTCCCGAAGAATCAAAGGCAGTATCACCACTACCCTCATCGAACTTCCAGTGCGCAACCAGCTCAGCCGAAGCGCTCCCGACCAGACCCAATACAAAGATAAAAGAAGTGAAATAAATTAATTTCTTAGACATAACCAGTCCTCCTAAAATATATAAAATGATTAGGAATTATGTTTTGGCCACACACCAAAACAGTCTTTGTTCTCGAAAAGCAATAAAAATAAAAATCGCAAATTGTAGATTTTTTATATATGGCCTGGATAATTTTTTACGGCTTGACACCACCTCCTTTCTTCCCGTCGTGGCTCTCGTCGGGGCAAAACCCACCGTAGCCCGGCGGCCACGCTGAGACAGGCAAAGAACCAAAATGTGCCGTTATTGTTTTCCAGCCAAGTAAAATTTAAGCAGAAGATATAAGAATTGCGCCCACGGGAAAACTAAAAATCCGTATATGCATAGCTGCATGAGCACACACCTTCGCTATTATATTTATACCAAATTTGCCGTTTTTGGGTCAAGTAAAAAAACTTAGTCAGAATGAACAGCCCTTTAGCAGCCATATTCTTCATCTCTGCCGCGGAGCTATAGCGGCGAAAAGTCGATTTCGGGACAATTTTTTACGCTTTTTTATTGCAGAAATAGCCGATTTAATATATAATCCTTTTGCAACACATCCCTGAGATATTCGAGAAATACGAAACTCAGGGAAGAGAATATTTATTCTGCGCATCAAATCGATATACAAAATGTCGATAGAAATGGAAGGTGGTTTTATGAACAAACCAAGAGGATTCACGTTAATAGAACTTTTGGTTGTAATTGCCATTATTGCGTTACTGATGGCGATATTGATGCCGGCACTCAATCGGGCAAAGAAACAGGCAAGGTCAGCGGCGTGTAAGATGAACCTGCACTCATGGGGCCAGGTCTGGTCGATGTATTGCAATGATAACAACGGCTATTTCTGCATGGAATCAGAGCTGGTCGGGTGGCCTCGTGGAAACTGGATAATTGAGCTGCGGCATCTGTACCGTACGAGGTCGGGTATTCTCATATGCCCGATGGCCAAGAAACGGCTGGCGATTGGGGCAAACCTATCAAGCCATGGTGGTCCGTTTAGGACCTACATTATGGGGTCAGGTGGGCCAGGCCAACGTCGGGAAGAAGCCAGCTACGGAGCAAATTGCTGGCTTTTTAATGCACGTCCGGGGCAGACCAAAATTCAACAACGTCCGGTTGAATGGAATTGGAAGAGCACCGATGTAAAAGGCGGAAACCAAATATCCGTCTTTGCCGATACGATGTGGCGGGGAGGTGGGCCCTTCTATCAGAACAACAGCCCTCAGTCCATCCGGATTGCCCCTCCCGAATTTGATGGTCAGTGGGTTGCCGCTAACCATGAAATGAAGCATTACGCAATTAACCGGCACAATGGGTCTAATAATCATTTGTTTTTAGACTGGTCTGTCAGGAAAGTGGACATTAAGGAGCTGTGGAAACTCAAGTGGCATCGGCAGTACAATATAAACGGCGGCTGGACAATGGCAGGCGGGATTATGCCTGGTGACTGGCCGAGCTGGATGAAGAACTTTAAAGAATACTAAAAGAATTGCCCCGTCAACCCAACGTAACAATATCTTTTTTAATTATCTATTCGGTCGTTTATTTCAATCGCGAGCCATTAGTAAAAGGCCGGGATTACAAAAAGTGCAAGCAACGTTGCAGACGTTAGGCCTGCTCACAGTATCGCCGTACTCCTACTTATTTTCTCACCGTTGAACAGGACATAGAGAACGGGAAGTATGATAAGAGTCAGTGCCAGAGAAGTTATAAGTCCCCCGAAGATCACCGCCACAAGAGGCTGCTGAATTTCGGAACCTGACCCGGTGGCATAGAGCATCGGCAGAAGCCCCATGAGCGTGGTCAAAGTGGTCATTATCAGAGGTCGCACGCGGAGTCGGCAGGCCTTAAAAACAGCGTCATTCACCCTCTCGCCATTTTTGCGCAGCTGGTCAAAAAAGCTGACGAGAACCAACCCATTCTCAACCGCGACTCCTAACAGGGCGATAAAACCAATGGACGCGGCAACACTGAGATGTATTTTCAAAAGATAGATAGCCATAATTCCCCCAACGACTGCAAAGGGCAAATTTGTGAGAATGAGAATGGAGCTCTTGATAGAATTCAGTGAGCTGAACAACATAACAAAAACAAGCAGTAGTGTAACAGGCACGACCACCCTTAGGCGCGCCATTGCCCGCTGCTGGTTCTCGAACTGCCCACCCCATGCCAGTCTAAAGCCAGCGGGCAAGCTGCCTTCCACATTTTTCAGTTTTTGCTTTGCTTCTTCGACGAAGCTCCCGATGTCCCGACCTCTGACATTGCATTCAACAATAAGCCTTCTTGCGGAGTCTTCTCTGCTTATCTGAGCCGGTACCTCGACTTCGTGAATTGTAGCTAATTCTTCAAGTGGAACGTTATAGCCCAAGGGAGAGGGAACCAGAAGCTGCTCGATACTATCAATATCGGTTCGTCTTTCAGTCGGAAAACGTACCTGTACGGCGAATCTCCTTTGCCCCTCAAAAACTGTGGTTGCGACTTTACCTCCTACTGCTGTTTCGACCAACAGATTGATGTCCTCAATATTTATCATATGTCGGGCTGCGGCTTCACGGTCCGGCTGTATCTCAATCTGGGAAAAACCTGAGACCTGCTCTATCTTGATGTCCTCGGCCCCCTGGATTCCGGCGAGAATTGGTGTAATTCTTTCAGCCGTGCCGGTCAGGACATCAATGTCATCTCCGAATATCTTTATGGCCACGTCAGATTTGATGCCGCTAATTAACTCGTTGACACGCAACGAAATCGGCTGGGAAAAAGCGGGCCTTATTCCTGG
>JABAOH010078897.1_pt1 | contig 17677 bp, 14 predicted proteins | sample 7062181 | NCBI WGS metagenome assembly JABAOH01 (sample SAMN14538630, study PRJNA623070) | marine sediment metagenome | biome: marine biome [ENVO:00000428]; feature: marine pelagic biome [ENVO:01000023]; material: deep marine sediment [ENVO:00002113]; isolation source: pool of 5 deep marine... | reverse complement strand
AGGACGGAGACCACCCCCGACGACATCCACGGAATCGTGGCCGCCCAAGGGGTCCTGACGAGCCGGGGAGGGCGGACATCCCACGCTGCCATTGTCACCAGAGGCATGGGAAAGCCCTGCGTTGCGGGCTGTGAGGACGTCCGCATAGACTACAAGGACAGGTCCTTCTCCGCCTCTGACGTGGTTGTCCGGGAGGGGGATATAATAACCATAGACGGCGCTACGGGCCAAGTGGTCCTCGGAGAGGCCCCCCTGGTCGAGCCCGAGATGACGCCCGAGTTCAGGACGATTCTGGAATGGGCTGACGGGATTCGTAGGCTCGGGGTAAGGGCCAACGCGGACACCCCCGAAGACTCCCGGCGGGCACGGGAGCTAGGGGCGGAGGGCATTGGTCTATGCAGGACGGAGCACATGTTCATGGCGGCGGAGAGGCTGCCCCACATGCAGAGAATGATCATGGCCGCCACCAAGGAGGAGCGGCTGAAGGCCCTGGAGAAGCTTCTTCCCATGCAGCGGGAAGACTTCGTCGGCATCCTGAGAGAGATGGAGGGCCTCCCGGTGACCATCCGGTTGTTGGACCCGCCCCTCCACGAGTTCCTGCCGAGCCTCGAGGAACTTCTGGTGAGTGTTACGGAGCTGAAGCTCAGAGGGGAGGACTCCAAGGAGCTCAGAGAGAAGGAGGAGCTTCTGCGGAGGGTCCGAGCCCTCCACGAGGCCAACCCCATGCTGGGCTTGAGGGGTTGCCGTCTCGGCCTACTCTATCCCGAAATCAACGAGATGCAGGTTAGGGCCATCATCNNGGAGATTATGATACCCCTTGTGGGCCACAAGAACGAGCTGGCCGTTGTGAAGGAGCAGCTGGAGGCCGTGGCCAGAGAGGAGATGGATCGGGAAGGGGTTGAGATCCACTATTCCTTCGGAACGATGATAGAGGTCCCAAGGGGAGCGATAGCCGCGGATGAGATCGCCGAGGTGGCTGAGTTCTTCTCCTTCGGCACCAACGATCTCACACAGACGACCTACGGCTTCAGCCGGGATGACGCCGAGGGGACGTTCCTAGCTAGATATCTGGAGAAGGGCATACTGGAGGAGAACCCCTTCGAGGTCCTGGACCGGAAGGGGGTGGGGGAGTTGATGAGGATAGCCGTCGAGAGGGGACGCGGGACCCGGCCGGACCTTAAGGTGGGCATCTGCGGGGAGCACGGCGGGGAGCCCAGGAGTATAAGGGTGTGTCACGAGCTGAACCTGGACTACGTCTCTTGCTCCCCCTTCAGGGTCCCCGTGGCCAGGCTTGCCGCTGCCCACGCTATGCTGGAGGAGAGGGGAAAGATCGTGGAGGAGATCCGCTGACTGACGTCGCCGCCCAGGTTCCGCAGATCGCTCTCTCCACTTTCACCATTCTCCTGCTGTTTGCCTTCATTCCGCCCATCATCTTCGTCATCTGGTTCAGGAACACGGAGAGATATGAGAGGGAGCCTTGGGGCAAGGTCTTCAAGGCCTTCACGTGGGGCGCTGTGATAGGCATCTTTGTGGCCATCATTCTTAGCCTGATTCTGGCTGCCGTCTTCGGCTTCCTCATCGCGGAGACGGGGAGGTTCCTGCAGCGGTTCTACGTGAGACTGGCAGAGGTACTCGAGACCGAAGTGAACATCGGCTTCTTCATCCTCGTGGTATTGATTGCCCCTCTGGCTGAGGAGCTCGCTAAGGGACTCGGGGTCCTGCGGGTCAGGGCCCACATCAACGAGATGGAGGATGGCATCATCTATGGCGCCTCCGCGGGCCTCGGATTCGCAGCCACGGAGAACCTCCTCTATGGCGCCGTTGCCTACCTGGCCGAAGGGCTCGGGGCGTCCATCATGCTCATCGGAATAAGGAGCTTCTCCTCCGTGCTCCTCCACGCCTCCGCCACCTCTGCCTTCGGGTTCGGTGTGGCGAAGAGCCGCCTTTCCCCCAGGGGCAAGGGGATCTTCGCCTACTACATCCTTGCGGTTTTCATGCATGGGACCTACAACTTCTTCGCCAGCTTCGGGGAGCTCTTCGCTGCCACATACGGAGAGAGCGCTGCCCTGATAGGCACCGTGGCCGCCATCTCCATAGCCGTTCTGGCGGTGGGCATCGCGAGGTCAGTCATCGCCCGAGGGGATAGGGAGAGGGGTCCCTACTACAGGGGATGAGATGACCTGGGTCCTAGTCCCAGAGGGCAGGCTTAGGGTCGGGAAGATCCTCTGTCTGGCGAGAAACTACAGGGCCCATGCGGAGGAGTTTGACGAGACTGTTCCTCCCCAGCCGACCTACTTCATCAAGCCGGCCACATCCATCATCCACGATGGCGGGGAGGTCGTCGCACCTGAGATCACCTCCGACCTTCACGCCGAGGCTGAGCTGGCAGTGGTGATAGGGACAGCAGCGAGGCGGGTCTCCAGGGATTCCGCCCTGGATCATGTCCTGGGCTATTGCGTCTTCTTGGACATCACCGCCCGTGACCTTCAGCGGCAGGCAGTCCGGGACGGGCTCCCATGGACCCTGGCCAAGGGCATGGACACCTTCTCCCCCATCTCGGACGTCAGGCCAAAGGAAGAGGTGGGGGATCCCCATGCCTTGGAAATCCTGCTCAAGGTGAACGGGAAAACACGACAAAGCGCCTCCACAGCCCAGATGGTCCACAAAGTTCCCGACGTAATAGCGTCAATCTCAGCACACATGACTCTTGAAAGGGGAGATATGATCGCCACCGGGACCCCGGAGGGGGTGCCCAGGATTGTTCCGGGTGACCGTCTTCAGGCGGAGGTGAGGGGTGTGGGTCGACTCAGGGTTAAGGTCGTGGCGGGGCCCTGACGGACTTCAGCTTATCTCCAGGAGGTCGAGACAGTCAAAGCAGTAGCCCTGTCTCTTATCGTCAGGGAGGACAATGAGCTTGGCACCGCATTTCCTGCAGTAACCAACGCTATCCTCTATCTCGTGGAATCGCCTCGCGTCAGACCTAAGTTTCAATCCTATTCCCCGCCCCCTCAAAAGCTCCCGACTAGACGGAGTCGCAAGGCCACCGGATTATTTAACTTTTCCTCGGGACCACCTCCCAGCCGACATCCTTTATGAACCACGGCTCCATCCCGGGGCGTGGCCCTCTTCGTCACAATAGAGGGGATCGATGGGTCTGGAAAGACCACATTGGCGANNCCACATTGGCGAAGCTGGTGTTTGAGCGGTTGGCAGCTAGGGGTGTGGAGGCCGTCCTAACGAAGGAACCCACCAGCTCCTGGTTGGGAGATGCTGTGAGGAGGTCCGTGGACGAGGGTCTGGATCCAAGGGTGCAGACTCTTCTCTTCCTGGCAGACAGGAGCCTCCATGTGACTCAGATCCAGAACTGGCTTGCAGAAGACAGGGTAGTGGTCTGCGATAGGTACCACGACTCCACCCTGGCCTATCAGGGAGTGGCCCTGGAAGGGGTCGTCCCCAACCCCCTGGAGTGGATCAAGAAGGCCGCCTCCCCCCACTTTCTGAAGCCCGACCTCACCTTCCTGCTGGTGGTGAATCCAGAAGAAGGGTTATCCCGGCTGTCCGCTGTCAGGACCAGGACACCCTTCGAGAGGTTGGATTTTCTGACAAAGGTCCAGGATCTGTATCTGAGCCTGGCTAAGGAGGGACGTTTTGTTAGACTAGACTCCTCTCGCCCACCGGAAGTCCTGGCCAGAGAGGCAGTGGATATCATCCTCTCCAGGCTTCAGCGGTAGATGTTGTTGTTCTCCGGCCCGTTCGGTGTCAGCAGAAAGGCCTTGGCGAAGACCGTAGCCATCTCCACATCTCCCCTGTTCAGATGTATCAGAAAGGCCTTGCCGTAGACCCTTTTCATCTCCTTGTTGCTGGCCGGTTTCGTCAACCCTATCGGCTTTGAGCTTGAACTTTTTATTGTATCGCTGTCAGAATCGGGCCTGATTCTGTATCGATAAGGGCCGGAAGGATGAAGACTTTTATCGAGGGGGCCATGTCCCATCGTGAGCGCCACCTTGGAGGAGAAGCTGGAGATGGATCTTGAGCTGACAAGACGTGCCTTGGAGAAGGTGAAGATCGTCACACCAACCCGCTCTTACACTCGGAAGATCGCCGAGGACTTCATGGGGATGGCAAGGGCCTACTACGAGGATGCCGTCCACTTCAAGGAGAAGGGCAGGCTGGTGGAGGCCTTCGCCTGTGTGAACTACGCTCATGGCTGGCTCGACGCAGGCGCCCGCCTCGGGGTCTTCGACACTGGTGGGGACGATCAACTCTTCACCCTGCTCTGACCTCAGAGGAGCCTGGCGCCCTCGTTGTCCACCCGGGCCCTGAAGACCTGACCGTGTTCCGCCAGGGCCTCCTCCAATCGATCGGCATCTCCCATGGCAAATATCGAGTTGCCCAGCATGCACATCGAGGCGTTCCCGTGGAGGGTGGCCTTCATCACGGCGGCCTGTATCTCGGCGGTGGCCAGAAGAGTCTGTCGGGCAAACTGATAGGCCAGACGGAAGAAGGTATCCAGGTCCCTCTCGAGTAGGAAGCGATCGACGCACCGTCGGCCGACGCCGTTGATGCTCTTGACAATCATCTCGTTGGAGAGCACCGCTCTGGTCGAGATTGGAGGGCCCAGGACACATAGGACGACCTCTGAGTCCACGGAAATCCTCTGAACCTGTCCATGAGGGGGGCTGCCAGGCCTCTCCCTTATGTCGAGACCCCCTAGGGACTGGGGATACACATCGCCAAGGCCGGTTCTGCACTCCACCTCGGCTCTGTGAGCCATGGCGATCAGTTCCTCCGTCCTCCTCTGTCCGCCTGAGGCCTGGTTGATGGCCAGGAGGGTACTCAGAGCCCCGGCCCCGCTCATTCCGAACCCCTGGGAGACGGGGAGCTGCACCTCGGAGGTGACCCTCACCTGCATCGGCTCCTCCAAGAACAGCTCCAGGGCCCTCTCGGTGACCTCCGCGGGTCCGGAATGACCACTCATCCGCACCTCTGTCCTAGTGACTGGGGCCTCCTTGGCCTCGACCTCGGTGAGGACACCCCTGGAGAGGCAGAAGCCTGCCCCGCGGGAGCCCATTCGAAGGGGGTCCCGATCCTCGCAGACCTGGAAGAAGGCGGTGACGTGGCCAGGGCAGAAGGCCCTACCCCTCGATGTCATGGAGGACAGAACTCCAGAGGTTCCAGAAGACCTCCCGCTTCGTCCCCTTGAGCTCCTGCCCCTTGCCCTTGCCGCCTACGAGCAGGACCTCGGTGCGACCCTCCTTGACCCGCATCATGTCGTTGGCGACCACGAAGTCCAGTTTGAGTTCCTCTAGCCGTTTGAGGGCCCTCACCAGCAACTCCTTCCGCTGCACCCGGGATTCCAGCTTGAAGCCGATCAAGGTTCCCTTGTAAGACTTCCTTATCGCGCTCAGCACGCGAACGTTGGGCTTCAGGCTTAGCTGAAGGGATCCGAGATCGGAGGATAGCTTTCCCTCCTTCCTCTCGGGGAGGTAGTCCGATATGGCGGCCGGGACCGCGCAGATATCGTGATCGATCTCATCCACCCTGGCCAGCAGGTCGTCAGTGCTCAAGAACCTCCAGGTCTTCAGGAAGGATGGTATGGGGGCACTGCATCGACCCATCCAGAGGTCCACCTCGGCCCCTCTCAGAAGGGCGGCCCTGGCCAACTCTACCCCCGTTTCCCCTGTGCTCCGGTTCGTCAGCACGCGTACGTCGTCCAGGGGCTCCTCCGTAGCCCCCGCTATCACCAAGACCCGCTTCCCCCTCATGTCGCCTGGTCCCAACCTCCGAATCACCCCGGCGGTGATGACCTCTGCTTCCGCGAGCTTAGCCTTCCCCTCCTCCAGGAGGGGCTCGATGAACTCGGCCCCTAAGCCCTCGAGCTTCTCAATGTTCTCCCTGACGATGGGGTGGTCGTACATGGAAGAGTCCATGGCGGGGGCGATGACAACGGGAAGGCCGGAGCCTAGGGCGGTAGTGGCGAAAGTGGTCACCGGCGTGTCATCGATGCCATGGGCCACCTTGGAGATGGTGTTAGCAGTGGCCGGTGCAATGAGGAGGAGGTCCGCCCTGCCCTTGGACCCGCAGAAATCCACATGCTGGACCGACCCGTCCAGCGTCTGGACGGGCTTCCTGCCGGTGGCGAACTCAACAGCATAGGGGTGGACGATAGTGCAGGCGGCCTCGCTCATTACGGGATGAACATCGGCGCCGTGGCGGATCAGCTCCCGGGCCAGTTTCACCGTCTCCACGGCAGCAATGCTGCCACAGATGGCCAAGACGATGGTCTTCCCCAGGAGCTCCTCGCCTTCGGAGGCCTTGATGGCCTCGCTGGGATGCATGCAATACCATCCTGTTCCCTCGATTTATAAGTATTCAGGGAAGTCAAGGAAGGCGATACCTTTCTGCCACACCCGCGAAGGTTTATGGAAGCGGTGGGCATCTCTTCTCGGGTCTGATGCGATACCAAGATGCCATCGACTACCTGTACGGTCTCCAGCGCTTCGGCATAAAGCTCGGTCTGGACAATATCCTCGATCTCCTATCCAGGTTGGGTGACCCCCATCGCCCTCTCAGGAGCGTCCATATTGCCGGGAGCCATGGCAAGGGCTCCGTCTGTGCCTTTCTGGACTCCATCCTGAGAAAGGCTGGCTTCAGGGTCGGCCTCTACACCTCTCCTCACTTGGTTAGGTTCAATGAGAGGATCAGGGTCCATGGCGTCGAGATCACCGATGCAGAGGTGGTCCGCCTCGTGAATGAAATCAGACCTCACGCGGAAGCCATGGCCTCGGCGACTGAGACCGCTCAGCCGACCTTCTTCGAGTTCACGACGGCCATGGCCTTCAAACACTTCCAGGAAAGCGGCGTCGATATTGCGTTGCTTGAGGTGGGGATGGGCGGCAGACTCGATGCCACCAACGTGGTCACCCCCGAGGTGGCCGTCATCACGAGAATCGGGCTGGAACACACCCAATACCTCGGAAAGACCCTGAGCAGGATAGCCCGGGAGAAAGCGGGTATCATAAAGGAAGGAGTGCCCGTCTGGATCCCAGACCAGCCAGTCCTGGACGTGATACGAGAGAGATGCCGGGTCCTCGGTGCTCCCATCAAGGTGGTGGGAAGGGACCTCCGCGTGAATCGAGCGGCCACCGGTCTTGAGGGGCAGAAATTCATCTTCTCAGACGGAGAGACGAAGGAATACAGCGTGATCCTCCTGGGCAACTATCAGGCAGAGAACGCCGCTCTGGCCTATGGGGTCATCCAGGAACTCAGAGGTAGGGGCTGGAAGATTGGCGAGAATGCGGTGAAGAGGGGCTTCGCCGGTGCGGGCTGGCCAGCCCGCCTCCAGGTGGTCCATCGCCACCCGACGGTCGTCCTCGACTGCACTCACACCACGGAAGGGGCGAAGAGGCTGCGGGAATCTATGGAGGAACTCTTCCCAGACCGCGCAGTCATAATGGTGGTTGGGATCTTGAACGACAAGGACCTGAAGGGCATCGCCAAACACCTGGCCCCTATGTGTCGTAAAGTAATCGCCACCCAGCCAGAAACCGAGAGGGCCTTCAGGGCAGAGGAGGTGGCTGAGGCCTTCAGTCCTCCGGGAGCTGCGAAGGTTGTGAGGCCCGTGAGGGAAGCAGTTGGCGCGGCCCTGGCCCTTGCGGATATCGACGACGTAGTCCTCATCACTGGCTCCCTCTACACCGCGGGAGAGGCCTCCGTTTTCTTGGAGAGCTGGAGGAGAGACCGGGCCGAGGAGGTTGTCCGGCGACTCAAGCGCAGATACCTCCCAGGGGATTTTGCCACCGCCCCCCTGGAGACCGCCCTGGGGAAGATCACCAGGGAGAGAGAGGACCCTTTCGTGGTTCTCATCTCAACGATCATCTCTCAGAGGACGGCAGACCCCACGACTGAGATGGTCTCCTCTAAACTTTTCTCTCGATATGGGAACCCTCAGGAGCTGGCCTCGGCTCCGCTGGAGGACATCGAGAGAGTCGTGCGGCCTGCCAACTTCTACAAGACCAAGGCTAGGGCCATCAAGGAGATCTCTCGTAGGATCTACAATGATCACGGCGGAAGCGTGCCGCGGGAAATGAAGGAGCTCTGCAAGCTTCCTCTTGTTGGCCGAAAGACTGCGAATTGTGTGCTGGTCTACGGGTACGGAGTCCCGGCGATCCCCGTGGACGTCCACTGCCACCGCATCCCCAACAGACTGGGGCTCATCCACACGAAGAGCGAGGTGGAGACGGAGAACGGGCTGAAGAGCATCCTCGATCCTTCGCTGTGGCTGGAGGTGAACGAGCTCTTCGTCAGGCACGGTCAGACCACTTGCACACCTAGGAATCCGGACTGTGCATCCTGTTGCCTGGCTGACCTCTGTGTCTACAACCTTTTGGGCCGGGTTAGTCACGGGGATAGAGCGTCGAGCACCAAGGGACAACAGTCCTCTGCCTGAGGGGTCAGGCCACTACCTTGGCCACTGCCTGCACCCTGTCACCAGGCTTCAGCTTCATGATACGGACCCCCATGGTGGCCCTTCCGATGACCCTCAGGTCCTCTATAGGGAAGCGGATTATCATCCCCGTTTCCGTCGTCAAGAGGAGCTCCACTCCTGGCTGGACCTCTTGCACGCTTACCACGGGCCCGTTCCTCTCGATGTTGGCGATGTTCTTGACGCCTTTTGCCCCTCGTTTCGTCTTCCTGTAGCGGGAGACGAGGGTACACTTGCCATATCCGCCGGCGGTAACCGTGAGGAGGGTTGAGTCCTCCTTCGTCAGGGCCATGCTCACCACCTCGTCCCCTGGCTTGAGGGTAATACCCTTCACCCCGGCTGTGTACCTGCCCATGGGTCGAGCGTCGGCCTCGTTGAAGCGGACTGCCATCCCCAACCGCGTTGCCAGAATAACCTCATCGCCAGGACGGCAGAGCCTGACCCCTACCAGTTCGTCCCCCTCCCAGAGCTTGATGGCCCATATCCCTCGAATCATGGGTCGGCTGTAGGCCGCCAGGCTCGTTTTCTTCACCAGTCCATTCTTCGTGGCAAATAGGAGATGCTGGGGGGTCTCAAATTCCTCCACGGAAACTCTAGCGGCGATGGATTCCTCCGGCTCGAGACGGGGGAGGAGGTTGACGATGGGGCGCCCCCGGGAGTGTCGGCTCCCCACGGGCACCTTCCATGCCTTCAGCCAATATACCCGGCCCTGGTTCGTGAAGAAGAGGATGTAGTTGTGGGTCTTCGTGACGAAGAGGTCCACGACGTAGTCCTCCTCCTTGGTCTCCATCCCCACCAGGCCGACGCCCCCTCGCTTCTGCCTGCGGTAGTCCTCCACATTCTGCCTCTTGACGTAGCCCGTGTTGCTGATCATGACCACGGTGTTCACGTTGGGGATGAGGTCCTCGATGTCCAGTTCCTGGACTTCCTCCTCGATGTCAGTTCGCCGCTCGTCCCCGTACTTCTGCCGCAGCTCCAGTATCTCCTGCCTGATGATGGACATGAGGCGGCGGCGATCTGCGAGGGTCGCCTCCAACTCCTGAATGCTTGTCCTGAGTCCCTCCCCCTCTTCTCTGAGGGAGCGCCCCTCCATGGCCGTGAGCCGCTGAAGCCTCATCTCCAAGATGGCCTTGGCCTGTTGATCGCTTAAACGGAAGTTCTCTTGCAGGGCCGCCTGAGCGTCGGCTGCGCTTTCCGAGGAGCGGATACGGGAGATGACCTCGTCCAGATTGTCCAGGGCAACCAGGAGGCCTTCCACCAGGTGGAGCCTCTCCTTGGCCTTGCGAAGGTCGAACTCCGTCCGCCGCCGCACCACTTCCTCTCTAAACCTCAGGAATTCCTCCAGGGTCTCCTTAAGAGACAGGACCCTGGGCTCGCCGTCCACTAGGGCCAGGTTAATGACACCAAAGGTGGTCTGCAGGGGCGTGTGGGCGTACAGCTGGTTGAGAATGAGTTCGTCGGAGACGTCCTTCCTGAGTTCGACGACGATGCGAATGCCCTCCCGGTCGCTCTCGTCCCGCAGGTCAACGATGCCATCCACCTTCCTCTGCTTGACCAGGTTGGCGATAGCCTCCACCAGGTTGGACTTGTTTACCTGATAGGGTATTTCGGTGATGATGATGGCCTTCTTGTCCCTGGGCAGTTCCTCCACCTGAGTTCTGCCGCGGATGCGCAGGAGTCCTCTGCCTGTCTCATAAGCTGCCAGGATGCCGTCCCTACCGCAGATGTAGCCGCCGGTGGGAAAGTCCGGACCCTGGACGTACTCCATAAGGTCAGCCAGGTCCGCATCCTCGTGATCGATGAGGTGCACCAGGGCGTCCGCCACCTCCCCGAGGTTGTGAGGAGGTACGTTAGTGGACATGCCCACGGCTATGCCGCTGGCTCCGTTCACCAGTAGGTTGGGCACCTTCCCGGGCAGGACGACGGGCTCCCTCAGGCTGGCGTCGAAGTTGTCGTCGAAGTCCACCGTCTCCTTCTCGATGTCTTGGAGGATCTCCTCCGCCGCTGACGCCAGGCGACACTCGGTGTAGCGCATGGCCGCTGGGGGGTCCCCGTCCGTGGAGCCAAAGTTCCCCTGGCCATCGATGAGGGTGTAGCGAAGGCTGAAGTCCTGGGCCATCCGCACCAGGGCGTCGTAGACCGCCGAGTCCCCGTGGGGGTGGTACTTACCCAGGACCTCTCCCACAACCCTGGCGCACTTCCTGTAGGGCTGGTTCGCCCTGAGGCCCATCTCCCTCATCGCGTACAGGATGCGCCTCTGGACCGGCTTCAGACCGTCTCTGGCGTCCGGGAGAGCCCTGCCGACGATCACGCTCATGGCGTAGTCGATGTAGGACCTCTCCATCTCCCTCTCAATGGCGCGGTATGAAGCCGAACGTCCTCTCAAGGGAACACCTCAGATGTCTAGGTTCACGACCTCGCGGGCGTGCTCCTGGATGAACTCCCGCCGCGGCTCCACAAGGTCCCCCATGAGGATCGTGAAGAGCTCGTCGGCCCTCACGGCGTCCTCGATGGTCACCTGCTTGAGCAGCCTCGTGGCTGGATTCATGGTGGTCTCCCAAAGTTCCTCAGGGTTCATCTCTCCCAAGCCCTTGAAGCGCTGCACCGTGGTGCCCTTCCCCATCTGCTTCAGGTGCCCGTCTCTCTCCTTGTCGGTGAAGACGTAGCGTACGTCGCTCCCCTTCTTCAGCCTGTAGAGGGGAGCCTCGGCGATGTAGACATAGCCAGCCTCGATGAGGGGCCTCATGTAGCGGAAGAAGAGGGTGAGGAGGAGGGTCTTGATATGGGAACCGTCCACGTCGGAGTCGCACATCAGGATGACCTTGTGGTACCTGGCCTTCTCCAGCTCGAAGTCCTCACCTATGCTCGTCCCCGCGGCGGTGATGAGAGTCCTGATCTCCTCGTTCTTCAGGACCTTATCCAGCCTGGCCTTCTCCACGTTGAGGATCTTCCCGCGGAGGGGTAGTATAGCCTGAAAGCCCCGATTCCGTCCTTGTTTCGCCGACCCACCGGCGCTCGGCCCCTCGACAATGAAGAGTTCACTCTTGGCCGGGTCCCTCTCGGTGCAGTCCGCCAGCTTTCCTGGCAGAGAGGAGCCCTCCAGAAGCCCTTTCCTGCGGGTCAGCTCTCGGGCCTTCCTGGCGGCCTCCCGGGCCTCCGCCGCCAGGATTGCCTTTTCGAGAATGCTTTCCGCCACCCTGGGGTTCTCCAGAAGGTACTCCGAGAGTTTCTCGTAGGCTAGGGACTCAACGGCGCCCTTCACCTCGCTGTTCCCCAGCTTGGTCTTCGTCTGTCCTTCGAACTGGGGCTCGGGCAGCTTCACGCTCAGTACCGCTGTCAGCCCCTCCCGCACGTCATCGCCCTGGAGGGTGACCTCCTTGTCCTTGGAGGAGCCGTTGTTCTTCAGGAAGTCATTCATCACCCTCGTTAGGGAGGCTTTGAAGCCCACTAGGTGGGTGCCACCCTCCACCGTGGCAATGTTGTTGGCGTAGCTGTGGATGTTCTCCGCGTAGCTGTCAGTGTATTGGAGGGCCGCCTCCACGTAGGTGCCGTTCTTGCTTCCCTCGAGGTAGATGGGCTCCTGATGCAAAGGGTTCTTCGTCCTGTTTATCCACCGGACGAACTCCACCAGGCCCCCCTCGAAGCGGAATTCGCTGGGATCCCTATTGGCGGCCTCCACGAGTATTCGCGTCCCCTTGTTGAGGAAGGCATACTCCCGGAGGCGGGAGTAGATGACGTCCATATCAAAGCGGGTCTCGCCGAAGATGACAGGGTCGGGCTTGAAGGTGACGGTGGTACCCCGCCCATCGCTCTCCCCCACTACCTTCACGCCATCCACGGGGACTCCCCGCTCGAATCTCATGAAGAACTCCTTGCCGACGCGGCGGACGCGAACCTCCAGCCATTCCGACAGGGCATTCACCACTGAGAGGCCCACTCCATGGAGGCCTCCGGAGACCTTGTACATCTTTCTGTCGAACTTTCCTCCCGAGTGGAGGGTGGTGAATACGATCTGTACCGCTGGCTTCCCGTACCTGGGGTGTACATCCACGGGGATGCCTCTTCCGTCGTCCTCCACAGTGACGACGCCCTCCTCGGCGATGGAGACCTCGATGTTCTTGCAGAATCCAGCCATGGCCTCGTCGATGCTGTTGTCCAGGACCTCGTAGACCAGGTGGTGCATGCCCCGCTGATCCACGCTCCCAATGTACATCGCGGGCCGCCTCCGTATCGCTTGGAGACCCTCAAGGACCTGGATCTTTTCAGCATCATAGGATAACTCGTCTGGCATCGATTCCCTCAGCAAGCCGTCTGGAACACTGTCTGTAGACATCCCATCCCTTGGAGTTAAGGGTTATGGCCCGACTCTATTTAATGATTTTCAAGGCCCCCGGGATGTATGAAAATGGACAGTTTTGATGTTCACAAATGTTCTATAACGGACCGAAAGAGGCTGCGATTTGGACGCTAGGAAATACGCCACCGGGCCCCTCTCGACGTGTCTTCGAGCTTGACTCCCAACCGAGCCAGCTCGTCTCGTATCCAGTCGGAGGTCTTGAAGTCCTTGTTCCGTCTGGCTTCCTCCCTGAGGCTCACGAGGACCCTGATGAGGCCCTCTAGGAGGTCGGGGGACGGGCCCATGGCCCCCTCGAAGAGGCCCAGGATGTGCCCATAGGTCTGATAGGCCTCCAGAAAGGCTACTAGCCGCTCCCTGCTCAAGCCCTTCTCCACGGCAGCGTTGAAGGAGCTGGTCAACCGGAAGAGGGCTGCCAGGGCATCCCTGGTGTTGAAATCGTCGTCCATCGCCTGAAAGAAGCTGCTTGCGGTCGACTTCATGGCCCCCCTGAGGGATACATCGCCTGCGGCCTTTGCCTCTGGGGCTTCTCCTAACTCCTGTCTTGCCCTCGCGTAGGCCTCCAGCAGCCGCTCGTAAGCCATTCTTGCTTCCTCAACGGCTTCGTAGGTGAAGTCGATGGGGCTCCTGTACTGCGTGTAGACCAAGAAGAACCGGAGGACCTCTGGGCTGTACCTCTCCAGGACCTCTCTCACCGGCACGATGTTCCCAAGGGACTTGCCCATCCTCTCCCCCTTGATGACCACAAAGCCTGTGTGCATCCAGTACTTCACGAAGGGTTTCACCCCCGTGAAGGCCTCCGCCTGTGCAATCTCGGCATCATGGTGGGGAAAGATCAGGTCGTTGCCACCGCCATGGATGTCGTACTGGGGACCGAAGTGGGCGATGCTGATGGCGGTATCCTCGATGTGCCAGCCGGGCCTCCCGGCACCCCAGGGGCTGTCCCAGTAGGGCTCACCGGGCTTCCTGGACTTCCAGAGGGCGAAGTCCTGGGGGTCCTCCTTCCGCTCGTCCACCTCCACTCTGGCGCCGGACCTGAGCTCCTCCAGCTTCACCCCCGACAGGTTCCCGTAGCCTTCGAAGCTGGAGACCCGGTAGTAAACATCCTCATCCACCTGATAAGCGTGGCCCTTCTCCAGGAGGGCTTCCACCTGTTCGATGATCTCAGGAACGTAGTCCGTCGCCTTGGCGTATAGGTTTACAGTGGTAACGTTCAGGGCCTCCATGGTCCTCATGTAGTCCTTGAGGTACGTGTTCCCGAGCTCGTCCCATCCAAGGCCCACTTCGGGCGCCCGGTTTAGGATCCTGTCGTCCACGTCGGTCACGTTCTGGAGGTAGAAGAGGCTGTACCCCCGGTATCTGAGGTAGCGGGCGATGACGTCGAAGGCCACATAGGTCCTGGCGTGGCCCACGTGCGTGTAGTCGTACGGCGTAATGCCGCACACGAACATCTTCACCCGCTTCCCCTGAAGGGGCACGAAGTCCTCCTTCGAGCGGGAGAGCGTGTTGTAGAGTCTTAGGCCCATGGCGGCGAACCATATGCGAGGGCCCTATTAACTTTCGTGAAACCGGCAATCCTCAGGCATGGGAGGCCTGCAGGGCTCTCTCCAGATCCTCCAACAGGTCCTCGACGTCCTCGCAACCCACAGAGAAACGGATGAGACCTCTGCTGATACCTCTAGCCTCCCTCTCTTCCTTCGGGATGCTAGCGTGGGTCATGGATGCAGGATGCTCGATGAGTGACTCGACGCCCCCCAGGGACTCCCCGAGGATGATGAGGCGGAGAGCCTTAAGGAAGGCTTCTGCCTTCGCTTCATCCGACAGGACGAAACTCACCATACCCCCGAAGGCGCGCATCTGCTCCTTGGCAATGTCGTGCTGAGGGTGATATCCCAGTCCCGGATAGTGGACTTTCGCGACCTCCTTCCTGCCCTGAAGGAAACGAGCGACCTCCGATGCGTTCTCACAGTGCCGGTCCATCCTGAGGGGCAGCGTTTTTGTGCCTCTGAGGACTAGGAAGCAGTCAAATGGGCTCGGAACAGCCCCCATCGCGTTCTGGGAGAACCTCAGCCTCTCGGAGACGCCATCATCGGAAGTCACAACCGCGCCGCCCACTACGTCGCTGTGACCCCCTAGGTACTTGGTGGTGCTGTGGACGACGATGTCTGCACCGTAATCCAGGGGTCGTTGGAGGTAAGGCGTGGCGAAGGTGCTATCCACAACGGTCATGACATCTGTGGCTCTGCCCAGCTTCCCCAAAGCCCGCAGATCCACTACCTTGAGAAGGGGGTTTGTTGGCGTCTCCGCCCAGAGCATCCTCGTGTTGTCCTGGATTGCCGCCTCTACAGATGGCATGGTCGTGAAATCCACGAAGTCGAAACTGATACCGTAACCCTCCATGATCTGCCGGAACAACCTGTGGGTCCCACCGTAGACGTCATCGGCGACGACCACGTGGTCCCCCTTTCTCAGGAGGGTCATCACTGTGGTTATGGCCGCCATTCCTGAGGCGAAGGCGAACCCGTACCGTCCGTCCTCCAGGGCCGCAAGGTTCGATTCCAGGGCGTCCCGGGTGGGGTTCTTGGTCCGAGAGTATTCATATCCCTCCTTCCCCACGGCCTGGGAGTAGGTGGAGGTCATGTATATTGGAACGATCACGGATCCCGTTCTGGGCTCCGGTTCCTGGCCGGCGTGGATGGCCTTTGTGGCGAACCTCATGCAGGGGCCCTCCTGGAGAGGTACTCCACAACGTCGAACCGGGTCACGATACCCTGCAAATCGTCACCAGTACCCACCAGGACCGCCGGATTCCCTCGCAGGAGAAGCTTGCAGACCTCCTCCAGGTCTTCCCTGACGTTCACCACGGGGAAGGGCTTGTCCATGATCTCTCTGACCTGGGCCTCCCTCAATTCCGCCTTCTTGACTAGCCTGGCCAACAAGGCCTCCTCCCGGATGCTTCCCACGGGCCTGCCGCTTTCAATTACAGGCAGCTGGGAGACGGTGTACCGCCTCATGAGCTCCACGGCCCTCATCACGGGCTCTTCTGTTCTTATGGTCACCACCGCCGGAAGCTCAGGGTCCTTTGACAGGAGTATGTTCAGCAGGGGAGGCTCCTCTTCCAAGAAGCCGTGCTCCCTCAACCATGCCTCACTGTGAACCTTGCTCAGGTACCTCTCGCCCGTGTCGGCGAAGAGGACGACAACGACGGCGTCCTTCGTCAGATTCTTCGCGACCTTCAGAGCTCCGGCCAGAGCGGAACCAGAGGAGCCACCTACAAGGATCCCCTCCTCCCGGGCCAGGCGCGTATACAGGAAGGATTCCCTGTCCTCCGCCTTCACAACGTCATCAATGTACTCGAAGTGGGTTGTCCCGGGAATGATGTCCTCCCCTATGCCCTCCACCTTGTAGGTGTGGGGCTGAACCATCTCCTTTGTGCGGAAGTAGTCGGCGATGACGGAGCCTACGGGGTCCACACCAATCACCTTTACCTCGGGGTTCTTCTCCTTCAGGTACCTGCCCGCACCGCTGATGGTGCCTCCAGTGCCCATCCCGCAGACGAAATGGGTGATCTTGCCGTCGGTGGCCTCCCAGATCTCCGGGCCTGTGGTGAGGTAGTGAGCCTCCGGATTCATCGGATTGAAGTACTGCTGGGGGATGAGGGAGTTAGGCGTCTCCCTCTGAAGCCGCTCTGCCACCTTGTAGTAGCTCTGGGGCGAGTCAGGGGGCACTGCCGTGGGACAGACCACCACCCGGGCTCCGAAGGCCTTCAGGAGGTTGATCTTCTCCTGGCTCATCTTGTCGGGGATGGTGAAGATGCACCGGTAGCCCTTGATGGCGGCCACCATGGCAAGACCAATGCCGGTGTTGCCCGACGTTGGCTCGATGATGGTGCCTCCTGGCCGGAGGAGGCCCTTCTCCTCAGCGTCCTCTATCATGGCCAGGCCGATTCTATCCTTCACGCTCCCACCGGGGTTGAAGTTCTCGAGCTTGGCCAAAAGGAGGGCCTTGCATCCGTCAGTCACACTGTTAAGCTTGACCAGGGGCGTCCTCCCCACCGCCTCTAGGATGTTGTTAAAGTATCGCATGACGAGGGAGGTTAGGCTATCCAGCTACTTATAGGAAATCGGAAGCGGCAAAGTCAGAGGAGGCGCTGCTGGTTGGGGTATCAGCCAGTGTACCCGATATTGGGGAGGGACCGGACGGGCCCGATGATGAGAAGGGAAGCCCTGTGGCTCCCTGGTACCCGAACCGGCCAAGTGTTGTCCGCTTGATTCCTCGCCACCCGCAAAAATGATTATAGCCTCAGTGATATCCGATTTGTGGAGTCAGAGGCCCCAAAGGGCAGACATGTTCCTGCCATGGTGGCGGAGAGCCTCATCGCTGTCGTGGCGCTCCTCCTCATCCTTGAGCTCTACTATGATCTTTTGCCTTTGATCCAGCTTAGCGGGACATTTGCTGGTTTTGCCCAAGAGGTCAGGACCGGCATTCTGATAGCCCTCGTTATCATCATCGCGGGAATCGCCCTGCGGATCGCTGGTCGCCTCTTCGAGAGAGTAACCGTGGAGAGGATCGGAAGCCATGCCCAGGCACGGTCCATATGGAGGCTTGTTGCGACCTTCGTGTGGGCGATCGTCCTCATCGTCGTCGTCCTGGGTCTTCTGGGGGACGTTACCTCCACCGCCCTCGGGGTCGGCCTGATTGGTGCCGCCCTGGCGTTCATTCTTCAGAGGCCCCTCCTCAACGCCCTGGCCTGGATAATAATCTCCTACCAGAGGATGTACAGGATCGGCGACCGAATAGCCATGGGTCCCACTCGAGGGTACGTGACCGATATACGC
>JABAOH010163374.1_pt2 | contig 17680 bp, 17 predicted proteins | sample 7062181 | NCBI WGS metagenome assembly JABAOH01 (sample SAMN14538630, study PRJNA623070) | marine sediment metagenome | biome: marine biome [ENVO:00000428]; feature: marine pelagic biome [ENVO:01000023]; material: deep marine sediment [ENVO:00002113]; isolation source: pool of 5 deep marine... | reverse complement strand
TTCCAACAACCGTGGCAGACCCTGACTGAACCGAGAGGCTGTCTTTGAGAGACCCGCCTTGTTCCGTTCCGCATCGATACAAAACGGGCCGACCGGGATTTGAACCCGGGTTTAGGGCTCCGCAGGCCCTTGGGATGTCCACCTACCCCATCGGCCCCGCACCAATGTACAACGGAACTCCATATGAAGATGCTTGCCCGAGGGCCAAGGCCTGCCCTCCCGGTCTTCAGAGTAGTTCCTTGGATGTCAGGGCAGCTCTGATGGCCTGACGAACTTCCTCTATCGATCCGGACCCGTCAATCTCCACCAGATGTTTGCTGCCGCGGTAGTGCTCCACCAAGGGCTCAGTCTTCTCCCTGTAGGTCCGAAACCGCTGCCTGACGACGTCCTCACGATCGTCAACCCTCTGGCGAATGTTCCCGCCGCAACGGTCGCACCTCCCCTTTACCTGAGGAGGACTGTTCCTTACGTGGTAAGCGGCCTGGCATTTGGAGCACTCTCGTCTTCCCGAGAACCGCTCCACCACCTCCTCCTCGCTGACGTCGAGATGGATGACGGCGTCGATATCGCTCATTCTCCGCAGCGCCTCGGCCTGCTCCAGGTTCCGGGGAAAGCCATCTAGGATAAATCCGCGGCGAACATCTTCGCGAGAAAGCCTCTCTCCGATCATCTCGACGATGAGCTCATCCGGTACCAGAACCCCGACCTTCATGTACTCCTCTGCCCGCTTTCCGAGGTCAGTTCCAGCGGCGACCTCGTGCCTGAGCATGTCTCCGGTGGAGACTCTGGGGAGGGAGAGTTCCCTGGAGAGCTTTGTAGCCTGGGTGCCCTTGCCAGCGCCGGGGGGTCCAAGGATGACAAGCTTCACAATGGGCCTAGGGACCTCCACGTTAAATCCTTTGGCTAGGCGGGGGCGGCGTCCTCTGCGGGTGTTCGGGCAGGCGCCTTAGCGGGCAGAGGCTCCTCGGGGACGAGACCCTCGTAGAGGTAAAGGGATGACATGACGAGTGCCGTCCCCGTGGCTGCATAGAAGCCCACAGCGAGCAGAATTCCTGGAGCAGATGGTAGGAATCTCAGGAGGATGAGGACGACGGCTGACGCCAAGACCGTGATGGCTGCATAGGCGACGCAGTAGGGCAGCACCTCACGCCATCGCTGATAGGCCAGTCCCACGCTCCTTCTGAGGGCCGGACCTAGGGAGGCGCCACTCACTGCAATGCAGAACGGAGTCAAAAAGAGGAAGTAGAGGACCGCGAGGACGGCAGCGAGGACGAAGAGCGACACGGGAAGGCCGGAGGGATATCCCGTCAGGAAGGGCAACTGCACCAGCACGATGACAGCCACGAGGGCGTTGAAGGCGAAAATCCTTGAGAACAGGGTAACGGCCATCTTAACGAAGTTCCGGAGCGGCCCCCCTACCCTGGCAGCTTCCAAAGCCCCAAGGTAACCTGCAGTCAGTAACGATGTTGCGCCCAGGAAGGCCAGGAGGACCGGTGTGGTCATCTGACCCACTTCCCACGGAGGGTAGAGAGGTAGAAAGGGTACCGAGCCCCAGCTCTGACCGCTGACCTGGGAGAGGGATGGGAAGGGTATGGGGAGCGTGAACTCAACGGATGGATCCCTCGGTATCAGGGTCGGGTTGAGGAAGAGGACTAGGGCGTCGAAGGCGAAGGGGAGAAGCATGAGGGGCAGCGCCGCCTTCGCCTTCACGAATCCCAGCTTCAGCGAGTGGGACCAAAGTGGCAAGGGACCGGTGCCATACTGGGACTGCCGCCCTTTAAATTAACCCCCGATGATCATAGGAGGTGGTCGTCGGTGGCTTCGACCGGCCCCCCGACCCAGCAACGCAGGGTTCTGATACCGAGTTCTTTGAGCCGTGTCTCGACATCCTGCACCTCTTCGGGCAAGGTGTTCACGTAGACGGTGGCCCCCGTGTCAATGGAGAAGAAGGCGGGGAGCCCCTCCTCTCGCATCCTCCTGACGGCCATTATGACTGTGAGGGTCTCCGGCGTCCAGAACAGCATCTCCTTCGGACCCGCCATGGTCATGCCGTGAAGCATGAGGGTATCCCTCTCGGCGAGCTGGCATACCTTCCCTATGTCCCTCTCCCTGATGGCCAACTCCATCTCCGCGAGCATCCTCGGAACCTCCGCAAGGCGGGCACCGAAGAAGGGGGATCCCAGGACCTCCTTGTGGGCGGCCTCCGTATCTTTGTAGGCCTCCACCAGGGCAACGACGATTCCCATCCGGAGTTCCTCGGAGGCCAGCTGAAAGGCGTAGGACTCCTCGTCCGTCGTCCCCATCCGCCACCTCGAGAAGGCCCCTGTGACGGATCGAGACGCGGATCCAGCGCCCCTGCGAGCGATGGTTGAGACCTCCTGGAGGGAGAGGTCCAATCCCGCTGCCTGTGCGGCCGCCAGGGCCAGCGCGGCAAAACCGGAGGCCGAAGCGCCGAGCCCGACGTTGGCGGGGAAGTTGTTCGTGGACACGATCCTTGCCTTCTCGTCTATCCCGGCCCGCCTGCGGACCTCCTGAAGGATGGTCACCGCCCTTTCCAAGGGTCGACCGTGGACCGGACTTCCATCCAGCTCTAGGGAGTCCGACTCGTAGTCGCCAAACTCTACGGTGGTGTGGGAGATCAGTGGTGCCGTACACACTGAGATGGAGTCGTGGAAAGGCAACCTCAGGACCTCGTCCGCGAGCCCGTGGTACTTGATGAGCCCCTGGATAGGATGGGCGATAGCGCTACCCTTCGACACGATCCTCCCCACCGGTTATCCTCAGCTCAGATATCGAAGATAACGACCGCATACCCTTCCTCGGGGTTCACCTCAATCTGGTGATAGGTAACTGCCTTCACGAGGACCTCCGCGGGGTGCTTTGAGGGGTCCACCACCTCCCCGCGGACGCTACCCCTTAGGGACAATCCCTCGATCCTCACGTCAAACTCGCACAGGTAGACGTTCTCCATCTCGTGGACGTAAAGGAGCTCCGTTAGCCAATCGACTAGGAGAGATTCCGTATCATGGGAATCCACGAGCACCTCGATCTCCCCTCGTGGCTCCACCCTCTCGACATCGGTCATGAGGTCGAACATACCGAGTGCTGCGTTGGAGAAGATCTCCTCGATGTTTGCGCCGAAGGCCTTCAGGCCGACATCGGCGGTGTGTTCCAGGAACTCGTACTTCACGAGAAGACCATGTAAGGCCTGGTAATGAAACTTCCCGGGAGGCACGACGCTCAAACGCCCTTCGTCTTCCCAGGCCAGATGAGCTTGTGGAGCTGGGGCAACACCCTAACTCCGAGGCTGTCCCTCAACACCCATTTCGCCAAGGGTAGTAGCTCGCGGCCGCCTTCAGGCTGGAAGACGACCTCGCAGGGTGGATTGTGCTTCAGCAGCACCTCCTTTGCATACCTGTAATCCGCCTCGTCGGCAATCACGAACTTCAGCTGGTCCCCTCGTCGAAGCAGCGGGATGTTCTCGAAGTCCATCTTTTCCGCCATGCCGGAGGACGGGCACTTGATGTCCATGCTGATGCAGACGCCATTATCCCGGGGCACGTCCTTGATCGAGATGGATCCGCTGGTCTCAATCACCACCTCGTAGCCGTCCTGCACCAGTTCCCGGACGAGGTCTCCTGCGTCCTTCCATAACAGCGGCTCGCCCCCGGTGAGGCAGACGCTCTTCGCCCTCTGTTTCCCAACCTCTCTCATGATCTCCGCGACGCTCATCTCCACCCCCCTTTCCCACGAGTAGGCGGTGTCGCAGTTGTGAGTCAGGACGTCGTTGGCGAAGAAGCTCTGGAGGGGCGAACACGTGAGGTTGTACACCTTGGAGACCTCGGCGCTGATGTCGATCTGCGACACCCGCGCCCAGGTGGCTCCCATCTGCCGGTCCAATACCAGGAGGCGGTGTCCCACGATGAGGTCCTCCCCGAGCCTCCAGCCCTTTGCGGTGTAGATTGGGTGCTCTGGCGTGATAGCGATCTCGTGACCGCTCTCCAGGGAGACTAGGAGGAGAGTCCCACTGAGCCTCTCATGAAGAGCCTCCACCTCCGTGTAGCGCGGCTTCTCCTCCAGAGGATCGTAGGCCAAAACCCGCTCACCCACCCTTACCTCCTTTACTGGAATCCGGCCTCCTGGCGTGGTGACGGAGACGTCGCCCGGCAGGCACCAGGAGCACCGCAGGTTGCAGACGGCGGTTCTGATGAAGAACGTAGGCTTCCCCACGTGTATGCCCTCCCCCTGGATGGAGAAGAACATCTCGATGATCTCCATGCTGCCCCTCCTGGTAGCTGCATTATCCCCTGACGCTTGATAAAGCTCAAGGTCAGGCGTATGGAGGCCTACGGTGCGAGGACTTCAAGGGAGGTGTGTATTCCGACCGGCGGGCTTGGAAAGGACCTCCACGCGGGGGTTCATCTCCCATGCTACACCCGGACGTACCAGGGAGGATATATCTTGTAAGGGAGGGGATCCACCACGCCTGCCTCTTGGAATCCCTTGAGCCGTAGCTGACAGGCGTCACAGAGGCCGCAAGCCTCTCTCTCACCCCGGTAGCAGCTCCAGGTGAGTTCTAGTGGCACGCCCAACTCGACGGCTTTCCTTACGATGTCCGCCTTGCTCATGGCGATAAGGGGGTATCTAATCTCCACCGCCTTCCCCTCTACGCCACGTCTCGTACCGAGGCGCGCGACTTCCTGGAAGGCCTGGTAGTACTCGGGGCGGCAATCTGGATAGCCAGAGAAGTCCAGAGCGTTAGCCCCGATGTAGATCGCCGCTGCTCCGCTGACNNGCCGGGATGCCCTGTCCGATCTCCCGAAGGCTCCTACCAGCAGGCACTTCGACCTCATCGGCCGTGAGGGCAGATCCACCAATCTTGCGGAGGTCCAGGTCGAGGACTTCGTGCCGTCTGGCTCCCAAGGCCTCAGCCACGGCTCGGGCTGCATCCACCTCCCGTGCGTGACGTTGACCGTAGTGGAAGGTGAGGGCGTCCACTGCCTCGAACCCATCTCTCAGGGCAGTGGCGAGGGTCGCGCTGGAGTCGAGTCCTCCACTCAGGAGAACGAGGGCCGTCTTCATCTGTTCGTGATGGGGAAGCGCCCTTGTCAACCTATGCCCGCGACGCCGGGGGCGCATGGCTGGAAGTGATCTCGTCGAGCTCGTAACGCCCCCACTCCTTCCGCTCAAGAGCGATCTCCAACTCCTTTGGCGTCAGCATCGGTTTATCGTACTGGGCCGAGTCGTCGATGGCGATCCTAGGACACGCCGTGTTGACGAAGGCATCTACCCTGTACCCCCTCAGGAACTCCGGCCCCACGAAGTCCATCAGGAGCAGGTACCCTTTCCTCCCCTCAGACTCCAACAGCCTCTTGACCTCCAGGGCGAGCCCCATCCTGTACTGCCCCAGCTTCCTCGAGACTATGATCCCGAACCTCCTGGCGTCGCTCGCCGCGGTTATCGCCGCAAACCTCTGTCTGAGGACGGTGTCCTTGAGATTGGCTAGGTCCCGCACCTCTCCCGTGAAGGGATCGGCCGCTATCACCCGCTTGTCGGTGGAAAGCGCGACTCCTAGGGGATGGAAGTCTCCCGTGCCCACGTAGAGGAAGCTGTTCACGTCCTGCTCGACGCAACGGGCGGTGTGCACGTCGCAACCCAGCAGCTGTCCGGCGTAGGCGATTCGCCCGTCCGGCTCACCGACGATCACCTCGAGGCCTCTGGCGATTAGATACTCCTGCAAGTCGTCAAGCCAGGAGATGTGCTGGACCGTGGTCAGGAGGCCGACGGGGCCCTCCAGGAGGGGCAGGGTGTCCTCCAGGAAGTCCAATGACGGCAGAGCCATGGGTGCCTCCAAGAACAGTACGTCCCTCAAGTTGAGGTACGGCATGGGGGCGTGTCCGATCTGGATGATGAGGTCCACTGGCATCCGGGGTACGTCGCACGCGCCGAAGGTGGGCTCTGCGGAGACCATGGCGGTGATTCCCGCCCTCCTCTCGATCTCCTCCGCCAGGTCGATGGCCTGAAGCCTCATGCCGTCAGGGTACTGCAGCCCTACTGTCTTGCATCCCCTGGTTCGAAGCTCGGCGATGGCCCCATCCAGGTCCATTAGCCCTCACCGCTGCATAAGGACTAAGCGTCCTCCACCACTAGCCTGCAGGGGGTAGGAAGCTTGTGTGCCGCCTTCCTGAGGGCCTCCTTCGCGTGGTCGACGTTTCCCTCGAGGGTCCGGATGAACATGATTGTCTGGCCGGCCTGCACCCTCGCCGCCGTCCCCACCGGAGATCCGAAGGCGGCTCGCATGCCGTCCGATATCCTGTCGGCCCCCGCCCCCACCGCTACCTTGTTCTCCCTCAGGACGTTATGGGGGTACGTCTTGATCTTGAGATGATACTGCTGGCCCGCCTTCTTCGAGATGTACCGGTTGGCGGCGACTCGCGCGGCCTCCAGGGCCATGTGCCTGATCTGACACGCCTCCTCCGCGACGAGTCCTATCGTCTTCGGGAACTCCCCGTCGGGGTTTCCCAGGTCGAAGGTGACTATCCGTGGGTTCGGGACGCCTCCCATGTACTCCTTGCGTGTGTAGGCCTGACCTTTGACCTCTCGATACATGCGGGCTGGTTTTCTGACCATGTGCTCTCTCCTCTAGGATACCCTGGATATATAACGATTGGTCACTCGCTGATGAGGTGACCGCCCTAAGGGTGCGGGGTATTGTCGCGCCTCTGATGTCCTACGCCACAGTGGTGGGCCTGGTGGAGAAGAGGACCAGGGCCGCTACTATCACCGACGCGATGGCGACCACCATGCCGTAGGTCACGAAGAACAGCAGCGTGGTGTTCAGGACGGAGAAGGTGTTGAGGAACACCTCCGTGGCCGGGAGGGCCCACGCGGAGATGGCGAAGATGGCAGCCAACAGGCCCACGGGTGCCGCCAGAAGGGACTTGACGTCCTTCCGAAGGCGTCGCAGCCCTTGGAACTCCTCGAAGGCGCTCTGGAGCCACTGAGATCTCGAGCTGTTGGGCGTCTCACGGACCTCCCTCTCCACCGCCGCCTGCACCATGGAGGCCTGCACTGGTAGGACGGGCTGAAGGTCGAGCCCCTCTCCGATGGACCTGAGGACCTGCTGAGTTGACGTGTCCACCCTGTGAAGGGTCACGATCCCCGCCAGAATGATGATTGCGAGGACCAGGGCACTGCCCGTGAGAATGCTGTTGTAGGTGCTGAAGGAGGTGGCGGGCAGGTAGTGGTAGTCCACCACGTTCGCTATGTAGAAGGAGAGCACAACGGTGGCCGCGGAGGCCGCCCAGATGATGGCCGTNNCGACGTGAGTTGCAGAATTGATAATGATAACCAGACCTGAGAACGTGCGGCGCTCGATACTATAATAGGAGTGCGCCACCTCAGCGCCCGTGGTCATGAAGCTGGTGAAGCTGGGCGGGAGCGTCATAACCTACAAGGGTCGCAGGCCTCGATATCGAGGGAAGGTCGTGGCGGCTCTCGCCAGCGAGCTCTCGGCCTTCCGGGACGGACTCTGTATCGTGCACGGCGGTGGGAGCTTCGGCCATCCCTTGGCGCATCGCTACGGTCTACACGAGGGCACGAAAGGACGGGACGAGAAGATGGGCTTCGCCCTGGTCCATGCGAGCATGAGGGACCTCAACGGACGCGTTCTGGAGGCCCTTCGTTCGACTGGGATTCCGGCGGTATCGATCCCCCCGCCATCGCTGCTGACCATGGATGGCGGGAGAATCGCTACCTTCCGGGGCCAGGTCCTCCTCGACCACCTGGAGGCCGGACTCGTCCCCGTGACCTTCGGAGACGTCGTCCTGGACGAATCCCAGGGAAGCGCCATCGTCTCTGGAGACGATCTCATGTTCCATCTGGCCCGTCTCCTCGAACCCGAGATCGCCATCTTTGTCGCCGACGTCGAGGGGATCCGGGGAGCCGACGGGTCTATCGTGCCCGTGGTGAGCCCCCCGCTGCCAGATCTTGGGGGCCCAGAAGGGATCGACGTGACAGGCGGTTTGAACAGGAAGCTCCAAGCCATGCTTCAGATCGCGCGCCTCGGGACGAGGGTTCTCCTGCTCGGAGGCCTGGTTCCCGGGAGGCTCCGGGCAGCCCTAGAAGGGCGGGAGGTCCCCGGCACCATCGTTAAGGCCTGACATCAGGCCGGAGATGCTGGCCGCCTCCTGGCTCCAGGCGGACCCGGAGTGAAGGGTCTAAATAGACACCATACTTTGTTCAACATCCGAGCGCGGTATCAATGTCAGAGCGGAAGAGAGAGCACGTAGACATCGTCCTCGGAAAGGAGGTCCGCCCGAGGCACAACCACTGGGACGACGTTCACTTCCTGCACAACGCCCTCCCCGAGGTCGACTTGGATGAGATCGACACCAGCGTCACCCTCTTCGGGAAGCGTCTTAGCGCCCCCATCGTCATATCTTCCATGACTGGAGGATTCAAGGACGCCGTCCGCATCAACAGCAACCTGGCAGAGGCCGCCGCGAAGGTGGGCGTCGGGATGGGCGTGGGCAGCCAGCGTCCGGTACTCCAGGGTCAGGCTCCAGAGGACTCATGGACCGTTGTGAAGAAGCACAAAGTTCCGCTGATGATAGCCAACATCGGGGCTCCACAGCTCGTCCCCCAGGGCGAGAAGAAGCCCTTGGGCATCGAGGAGGCCAGGAGGGCCATGGCCATGGTGGGGGGAGATATCCTGGCCATCCACCTCAACTACACGCAGGAGGTGGTACAGCCCGAGGGGGACAGGAGGGCCCGCGGGGTGCTCGCCGCCATCAAGCCTATCGCCGCTGAACTTCCAGTCCTCGCGAAGGAGACAGGAGCAGGCATCTCCAGGACCGTCGCCCTCTCCCTCAAGGAGGCCGGCGTCAAGGGGATCGACATCGGCGGGCTCGGTGGGACCAGCTTCTCCGCCGTAGAGTTCTACCGGGCCCAGAAGGAGGGTATGGAGCTGAAGGAGCGGCTGGGCCGGGTCTTCTGGGAGTGGGGCATACCATCGCCTATCGCCCTCCGCCTCTCCCAGGTGGGGCTCCCCGTGGTCGCTACGGGCGGTGTCAGAAACGGCCTCGATGCCGCCAAGGCCGTATCCTTGGGAGCAGCCGCCGCTGGTATGGCCTCGCAGATGCTGAAGGCAGCTGAGGTTTCTGCAGAGGCCGTCGCACAGGAGCTGGAGGCAGTGATCGCTGAGTTCAAGGCGGTGATGTTTCTCACAGGCTGTCGGTCAGCCGATGAGCTGGCCAGGGCGGAGTTGGTCCTGACGGGGATGACTATGGAGTGGGCTACCTCCCTCGGCATCCTAGGGGAAATGCGACATGGAGCCTGAGGAGTTCCAGGCCTATCTGGTGGAGAAGGCAGGCCTCGTCGACGCCAAGCTGGAGGCCTACTTGGCGACGGCAGGAGCCATCCCCCGCCTTCACGATGGCGTCCTCTATGCCCTGGGCCTCGACCCCGAGGGGAGTAAACATCGCGGGAAGCGGCTCCGCCCCGTGCTCTGTCTGCTGACGTGTGAGAGTTTGGGCGGGGAGGTCGAGAAGGCACTACCCTTCGCGGCCGCGTGTGAGATGCTCCACAACTTCTTCCTGGTTCACGACGACATCGAGGACAGGGACGTCGTGCGCCACGACAGGGAGACGGTCTGGGTCCGCTTCGGGGAGGAGGACGGCATCAACATAGGCGACTACATGATGGCCCAGACCTACGACCTGGTACTGAGGTCCGGCGACGTGGGAGTCGATCCCCTCCGAGTCCTGGAGCTGGTGGACGTGATAACCAGGACGCTCCAGCGCACAGGAGAGGGCCAGGCCCTGGACATGGGAAGCCGTGGGCGCCGCGACATGAGCATCGACGACTACATGGAGGTCGTCACTCTCAAGACAGGCTTCTACCTGGCCGCGCCCTTGGTGGGCGGGGCTATCGTCGCAGACGCCCCCGCGGGTGTCAAGGAGACCCTGATGGCCCTGGGAGGCAAGATCGGCCCCATCTTCCAGATCGCGGACGACGTCATCGATCTGACTCATGGCAAAGGCAGGGGGGAGAGGGGGTCCGACATAAAGGAGGGGAAGAGGTCCATCCTGGCAGTCCACACGGCGAGCCAGTGTACGACCGAGGAGCGGGAGGAGCTCTTCCGGATCCTGGACAAGCCTCGGCCCGAGACCACCCCCGAGGAGGTCCGCTGGGCCATAGCCCTCTTTGAGAAACACGACGCCGCGGGAAGGGCGAAGGAGATGGGACACCGCCTCATGGAGGAGGCCAAGTGGTTGCTAAAGAAGCTGCCTTCGCCCCTGGACGCCAACCTCTCAGCCGCGGCGGAGTTCATGCTGGAGCGCAGGTTCTAGCCCTACGACTCCAGCCCGCGGTCCGTGATCCTGAACTTGGCGGAGACCCCCTCCTCGATGTGCCTGTGCTTCACAATGATCGCCACACGAAGGTTGGGAGCCACCTTCGCCAGCCTCACTATGTCCTTGGAGTTGTGGGAGAGCATGTGTCCCCCGAGGGGCTCGAAGGTGCCCCCGTGGTCGATGTCCGTGTACACCTGCGAAGTGAGGACGACGGGGATGTCACGCTTCCGGGCCACCTCCATCAGCCTAGTCACCTGTCGAGTGAGGGAGTGGAGACCCTCCCACTCATCATCCACCACCCTGCTCCTGCGGTAGTGGGTGGTGGCGGAGTCTAGGACGATTAGGCCGATCTCTCTGTTGACCTCCACCATGCCGGAGGCTTTCTCCACAGCCTCCTCCTGCTCCTCCAGCGTGTAGATTTCAGAGAACAGCGCGTCCTTGAGGACGGAGTTGTAGCCTCGGCCGCAGATCTGTTTGAACCTCTCCAGGGAGACGCCCTCAGTGTCCAAGTAGATGACCTTCTTCCCCGACCGCACCACGTTCCGGGCGAGCTGTAGGCAGAGGTTAGTCTTCCCGCTCCCCGCCTCCCCGAAGAGGAGGGTAATGCAACCAGTCTCGATGCCCCCGTCGAGGATATCATCAAGGGAGGGGCAATCGATGGCGACCTTCACTTCCCGTAAGAAGGACTTCCGGCTATTTATGGGTCGTCTTCCTGGGTGGGGCGATGTAGTCACCCTTCTGGGTAATGATCAGCGTGACCTCCTCCCCCTCCAGCTCCAGGCCGGCGGGCTTCACGACCATCCTCACTCGGTACCCATCAGAATCCATGACCTGCACCTCCCCCGATGCCTCGGAGATGATGGTGCCGCGGACGACCTTCGCTTCCACGGGGATCGCCTCGGAGATCTCCTGCGACGAGATCGTTCGCCGCTCCCCAATCTCTAGGTCGATGACGTGCGAGGGCTCTCCAGTGGAGAGGACCTGATACGACCTGCCCTGGATTTCCACAACGTCCCCCGCAGAGACGCTGGGCAGCCGGACGAGGTAAGTCACGCGGTAGAGGTCCTTGCCTCCCTTCCTGGTGTGGAGCTTTGGCGAGGACGTAAACGTGCCCCCAAGCCGCGCCCGGAGGGCTTTGGCGATGGATCTCGCCATCTCGTTGCTGCTGAGGTAGACATCCAGACCGCCATGCACCTCTTCTTCCTTGGAGACGAAGGCGCCTTCGGTGGAGGCGACGCCCTCCTCGATGGCTCTCCTCGCCTCCCCGACTTCAGCCTCTTTGAGCGGTCGACCCTGCGCCCGTACCTGGATGATTCCCTCGAAGTATGCACCTCGCTGCTTCGAGCAGTCGGGGCACGTGGTGGGCTTGATGATGACCTTGAGAGACGACTCCTCGATGACCTCGAACCCATCGAGGCTCACCTTGGTGGAGACCCCCACGGCGAGGTTGCGGTCATCCTCGGGCGTGACGCGGACGCTGACCTCATGGCTATGGACCTCCCTGGGTATCTGCACCGCTTTCTCCACCAGACTCCTCGCCGCATCCACCAGTGACTCGTGTCTCCAACCGCCTGGAAGGTCGTACGATCCACAGTGCTGACATTGCCGCATCTCCAGCTGGGATGGTAGCTTCGCGAAGCGTCGCTTCTTGGGTAGGCACTCCTGGCAAAGCCCCTCGTAGACCAAGCCCTCGTTCCCGCACTCGACGCAGAAGCTCCTCATATCACGACCATCTGGGCGTGGGGGACGCCCCCGATCACGAGCACGCCCTCCTCCTCGATGAACCCCTCCTCCAAGGCCGCCTGGACGGTCTCCTCCCCCACGAAGTTCCCGATGGTAGCCAGCCGAAGGTGGGAGACGAACTGCTCCCTGGTGACGTTCACGCCGTCGTAGAACTCCCGCTTGACCTCGAGCTGGAGCTCGCCCTCACTGAAGACCTTGCCGAGGAGGTCGGCGTCGCAGGCGGCCACCAGGACCTCCTTGCCCTGGTTGTAGACCTTGAGGCGGATCAACGATTATGGACGAGTCAGAGGGCACTTAACACTATGTGCGAGGGGTCAGAATCGGCTGACCAGCTTCCACTTGTTGGCAGCCGGCGAGTAGACCTCACCCTCTTGACTCCAGCGCTTCAGCCACGCCTCCACGCGACTCGGCGGGATTCCCCGCTCCTCCGCGCCCTCCAGGATGTCCTTCAGGTCTGCAACGCCGTCTCGGGCCGACAGCTCGGCGATGATGTCCCGCAGGGCGATCATCTGAGTCCTTTGGGACTGGCTGACGCCCGTGGCGACTATGTCGATGTCGAAGCGGCCCTCGATTCCGGTGACCTTCTGGAGCCAGTACTCCACGATGCGGACGGCTCGGTTGGCGTCCTCTTCCGTGACTTCGTGGCTGAGGCGGGCGCGGGCGCTAGCCTCGGCCAGCCGAACGAAAGCCTCGAGCTGTCGCGGGGTAATCGGGACGGCGCCGCCTTCGATCTCCCCTTGCTTACGAATCTCCAAGTATTTCTCCTCGATCGTACTCATCGCTTCAGGAGTCATCACCGGGTAGACCCTCTTCGCAAAGGCGACGTACTTTCTCAAGAAATCCGGCGGGAAATAGGGAAGGAAGGCCTCGTCCACTTCAAATTCTCTTTGAGAGATCTCTTCCAACCCCCGACGAACTCGCTCGCCCGTCAGGTGGCCCTTCAGGATGTGTTCGGCCATGGCCTTGTCGTGCTGAGCATGGGGCCGGTCCATCATTGGGAATATGCCGTCGAACCTAGAGAGCAGCGTTGGTGAGAGATTTATCTGCTCGGAGATATATTTCTGTTCATCGAAACGGCCCAGGGTGGGATTTGCGGCTGCCAGAATCGCGCATCGTGTCTGCAGGGTGGCCGTGATGCCAGCCTTCGCAACGTGAACGGTCTGCTGCTCCATGGCCGTGTGAATGCTTGATCTGTCTTCCTCGCTCATTTTCTCTATCTCATCGATGCAGTTATGAACACACACTCCGTCGCACAGGAGATTCTCCCACTCGGGGACTCGGAGGTCATAGACGTATCCATCGTAGCGTTCCCGACGCACTTTCACGACTCTGTCGAGGGCGTAGTCAAAGCTTGCGAGTCTTTCTAAGCGGCGCTGTTGATCCGAAGTGGTCCAGAGCGCGAGCGAGCGAATCAGCCTGATTAGCGACTCCTTGAAGGGCCGACGTGTTCGACTTCTGAACTCGTAGAATGAGCTCTGTACACTCTTGGAAAGCAACCAGGTGGGTCGTGGTCGGATCTCTTCCAGAATCTGCGCCAGCGGAAGGCCGGGTACCTCTTCGTGTCGTGCCGATATCTTGCTCTTTCTCCGAGGGATCTCCTTGGTCTTGCTCGAGTGCGGGGAAATCGCCTCCAGTAGGCGGCTGGCGTCCGATCTCGAAGTGATTTCGACATGATAGACACCACGTCCCCATCGCAGTCTGGAGAAGACGTCCAATCTGCGAAGTGCGTACATCAGCCGCAGGTTCTCCAACCGGCTTGAGGAGACCATGAAGGAGATGGCGACGTTCTGGTACTCCGAATCCCCCTTCCTAGACGAACGAATCGAAACACATCCATCCGAATCCATCACGCCAGCGAGGAACCCCTCAAGGGCGTGATTATCTAGTCTCAGGAGGTTCGCGAGATCGTTGCCTGTGAGCCACTCGTATAGGAAAGCGAGCAGATTGGAGCCCATGTGCATCTGATAGCAGCGAGCGGTGACCGGATTGCCTTCGATCACCGCCTGCATGTCCCTTTCTTGCATTCCCCAGGTGCGAGAGGTTGATGCCTTGGATGCCAAGAGGAGTCTGCGGATGTACGCGAGGTGCGCAGTCGATTGAGTGACGTTTATGGAAGACCTTCTCTGGCTCACCTGGACAGAACCGTCCCCGAATATGAACCCCAGTACATACGCCAGGTCGGCCGTGATTTTGAACACTCGAAGTCTCTCCGTGCTCCTCTTCCTGCCGTAGAGAAGTGGCCGCTCTCGCCAGCTCTCGTACAGTCCCAGACCATGGAGGAGTTGGCGAAACCGGGCCAGGGGGAGCACATTTCGACCACTGAGAAAGTGACGAGTTATGCCAAATGCCCGATTTGCCTCTGCTAGCGTCTCAAAAGCCTCTCGGACGTGTGCCTTTAGCTCCCCTTTCTCAGCGGGGGAGAGCTGGACAATCCAGTCAGCGGGTAGGATGTCCATGATGAAGACAGGCTCGCTTCGTTCCGGGAGTTTCTGCAAGGCAACAAATCGGTCGCCTTCTCGGACATGTTGGACCTCTCGCCAATGAAAGCTCTCCCCATCGAGCACTAGGTGATCCGGTGTTAACTTCAGCTCGTAGCCCGAATCCAGAGTCACTCGCACCAGAGCTCCGCGATATCTCCGGCGGGTGACAATGGTCGCCGTCGAATCTTCTACAGCCAGGGTGTGAGGAGAAAGGGAAACAACATCTCCGTTGAGGGGAGCAATCTCAACTACCTGGCCCTTTACCATAGCGCTCTGGGATCGAGCGTTATTGAACAACGAGGCGACCCTAACAGGCACACCGTCCACGATTACTTCTGAGTCAGGATGGAGACAGGCCAGTCCTTTATCTGCGAGCACCAGCGCACCTGCTTCAAGCGTCCAACGACCCTCACCAAATTCATCCCGCTGAGCCGAAGCGGTTAACCCAGCGGCCGTCGAGGCCTTTCCTGAGGCGTAGATTCCGCGTGGGGAAAGTCGGGTCATGTACTCGAGGAGCTCGCTCTTACCTGTGCCGGGGTCGCCAACTAGGAGCAAATGACTGTCTCCGCGAATCCTCCTGCCGTCAGGAAGTTCCTTCGTAACCCCACCGAAGAGCTGGAGGGCCAGGGCCTCCTTCTCCATATCAAGCCCGTAGATGGACGGAGCGATGGAGCCAACAATCTTCCGAATGACGTCCCCACTTGAGGCCTCTTCCTCAATCCGTCTCACGTCCTCGGAGGTGATGAGAATCTGTTCGTACTCGACCTTCTCCATTTCCACGCTGACAACATCGGCGAAGATATCGAACAACGTAGATCGTGTCCGGAATCGACCTTTCTGCGACCCTCGGAGCACGCCGTTGAGGACCACCCGATCACCAGGAAACACCTCTCCCGTCAGGTCGTCCTCGATGTACGCCACCAGCCTTTGGGGCTGCTCCCCTCCGCGCAGCTCCTCAGGCGGTTCCTGAATCTCGATCTTCTGGGTGTCGACAAACTGTGACCCTTCATCGATTAGCTTGAACTTCGTCGACCCCGGGCTCTTCCCGCAGCCTCCTTGGTTCTCGTAACACTCCAAGGGCTCTCGGAAGTCCATCTCCTCCTGGGCCTCCTTGATGATGACCCCGCACCGAAGACACTGAAAGACAGCCTCAGTCAGGCGAGGTCTCACCTCCGTCGCTTTCCGGACCAGGCCCTCAACGGAGACGAGGGTACCGAGGTGCTTTGCCCGCAAGTCCCGGATCTCCACCCTGATATCCCGCGGGATCCCCTGAACCCTGAAGTGAATGTGCGCCTCCTCTGTCGGAGGCACGAAACGGCCGATTGCCTGCTCCGCGGAGTAGATGGCGTTCTGCGGGTGCCGCAGGAGGTGAATGGCTAGGTCGGGATCAAACCGCTCGATGTCGGAGTAGTCAACGTAGAGGCTCCTCTCCTCTGGGTAGGCGTCGGCGATGCCTACAATCCGCGCGCCAAAATCCCCCTCATCGAAGAACTCCTCCCACCGTAAGACGAGCTCCTCCGCCGAGAAACTTAACAACCGATTCCTCCCTCGAGTCGCCATCCGGAGGACCTCCTATTTAACAAAGGGGCCATCACTTCCGCTGCGCCCCTCCACCAAAAGCCCATCATTTCCACTGGAACTGCCAGGGTCTCGGCCCGCCGTCAGAAACAGGTCGAGTATCCGCAGCAGAGGCACAGTCGACACCTTCCTTCCCTCGCTAACGGCCCCTCGCAGTCCGGGCACCGACCTATCCCGGGGGCTCCAATGAGGGCCGTCACTATCTTCGTCGATCCGGTCATATCGATCGCCACCTCTCCCACTGCCAGGGGGCTTAAAAGGGCTGATTCGGGAGGTGGGTGAAACTACCCGCGCGCCTTCCTCAGGCCCGCAACCCTTAAAATTACCAGGTCTGTTATCAGCCGGCGGGGAGGGCCGTGTTCGTTCCGGAGGAGAACCTGAGGGAGCTTATTCTATCCTACCTCAAGCGGTCGGAGACCTCCATCAGCGGCCTCGCCCGTAACTTAGAGGCCGACGGGTACAAGCTCCACCGCCTCCTTCTCACCGGCTACCTCCGGGCACTGGCAGACATGGGATACGTGCGAGAGAAGGAGATTCCGCCGTCGAAGGTCTACGTCGTCGCCAGCGGCCGGGAGAAGAACCTGTACGAACTGCTGGGGGACGCCTGCCGGGACCTGGAGCCCGACGAGAGGAAGGCGGCCAGCCTGGCGATCTCGGTTCTCCAGCGTCTCTTCCGCCGGCCCATCTTTCTCCGGGAAGTCCAGGAGTGCGGCTTCGCCCGCGGGTACGAGTCTCTGATGGTGGATCAGGATGAGCGGGAGGAGTCCCGGAAGAAGCTCATGAAGGTGGGGATCAAGATACCCCTCAGCGAACCCGCGTACAAGGTGGCCGAGAAGCGGGACGATAGGAGGGAGGAGGTGCTGGTCACCCTAGTCCTGGAGCGGTTCGCCGCCACGGAGCTCGTGATGGAGACGAAGCAGACGAGGCTGGAGTCTGAGGGGAGCTAGGCCGCTGGGGTAGACGGTCCGACGGGCCCCCAGTGTCCCGGGAGTCTCCTCGGTCCCGCACCCCCGCGAGCGTCGGTGGCCCACGGTAAGGCTGCTCACTTCCGTGCCTGACCCGGTTCCCGCGACTAAGGCGAGGTCCCCGACCCTCCGGTCGGCTTCCTTGCCAGCTCCGGCCCCGCGGGACAGGACCTCAACGTCGACTCACCGGACTGGAGGCCTTGGGACTGGGCCTTCCCCAGCTGTCGGCCCCGCATGTCGACGATTTCGGTGTATAAGGGGACGCCGAGCCCCCCGCCCAAGCCTAGCGCCACAACCAGCGCTGTGGTGGCATATCTAAGTTTCCCTGCTATAGTTAACTTACGCGTGGGTGGTGTCTGGCCTCAGGATCAGGGGTAAAGTCGGCTGAGCAGTGGAGTCTTGCAGCTCGTCCCGGTGCCAGAAGCTGCGAGGTGATGGCGAGATTCTCTGTCACCTCCGGCGTGAGAACTGCCTCTGGACTTGGCGATTGTGAGCAGAGGAACGTGTACTCGACACAGTGCTCAGCCACGCCTCCCACGACTGTGAGCAATACCTGCGT
>JABAOH010035182.1_pt2 | contig 17680 bp, 16 predicted proteins | sample 7062181 | NCBI WGS metagenome assembly JABAOH01 (sample SAMN14538630, study PRJNA623070) | marine sediment metagenome | biome: marine biome [ENVO:00000428]; feature: marine pelagic biome [ENVO:01000023]; material: deep marine sediment [ENVO:00002113]; isolation source: pool of 5 deep marine... | reverse complement strand
CTGTGCTGAGTCGCATCGGGCAAGTCCTCTGGGAAGAGCCGATCCGGTGCCCGCACTGTGGCGAAACCTTGCTCGTTCCGCGGGGGCCGAGCATCCCGGAGCTGACGCGGATCATCGACGCCCTCGCCAAGGTGGTCTTCGACCGCGGTGGCGACCCGCCTGTGCTGACCGTGGCCGCCCATCCCGGTCAGGCCGGTCAGGACCGCACGTGCCCGTCAACTGCTACCGCTCAAGGACGGGAATAGGCACTAATCCCACCCTCCACCGGCTGTTTTCACCGCAGTCTGGCGGGCGCCAGTGTGAGCGGCTGACAAATAATGATGCCGAGGATTCGCGGCCCGACTGGTCGGCCGATGGGACACGAATAGCTTTTGTGTCTATGCGTGATGGCAACTATGAGATCTATGTGATGAACTCTGATGGCACAGGCCAGACACGGGTAACGCGTAGCGCGGGGGACGCTATTCAACCGGATTGGCGACCGGTGGCCATAACGAGGTGAGTCACGGTAGGCAAGCGATTCGAGGAAGCCATCGGGTGGGGCCAGGTCCCTTGTGAACAGTTCGCTCCCCAAGGGCGTGGCAGCCCTGCCAGTCGAGGAGAGACACCTTGAGGGCATCGCTACTCCTGAGACCCATCGTGGCCCTAGTCCTCGCCGTCCCGCCTGGTGAGCGCACCGGGGCTCGCCCAGTGCCGATCGGAATCCTGGGTCGAGCGGAGCAATGAGAACACCCAGGTCCTTCTAGTTAAGCTGTGGGTCTGTCCCGTCACGGCCCTGATCGGGTCACCCCGCAGGTTACGGGCAAAACGTTAGGCCGCGCCTCCTGCTGCCGCCACCAATCAGCAAGATGGAAATGCATAACAACGCCGAACAATCAAGAACGACAGGATTCCAGCTATTTGAACACCCCTGGGCAGCACTCGTGGTGCTGGTTGTTGTTTGGGTTCTCCTGTTGCTACTTCTGATTGCCACCATATACCAGGTTCTCGCCCTTCCGCGTGACTCGGGAGCGGCAGGGCTCATGCTGATGATTCTGTCCCACTCTCTGATGCTGTTTGTCATTGTGCCCTACGTCTTGCGATTGCCGAATGGGCGACGCTCGCTCGGGCGGTATCTGGCTGATATCAGGCTGAGCCGGGTAAGACCGTTAGGTCGGCTGTTGCTGCTGGCGATTTCCTGCTATCTGATTCTGGCGTTCTGTCAGGCAGCAGGTTCGCTGGTGTACCGGCTGTCCCTGGGATTGCCAATCACATGGGAGTTTGTGTGGCTAAGGGTGCTGGATGTTTCGAGGGACCTACCACCGAGGTCAACTGCCCTTCTGGTCTCGGTTCCGGCTGTGTTCGAGGAAGTCACATGGAGGGGAGTCGTTCTCAGGCTCTTCCTGAGAAGGCATTCTGCGTGGAAGGCCATCGTGATCTCGGCGATAGCCTTTGGCTGCGTGCACTTCCTGAACTTCCTCAGTGGTCGGGAGATGGCATGGGTGGCTGGACAAGTGGCCTGGGCATCCATCTACGGGCTGTTCTACGGCTATCTGGTAGTCAGGACGGGGAGCCTGCTCCCGGCAATGATAGTGCACTATCTCGGCAACGCGTTCATGGGATCGCTGACGGGTTATGTGCAAGAGCTAGCATCACCTGAGATCCAGGCGGTGTACGGAGTCGTATTCTGGTTCGGTCTGATTCCGACCACACTACTGATCCTCTGGGTCCGACTCTTCGCAGCCAAGTCGCCCTTTCCGCGGCGCGATTGATGGAGCAGTGGCTTCAAGAGAAGCACATGGACGGGCCGACGGCGCCGTCCGGACGCACTCTTCCTGCGGTGATTCCTGCGGTACGGTCAATACCGTGGCACCGGGGGCGGCCCCCGGCCATCCATCGGCGTAGCCGAATTGTTCGGCTGGCAGTTACGGGTCGCGTTGCAGCGGGGTGCCGTTTGGGGTGCCGTTTCCCGCCCATTACTTAGCGCTCTAATAGCACCGTTGTGGCTCAAGATCGGTGCTCCGCCATCGGCATCGGCCACCAGTCCATCGGGGGCGAACCCGATCTCCCCGTAGTCGACGACAGTCGCGGCAATTGAGTCGTCGGAGATAGACTGAGGGGACCGTCCGGATGTGGGATTCGAGTGTCCCGCAACCGGACGGAAGCGCCGACCAGCCGAACGCCGCCCGCAGGCGGCCGTCCAGCGTCGCACAGGAGAGCCCAAGTACCGCTCACATCGCCGTGCTCACGGCGTTTGTAGAAGCGCGGCACAACGCGCTCAGGGACGCGTACTTGAGCAGGTCATCCCATCGATGGCACAGGAAATGCCCGGAATCAGAGTAGTCGAGCTGCGGTCACTCTGCTGCGGGAGGTAGGCCGGAACGCTCGAGCGGGAGTGTCCAGCAGGTGAAGATTCGAAAGCTCCCTTTCGAGTCGCGTCACAGTCTCAGTCCTGGCGAAAGGATCATGAAGACCGTGTCCAAACGCTTCTCTTGCTGTTTCGGTCCTGTTCTCTGCACTTACCCTCTTATGCACGGTGACGAAACAGACCCAACCCACTTGACGCCGCAGGAGGAGATGTCGATCGAGCTGTCCGCTTCCGTTGGCCCTTTACCGCGGCTTACCCACACGCTTCACCGGTCGTGAGAGGAGGCGACCATGCATCATTGGAGCCGCCGAGCGCTACAAGTGCTGTCACTTCGGCGCCGAGTTCAGATCCTCTTGGATGACCTCAGGTACGCCGTCCGAACCCTGCATCGAAACACCGGTTTCACCGTCACGGCCGTTCTCACTCTGGCCCTCGGCATCGGTGCCAACACGGGGGTCTTCAGCGTGGTGAACGGCATCATCCTCAAGTCTCTGCCTTACAACGATCCCGACCGACTCGTGATGATCTACGTCGCGCGCGCGGACCGCGGTTGGACGCGAGGCGAGATGTCTCAGCCGGACCTGCGTAGCGTGCAGGCCGAAGCACGTTCGATTCAGGCTGCAGCGGGATACTCTGCCATGGAACTGACTCTCACGGGCCTGGGACCGGCGGAGTCGGTCCCGGGAGCAGAGGTCACCGACGGGTTGCTGGCGGTGTTTCAGGAACCTGCGTTCCTGGGTAGGGACGTTCTCAGCGAGGAAAACGTGCCAGGTGGGCCTCGCGTCGTTGTGATCGGACACGCATTCTGGCAAGAGCGTCTCGGCGGAGATCAGCACGTACTGGGGAGAACAGTCCAGATCTCTGGTGAGTCGTACGAGATTGTGGGAGTGGCACCTCCTGGATTCGACTATCCCCAGGGCGCGCAGCTCTGGGTGCCGCGGTATCTCAACGTCGAGTGGTGCGGACGAGACTGCCACTTTCTGCAGGTCATCGGACGGCTGGCTGACGGTACGAGCGTTAGTTCGGCCAGTGCCGAAATCGTGGAACTATCGCGCCGCCTCGAAGAGCGATATCCCGTTCTGAACTACGGCAAGCGCTTCAACTTGATCACCCTCGAGCAGGACGTCATTGGGGACGTACGTACCGCCCTGTTGGTGCTCTTCGCTGCGGTCGGCATCGTGTTGTTGATTGCCTGCGCCAACGTTGCCAACCTGTTGCTCGCCAGAGCCTCGTCGCGAAGTCATGAGGTTGCGATGCGATCGGCGCTGGGTGCCAGTCGGGGACGCGTCGTTCTCCAGCTACTGTTGGAAGCGCTCGTGCTGGCGTCGCTCGCGGGCTTTGTCGGTCTCGTCCTAGCATCATGGACGGTGAGCCTGCTGCTGAGCATGGCTCCGGCAACGATCCCCCGGCTGGACCAAGTCGCGCTCGACGGCGTGGTCTTGGTTTACACTCTGGTGGCGGTGGTGGTCATTACGGTTCTGTTTGGGCTCACACCCTCACTGTGGCTTGCGCGAGTTTCGGCTACTGAAGTGCTGAGCCAAGGTGGCCGCACCGGTAGTGGGGGTCCGACCCAACGCCGGTCGCGCTCTGCGCTGCTGATCGCGCAGGTTGCGCTCTCCTTGATGCTCTTGCTCGGCGCGGGGCTGCTGCTCCGCAGTTTCTCCAGGCTCAACGCCGTGCAGCTCGGGTTCGAGAAAGACGATGTGTTGACCTTCCGCCTGGCACTCCGGAGCGATCCCTACGACTACGACGTGGACCGTACCGTTCGCTTCTTTGGGTCCCTGGAGGATCGAATCCGTGGTCTGCCGGGCGTCGACGCTGTTGCGTCAGTGTATGGGAGCCCTCTTGCTGGATACGGCGTAAGCACGTCTATCCACTTCCTGGATCGGGCACCGCCACCCGAAGGTCAGGAAGACGACGTCACGGTCCGGGTGGTCACGCCGGGATACCACGACGCGCTTAGGATTCCAGTCGTGAAAGGTCGCAGACTCGAAACGGGCGATCGAGACGGCCTGGCGCGAGTTGCACTCGTAAGCCAGAGCCTAAGTGACCACTACTATCCGAATCAGGATCCCGTCGGCAGAAGAATCCGCATCGACATGAACTTGGGATATGGATCCGAAGACCCTTGGACCATCGTTGGCGTCGTCGGCGATATCCGTTCACAGGCNNATCCTGGAGCCGACAACTTGCTCCCCGCGATTCGCAGAGAGGTCCAGGCTCTCGACTCCAATGTCCCGCTTCGCAACGTCGAGATGTTGGAGGAAACCGTCGACCGCCATTTGGGTCCAGCTCGGTTCTACCTGCTGCTACTCGCCTTCTTTGCCGGTGTGGCGGTGACNNTGTACGGGGTCATCGCATATCTCGTCTCCCGACGGACGCGTGAGATAGGAATCCGCATGGCTCTCGGTGCCAAGAGTGGCGATATAGGCCGCATGGTGCTGTCTCAAGGAATGCGCCTGGCTCTCGCCGGGGTCGCATTGGGGATCATAGGCGCGTATTTCAGCTCGCGGGTATTGCAGTCGTTGTTGTATGAAGTGACACCGAGTGACCCCTTGGCCTTCGTGGGCGCTACTGTACTGCTGCTGGGGGTAGTGGTGCTCGCAATCCTGCTCCCCGCCAGGCGGGCAAGCAGCGTGGACCCAGTGGAGGCGTTGAAGTCAGAATAACGCTATCGCCCCGCACGTCTCGGTAGTGGCCTCGGCCACGTGGACTACGGCGACACTGCGTCCGAGCGCACACCCGAACCAACAGGAATCGCGCGTCGTACGTCGCTGTGGCTGGACACGTTCAATTGCGGACGAGCATAATTGGAAGGGGTGAATGCGTTGTGCTATTCCGGGAGCGGCTCTTGCGAAACCTCTCTTCACTGGTCGTGCTCGGCGCGCTGACGATTGCCGGCATGGGTTGTGATTCGGAGTCCGGACTGGTGCCGGGTGGTGTTGCGCCACCGTCCCACTTGGGGCGCGGGATCAATCTGGGCAACAAGCTGGAGGCGCCCTCAGAGGGCGAGTGGGGCCCTCCTGTGGAAGCCTGGATGCTGACGACTGTCAAGCAAGGAGGCTTTGCCACGGTACGCATCCCGACACGCTGGAGTGCCCATGCCACCGCATCCCCACCATATGCGATTGACGCAGTGTTTCTGGACCGCGTGACCTGGGTAGTCGACCAGGCATTGTCCGCCGGATTGATGGTGGTGCTGAACATCCATCACTACGAAGAGATCTTCAGCGACCCTCATGGACAGCGAGATCGTTTTCTGGCCTTGTGGCATCAAATCGCCACGCATTTTCGCAACTATCCGGACACGTTGATATTCGAGGTGCTGAACGAGCCGAACACCAACCTGACGCCGGAGTTGTGGAACGAGTTCCTCGTGAACGCCCTAGCCGTGATTCGCCAGAGCAATCCGGATCGCTACGTCATGCTTGGCACTGCGGAATGGGGCGGCATCGGCGCGATGCCTCGTCTGCAACTGCCGGATGACGACCGCCTGATCTTCACTTTCCATTACTACGAACCCTTTGCGTTCACTCATCAGGGCGCCGAATGGGTGCCCGGCTCCAGCGCCTGGCTGGGCACAACCTGGGGCACGGATCAGGATAGGGCGACTGTGCGGAATGACTTCAATGCCGTCGCCGAATGGGCCCAGCAGCACAATATCACGGTCTTGATGGGAGAGTTCGGCGTGTACTCCACCGCGGCAATGGACGACCGCGTCGCCTGGACCAAATTCGTGAGCAGAGAAGCCGAACGACGCGGTTTCTCCTGGGCCTATTGGGAATTCGACGCCGGGTTCGGAGCCTATCGCGACGGGCGGTGGAACGAACTCCATGAGGCATTGATTCCATAGAGGCAGGGCGATTCTCTCGTCAGAACGGTGGGGCTGGCTGCGATGCGCAGCCAGCCGCGGAGCGTCTGCAGCTTCACCGCCACCGTGATCAACGTTCTGGACCCGGATGTGGTGATCCTCGGTGGCGGCATGTCGAAGCTGCCTGACCTCGCCGACCGAGCGCAGGTGGCGATCCAGCCACACGTCTTCACGGATGAGGTGACGACGCGAGTGCTCCAGAACCAGCACGGTGACTCGAGCGGCGTGCGGGGAGCGGCCTGGCTGTGAGACGCCGGCAGGAAGGCCGGGCCTACGCTAGCCCCGGCGACGAGCTGGCTCAGTCGCTGTACACTCCCGCCGCGCGCCGCCCGTAGCGCGCGACCACCACAAAGCAGATCAACGGAAGCACGAATGACGCGCGGACGGCCGCCATCGAGAACGCGCCGAGGTGTATCGTCCCCAGGTCGATGATCGCCCCCTGGAGGGGCGGCATCACCGAGCCGCCGAGGATGGCCATAATGAGGCCCGCCGCGCCAAGCTTGGCGTCCTCCCCCAGCCCCCGCAGCGCGATGCCGTAGATCGTCGGGAACATCAGCGACATGCACGCCGAGATCCCCACGAGACAGTACAGCCCCACCATCCCCTGGACCATGATCGTTCCCAGGGTCAGCAGCCCCCCGCCGACGGCCAGTGTCATCAACAGCCGCCCTGGGCTCACGTACCTGAGCAGGAAGGTGCAGATGAAGCGGCTGGTCACGAAGACGACCATGGCGGCGATGTTGTAGCCCTGCGCCGCCACCTCGCTCAGGCCCAGTTCCATCGTCGCGTAGTGGATGATGAAGGTCCAGCACATGATCTGGGCGCCGACGTAGAAGAACTGTGCCACGACCCCCTCGACGTAGCGGGGGTTCCCCAGCAGACGGCGCAGCGTCCGGCCGACGTCCAGCGACCGGCCCTCCTCGCCATGCCTCGGCATCCGGGTCAGTGCGATGGCGGCGAACACCACGGCGATCACCAGCGCGATCCCCACGTACGGCACCCGCACCACCGCGAGGTCCTGAGCCGTCACGCTACGCAGCTGATCGGTAGCGAGCGCCGCGCGCTCCGCCGCCGTCGCGGGATCGAGCCGCGCCAGGATCATCTGCTGCGCTACGAACATCCCGAGGAGCGAACCCATTGGGTTGAACGATTGCGCGAAGTTGAGCCGCCGGGTCGCTGTTCTCGGGGAGCCCATGGCGAGGATGTACGGGTTGGCCGCCGTCTCGAGAAAGGAGAGCCCGCAGGTGAGAACGAAGTAAGCCACCAGGAACGGCCAGAACACCATGGCCCAGCTCCCCGGGATGAAGAGCAGCGCCCCCCCCGCGTAGAGCCCCAGCCCCATGAGGATCCCCGCCTTGTAGGAATACCGCTTGATGAACAGTGCGGCGGGAAAGGCCATCGCGAAGTAGCCGCCGTAGAAGGCGAACTGCACCAGCGATCCCTCGAAGTTGCTCATCATGAGGATCCGCGAGAACGCCTTCACCATCGGGTTGGTGACGTCGTTGGCGAACCCCCACAGCGGGAACAGGATGGTGATGAGGACGAATGGCACGAGCACGTCGCCCGAGATCACGCGGGCGGGTCCCGGGCCATGTGGCGCAGCGGCCGGCGTCGCAGCGGCCTGGGTCATGGCGTGACGCCCTTCTTGAGCAGCACGTTGCCGTACGTCCGCACCTCTCCGGTCATCACCACCGCGTACGCCTGCCTGGCGCGGTCGTAGAAAGCGAACCGATCGACACGAACGGGATCCGGCGCCCGTGGTGCGTGCGCCCGGATCGCCGCCATGTAGTCCCGCTCGACGGCGGGGTCGAGCGCATCGCCCTTCACCGCCTGCATCATCACAATCGGGTCGTCGTAGCTGTCGAGCTCGAACAGGGGGAGGATCGCATCGAGCAGCTGCCCGATCGACACCCCGTCGGCCCTGAGCGTGCGCGCGTTCACGGAGTGACCCGGGAAGTGGGCGTCGGCGAGCACGATCTCGTCGCCGTGCCCCATCTCCGCGAGGACCTTGAGCAGGTCGGGACTCAGACAAGGGGAAATGCCTTTGAGCATTGAGGCGCCTCCTGGGGCAACGCCCGGCGGCAATCGTGGGAGCTGGGGACCGCAGCCGCGAGTCTCTTGACCGGCGTTCGGTCCAGTATGTAAGGTCACGGCACTTCCCGTGTCCAGAGCCTCCACCCGCGGCAGGGGCGCCCGCATGAGCACCACGATCACCGCAGTCGACGTCGTCGACATCCGGTTTCCGACCTCGCGCAGTCGGCTCGGGTCCGACGCCATGCATCCGGACCCCGACTACTCGGCCGCGTACGTGATGCTCCGCACGGACCGTCCGGACGGGATCGAGGGGCACGGTCTCACCTTCACCATCGGGCGGGGGACCGAGTTGTGCGTCGCCGCTGTCCAGGCGCTGGCACCGCTGGTGATCGGCTCGTCACTCGAGGCGATCCGTGACGACATGCGCGGGTTGTGGCGCCGCCTGACCAGCGAGTCACAACTCCGCTGGGTCGGGCCAGAGAAGGGCGTGATCCACCTCGGCACTGCCGCGCTGGTGAACGCGGTGTGGGACCTGCTCGCCAAAACGGAGGGAAAGCCGCTGTGGCAGGTCCTGGCCGACATGACGCCGGAGGAGCTGGTCGCGTGCATTGACTTCCGGTACATCACCGACGCGCTCACCCCGGAGGAGGCGTTGTCCATCCTGCGCCGCAACGCCCCGAGCCGCGCCGCCAGGGAGGCGGAGCTGCTACGCGACGGTTACCCCGCGTACCTGACATCGGCCGGCTGGCTGGGATACAGCGACGAGGACCTCCGGCGCCTCTGCCGCGCCGGGATGGCGGCCGGCTGGTCGCACTTCAAACTCAAGGTCGGCGCAGACCTGCGGGACGACATCCGCCGCTGTGCGCTCGTCCGCGAGGAGATCGGACCCCAGCGCCGGCTCATGCTGGACGCCAACCAGCGGTGGGACGTGGGCGAGGCCATCGCCGCCATGCGGGAGCTGGGACGGTTCGATCCCTGGTGGATCGAGGAGCCCACGAGCCCCGACGACATCCTGGGCCACAGCGCCATCGCGCGCGCAATCGCGCCGATCAGGGTGGCCACCGGCGAGCAGTGCCACAACCGGGTGGTGTTCAAACAGCTCCTGCAGGCGGAGGCCATCGGCGTCTGCCAGATCGACGCCTGCCGCCTCGGGGGGGTGAACGAGGTGCTTGCGGTGCTTCTCATGGCGGCGAAGCACGGCATTCCCGTCTGCCCGCACGCCGGCGGCGTGGGACTCTGCGAGTACGTGCAGCACCTCGCGATCTTCGACTACCTGTGCGCGAGCGCCTCCCTGGAAGACCGCGTCGTCGAGTACGTCGACCATCTCCATGAGCACTTCCTAGATCCGGTGGTCATCAGGAACGGGCGGTACGTCGTGCCCTCCGCGCCGGGCTACAGCATCACCATGAAGCCGGCGTCGCTACGGGAGCACGAGTATCCCGGCGGAGGCGCCTGGGCCGGGCGAACCTAGCGGCATCGGATCGCGGGTCGGATTGACCCCGCTTGCCGCTCCCTGCACTTTCCCACCGGGCGAGACGCGATCTCGACTGAACGGCCAGGAGTCCCCACCGTGACCAGAGACGCCTTTCGGTTGGATGGCAAGCGCGCGGTCGTTACCGGCGGCGGCAGTGGCATCGGCCAGGCAATCGCCCGCACCTTCGCCGCCCGCGGGGCAGTGGTCCACATTCTCGATGTGAACCAGGAGGCGGCGGAGCAGACGGCCCGTGAGGTCGTCGAGCGCGGCCGGGCGGTGGCGCACCGCTGCGACGTGACCGATGGCGCGGAGGTCGAGCGCGTGTTCGGCGAGATCCTCAGCGAGGGGGGCATCGATATCCTCGTCAACAATGCGGGCATCGCTCACGTCGGCAGTTTGGAGCAGACCACGGCGGACGACTTCGACCGCATCTACCGCGTGAACGTGAAGGGCGTCTACCACTGCATGCATGCCTGCATCGCGAGCATGAAGGAGAAGGGCGGCGGCGTGATCCTCAACATGGCCTCGGTGGCGGCATCGGTGGGCATCGCCGATCGGTTCGCGTACTCGATGTCGAAGGGCGCCGTGCTCGCGATGACCTACTCCGTGGCGAAGGACTACGCGCGGCACAACATCCGGGTCGTCTCGGTCTCGCCGGCGCGGGTCCACACGCCATTCGTCGACGGGTTCCTGCGCGCCAACTACCCGGGGCGCGAGCAGGAGATGTTCGCCATGCTCGCCGCGACGCAGCCGATCGGCCGGATGGGAACGCCGCAGGAGGTCGCCGATCTCGCGCTGTACCTCTGCTCGGACGAGGCGGCCTTCGCGACCGGCACGGACTACCCGATCGACGGTGGTTTCCTGAGGCTCAACACCTGACCGCGGAGGCCCCGTGAGGCTCATCCGCTTCGGCGAGCGCGACCGAGAGCGCCCGGGGGTCCTGCTGCCTGACGGCCGTCGCATCGACGCCAGCGCGTTCGGTGAGGACTGGAACGAGGCGTTCTTCGGCGGCGATGGCGTCGCGCGCCTCGAGCGCTGGGTCGCGGAGCACGCGCCTCGCTGCCCGACGGTTGCGGAGGGTGTGCGGCTCGGCCCCTGCATCGCGCGACCCTCCAAGATCGTCTGCATCGGGCTCAACTACGCCGGCCACGTGCACGAGACGGGTGCGGCGATGCCCACCGAGCCCGTGGTGTTCTTCAAATCGACCACGGCCCTTTGCGGCCCCGACGACCCCCTGGTCATCCCCCGCGGATCCAGCCGGACCGACTGGGAGGTCGAGCTGGCGGTCGTGATGGGGCGGCGGGCGGCCGACGTTCCGGAGGAGCGCGCGCTCGAGTACGTGGCGGGGTACGCGCTGCACAACGACTACAGCGAACGGGAGTGGCAGCTCGAGCACGGCGGCCAGTGGGTGAAGGGCAAGAGCTTCGACAGCTTCGCGCCACTCGGCCCGTTCCTCGCCACCCGCGACGAGATTCCCAACCCGCACGAGCTGCGGCTCTGGCTTGCGGTGAACGGCAAGCGGCTGCAGGACAGCAGCACGGCCGACCTGATCTTTGGCGTGCCCGCTCTCGTCAGCTACCTGAGTCGATTCATGACGCTCCTCCCCGGTGACGTCATCTCCACCGGCACGCCGCAGGGGGTGGGACTCGGCTTCACGCCGCCGCGCTACCTGAAGCACGGTGACGTCGTCGAGTTGGGCATCGACGGCCTCGGCACGCAGCGGCAGCGAGCCGTGGCGTCCGAAGCGTCGAGGCAGGCGACTACGTGACACCCATCGACGCGCACCAGCACTTCTGGCTGTACGACCCGGGACGCGATACCTGGATCACCGATGAGATGACCGTGCTGCGGCGTGACTTCCTCCCGGAGGAGCTGAAGCCACATTGCCGGGATCGCGCAATCGACGGCACCATCGCCGTGCAGGCCGATCAGTCCGAGCGCGAGACCGAGTTTCTGCTCGGCCTCGCCGAGCGGTACCCGCTGATCCGGGGCGTGGTCGGCTGGGTCGATCTCCGGGCGCCCGACCTGCCGCACCGGCTCGAGCACTTCTGCACGTTCGAGCAGTTCCGCGGCGTGCGCCACGTGGCGCAAGCAGAGCCAGACGACTTCCTCGCGCGCGACGACGTGGTGCGCGGCATCGGGCAACTGCGGGAGTTCGGGCTCACCTACGATATTCTCGTATACGCCCACCAACTCCCGGCTGCGCTCACGCTTGTGGAGCGGCTTCCGGACCAGCCGTTCGTCGTGGATCACCTTGCGAAGCCGCGAATCCGCGAGGGGGCGAGAGAGCCGTGGGCGACGCACATGAGGCGGCTGGCGCAACACCCAAACGTCTGCTGCAAGGTGTCCGGGCTCGTGACGGAGGCCGATTGGGAGCGCTGGCGGCCCGAGGACATGCGGCCGTACTTGGACGTCGTCTTCGAGGCGTTCGGCGCGGACCGCTTGATGTTCGGCTCCGACTGGCCCGTGTGTCTCCTGGCCGGGAGCTATCCGCAGGTGGTGGAGCTGATCGAGAGCTACGCCGGGCACCTCTCCGTGAATGATCGGGAGCACCTGTTCGGTGGCACCGCCATTCGGTTCTATGGACTGAAACGCTGACTTCCGCCGTGGTGGAGTGAGATGGATCTCGCGCTTGCAGGAAAGACCGTACTGGTGACGGGTGGTGCGCAGGGAATCGGGGAGGCCGTTGTCCGCGGTCTCGCGGCCGAACGGGCGGTTCCCGTGATCGTGGACCGGGACGAGGCGGCCGGACGCCGGCTGCGGGACGCGCTCGCGGCCGAGGGCCGCTGCGAGCTGGTGGTGTGCGACCTGGTAGAGCCGGGCGAGTGCCGGGCCGCGGTGGAGCAGGCAACGCGCGTGGCCGGTGCACCGTTCGGGCTCGTGAACAACGCCGGCCTCAACGACGGAGTGGCACTCGAGGATGGGAGCGCAGAGGCGTTCGTGCTCTCGCTGCGGCGCAACGTCGTGCACTACTTCGAGATGGCACAGGCCGCCCTCCCGGCGCTGAAGGAAACGAAGGGCGCCATCGTGAACGTCGCCTCGAAGGTTGCGCTCACGGGACAGGGGGGGACGTCGGGGTACGCCGCGTCGAAGGGGGCCATCCTCGCGCTGACGCGGGAGTGGGCGGTCGATCTTCTCCCCTTCGGCGTGCGCGTCAACGCCGTCATTCCGGCCGAGACGATGACGCCTCAGTACCGGCAGTGGATCCAGGGTTCGCCGAACCCCGAGGAGAAGCTCGCGACGATCACCGGGAAGATTCCGCTGGGACGGCGGATGACCACGCCGGAGGAGATCGCCGCGATGGTGGTGTTCCTGCTCTCGCCCAGGGCGGGGCACATCACTGGCGAGCACCTGCTCGTGGATGGCGGGTACGTGCACCTGGACCGCGCCCTCACCTGAGCCGCAGCGTGCCCGAACGGGTCGCGCTGTTCGTCCCTTGCTACGTGGACCGGTTCTCGGCGCCGACCCGAGAGGAGGTCCTGGGACTCCGCCAGGCCCGGTCGCCGATAGGCGGCGGTGCCACGCTCACGACCCGTGATGGCTCGACAGATCATGACCCGACTCGCATGGCTGACGGACCTCCACCTGGACCACGTCGATGACTCTGCGGCTGAGCAGTTCTGCCAGACGGTCGTCGATCAGTCCCCGGACGCCGTCCTGATCGGCGGGGACATCAGCGATGCCGCCAGTCTCAGCAGGCACCTCGACATGCTCGAGCAATGCCTGGAGCGCCCCATCTACTTCGTGTTGGGAAACCACGACTTCTATGGCGGCTCCATCGAAGGTGTTCGCTCGCTCGTGCGAGAACTGGCGGAGGGCTCTCGCTGGTTGCACTGGCTCCCGGCATCCGGCGTGGTGGCGCTCACCGAGCGGACGGCGTTGATCGGCCACGATGGGTGGGCGGACGGGAGACTTGGCAGCAGTGAGCGGTCGTACGTCCTGCTGAACGACTACGTCCGGATCAGCGACTTCATCCCACTGTCCCACCGCGACCGGTTCAAGAAGTTGAACGAGCTAGGAGACGAAGCCGCGGAGTACTTTGGCGACGTGCTCCCCGCAGCAGCTGAGCGGTTTCCAGATGTGCTCCTGCTGACCCACGTGCCGCCGTTCAGGGAATCCTGTTGGCACGAAGGGGGCACGTCGGACGACGACTATCTGCCGCATTTTGCCTGCCGGGCGGCGGGTGAGGTGCTCGCCGATACGATGCGGACGCATCCCGACAGCAGGCTCACGGTCTTGTGCGGGCACGCCCATGGCCGAGGGGAAGTGGAGATCGCCCCCAACCTCGTCGTGAAGACGGGCGGAGCGGAATACGGCAAGCCGGCGGTGCAGGAGCTGATCGCCGTACTCTGACCTACGACGCGTCATCCAGCACGAGGACCCAATCCAGCCCAGCACACGCGCGAAGATCGCCGTCCGCACAGCCGGCCGCCATCACGTTCTGGCGCGTGCGGGACACGGTCTTTAGGTTTTCTCGGTCCATTCCCCAGGAGAACGCCATGCGGCGCTTGATCTTCCCGCTGATACTGGTGGGCGCCGTCTCGTGTCAGCCTGCCACGAGCGAGCTGACGGAGGAGAGGAAGGCCGAGGTAATCGCGGAAGTGAGCGCGCTCAACCTGGAGTACTGGGATGCGTGGAGAGCCGCGGATTGGGACCGGGGGATGGCCTACTACTTCGACTCCCCGGATTTCGTGTGGGCATCGGGAGGTACCGTGACCTACGGCTTCGATGCGCTCGAAGCGTTGCGGCCCCGCTTTGAGAGCATAGCGAGTCAGACGTTCGCCTTCCGCACCAACCGAGTGACAGTCATGGCTCCCGACGCGGCGACCGTTACGGCGACCGGGACGTGGGCGCAGACCGACACCGCGGGAGTTGCCGGACCGGCGAGGAGCTTTGCCTGGACGGCCATCTGGCTGCTGCACGGCGACGAGTGGAAGATCCATCTGGTACACATGTCGTTTCTCCCACCGCCGCCCGGGACCATGTAGCTCGTGCGGCGGCGGCGCGTTGACCGATGAGGATCGCGAGGTGTGGCTCCGTGACCTCCGGTCGAGGATCGACCGGTGGCTGCTCGAGCGCGACACCGTCGTGTTGGCGTGTTCGGCGCTGACGGAGCGGATCCGCGGCGTCCTCGGGGCCGACCGGGAGGGCGTGCACCTGGTCCATTTGCGCGGCTCGAAGGAGCTGATCGACGCGCGGATGCGCAATCGAGATCACTTCATGCCGGCGGCATTGCTCGATAGCCAGTTCGCACTCCTCGAGCCGCCGGAGCGCGCGCTGGATCTGGATATCAGCCAGACACCTGAGGAACTCGTGAGCAGAATCGTCAGCTACCTGAAGCTGGCGTGACGTCGATCGCACAGGCTCCCGCTCAAGTGCGCAGCGGATACTGCCCGAGCTCGCGGGCGGCCTCGTAGAGGGTGAAGAGGTTTTCCGGCGGAACGTCCGACTGCAGGTGGTTGGATGGAGCCAGTATGTAGCCGCCACCCGGTCCCAGCTCGCCCAGACGGGTGCTGACCTCGGCCACCACCTCGCCTTCGCCACCACGCAGCGCGTCACGGATGTCGATGGCGCCCATGAACGCCAACCGATCCCCGTGCAACCTCTTCATCTCCCCGAGATCCCAGGCCGGCAGCGGTTCTGCGGAGTGGAAGACATCCGCCCCGATCTCGACGAGCCGCGACATGAACGCGGTCATGGCACCGTCCGAGTGGTACACGACCTTGAGGTGCGGGCTGCGATCCTTGATGAGCGCGATGAGGCGGCGGTATGGCTCCTTGAAGAACTGGTCGAACATGGCGGGGGAGATGAGGGGACCGGTGTTTCCGGCGAAGTCGTCGCCCGGCAACTCGATCATGTCCAGGGACTCGCCGGCCACATGCAGAAACCGTTCGGTCAGACCGGCATAACAATCGTACAGGCGGCCGATCAGGGCGTGGACCACATCGGGCTTTGCAGCGAGATCCATGAGCAGCTGTTCGGGTCGGCGTAGTGCCTGGGACATCTCGAAGAACCCGTAGGACGCCACCGCCCGCCCGACGACGGCGTACTCCCGGTCCATGGCCCGCACGGCGGCGATCCGTTCCCGAATGCCGTCGACATCGATCAGCGCGTCGGGATCCGGCATCCGGTGCTCCAGGATCTGCTCGACGCCTGCCTTCTGGAGAGGATGCGAGACGGGCGAGCGATACGGGCCCAGGGTCTTCCATCGGATGCCAAACGCGTCGGCGCCGTCGGCTCCTGGAGTGCTGTAGGCGGCGATCGCACCGGGGTCCACATGCCGTACATCGACGTGCAGCAGCTCCAGCAGCCGGTCGTCGTAGTGGTTAACCGAGTGGAGACGATCGGGTCGAAACGGCGGAACCGGCTCCCAACCCAGAATGTCCAGCACGTTGAAGTACAGCGTGTCCGTGATCCCGTACCAGCTTCCCCACAGGGACAGTGGAACGCGGTCGGGCTCCTCGTGGGCGAGGGCCGTCAACACCCGCTCGCGGGGGGTGAGCGTCATGGACGGGCACGCTGCACTGGTGGTGTTCCGCTCCCTGATCCGGTGCGCCGGTGTCTACAGCGCCTTCTGCACGATGGCGCCGGTGCTCTTCTGTTTCAGGATGAGCTTGGTCGTTCCATCGGGCATCTTCTCTTCCTTGATCAGGAAGTGATCGGCATCGTATTCGGTCATCTGCGCTGCGGCATCCAGGCTCTCCGAGCCGCGCCAATCCTCGAGGGTCACCGGTTCCCACCGTTTCGATTCCGCTGAGCGATAGGCGGCATCCATGATGGCATTGACGACATAGCCGTCGTAGAAGGTCTCTCTCGGTGACCGGCCGTTGTCCAGCGAGTCGAGCATGTCAGTGAACATCTCCACGTAGCCGAGCGCGCCCGCCTCATCCCCCACGGGGAACAGCCAACCGCGCTCGCTCTCCGCCTTCTCCGAGACGTACCCCTTCTCCCCTGCGGCGGTGAACATCTCGGAGCCGGTGCGCAGCCAGTGATTCAGCCAGATGGTTCCCTCGGTGCCCGACACCTCGTCACGCAGGTCCATACCGCCGCGGAACGTCCAGCTCACCTCGAACTGACCGATGGCCCCGCTGGCGTACCTGACCAGCCCCACGGCGCTGTCTTCGGCCTCGATGGGGTGAACCTGGGTATCGGCCCAGCACATCACCTCGAGCGGGCGAACGTCCTTGCCGATGAAGTTGCGGCTGATCTCGATGCAGTGGCAGCCCAAATCCACGATCGCGCCACCACCCGACTTCTCCTTGTCCCAGAACCAGTCGCTGTGCGGGCCGGGATGGGTTTCCCGAGAGCGCGCCCACAGGACGCGGCCCAGTGCGCCGTCTCGGGTTGACGCGATGGCCTTGAGCGTCTTCGGCGTGTACACCAGATCCTCGAGATAGCCCGCGAACACCCCTGCCTCCTCCACGGCATCGAGCATGCGCTTCGCCTCGTCGGCATGGCGACCGAGGGGTTTGGTGCAGAAGACGGCCTTGCCGGCTCTCACCGCGGCATGCACGGCGGGCTCATGCAGGTGGTTGGGCAGCCCGATGACCACTACGTCCGTATCGGGGTGGGTGATGGCCTCCTCCATGTCGGTGGTCCAGTGCGGAATGTCCCAATCCCGGGCGAACTGCCTGACCCGCTCCTCCGTGCGAGAGTAGACTACGCTGACCCGGTCCCTGCTGCGCAGGCCGTGCAGGGTCTTGGTGTAGAACATGCCGACCAGGCCGGATCCCAACATGGTGATGTTGTGCATGGGGTGACCTCCTCCATAGATGCAACAGCCAGTACTATTGTACCTGGTCACCGACAGTCGGCAACCAGTGCCAGAACCACACGTGGCGACAGCGTTCAAATCGGCGATTCGCACACGTAGCTGACGGAGCAATCGACGCGATGTTCGTCATCATCGGAACGACCACAGCTGATCTCCTCGTCGTGAGTCGGCAGCCGACGA
>JABAOH010012313.1_pt1 | contig 17683 bp, 21 predicted proteins | sample 7062181 | NCBI WGS metagenome assembly JABAOH01 (sample SAMN14538630, study PRJNA623070) | marine sediment metagenome | biome: marine biome [ENVO:00000428]; feature: marine pelagic biome [ENVO:01000023]; material: deep marine sediment [ENVO:00002113]; isolation source: pool of 5 deep marine... | reverse complement strand
CTCACGGTCCTGAGCAAGGTCGAAGGACTCACGGTCCTGAGAAAAGCCGAAGGGCGGCGTTGCCTTCGATCGCTCCTCGGCGCCTTGCATCTAATACCTTCCTGGTGATCAGGAATACTCCATAAGCTGCTGATTTCAGTTTTGATACCTAAATTAGACGGTGGATTTTGGTTGGGAGAATCCCTTGAATGCCCTACGAAATTATGGTACCGTCTTACCTCCCGAAAGGGCAAACCCGCCTCCTTCTGCTTCCCAAAGAGTGGTCGCCCATGGAAATAAAGAAGATGGACAAGAAGGCTCTTTCCCTGTTGAGCTTAGGCCACATGGTTGCGGATATTAATCAGGGGGCCGTGCCCATCCTCCTTCCCTTTATCAAAGAGGCGCTCAATATTTCCTACACCAAAGCCGGACTCATCCTCCTCGTTTCCAATATAACCTGTTCCATTATTCAGCCCGCTTTCGGCCATCTTTCGGATCGTTATTCTCAAGGATGGTTCCTTCCGTGGGGGATTTTCCTCGCCTCCATCGCATTTTCCCTGACCGGGTTTGCATGGAATTATGAGATGCTCCTTCTCCTCGTTGTTCTCAGCGGGATCGGGGTGGCCGCCTTTCACCCCGAAGGCTATCGGACTGCCCATTTTTTTACCGGCCAAGGAAAGGCCACGGGAATGGCAATCTTCTCGGTCGGTGGGAGTCTTGGCTTCTCCCTCGGTCCGATAATGATTACCTATCTGGTGACTTACTTCGGACTCAAAGGGACAGGCTTCTTCTTTATTCCCGGAGTTGTAACGGTAATTATTTTCCTGTTTTCCCTTACATGGCTGACTTCTGCTGGCGAGGGTCCCGTCATGGGTCAGCAAGGAGAGATAAAGCCCCGTGCCCCTTCGCGCAATGGACTCTTCCTACTGCTGATTATCCTGGTCATAACCATGCGATCCTGGATCCAGGCGGGGTTAATGACCTTTATCCCGTTTTACTATATAAACTACCTCAAAGGAGAAGCCATCTATGCGGGGAAAATGGTCTTTATCTTTCTGGTTGCCGGAACCATCGGCACGCTCTTGGGTGGGCCTCTGGCGGATCGATGGGGTCACAAAAACTTCCTTTTAATTACGATGGGAATCACGTTTCCCCTGATACTGGCCTTCCTCAACATCACCGGCTGGCCCGTTATCGTCATCCTCGGGCTCTCTGGGTTCGTCCTGGTCTCCAGCTTTTCGGTGACCGTTGTGATGGGCCAGGAAATGTTTCCCCACAATCTAGGGGTTGCCTCGGGCCTCATGGTCGGGTTTTCCATTGGTACGGGGGGGATTGGGGTAACCCTTCTGGGATATCTGGCGGATCTATGGGGGGTCCCCTTTGCCCTGAAAACCATATCCCTCATGCCTGCCATCGGATTCTTGATCGCCTGTTTCATGCCCTATCCTCCAAAAAGGGCCTGAAACTCCACCGCTCCCTATTTATGGGTAAGAACATAGAGCGAGCTGTCCCCTTTGAAGCGGCGCCATCCCCCCCGAGGTTCGGCTTTACCATGAATAATGGGGTTTCATCTCCGGAGAAATAAAAAAATGTGGTTGGCGAAAACGGTGAGGTAGAAGAAGAGGATACCTATGATAATGGTTCTGGCAACAAGCAGATTCTTGTAAATGCAAAGGACGAGAAGGCCCAGCGCGGTTAAGATATATTTTATGGCAAAGAAGTAGATGTTTCCATAGCCAATCAGGAAATTCATGAAGGGGTTGATTTCGCGGGCTCCCCTTTCAACATGGAAGATGGTGAAGTAGGCATCGAAGATGGAAAGCAAGATAATGAGGAGGAGGGAAAGGAGTAGGTAATGGCCATAGAGATCGACATACATATGGGTTTTCCGATCCTTCCGCCTCCGAATGGATCGACGACTACCGAAGAGCACATATCTGCTGAATGGTTTCGTTGGCTTTTGCCGTCGATCCGTTACTATTCGTCTATCGTTTTCGGTTCCGATCATTGTTCACTCTCGGATATCTCTTAGCAAAAACGATTCCACCACTCAAGAAAACCCTCTCATACTGTTTTTCTCGATGATAGGAAAGTCATTTCTCAAATGAGAAAACGGTTTTGACGTAACTCGATACTATTTCCTTTGTTTGGAATTGGCCTCAAGCAAAAAAGATATTCCATCCGACAATTGGGACATCCGTCCCAAAAAGAGGCTTCCCTTGGCAACAAACATGGCCCTTTTCATAGTGCCCCTTTTCATTGCCTCAATAGCGTGTCCTAAGAAAGGTACCGCGGATGGCACATGACCCTGCGTAGGAGAAAAGCCAGGCATACCTCGCTCTTTGACAAATTTTCCAATTTCTGTCTTATTAATTTGTTTGTTCAAAACCGCCAGAGCAGCCATGATTTTATAATTGGTAGACGGCGTGTCGCCACTACCGGCGGGCAGGGTGATCTCAGGGTTGTGCATTTCGGTGGCATATTTATCGATATCAGTCATCTTCATGCCAAGCCTGGAGAGGGGTTTGACAATGAGGGAAGTCATAATGGCTTGCTGAGGTGAACCTGCCCCAACATCATGTTTGCCTACAGAGTCCAATCTCAAGACAGGACTAACACCATCATCTTTTGTAATCAAAAAGGCAATTCCGGCTATTACGTCCTCAAGGATGGGTATGTTATGCTTCAAGTGGGCGGAAAATTTCATGCCCACCTTGGCTAGACAACCTCCGCCAGCGACAACCACATTGCCATAAATGCCAGCGGCAACCATACCGGCGGCGTTTATGATGGCATGATTGGGAGCACAACAAAAGGCACGAATGTCATTACCCGTTGCATTTAGACAACCACACATTTCAGCCATGGCCTTGGAGAGACTGCCGCCGCCGCGATTATACCTATCTCCAATGGCAGTTTCGGTGCAGTCAAGAACAAAATCAACCTCTGCTGGCTCCATCTTAGCCCTCTTAAAAAGGTGGAGCATAGCCAGAGAACCCGAAGCCTTGGCCACTAGGTTTTCCAAAAGGACCTGAGCCTTCAAGGTATCGTCTTTGTCGTGGTCACGCCGCAGAGAACCTACCACATTACCCCGGAAATAAACTGGTAAGGCAGCGCCCTGCTCAATGATGTCCTTTATTTTGCCAGGAGGCTTCCCCTCACCTAACTTTTGGACCTGGAGATCGCCAATCAATGGATGAGCGGCAAATTTGTCTCTAACCTGATCAACAAAATCTGGATTCAGCCAAAGCAGGTCAAAGTCATCCGCTATTTTCATCCAGCCGTAGAACTCATCTTCAGGCATGATTTCCCCAAAGGGACCATTCCGTTCGCCATCCCGAACAGGGTGTTCGTACCAGGGCTTAGGGATCGTATTCAATTCGTCCGGGTGTTTGTTGCCAATGAACACTTGATGAGGTGCGTAACTAATCACTTCCCCGTAACTCCGGAGATGGCCATGTATTTCTTTTAACAAATCATCGTTTTCTGGAATATCTCGAGATGGTTTGGAGCCGTACTGTACGAAATCAGGTACATGGACCATGACATAACTAACTTCTTTTATGACGACCGACACTGTTTAACAACGCTCCTTTGTTTATTCCATTATTTTTTTTACTGACGCTTCTATTTCCTCAATGGTAAGGTTTCCTCCAGTAAGCCGGTCGACCTCTTTCCCATTCTTGTAAAAGAGATATGTCGGCAGGCCTAAAACCTTCAAACTTAAGCAAAACCGTTTATTCTTAGAGGCATCAATTTTGGTTATTTTAATTTTTTCACCATACTTTTCTCCTAATCCCTCAACCTGTGGCATCAGGGCCAGACATGGAGCACATCGAGGTCCCCAAAAATCAACAAGGACTGGTTTATCTGATCGAACTACTTCTTTTTCATAACTATCCGCGTTTACTTCTATTGTCATGATCATCCCCCAAAAGGGTAACAAAGCTCTAAACCTAAAATTACTCAGTTCCTTCCAGCGTAAACAACGTATTTGGACCTGGCGCATCCATTTGGAGTATTTCTATAGCGCGTAAGACGATTTTCCGCCGTAATGCTTTCTCCTGTTCTTTATTGAGGGCAGAATTTCCTACAACACAGGGAACGGTTTGACCTCGTAATATCCTATTAACACCCACCATTTGAGCTACGTTGGGGACAGCTGTGATCTGAACCACTGGTATACCAAGCTTTTCAATCCCCAATGCTATCGTTGCCCCGCAACGACTGCTTGAGCCTCAGGTCGATGTGAATATGACGGCGTGAATATCCCTCTTTTTCATTTCCGCTCCAATCTCATCACCCATTTCAGCACATCGCCCTGAAACAGTGGCATTGCCTGAGGTGCAGAAGAACGTTGGATGGAGCTGCCCAATCTTCCCCTCCTTGACCAAATCACGCATAACATCTACCGGGACCAATCTGCTCGGATTTCCCAGGACCTCGTCTGGGAAATACCCCGTATGCGCAATCTCGTAGTCGGATGATTTAAAGTCCTCAGGCAAAAAATCATCGATTTCATACGTTGTCCAACGAAGATTTCCTCTGCCGCTCAGCCCGTCAGGATTTCCCTTTGGCACTAACCCGCCATCACTGACGAGGGCGATTTCGCACGCACTGGGTTCTTTGATTGGAGGCGGAGGCTCAACTCTCTCAAGCTTTGGCAGGACCACCTCACTTTCAAAGGGCTCACCCTTAATCTTAGAGAGCAATTTATCAACGCTTCTCTCAGCAGCAGTCTTTTCGGTATATTCATTTCTCAGGATGAGGCGATGAAGATAACCGTATTCATGGGGTTTCGGCAGGTTTTCTCTGGATACCAGATTCATTTCCCTTTCCCCGGAAACGAGTTTGAAGGCGAGCTTAGTCATCCCTTGCAGACTATTGACCATATCCCGGGCACTGACACCAGTCTTGCAGATAAAGGCATTCTTTCGGTACATTTCCACACCCGGGTTCTCTTCGGACATCCCGGTAATTACGGGAATGGCGAGTTTTCCTCCCACGGCCTTGCAGATAGCACCACAGGAGACTCCATATCTCCCGGCCTCGAAGGCCGGTCCCGCGAAAAAGAGGTCCGGCTGGTACGGCTCGATTAACTTCAATCCCTCTTCTCCGGCCTCCTCAGGGCTTTTCGAAAAGTAGTTGTCCCCGCAGATTATGCTAGCGACCACCTCAGCCCTACCACCAAGCTCTTTTTGCAGTGCCACTCCGGGCCCTATGGGGCCATCCTTGACCATAAAGCCAACATCAGCCTTATCCTCGGCGCCCACTTGACCAAAAAACTGATTGAGATAATGAACCACTGTCAGTCTCTTTTTGGGCATGATTCTCTCCTTCCGTAGAGCTAAGTGACTAATATTCTTTGACTATAATATTGGCACCCCCAAGATGGTCATGGACCCCGGCGATCAACATTTCCTCCACCTCGACAACCGGATCACCGGCGTATTGATCGACGGGATCTGCCAAAAAGACCTTCGTTTTCGCAGTACCACCAAGAATTCGGTCTGCCTCCAGCGGCAGTTTAACCCTTTCAAAGGTTGCCCCAACCGTGATGATCAGGTCCAGCGCCTCATTATTGAATAGAAGGGTGTCTGCCAAAGTGCCGACGCTAACTAAGGGCTGGGTGTAGATGCAAGTTTTGACTCCAAGCTTTTCGCATTCTTCTCCCACCATCGCCACGTCTACGTGAGGCATGCCGCCGTGAATCTTGGTTATAACCACAGCATCTGCCCCTAGAACATTCTTGATCAGATTGGCGGCCATAAGAGCTTTCCGCTTCCTGGTTATGGGGTCGATATTGGCGACCCCAAAGACCACCCCTACGAAAAAGAGATCCTTGCCATGGCGTCGATATAACTCTTTTATTACCCCATGGTTCTGAACGGTGTACGTATCAAGAGATCTGATTGTATGGTGGCCGACAACTCCACCGTCCAAAACTTCATTGGGATGAATAATGGTAGGCATAAGGTGCCGGACATCGGTTCCGTAAAAACATGGATCAGATATCCCTCGATGATCATGTTGAGGACTGTACATTTGATAGTAGTAGGCTACTCGAGGAAGATCTGAATTCCTTTCAAGACTTGGTATGTCCAGGTCGTATACCTCGACCTCGTCAGTTGGATGTCCTTCTGCGGCCAGTGCTAGATATATGGCTGTTCTTAATCCTGCAATTTTCACCGCATCTTCGAAATCACGCTCCTCAGTACCGTCCGAAATATATGGGGCGATACTAATATTTTTCATTTTGCCGTATCTGCTCAATTCAGCGCCGAGCCCGGTCATATCCAAGAGGGCTGAATATTTTCTTTTCGTGAGCGGGTGAGACACAAGGACGGCAACACCCCGCAGCGATCTCGTCCGCCCGCTTCCGGCAGTTCGCAATCTTCCTACGAAGCCCGGAAAGTCAGCTTCAAACTGGTCTATCTTACACCGGGGCTGGACTACATCGAGGAGATTTACAATTCTGACTCGATCCCCCGGGTAAACCACATTTATATCCACAGATTTTATTCTGCTGTCTTTGAGAATGAGTTCTTCTAGTTCCTTGAGATTTACATGTAACACCCGGTCTTCGGCACAGGTCTTTGAACCCACGTCAATGTCTTTTATGTCAATGGATTCGATCTCAAGTCTCATGTCAGCCCCTTTCGCTTGAATCCTTTTCGCGAATGGCCTTGAATTCTTGGCCGATTTTTTTTGTATCCACAGTCAATTCCCAGATTCCGACATTTTCCTCGTAAACGTCTCTTGGAATGGCTTTCTTAATCTCTGGTTCTAAGATATGATAAACTGGGAGTCCCAACGAGACCCCTGCTAATGGACCGGTAAAGCTTGGATCGCCAACAGTAACCGTTTCTGCTGAAATCAATGCCCCTTCTATATCACTTGCACCAAGCACGACGATGATGTTGTCAGAACCGCCTTCATTCTCTGCACCTTCAGCAATCTTTTTAACTTGGGCTTGATTTTCCGCGTCCATTGTCCCTGCAGCCGTTCAAACAAAACACTCTGTTACGGCGTAGACGACGTTTGCGCCTGCTGCTTCAAGACATTTGGCTATAGATGGACCCTGTACGCCATCTCTCTCTCCAATGACAATGGCCGTTTTGCCTTTGAGCCAGTTGTTCATAATGTATCCTCCCTTCATATTGATTTGTACTTTTGAATTTTCTCATCTCAGTGTCTTCCTCTGCATGTTGTCAACTTATTTCTCGTGTTGCGTAACAGCAATAATGTTCTCTCAAAAACGGTATGACTCCATCATACTACTGTGTTTACGTGGCCCCCAGTAAACCCAGGGGCCTGCCTATTTAATATTGTTTCGGACAATAGCCTCCGACAGGCTACTAAACGCCATGATATGTATCTTCTGAGATAAGACGGGCATGGTTACAGTTTGGTGGAAGAAATCCCGCAAACGTAGGCCAGCGAACGCAAAGTTCGGGATTCTTAATCCCTTCAAGGCAGAAAAGCTGGCGTTTGTGGCGTTCTCCCACGGTAGTTCCCTCAATCGTATCCAGAAGGCACCCTCTTTCGCAGGCAAAACACTTCTCCAGTTGATAGGGAATTGGGCTTGCGGTTCGAGCGGCTACAAGGGCTTTATCCCATGACCAGGTCTCTCCCTCACCTCTTTCATCGATCTCGATTCGATTTGGCCTCTTGAGGATCAGACGGCCCCGATCCACTGAAACCCTTGCATAAAGGTCAATCTTATCCCCTCTCGAAAACCGATATTTGGCCTGTAAACCCTTGCTAATGGTCAAATAGCAGAGGTCTTCGAACTTCATCAGATCGAAGAAGGCGTCACGGAAGATGAGCACGAATCCGTTCAATGAAATATGGCCCCGTTTCCCCTGGATCACTTGTCTCATCCTCGGCTTGACGGAATAGATCTTTCCGGAAAAATTTACCTCTATTCCTTTCAGGTTGTACAACCAGGTTTCAAATTCCCCCAGGTCCCTCATGAATTTTGGAAACTCCTCGTCCGAAAGGACAACCTCCGGGGAATTGATTACCTTTTCGTCATAAAATTCCTTGCACCCGAAACATTTCCTTCCCACATGCTTGAATTTCCGTGGGCAGCTCCCCCCTTTATTCAATTTCCTGCACTTCCACATGAAATAGATGCAGCCACGGGGATAACAACCTCTCTCTTTCAAGACATGATATACCGACACCTTGTTTTCAAATCGAGCATGTGCCTGCTGGACGCATTTGAATACGTCTTGTCGTTTGTAATGGTTCACCGTGGTTCGTACCTTCTGCAGGTATTGGTCCAATAATTTCAAGGCTCGGCTTCGTTTTCCCATATGATGTGGGATCTCCTCGTGTGCCTGAACAGAGTGGGCCCTATGTGCAATATTACCGTATTTTTGAGAAAAATGGGATGCCTTTTATTGCCTTCATTTTATCGAGGGACCCACGGTCACCCAAAAATTGGGGAAGCCCCGTTCCAACATTCACGATATTTCCCTCCAATTCATTGTTACCCGGCATTTTTACGGTGTAATGCCAGTTACGGCTCATGGTCTTCCACGGATTGATGAATTTACCAAAAGAGGTTTACAAATAGAGGTTGTAATTTCCCCTCAGATGAAATAGTGATAGAGGCAGAGGATGGGTAATGGGTAAAGAGATGCTGACGTCGGTATTTATCCATTCGCATGAGCTCGGCAAATTCGAATTCGGTCCTGACCATCCCTACAAGCCAGAAAGGGCCATTAAGGGATATGAACTCTGCCGCCGATACGGGGTGATGGATAGGCCGTGGATGAAGACCAAAAAGCCCAAACCCATCGATCCAGGACTCTTGAAACTCTTCCACGATGAGGAGTACCTAAGCCTTTTACAGGAGGCGAGTACCGGCAAGGTTACCCTTGATATGCTATCCCATGGCATCGGATCAGAGGATAATCCTATCGTGACGGGGATTTATGAGTGGTCCCTTATGACCACGGGGGCGACGTATATGGGGATGAGGTTCATCGTCGAGGGGGAAGCCGATGTAGCCTTTAATCCCCTAGGAGGATTTCACCATGCCCGCAGGGATTATGCTGAAGGATTCTGCTACGTCAATGACGTCGCCGTCGCCATTACGGAGGCTATTCAAGGTGGACTGAAGGTGGCATTTATCGATATCGATGCCCATCACTGCAATGGGGTCCAGGATGCTTTTTATGAAGAGGACCGAGCCCTGGTCGTTTCGCTCCACGAGACCGGGCAAACGCTTTATCCCGGAACGGGAAGGGTGGATGAGATAGGTATTGGAAACGGAATGGGGTACAATATCAATCTCCCCTTAGCCGAAGGGACAGACGATGAGGTCTATGTCTATGCATTCCAGGAGGTGGTTCCCCCGATGATCAGGGCTTTCCAACCCGATTTTGTCGTGGCCGAAATCGGGGCTGATACCCTGAGGTCGGATCCGCTGGCCCACTTGATGCTGACCAACAACGGGTACCAGGAAGTAATCAAAGCCATCAAGGGCTTCTCGCGGCCAATCCTCGCCCTCGGGGGAGGGGGGTATGATATCTATCGAACGGCCCGATGCTGGACCCTAGCGTGGTCAATACTCAACCAGGTGCAGCCCGAGGATGAATTTGTCGGGGCCGTTGGAGGGATGATGTTCGGCCCAGAGATGGAGGTGGGTAGCCTCTACGATGTCCCGCGTCCCACAACGGGGGAGGTTAAGGAAAAAGCCTTCACTCGGGCTGAAGAGGCCGTGAAGTATATAAAGGAAAAGGTCTTTCCCCTTCATGGAATAGAGGGCTGAGCACCTACTAAGGATTAGCAACCATCAGGCGTTCCCTATCCGGTTCACCGGCGAAGCTAAACCCGGCCTTTTTGAAAACCGCTATGGCGATCCGGTTGAGGTTTTCTACCACTACCCATACCTTTTCGCAGTCCATTACCTTTGCCGCATCCAACATGGAAAGGGTCAGAGCCTGGCCAATCCCCTTGTTCTGATAGTCCTGGTGAACGAAGATCATAAGCTCCCGGGCATTGCCAGCCTCTGGCCTATCCAAGGCGGTATGTCCCACAATTCGATTCTCCAAAACGGCGACAACATTAAACCACTCCTCCACAATTCCCCTCAGCCATTTGTGACGGTTTTCCTCGTGCTCCGGAGGAAGCCCTATTGCTATCCCCTTGGGCTCGAATTCATCGTACATTTCGGATAGGCCCCTGAAGTCTCCTTTCTCGTAGGGTCGGAGATAGACGGTTCTTCCCAACTTATCCTTAATGGACCGAGATGGAGCAATGAGCCCAAGCTCAGACATTCCGCTCACCTATGGGGGGTATCCTCTTTTCTTAGGATATGAGAAACAAGGGTTCAAATCAATGGGAGAATTGGGGAAATATCCCGGGTTTCGAGGGACTCCAGTATTTCACGAATATTCTCATTTTTATTGCCATGGAGGAGGCATTTGTTATAGGATCTTATGGGGCTACCGATCAGGTGATTGGACAATTCCAGATGACCGTAAAAGTTGAGGCACATTTACTCATAATTTCACCGCGCCCATAGAATCGAGGAAGCTCCATGAGGGAATATCGATTTGTTCAGGTGGATGTCTTCACCAGGGAAATCTTTGGGGGAAATCCGCTGGCCGTCTATCCCAACGCCGAGGGGTTGGACCGAGAAGAGATGCAAAGAATTGCCAGGGAGATGAACCTCTCCGAGACCGCCTTCGTGCTTCCCCCCAGCTCTTCCGAGGCGGATTTTAAGGTGAGGATCTTCACGCCCCAAAGGGAAATCCCCTTCGCGGGCCACCCCGTCATCGGGACCTGTTTCGTCCTGGGTGAGGAGGGGAGAATAGGCCCGAAGGAAGGAAAGAGGGTGATTAAGCTGGAATTGGGGTTGGGGGTTTTCCCGGTGGAGGTGGTCTTCCTGGGAGGTGAGCCCGTCCTGGTCAAAATGGAGCAGAGGGCCCCTGAGTTTCTGGGCGTCTATGGTGAGATGGAGCTCTTGGCCCGGCTCCTCTCCCTTCCTCTAGAGAGATTGGATCTGCTTAAGGGTCCTGCCGAGGTGGTCTCAACAGGGCTCCCGTTTCTCATCATACCCCTTACCTCCCAAAGGGCATTATCGCAGGCGAAGATCAACCCATCTATCTTGGAAACGGTCGCCCAGGAGCTGGACACTTCCCTGATCGCGCTTTTTACCATGGATGGAACGGGGGGAAATCGAATCCGGGCCCGGGTCTTTGCGCCCTTCCACGGCGTTCCCGAGGATCCGGCAACGGGAAGCGCCGCCGGGTGTTTCGGCGCATACCTGGTCAAGCATGGGTTAATAAAAGGGGAACCCGTCGCCACCGTTGAGATTGAACAAGGGGTGGAGCTGAGTCGGCCCAGCCTGATTCAAGTGGGACTCGCTTTAGGTGAAGGGATCATCGATAGGGTATGGGTTGCGGGCAACGTGGTCAGGGTTTTGGAGGGGACAATCCGCTTTTAGCAAAACCCCCACTATTCCTCTCGGGCTTTGAGCCATTCTTGCTGTTCGCAGTTTCCGGCTATTTCCCCTTCCTCCCCTTTTTGGAGGAGAAAAACGTTTCCTCATCCATAATCCGTGGAGAGATACCCCGAAAGCCGCCCAATGTCTTATCGGACCTTCATCTGGTTGATGAATCTAGCCCCCTTCTACTATGCGCGGAAAAAAATCAAGAGGACGAAATCCCCTGCCCAAGACCCACAACCTTCATTGGGTTCAATGCCGGCTACTTCACCAGCTTCTTGTAAATCCAGCCTTCCGCCCCACTCGCAAGCCTCACGTTGTACCAAGAGAGCGTTTCGCCTCGGACTTCCAGCCCATCCCCCCTTCTTACCTTTGCAATAACCTTGTTTGTGGTGCCGGGTCCGCTTCTAATGTTCACCACTGAGCCCGTGACGGAGACCATCTTAGTAGGAGGGACAACGGGTTCAGGAGTTGGTTTTACCTCTTGATAGGTGGTTTCGGGAACGACTTCCTCCTTTGCCGACTCCGGTTTGACAACTTCTTGTCGTTGCGATTCCCCTTTGACGGGCTCCTCTTTCTTTCCGAACTTCTCCATTACGCCGCAGCTGAAGGTGAATGCGATTAAGGTTACCATGATGATCATCTTGGTCTTCATATTTTCCTCCTATTTCTGTTCATCTCTCGATCCTTTTCCTGGAAGTTTCCCCGTCTCGTTATGCTTCCATATACATCCCCCCTTTTATCGGTTTTATGCTTTCCGTAGGGACTAGCATAATCAGTGCCAAACTCGTGAGCTCTCTATCTATTGAAAACTGGGTAAATCCCAAGAATATCGCCTCGGATGGGCATGCCATTCGAGCTGGGATGAAAAAAATTACACATCGTTATGAAATAATTTCACAAATGGGGGTTCCTTTTTGGGGTGATCTCCCTATATAATTTTGAATCAGGTCTCCGGGTCTAGTGGAACTTCGAGGGAATCCTTCAACCCCAAGAAACAACCTTTAGTGGTTATCCGCCAAATCATACAGGGGAAAAACCATGGAAAAGAGATACGTAGTCGAGATTGGAATGGGAGTAGACCAACATGGCCACAGGGGTGATCCCACGGAGGCGGCAATAAAAGCCATACATAGTGCCATCTCCAATATCTCTCTCTGCGGCATCTCGGAAGTATTAAACCTGAGTGATCCCGGGGAGATGATCGTCGATGTGCTGCTCGGAGCCCCTTTTCCCCACAATGTGGACGAGGAGAAGGTGCTGGAGGCCATTCCTTTTGGGAGAAAGCGCTTGAAGGCAATAGAGGGGGGGTTAATAGCCCGAGGGGTGCAGCTCAAATCCCTGGGCGATGATTCCGCAGACATATTAATCGTTAATGCCGCCATCACCGTCTCATTCGACTTATGAAAGGGGAGTTACATCCCAATAGCCTCCGGGAGTCGGAATTGATAAAAGGCCTTTGAATCGGGGAAAGTGATCATGCTGGTTATAGATTTTCACCTCCACGTCACCAGGGTGGATGAATACAACGATTGGTTTTTGGATTGGATGAGGAGGCTCCATGGCGAGCGCGGGTTGGCCCATCTCCGGACCGTTTTGGCCTCTCCCGAAAGCCTGCTCCAATTCATGGATGAACAGGGGATCGATTACGTCGTAGCCCTTGCGGAGACTAATACCATGGTTACCGGTGTTAGCATGAACGACCGAGTGGCGGAGTTCTGCCGAGGGAACGAAAGGCTTATTCCCTTCGCTAACATCAACCCTTACGTCACCTTCAACCAGGTGGGGGAATTGGAGAGATGTGTTTCAAAATTGGGGGTCAAGGGCCTCAAGCTCTATCCAACTTACCAGCACTTCTACCCCAACGACAATAAGCTCTTCCCCATTTACGAGAGAGCACAGGAGCTCAGTATTCCGGTTATGATCCATACGGGATCATCGGTATTCCCTGGCTCCCTTATGAAGTATGGGGACCCCCTTTTCCTGGATGAGATAGCCGTCTTCTTCCCTAGGTTGACGATCATCCAGTCCCATGCTGGCAGGGGTTTCTGGTACGACAGGGCCTTCTTTTTGGCCGGTTTGCATGAGAACGTGTATATGGATATAACCGGCCTGCCTCCCCAGAGCCTCCTCAAGTACTTCCCGGATTTGGAGAGGAATGCTGATAAGATTATCTTCGGTTCGGATTGGCCGGGGATTATCGATATCAAGAAGAATGTTGCGGCCATCCTGGATCTCCCCCTCAGTAAATCCACCAAGGCGAAGATCCTGGGCAAAAGTGCTGCGACACTCCTGAGAATTGAGGAAACAAGAGGGGGCACATAGACGCACGGAGCGACGGTGTCGCGGTGCCCCAGTCTTCCGGTTAAGGCGGTAACATTTCAGAGAGTACCGAATTTGAGCTTGACAAATAATGTACGGTGGACATAGATAATTAAGGATGCGTATATTAGGGCTTGATGTAGGGACTAAGAGGATCGGTATTGCCATAAGCGATGAACTGGGTTGGACGGCCCAGGGGATAAAGACCTTACATCGTAGCAATGGGCAAAGCGACTTGGGGGAAATACGGGATATCGCCCGGGAATACGGGGTTGAGAAAATCGTCGTGGGTCTCCCAAGGAATATGAACGGTTCCTTGGGCCCTCAGGCTGAGATGACCTTAGGGTTCGTTCAGGAATTGAGGGAAATTCTCGGGGTCCCTATTATCACCTGGGATGAGAGGCTTTCAACCGTTGAAGCGACCAAGATGCTCATCAGGGCCGATCTCTCACGAAACAAGAGGAGAGGAAAGGTCGATATGACGGCTGCCATCCTCATTTTGCAATCATATTTAGATAGCCTGGCCCGAAAAGATAATCTATGAAAAGAATCCTTGGGATTACGTTTCTCCTCGTCCTCTCACTGGCCGTAATCCTTTTTTCCTATACCGCCATATACCTCCGCACGCCCTCTCATGTGAAAGGGCTCAAGAAGACCATCGCCATTCGAAGGGGAATGACCTTTAAGGAAGTCGCTTACCTCTTAGGGGATGAAGGGATCATCAGGGGCGTTAAGGCGTTTGTCCTATGGGGGGAATTATCGGGGGCCTCCCCCAAGATAAAGGCAGGAGAGTATGAACTCAGTTCCGATATGACTCCCTTGCAAGTCCTGGATACCCTCACAAGGGGGAAGGTCAAGCAGTATAAGGCTTCCATCCCGGAAGGATATACCGTGTTGCAGATCGCCGAAATCCTCGAAAGCAAGGGAATTACCAATAGAGAGGCCTTCTTGGAGAAGTGCTTTTCGTCCCAATACGTCTCCTCGTTGGGAATCGAGGCCGATAGTTTGGAGGGATACCTCTTCCCCGATAGCTATCTCCTTTCAAAGGATTTAAAACCAGAAGACGTCATCGAAGCCATGGTGAGGCGATTCCGTCGGGTTTATACCTCACAATACTCGGAAAGGGCCAAGGAGTTGGGGTTTTCCGACCACGAGATACTTACCCTCGCCTCCATGATCGAGAAGGAATCAGCTATCCCATCGGAGAAGCTTCTCGTCTCCGGTGTTTACCATAATCGATTGAAACGAAATATGATGCTTTACAGTTGTCCCACCGTCATTTATGGCATCAAGGACTTCAATGGTAATTTGACCAAGAGGGATTTGGCGCGCTATACGCCATATAATACGTATCTCATCCGGGGGCTGCCACCAGGACCCATATGCAATCCGGGCAAGGAGGCCATTGAGGCTGCCCTCTTTCCCGCCAGGACAGAATACCTCTATTTCGTCTCCAAAAACGACGGGTCTAACCACTTCTCATCTACCCTCGAGGAACATAATATCGCCGTTTGGAAATACCAGAAGGGAAGGGATTACCTTAATAAATAGGAGATGTTTCCTTCCCCTTTTCGGAGGGAAAATCCAGATCTGTGGGGGGGCTGGCTGGGTAACCACTGGCCCTACCCGGAAGAATTGGGAACGATAGCCGATAGCAGATTACATCTTGAATTAAAAAAAGGCAGGGTCATTATGGCCCTGCCTTGGGCGAGATCAAGTCAATTAACTCGAGGACTGGTTTTGCTCCAATTGTCACGGACGTCCCGCCATCACGTTTATCAATCCGAAGCAGGCGGCATCCCGCAGCGCCACCACCAGGGACCCCCCATCTATCTCTTCTTCCGCGCTTTTCGTCTGGCCAACCCATACATAAGGAGAGGTAGCTTAGGAAATGCATCCATCAAGTCGGGACCATTGACAAGACCAATTCGCCACGCTTTTCTGATGATATGGATGACCTGCGGTAGATCGTAGAACTCCGACCGGATCCGATTCCGGATTTGTCTGAGCTCCTTTCGGCCATAATGGTCTGAATATACGGAACCGCCCATACGGTTGTAGTAGTAGCCCGGCGTTTCTTCAACCACTTCCTTTAGGGGCGAGAACCTCTCGACGCGGAGTTTCTGGAAAGTGATGGAATCCAGCTTGATCTCTTTCGCGAACTTCGGGATGTAGAGCATCTCTTCTTCCGTCTCGCCGATGTTGCCNNAACGCATCCCGGACCTGCTGTTGGGTGAAACCCTTTTGAAGCTGCTTCAAGATCCGGTCGTGCGGCGACTCGACCCCGATCAGAAAAACCTTGAAACCCGCTTTCTCTGCCTTGTCGAGGACCCTGCGATGCTTCGCGATGTCAATCCGGGTCTGGGCAATAAAGATCTTCTTGATCTTGTTCTCGATAATCAGATCGCAAAGCTGTTCGCTCCTATTCGGGTTCGTGAAAAAGTTGTCGTCGCTGATGAGGACGACATCGGCCGTAACCGTCTTCAATTCTTCGATGACCGATTCGACAGGCCGTTCCGTGTAGTTCCTCTTCTGCCCGAGCGGATTGAGACTGAATGTGCAAAACTTGCATTTGAAAGGGCATCCCCTCGTTGTTAGTAGTGTGTCGAACGTGTGGGTGCTGAGTCGAACACCGTGTTTAACCAGACAATAATTATGCTTTCTCAAGGACCGATCAGGAGGCGAAATACGCGTGATGTCAGGCAGAGGAGCAATTTCGTTGTGGACGACTCTTCCATTCTCCCGATAGGAAAGTCCACGGATATCCTTGTACAGGACCCCCGTGATGACCTGTTTGATTATATCTTCGCCCTCACCTCGTGCGATCATGTCGATATTCGGACAACGATCAAACAGAGACTCGACTTCCTCGGTTGCTTTGTAGCCTCCGACGATTGTGCAGACCTCAGGAGGCAGCTGAGAGACGAAATCACAGACGTCCTCGAACCGAGATTCCCATCGAATGCTTACGCATAGAAGATCGATTTCGTTCCTGATGAACTGGCTGAGTGCCTTCAGGTCCTGGTAAGCCTTCTCATGCCGAAGGTCGAGAAGCGTAACCTTACCGCCCAGGTCTTTTATGCTCGCGGCGATGTACTCAAGGCCGGTGGGAGGGAAAACCCCTATGAGTTCGGTAGAATCCCCAAAATACGGATTTAGGGCAAGAGCGTGTTTGTACCTGATCATGTAGGCATTATAGTTGGAAAGAGCGGCAAATGCAACCTTGTGTATAAGAACTGTGGCTACCTTTGATAAGGGAAGCTCGAGCATAAACCAAAGCTTTTCATAATAATTCATCCTTTTCACATGAAGCGTTGCAATCGCCCCCCTCATAGCAGAACTCCTCAACGGATGTGAGCAGTGTAGATTTTGAAATCTATGCATTGTGGCACGCTGGCGAGGAAACCATGGGGAGAAGAAGCCAAAAGAGGTATCGATGAAAGCAGGGATTATCGGCATCTTAGGTGGGATGGGCTCGGCGGCAACGGCGGGTCTTTTCCAAAAGACCACCAAGACTACGCGGCGGCGAGAGAAGGTCATACCGATGTCGTTCGATTACTGAGGGAGGCCGGAGCCAAGGAATAACTACTCGGTAGTTTCAATTCCAGCACCAAGAGAATGATCACTAGGCTGACGACCTCCTTCGAATTTACCCTTTTCGATCCATTTGTGGCAATGATGGTGAGGTCTATACTTCTTCTAAGAAACAAAAAGCGTAACTCTTTGATTTTCCTGTAACCTTGGCTTTTTTTTCTTTTTGATATACCACACAGCGGGTCCGCTGTGGGATTATTGTTAACTCTTGAAAGCCTCCTCACCCCAATCAATCCCATAGTTCAAACGCAAATCGATTCGCGCCAAGCGAAGCCCGAGGCGTTGGGATTGGGCGAGAGCTCATGAAATTCGCTATTGTTGCCC
>JABAOH010139956.1_pt2 | contig 17684 bp, 14 predicted proteins | sample 7062181 | NCBI WGS metagenome assembly JABAOH01 (sample SAMN14538630, study PRJNA623070) | marine sediment metagenome | biome: marine biome [ENVO:00000428]; feature: marine pelagic biome [ENVO:01000023]; material: deep marine sediment [ENVO:00002113]; isolation source: pool of 5 deep marine... | reverse complement strand
CGTCGCCGTGGCGCGGGCCTCGCGCTCGAACCGGCGCAGGACGGTTCGGCGCACCGACTCGTTGGCGCCGAGCACCTCGGGACGGATCAGCTTGATGGCGGCGGGCCGGGCCAACATGCGGTGACGCGCCATCCACACTTCGCCCATACCGCCCCGACCGAGGGGCTTAACGAGCTGGTAGCTTCCGATCTCTCGGGCCCGGCGCAGTCGCTTGCCGAAGCGATAGACCGCCCTCGAGATCACGAAGGCGATGCCCGCACAGAGATATGTTGTGAACAGGTACCAGCCGAAAAAGTAGACGAGCGGGGCCGCGGGGCTCGTGAGGCCGGCGGCCTTCGACAGGATGATGGTGAGCATGCCGGTGGACGCCGCGGCCAGCGAGGCGAGGAGTGTCTTGCCGGGCGTGTTCGGCGCCAGGAGCGGGAAGATGATGATCCAGACGCACTCCCAGGGAATGCCCGGGAATTCCTGGATCCACTCGCCGGTCCACTCCGGGAAGACGCCCCACATGGTGGACATCGCGATGCCGAAGGCGCCCACCACCTCGAACACCAATCCGATGTCGAGGAGCAGCGCGGGTCGCAGATTCGCGAATCGCGAGAGCGCGAAGACGGCGAGGGCGAGGCCGATGGAGGCGATCGCCACGATCGTCTGGATCGCACGCTCGGGGCTGACCAGCCTGTACCCCGCCGGCATGACTTCCTCTTGGCCGGCAAAGAAAAAGTGGGCGCCGAAGTAGGCGAGAAAGAAGGTGGCCGCGTAGATGAGCGCCGCCCAGCCCAAACGCCGCGACGCTTCCTCGAGCAGATCGACGGGCAGGCCGCTGACCGAGGCGCCCGCCAGGCTCGGGCCGGGCGTCGGCGTCTCCACTTTCTTGTGCAGGGTGTGCTTGTCCATCCGATCTTCGTCCAAGCCGACGGCGCGGCCGCCGAACCGCGCCAACTCAGCCGGTCAGCGCGGGATCATCACGTGTGCCCAGGGCCTTCCCGGAAACATCAGCCAGGGACGTTCGCGCGATGCCACGGCCGAGATGCCCGTGCTCGCCTCGGTGGCGTACGGCATATAGATGACGTAGAGGCCGCGAGCCCCCTCCGCCTCTCCGGTGGCCGGATCGAAGATCCCTTCGTTGGCGAAGAGCGAGTAGAGCGCCGTAGGGCCGTCGGGGAACAGGAGGCGGCCCGACTCGATCTCGGCCTGTCTCACCGAGTCGATGGCCGCCCGGCCCGTCACCCCCTGCGCCCTCAGCTCGCGGCCCCGCGCCATGAACGGCTCCAGATCCTGGTGATAACAGGCGACGTGCCAGCCTTCCTGCGACGGGTCATCGCCCAGACAGATCATCCCGCTTGTCCCATCGCGGACCTTGACGAGCTCGCCGCCGCGAAACGCGCGGACCTCGGCGCCGGCACGCAACGGTTCCGGCAGCGCGCTCACCGCCTCGGCGATCACGCGGGCATCCGGCTTGTCCTGGGCTCCCGCGATGCAAGGGACGCCGGCCCCGACAATCGTCAGCACGAGCACTTCTCTCAGCATAAACCGCTCCTGGTTGGGGTCGCTCGCGGATGATGGGCAGGGAACGGCGGCGCCGCCACGCCGGCGTCGCAACCGTACCCGTTATGTAGATGTTTTGTTAGAGACGAAAGCGCCAGCCGAAGGAAAAGGAGACGTCCGGGCTCGACTCGCTCAAGCCAAAGGCAGCGCTGCCGATAAGGCTGCGTCCGCTCCCCAGCAGGTAAGACAACCCGAGCGAGACCTGAGCCGGTGGATCCACGCCCTCAAGGATCCGCGTGTATCCGAAGACCGACGCGAGTAAGCCCACCCGGCCACCCGGCAGGGCGTGGCCGAACCCAAAGCTGTAGGCGAGCGGATCCTTCAGTTCCAGGTCGGGAAGGTCGCCGAGCACCCAATAGGCGAGGTCGGTGAACAGCATCGTCCGGCCCAGCGACTTCGCGAGCGAGAGGCCGGCGCTGTAGTCCCACGCTCCGGTCCCGAAGCCCCGGTCCACGTCGGCGATCGGCGCCTTGACATCGGCGGTGATGCGCAGCGAGGGCAAGACGGCGCCCTCCTTCCACAAGCGGAAGTCGGCGTGGGCTAGCGGGTCGCCGATCCCGAACTCTTGGTAGGTCGTCGTGTCGACCAGCGTCACCGCCTCGTGGTGACGCCCCTCCATCTGCCGGCCCAGCTCCGAGTGCTCGGTACCGCCGGAGGGGATCGCTGTCAGCCCGCCGTAGGTGATCCACGGCGTACTCTGCAAGATCAGCGGCAGGCTGAGCGTGAGCCCCAGCGCGCCCGCCGACGCCGATATACCGTTGAACAGCAACGCGCTGTTCGTTCTCTCGCTGAAGATGTAATCGCCGCTGGCGAACTGAACGGAGCCGATGTAATCGACCTGGCCGGCGAGCGGCCGGGCGGCCAGGGTCGCCAATGCGACCCCGGCCACTACGCCACGACGCCAGCGAATCATTGAGCTGCCGGCTGATTCAGCCGCCTCTGAATCCGCTCCATGATCTGCAACGTGTTTTCCATCCGATCGGCCATCTCGTTCATGTGCTCACGCAACCGCTCCATCTCCCGCTGCATCTCACGGTCGCGGGCGAACGCCTCGTCACGGATCATGTTACGCGAGTGTTCCATCAACCGGTTCATGTGCTGCGCCATCTGATCCAGCGACTCGCCCATCTGTTGCATCTCGCGATGCTGGTTCATGAGCTGGCCCTGGTGGTGCTGCATGTGTTGAGCTATGTGCTGATTCAACTGTTGAGTTCGCTCCATGATGCGGTTCATGCGCTGCTGCATCTCCTGCATCTGCGCCAATTGCCGTTGCTGTGCCTGCTGGTGCTGTCCGCTCTGCGCGTACAGCGCCGGGCTGACGGCAAGCGCGAGGGTTAGGGCCAGCGCGGCCTCTTTCCATCCCGTCTTCATCGTCTGTCTCTCCCTGTGTCTTTGCACACGTCCACCCCGCTGGCGATCGATACGGTAGATCCACCAGCTCGATACACTCACGGTGCCACAGACTCGAGAAGAAATCTTTGGAGGTTCTACCCTAGAGACGATGCGCGCCGCTGGCAGGTCACCGCACTGAGAAGAATCGGACACCCGGCGCGCGCCGCCGTCACCGCACTCATCACCTCCAAGGTAGAGACAGCGCGGCGTCCGCGAGCGTTAGTGGTCGGCGACGACGAAGGGAAAGCGGGTCGACGATGTGGCGAGACGAAATAGGAGGCCCGGTGAGCGCTGTGGAAGACTATTGAAACGGTTGGAACGGTTATTAAGAGGAACGCGGCGGTGCTCGCGCTGCTAAGAAAGCCGTTTTTCCGTCTCAACCTGCCGCTTGCTGGCCCCCAGCCGCCGGTAGATCGCGGCGGCGACCTCCAGGTCGGCGCGCGCCAGGCCGCCGCGTCCCATAGACGCGTGCAGCTCCCCTCGGCCTTCGAGGATCTCGGCCTCGAGCAGCGGGTTGGCGTGCGAGCGGGCGAGGCCGAGCGCCTCGTCGAAGTAGCGGTTGGCCGCGTCCCAGTCTTGCCGGGCGGCCGCGATGGTACCCAGCAGGCGGAGCGCGTCGGCCTGGCCCAGCTCGTCGCCGATGCGCAGGTAGGTCTCCAGTGCGTGATTGGCCTCGGCCCGGCCGTACTCGCCATCGCCGCGCCGGTAAGAGACCTCGGCGCGTCCCACGCGGGCCATCGCCGCCAGCCGCTCGTCCCCGAGCTGACGGGCGCGGCGAAAGGCGATCTGGAATGCACGCTCGGCATCGAGCCAGTTGCCCAGATCGCGGTGCACGATCCCCAGGTTGTGAGCCGTCTGCGCGAGTCCCGCCAGGAAGCCAACCTTTTGGTATGCGGGCAGCGAAAGGCGAAAGAGCGAGAGCGCCCGTTCGTGTTCGCCGCGCAGGCTGGCGATCGCCCCCAGGTTGTTGGTGGCGCGGCCGCTCATCTCGTCGTCAGAGCGCTCCCGCGCCAGCTCGAGCAGCTCCGAGAAGCGCTCCTCGGCGCCCTTCAGATCGCCGAGCTCGAACAACGCCGCGCCCGCCAGGTTCAGCGCGGCCAGCAGGTTGACGTGATCGTGCCGCGCGCGAAACTCGGACTCGGCGGCCAGAACCAGGTTGAGGGCACGCTCAATGTGCCCGAGATGAACGAACGCCTCCCCCGCAAGGAAAGCGATCTTGGGATCGGCGGTGAGCTGGCTGTGATCCAGGCCTGCGATGCGGTCCCGGATCTCGCTCCAGCGTCGCTCTCCCTCGAGGCGCTCGAGCGCCGCCTTCAGTGCCCCGACGTCCTCGGGCATGGCGCTCATCCCAGACGCTAGCGCCCGATGGCCAGGGCGTAGCGGGTGAAGCTCAGAAGCTCGGCCTCGATCTCATCGAGGTCCTCGATCTGGATCGACCCGATGCGCTCCCAGGGCTGATTCGCCAGCTCCTGCCGCCATATGTCGAACTCCATCTCGCGGCCCAGGAAGCTGACATCTGCCTCATCGTACTTGAACTCGAGCCTCGCCGGCTCTTGCGGGTTGAACTGAAGCCCCGAGGGCTCGAGGGTCACGCGGAACAGCTGCGCGTCTTGCACCGTCACGAAGATCTCGATCGAGTCGCCCAGCGCGAACAGCGTGCCGTCCGGACGGCGCAAGAGCGCTTCGTCGTCGACCTCCAGCTCCAGAAACCGCGAGCCCGTCCCCGGTCCGCCCTGGCCCGCGAAGCGAATCTCCAGCTCCCGATCCTCGCCCCTCACGGCCCAGAAAGAGGTGTCCGTCGTCTCCAGCGGCGGAGCCGCCGCCCGGACGGTGACGAACTCGAGGTCCGACTCCGGTACCATGTCCGGCGGCCCGCTCGAACTGGAATCATCACAGCCATTCAGGCCCAGCGCCAGCGCCAAAAGCGCCAGCCCCGGACCCAAGCTCTGTCTCCTATGAGTCCGCACTGCTCCTCCTTGTAGGTCTCGCCGATCCGACGCGGCGCCGGGCGTTGAACGTCCGCGCGCCGGGCCCGCTCTGCGAGAGGGCCGCAAGCGGCATACCGCATGCATTTCTTTGAAAAACCAAGACTTAGCCGCCCTCGGATCTGTTCCGTTTCCGTCCAGCTGTAGCGATTCGCGACAGCTGACCTCACTCCGCCCTCCCTTCAAGCTCCGCCAGCCGGTCCAGCGCGCGGTGCAAGCGTGAGCGCGAGATTCCCAGCCGCCGGGCGGCCGCGCTCTTGTTGCCTTCCGTCTCCTCCAGCATCGCACGCACCGCCTCGAGCTCGATCGTCTCCAGCGTGGCCGGGAACGGGAGCACCCCCGAGCCAACGGCGGCTGGCGCCGACGCCGACTCCATGAACAGATCCTCGGGACGCAACTCCCGGCCCTCGCTGAGCAGGAGGGCGCGCTCGATGGCGTTGCGGAGCTCGCGGACGTTGCCCGGCCAGGGGTGGGCGAGAAGGCGGTCTTTCAGCGCCGGGGTGAGGTCGGGGCGAGGCAGCTCGTACTCAGTGGCGAGCGAGTCGATGAAGTGATTCGCGAGAAGCAGGACGTCGTCACCGCGCTGGCGCAAGGCGGGCAGGTGTACCGGAATGACCGAGAGGCGATAGTAGAGATCCTCGCGAAACTCCCGCTCCTTGACTCGGCCGGCGAGATCACGATTGGTCGCGGCGATGATACGCACATCGACCTCCTGCGTGCGCGTGCCACCCACGCGCCGCACCCGCTTGTCCTCGAGCACCTTGAGGAGCTTGCCCTGCAGTTCGAACGGGAGCTCGCCGACTTCGTCTAGAAAGAGAGTGCCGCCATCCGCCACCTCCAGCAGCCCTGGCTTGGCCCGCCGAGCGTCGGTGAACGCGCCCCGCTCGTGACCGAAGAGCTCGGACTCGAGCAGGTTGGCCGGGATCGCCGAACAGTTGAGCTCAACGAACGGACCCTGTGCTCGGGGGCCGTTGTAGTGGATCGCCTGAGCCAGAAGCTCTTTGCCCGTGCCCGTCTCGCCGGTGAGCAGGACCGTCGCCGTCCCTCGCGGTATGATCCGTGCCGCCTTCGCCAGCGCCTCCTTCACCCCGCGGCTCTCACCCACTATGCGGGAGAAGTCGAAATCACGGCGCTCCGACTCGGCCAGCTCGGCACGCGCCTCCTGGCCGCGTGCCGAGTCCGCCCGGGCGCGCACGTAATCCCTCAGCCGTTCGGCTTCCTCGGGCAATACGAAGTAATCGTCGGCCCCCGCACGCACGACCTCCACCGCCAGGCGATGATCCGCCCGCGTACCCACGACCACCGGTGGCCGCGCCGCCACGGCGCGTGTGTCCCGCACACGATCGGCGGCCCTCCCCTCCACACCCGGGCACGAGATGATGACGACGGCAGCCGTCGCCGCCCCTCCCAAGTCCCGGACCATGTCTAGCTCGAGCCCGGCCGCCTCGCCGAGCTCCTGGTAATACTCCCGGAAGGAGTCGACCTCGCTGAACACCAGTAAACGGCTTCTCATGACCTCCCCAGCTCGTGTCCTCACTGCCCCGAAACGATACAAATCCCGTGCTAGCTCTTCAACTGTCTCGAGTTGCTACACCCCCGGGCCCGGGATTGCCTGCCGGTGAAGGGCTAGTGAGGCTCCAGCCGGGTATCGCAGCGCCCAATTTTCGAAGCTACACCGGCTGCATGGCGAGGCCCGGGATCTGTAGCGAAACGATACAGACGACGGTCTCTGTCACACATCGATACAAGACCTTCGGTGGTGAAATCGGCGGCCCCGCCAACCGATCTCTCTTGGTCACAACGAGATAGCGCCATGGTCCGCGATGGGCACCGCCGTTGCTCAATCCCAGCGCGGATTCGACAAGGTGACTCTGTCCCGGTGGCGGAGGAGTGCAGAGAGAACGGAGAGGAGAAGGAGCGAAGACGATGAACGGCAAGCTGAAGACCCTTCGACAGCTAACGCGCTTTTCGCTGGCGCTCGCACTGATGGCGGCGCTCGCGGCCTGCGACGACGCGACCGGTCCCAATTCCGGACGCACGCTGAGCCTGTCGGTACGCATCGCCGGGGGCGGCGCCAACCCGGCGCCCGGCCTGTTCGCGCAGGGGCTCGAGCTGACGGACGGGACGAACACGCTGGTGATCGAGAGCGCCGAGGTCGTGATCCGCGAGATCGAGTTCGAGCGCGTGGAGACGGCCGGGTGCGACTCGGAGGTCGGCGACGACGACTGTGAGGAGTTCGAGGTCGGTCCGTTCCTGGTGTCGCTGCCGCTCGACGGGAGTGTGACGAAGAAACTGGAGGCGCAGGTGGAGCCGGGCATGTACGATGAGATCGAGTTCGACATCCACAAGCCCGATGATGACAACCAGGCCGATCTGGATTTCATCGCGCGGAACCCGAACTTCGCGGACGTCAGCATTCGCGTGACGGGCACCTACAACGGGGCCAGCTTCCTCTACACCTCCGATCTCAACGAGGAGCAGGAGATCGAGTTGACGAGCCCGTTATTGGTGGCCGCAGGGGCGGGACCGCTGAACGTGACGCTGACGATCGACCTGGCGACCTGGTTCAGCTCCGGGGCCGGGGTCCTGATCGATCCCCGCACGGCGGTGAAGGGTCAGCCGAACGAGAACCTGGTGACGAACAACATCAAGAACTCGATCGAGGGCTTCCGGGACGACGATCGCGACGGCGTTCCACACGATGACGACGTCGACGAGGACGACAGCTAACCTGAGAGACGAGACGGGTCCCCGAGGGGCGGCTAGTTCTTGGGGGAGAGCCCCGGAGGGGACTGACGAAGGGCGGCCGGTGTATCAGCCGCCCTTCTCTTTTCTTGGCTAGCGGACCGAAGTCCGATGGTCCGAGCCGACCGATCCGACGACGCTAGTCTTCCAAGCTCCACTGGTGGAGGTTCTGGTAGCGGCCGTAGGTATCGATGCGCGTGTTCTTCACCCGTTCGTTCACCACCATCAGATCGTCAAAGTACCAGAGGAACGCGTAGGGCCGATCGCGAGCGATCACACGAGCCGCCTCCCGCCAGCGGGGAGCCGCCTGCTCGGCCGTCGCTGCCGACTGAGCCAGTGGCATCAAGCTGTCGAGGACGGTGTTCCCATATCCCGTGATGTTGAAGAAGTGGTCCGGCGGCCAGAAGTGTCCGACCAGATAGTCCGGCTCCAGCGCCACCTGCCAGCCGAGCAACACCGCCTCGTAGTCACGCTCCTCGAACACCTGGCCGATGAGCGTGTTGAACTCGACCGCCTGAATCCGCATGTCGATCCCCAGTCGCCGATACTGGGCCTGAATCAGCTCTGCCGTGTCAGTGCGGCGCTCGTTGCCCGCCTGGGTGACCAGTGTGAAACGGAACGGCCGACCCCCCCGGTCGAGCACCCCGTCGCCGTCGCTGTCCCTCCAGCCGCGCGCCGCCAGGATCGCCCGGGCGCTATCTGGACGATAGGCGTCGGCCACGACAGAGGGATCGGCGACTCGACTGAAGATGGGCGGATACGGTCCGGCGGCGGGCACGGCGTGCGCCGAGATCTCCAGCCCTTCCAGGATCTGTGTTCGATCGATGGCCAGCGACAGTGCCAATCGCACGCGGGGGTCGCCGAACGGCTCGAACTTAAACGGGTTCCAGGCGATGTAGTCGTAGAAGCGATCCTTCACCGACTCGACCCGAAAACGCCGGTCGGCGGCGAGCTGCGCCGCGCGAGCCATCGGCAGGGGCCCGGCGGCGTCGAGCTCACCGTTCTCCAGCTCGATCATGCGGGTCGATTCCTCCGCCAGGAAACGAATGACGACCGTGTCGGTCGCCGGAGCGGTCAGCGCGCGCGGGTTCGCCGTGAGCATCAGCCGCTCGCCCTTCCGCCACTCCGCCACCCGATACGGGCCGCTGACCACCTGATTGCCCGCGGGACTCACGACCGCCGGGTGGCTCGTCAGGCTGGCCGCGTCGTCCGCGACAGCCGCGAACACGTGCTCGGGGATGATGCCGATGCCGGTGTGGAAAAGCATGCGCGGATAAAGCCGCTTAAAGTAGAAGGTGACCTCGCGATCGCCCCTGGCGACGACCGAGTCCAGATGCTCCCACGAATCCACGTGAGTCGAGGCGATTGCGGGTTTGCGTACCAGCTCGAAGGTGAAGACCACGTCGGCGGCGTCGATCGGCTGGCCGTCGGACCAGACGGCGCCATCGCGCAGACGGTAGGTCAGCGTGGTCGAGTCGGGGCCGAACTCCCAGCGTTCGGCCAGCGACATATCATCGATCGCGTATTCGATGGCGCCATCGCCCCAGTGGGCCGAGTTCAGGCTCAGGTAGAGCAGCGTGTTGATCTCGCCGTCCAACGCGCCCGCCTCGACTACCGGCAAAAGCACGCCCACCTCCGTCCCCTCGCCGATCACCAGATAACGCCGGGCCGGCGCTTCGCAGGCGCTCAGCCAGAAGACGAGCGCGGCCGCCGCGATTCTCGTGAGAGCCCGCCCAACCATCCATGCACTCCAGTTGCTTTCTGTTCCGAGTCAACCCACCCGAGTCCAGACATGGCCGACACATAGTAGGTCGGTCTCGGGCCCGGCGACAGCCGGCGCGGTATGAGCCGGGCCGGCGGTTGTGTCCGCTCCCTTGCGTGCCGGCGCCGGGCGCCCAGAATGAGACCCCACAAAACCTCCACGGCCCAATCAACTCGAGACCCAGTGGGGAGACCATGGAACGCCGAACTTTCTTGCGAGCCGGGCTGGCTGCGGGCGTGGCCGGTCTGGGAAGCGGACTCGGCCTGCTACCGGATTTCGCCGAGGCCGGTATCGCGCCACAGGGCGATATCCTGAGGTTGAACTCGAACGAGAACCCGCTGGGCCTGGCGCCGGCGGCGCGGCGGGCGATCGTCGAGGGGCTGGGTGAGGCGAACCGCTATCCACGCCAGGGCCGGGTCGATCTGATTCAGGCGCTGGCGCAGCTCAACGGGGTGGCGACCGAGAACATCGTCCTGGGCAACGGCTCCACGGAGGTGCTGCAGATGGCGGTGCAGGCGCTGGCGGATCGGGGCGCCCGGCTGGTCCTCGCGGATCCGACTTTCGAGGACGTGCCCTGGTACGGCGAGCCGTTCCGCTATCGGCTGGAGAAGGTGCCGCTGGACGTGCGGCGGGCGCACCACATCGGCCGCATGCGCGAGCGCGCCAGGGCAGCCGGAGGGCGCTCCCTCGTCTATATCTGCAACCCGAACAACCCGACCGGGACCTTGACTCCCAGCGCCGAGATCGACGCGTGGATCGAGTCGGCGCCCGAGGATACCTACTTCCTGGTCGATGAAGCCTACTACGAGTACTGCGTCTCGCCCAACTACTGGTCGTGCGTCAAGTGGATCGGCACGCGGCCAAACGTGATCGTGACGCGAAGCTTTTCGAAGATCTACGGGATGGCCGGTATGCGGCTCGGCTATGGCCTGGCCCACCCGGAGACCGCCGAGCGCCTGCGCCGCTTCATTGGCCGGAACAACGCCAACCAGCTGGCGCTCGTCGCCGCGGTCGCCGCGCTGGGCGACGCCGACCTGATCGAGCGCAGCCGCGAGGCGAACCGGCGCGCCATGCGCATACTACACGATTGCCTCGAGGAGCTGGATCTCGAATACATGCCCAGCTACACGAACTTCGTCATGCATCGAATCAACGGCGACCACGAGACGTACCGGAAGCGTATGGATGAGCACGGCGTCCGCGTCGGCCGCCCCTTCCCGCCGATGCTCGAACACAACCGCATCTCCGTTGGCACGCCCGACCAGATGGAGCGGTTCACGGCTGTGCTGCGGGAGTTCCGGCGCCAGGGTTGGGTGTGACGGCTGCGGGGCTCGCAATGCAAGCTGAGATCATTCGCTGGTTCCAGGAACTGCAGGGCCTGCCGCGAATCCTGCTGATCCTGGTGGTCGCCGCGCTCGCGCATTTCGTCGTTCAGGCGATCCGCAAGCTCGGTGAGTGGATGATGGCGCCGGCGCACGCGCCCGGCGTCAGCACCAAAATGGCGTTCACGCGTGGCCACCCCAAGATCGCTACGGTCGTCAGCCTCACCGTCAGCGCCCTGACCTTTGCTATCTACTTCGCCGCCGTCGGTTTCATCCTGGAGGAGCTGAACGTCTCGCTCACGGCCTATCTCGCCACCGCCTCCGTGCTCGGATTGGCCATCGGCTTCGGCTCTCAGAGCCTGGTCCAGGACGTGGTCGTCGGCCTTACCCTCGTCTTCACCGACGCGATGGATATCGGCGACATCGTCGAGGTGCCGGGGCAGATCGGGCGGGTCGAGGAGATCGGCCTGCGCTTCACCACCCTGGTGAACTTCAAGGGTCAGCGGGTCTACGTGCCGAACCGCAACATCGGGCTGATCAGCCGCTATCGCGGCGGCGTGGTCCGCGCGTACACGGACATCCAGATTCCCAGGGGCGTAGACGCGACGCGGGTGATCGAGGTCGTCGACCGCATCGCCCGGGGCATGCGGGCGCAGCACCCCGCCATCATCCTGAGCGACCCTGAGGTCTTCGGCGTCCGCGAGGCGAAGCCGGCGGATTGGAGCTACCTGCGGATGAAGTTCAGGCTGTGGCCGGGGCAGGAGCCGCTGATCCAGGAGACGTTCAAGCAGCGGGTGATCATGGCGCTCAAGGAGCTGGACGCCAACTTCGCCGCCTGGATGGTCGATATCACCTTCCGAGTTGAGTAACGCACACGCTCAGCGCAGGCTCAGCGTCGCCACGACGGGAAAATGATCGGATGGGTAGCGGCCGTCGCGCGAGCTGCGGACGATCGCGGCCGCGTCGACGCGCCAGCCGTCGGAAACGAACACGCCATCGATCTTCGGGCCCGAGCTATCGCCGCGGAAAGCGTTGAACGTGCCCACCTCGGCCGCGTCCGGGTGAAGCACCCGGTAACTGTCGCGCAGCCTCGGGCCGTCGGTACGATCGTCACCACGCAGTATCCGCATCGCCGGGTTGTCCTCACCCGCGTTGAAGTCGCCGGCGACGATCAGCGGGTCGCGGTTTGCTGTTCCTTGAATTCGCTCGATCAGCAGCGAGGCGCTGCGCTCTCGCGATTCCTGCGACTCGTGATCGAGGTGGACGTTATAGATATAGAGCGAGCGGCCCGAGCCGCGGTCCAGCAGCCGGGCCCAGCTGCAGATTCGCGGCAGCCGCGCGCCCCAGCCCGTCGAGCCCGGCACCTCGGGCGTCTCGGAGAACCAGAAGGTCCCGTGCGCCAGCACGTCGAAGCGATCGGCGCGATAGAGGATCGCCGCGTACTCGCCGTTCGTGCCGCCGTCGTCGCGGCCCACCCCCAGCTCCGCGTAGCCGCTCAGGTTTGCACGCAGCTCATCGAGCTGGAATCGCAACGCTTCCTGCAACGCGAGGACATCCGGCCCCTGCCCCTGCCCGCGGATGACGTCGAAGACCAGGGCGCGTCGCCGCTCCCAGCGGTTCGGCCCGTCGTCCGCGGTTCCGTAGCGGATGTTGAAGGTCATGACCGTGAGCGGAGTCGTAACAGGTTGACTCCGGCTCGAGCCGTCCGGCCCGCAGCCGCTCAAGCCGGCAAGCAGGAGGAGGGGCGCGATCCCTGTCCTCGTCACGGCACCTCGCCCAGTCAGCTTCCGGGACCGTGAACCGACCCAGACGTGAACCGCCGGCGACCCGCGATCAGCTCGCGGCCAGCGAGTCCCGCGTCACCAGGCTCACCGGCACCGCCACCAGCGGCGGCACCGATCGACCCGCCAGGCTCTCGGCCACGACTTCGACGGTGCGCCGGCCGATGGTGACAGGATCCTGCACCGCGTCAGCGATCAGCGGCGTGCCGCCGGCGATGGCGGTCCGCGCCTCGGGTATCGCGTCGTAGCCGACCACCAGGATGTCGGTCCGGCCGGCCGCCTGGATGGCGGCGAGGGCGCCGAGCGCGCAGTCGTCGTTGCTGCCGAAGATGGCATCGATCGAGCGGCCGCCGGCCAGCAAGTTGTCCGTCTTTTCTTTTGCCACCTGGCGGATGCCGCGCTCGACGGCCGGCGCCGCCACGATCCTGATGTCCGGATACGCGCTCAGCGCCTCGCGGAACCCGGCCACGCGATCGATGACGCTGGCGACGGTGGGCTGGTCGAGGATCGCCACATCGCCCCGGCCGCCCAGCCGCGCCGCCAGGAACTCGCCGAGGATGCGGCCGCCCTGCTTGTTGTCGCTGGCGACGTGCGAGACGACCCGGCCGCCGCCCGCCGCGATGTCGGCGGTGAACACGGGGATGCCCGACTGGTTCGCCTCCTCCACGGCGCTGACGATGCCGTTCGAGTTGACCGGCGCGATGACGATGGCGTCCATCTGGCGGGTGATGAAGTTCTGGACCTGCGCCGTCTGCCGGGCGAGGTCCCACTCACCGGCGACGATGTGCAGGTCCACGCCGAGGCTGTCCGCCGCCTCGATCATCCCCCGCTTAAGGTCCTGATAAAAGACGTGGGCCTCGGTGAGCAGCGTGACGCCCACCTGCGGGCGTTCGCTGTCACGCTCGGGGGCGCAGGAGGCCAAGAGCGAGATCGACCCGGCGAGGAGGGCCGCGACGATGCGATTCCAGGCTCTGCCTATCCACTTGCGGTTCATCTGATTACGACTCTCGATTGTGGGACTTCCGATCATATTACCTCGTCCAATAACGCCACTCTCGGTCGTGATGCGAGTGGGCGGGCGTCACCGCTCACACTCGACCAGCAGCGTCACGATCTCATACGGCCGCAACGACAGCCGCAGCTTCTTGCCGCTGACGGGGACGTCTTCCCCGGGATCTTCCAGCAGGTTGGCGCGGCGCGCTCGGGCGATCTCGCAGTCGAGGGCGACCTGCGCCTCCGTGCCGCGGCCGTCCCATTCCACCAGGCGCAGCACCCGGGCGTCGCCGTCTTCCGCGCGCTTCAGCCACGCCAGCTCGATATTTGCAGGCTCAGCCGAGGCGAACGACGCCTCTTTTCCCAGCGGCCCGCGATGCTCCGGCTCGAAGGCGGCCAGCAGCGGCACGTTGTACTCGGCGGCCAGCCGTTGCGTGCCGGCGGCGCGCCAGTCGCCGGCGTGGGGATAGACCGCGAAGCGGAAGCGTTGGCGGCCGCGATCGGCCAGCGAGTCGGGCCAGATGGGCGCGCGGAGCAGCGACAGCCGCAACACGTTGCCGCGGTAATCCCAGCCGTACTTGCTGTCGTTCAGCAGGCTCACCCCGTAACCGCCGCCGGAGACGTCGGCCCAGCGCTGGCCCGGCACCTCGAACTTGGCGCGCTCGGCCTGAGTGCGCGGCCGGCCCGTTCGGCCCATCGTGCCGTAGGGGATCTCGTAGGTGGCCGAATCGGCGACGACGTTCAGCGCGAACGCGACCTTGAGCAGCTTCCGGCGCTCGCGCCAATCCACATCGTTCAGCACGTCCAGGTAACGCGAGTCGCGTTCGAGCACCAGCGTCTGCCGGAATGTCGACCCTCCCCAGCGCCGCTCGATCCCCAGTTCGGCGCGACGAGGCGTCGCGGCGCTCCTCACGCGCCGAACCTCCTTCACATCCCACCGCTCGCCCGTGATCACGATGTTCCAGGCGTCCCACTGATCGGGCCGGTCGTCGAAGACCTGCAGGACGTTCCCCCGGCCGCCCGTCGCCAGAGCCTCGCGCCCATTCACCTTGTCATACAGCCGCGTCAGCTCGCCGCTGAGCGTGTCGATCTCGACGCGCAGATACTCGTTCTCGATCCAGCTCCGCCCGGCCGCAGGCTCGGCCAGCTTGCGCACATCACGGGGTAGCGTGTCGCGCGGCAGGCGCACCACCCGCGCGCCGTAGGCGGGAACGTCGAGCACCGTGACCGTCAGGCTGTCGCCGCGTTCGGTTGGCAGCACGACGGTCCCGTTCCGCGCCCAGCCCAGCGGGTTGAAGACGACGGCGGCGCGGTCGCGGCCGCGCGTGTCCATACGCGAGCGCAGGTCGGCGAAGGCCCTGGCGGTTACCGAATCGATGATCGCCCAGGCGCTGTCGTAGAACGCCTCGGCATCGTCGTAGACCTCGCGGATGCTGGAGCCCGGCAGGATGTCGTGGAACTGGTTGAACAGCACGAGGCGCCAGGCACGCTCCAGCCGTTCACGCGGGTACGGCCCCTCGGCCACGGTGGCCAACGCCTCGGCCGTTTGCAGCATCGCCTCGCTGCGCCGGTTCCGCCACTTGGTCCGCGCCTGCGTGGTGTAGGTGCCGCGGTGGTACTCCAGGTACAGCTCGTCGCGCCAGACGGGAAGGGGCTGCCGCGTTTCAGCCGCGCGCACCGCCTCCAGCGCACGCAGCGGCTCGTCGTAGAGCATCACTGGAAACGTCGGCACGCGCCGCAGATCCTCCGCCCGCTGCAACATCTCGATTGTCGGGCCGCCGCCGTGATCGCCGACGCCGTAGAGCACGATCTGATGGTTCGAGCCCGTGCGCTCGCGGTCCTCGATCCGCTGCTCGACCAGCCGTTGCGGATCGAGGTTGTGCACGTAGCCGTAGGGGTTGTAGGTGAGCACGCGCGTGCCGTCGAGACCTTGCCAGTGGAAGGCGTTGTAGGGGAACTCGGTGGAGTCGTTCCAGCGGATCTTCTGCGTGACGAAGTACTCGAGCCCGGCACCGCGCAGGATCTGCGGCAGGGTCCAGGGATAGCCGAAGCAGTCGGGCGTCCAGGCGACCTTCGACCGCCGGCCGAAGCGCCGCTCGAAGTAACGCTGCCCGTACAGCCCCTGCCGTACCAGCGACTCACCGGCCGGCAGGTTCAGGTCCGACTCCACCCACCAGCCACCCACCGGCACCCACTGGCCGCGTTGCACGGCGGCGGCCAGCGAGTCGGCGAGCGCGGGCTGCAGCCGGTCCATGGCGTCGTAGAAGGCGGCGGAGCTGCCGGTGAAGATGTAGCCGGGAAAGATCTCGGCGAGCTTGAGCGAGGTGCGCCAGGTGTCGCGGATGACCTCGATCGTCTCGCTCCACGGCCACAGCCAGGCCGCGTCGATGTGCGAGTTGCCGATCAGGTGGAGCGTGTCGCGCTGGATCTCCGCCGCCAGCGGAGCGTAGGCGGCCCGGTAGCGCTCCGCCAAAGCGCGATAGCCGTCGCCACCCAGCGCCCGCAGCCATTCGATCGGGTCGGGCGCCGCGATCGCGGGCGCGCGGCCGGCCAGCGCCCGGGCGTAGCCGTAGCCGTCGGCGTATTCGGGGTAGCCGGCCTCCCGCACGCGCACGGCCGGCATCATCCAGACCGGCCGGCCCGCCTCGGGTACGATCTCGATCCGCAACGAGTCGCCGGCGCGGCAGGGCGCGCACAGCTCGACGCGGCCCTCGCGCCAGGCGGCGACGTTTCCGTTGACGGTGTAGCGAGCCCGCGGACCGAGACCCATCGGCAACAGGTCGAGACTCTGACCGGAGAGTGCGGCGGGCACACGTAGCGACGCGCTCATCCGCCGCACCGCGCCGCCCGCCGAATCGACTTGCAGCGAGCCGATCGCGATACGGCCGGCCGCCAGTCTCAGCAGGCGATCGGCGCTGACGAAGGCGCTGGCGCGGCCAGCGCCACCGCGCCAATCGACGCGGGCGTCCAGCGGCGCCTCACCGATCGCCGCGCGACGCAGGTCGGCGAACCGCCAGTCCATCGAGATCTCCGCCGGCGTCCCCGGCGCCAGCGAGTCGAGAAGGCGGCGCGCCACGACCGCGCCGCCCTGAGTCAAGATCAAGTCCACGGCGTCGAACGCGCTCGAGCCCCAGGCCGTGAGCATGAGTCGCGCGCTGGCGACCAGATCATCGCCGCGCCAGCTCAGCGCCGGACCGAGGAGCAGCGGTCCCACCGTCACCGTAGGCCGCGGGTAGTGGTAGGTGATCAGCCCGGGCGGCCGCACGACCGAGAGCAACAGGTCGCCGGTGCCCGCCGTCTCGGCGGGCGCCAATCGGGCCAGCAGCCCGAAGCCGCCGCTCCGGTTGAGCGCCTTCAGCAGCAGGCTGTTCCACCCCTGCGCCAGCCGCACGGTGATCGTGTCACTTCCCCGACCCAGGCCGCGGGCGACCTCGTTCACCCAGACGCGCTGGCCGTTCACGCGAACGACCAGGTCGTCATCGCTGTCGGCGACGAGCAGCACCGTACGGTCTTCCGGCGCGAAGATGTAGGTGTGCGCGTAGGCGGCGCTCCAGGCGGTGCTCTGTCCCTCGAACACTTCGTTCAGGTCGAGGCTGCCGGCGGCATCGGCGCTCACTTCGCGCCAACCCTCGTCCACCAGGTTGGGGAACGCTCGGTCTTCACCTCCCAGGTGGTCGCGTACAACGCGTTCGGCCTGGTCCTGCGGCGCCGGCAGCGGCCCGCGCACCAGCCAGCGCTGAATCACCAGGTCCTGCGGCGACCCCGGTCGCGCCGCGGCGGCCACCAGAAGGACGACGATCGAAAGGCTACGCATGCGCCCCACCGTTGCGCTTGGTCCAGACGTCGAAGAGCACGGCGAGCAGGATGATGGCGCCTTTGGAGATCTCCTGCCAGAACGCCTGCACACCCAGCAGGTCCAGCGCGTTGTTCAGCACGCCGATCAGCAGCGCGCCGATCAGCGCGCCCCAGGCGGTGCCGAGGCCGCCGAACAGCGAGGCGCCACCGATCACCGCCGCGGCGATCGCGTTCAGCTCGTAGAGCATCCCGGCGTCGGGGCCGCCGGATCGCAGCTGGCCCACCATCAGCACCGCCGCCACCCCCGCGCAGGCGCCGGCGATGGCGTAGACGCCGAGCTTGATGCGGCGCGTCGGCACGC
>JABAOH010000570.1_pt1 | contig 17684 bp, 19 predicted proteins | sample 7062181 | NCBI WGS metagenome assembly JABAOH01 (sample SAMN14538630, study PRJNA623070) | marine sediment metagenome | biome: marine biome [ENVO:00000428]; feature: marine pelagic biome [ENVO:01000023]; material: deep marine sediment [ENVO:00002113]; isolation source: pool of 5 deep marine... | reverse complement strand
AATCCGAGGCCGCTGCCCGGGAAGATGAAGAGGATTCGATTTCCCCTGACGATACGTGGCCAGGTCCTGGAGGTGGAGATCGATCGAGAATCCGTCACCTATTCATTGCGAGAGGGTGAGGGCATCGTGATCCGGCACGGAGGCGAAGAGATCCGACTTTCTCCCGATGCTCCAATCTCGGCACGACCGCACTCCAAACCGTCCAAGCAGAAGCGCCGCTGAGGTGGGACGGAACCCAACCCGTTCAGGGAAATAGGGGTCAAACCTTGATTAGTGATTATTCTTGACATCGAGTATTCGTTTTAGTATGCATTTATCATGGCTCGAGCTTGGCGAATCGAATATGAAGGAGCCCTCTATCACGTCCTGTCTCGTGGTAACCATAATCAGGATATCTTCCTTATAGACGAGGACCGACGATCTTTTCTCAGGACCCTCGGTCAGATGTCAGAGAGGTTTGATGTTGATATCTTTGTATACGTGCTGATGGGCAATCACTATCACCTACTACTCCGAACCAACAAGGCCAATCTGTCAAAGAGCATGCAATGGCTGGGTACAGCCTATACGACACGCTTCAATGTGAGACATTCCCGAAACGGTCATCTGTTTCAAGGTCGGTATAAAAGTATAATCGTTGAAAATGATTCCTATCTTTTGCAGCTCTCCTATTATATCCACAGGAATCCGTTGAGGGCCGGATCCGTCAAACGCCTCATCGATTATCGCTGGAGCAGTTATCCGGCTTATGCTTACAACAGGCGCCAACCAGAATGGCTTAACACCGCACTTATCCTTTCTCAATTTAATGCAGCGGACAAGCACCGGAGTTACAGAGAAAACGTCCAAAAGTATTCTGATGAAAAGAGACGCATTTGGGAGGATGTTCGCCACGGTCTATTCTACGGAACACAAGCGTTTACTGATCATATCAAAGGTACATATCTGAAAGACGAGCCCAATCGAGATATTCCGGCACAGAAACAGCTGCTCAATGACCGCAAGCCGGCTGAGTTGTTAAGGAGTGCAGCAGAGATCTTAGAGTGTGATTTGCGAAGACTCAAACAGGGTCGCAGGATAACCAATCCAGACAAAACCAACCGCGACTTGTTAATTTACTTGCTGTGGCAAACAGGTCGGTTTAGCAACTCAGAAATCGGAGAGCGATTCGGATTAACTTATTCTTCGGTGACTCGGCGCGTAGACGCTTTGAAAAACCGATTGGAGAGGGAAGAGGAACTTAAGAGCAGGTATGAAGAACTTAAATCACAAATCAAGGTTTGACCCCCTGCGCTGACCGCTCTGGCGGGAGGAAGGCTTCCATCGATTCAGTATCTGCTCTCTGAAGTCCTCGCTATCAGGTGGGAACTCCCAATTAAAGAATTCCAGCTGTGGGAAACGAACGGGTAAATCCGTACATACCATGACGGCACGCAACCCGTCGGTGAAATACGGGTCGCCACCGAGGTTGCACCGGGGATCATCGGGTGGGGCCCCTCCAACCCCTCGGACGTGGCCGAGCTTGGCCAGGGCCTCTGCATCCACAACATTCTGAGCGAGGTACCACCGATCATTGTCTACGTCCGGGTCGATGACGTGGGTCACCAGAAATCCCGTCCTCAGCGTGAACTTAACACCGATATCGCGGCTGATCTGGCCGATCCAGACGGGGTTTCCCTCGAAACGCAGCGGGGTAAGCCACACGCGAAGATGATTTCGCTCATGGACCGTCTGACGGGCCTTCTGGAACGCCGCATCCTGCCGACGTCCGAAAACGTAGAGCGGACTCACGGGGGAGTGTCGGTATCGTTTCCCGAAGAGAAAGGATTTCACCGTCCTCCAGATGGAGCCAGAGGACATCCTTTCCGTCACATCCCAGCCGCTTCCTACCAGGGCTGTAAGCAGGTCATCCACGTCTCCTATGAACACGAGGTTCAAGGGATCTCCGTTGCGTCTCCCACGTTTGTTGGTCGTGCAGCAGGGCATCTTTTCGAGCGCGGCCCGGAGCTGCTCCTCGTCGCAGTTGACAATTTCATCCGGAGAGTAGAGTGCGTCCCAGTCCACCTCCTGGTAGTCAGCCTTTATCCCGGGGACTTTGACGACGAAGTGAACGCTCTCCATTCCCTCGAATCCGGCCAGAGTGACATTGATGTATTTCTGCCCCGGGTCGGCATTCGTGTGGATGAAACCGGAGACTGTCTCGCCGGGAGGGATCAACCGAGGGAAGTCCATTTCCTCGAAATGGGCTCTCATCTTGTTGTTTTTGGACGGCGAGAACCGGAAACGCTTCATGTAGGCAACTTCGGCGGGAGAATAGTAGTCCGGATCCACGCGACTCTGAAAAATCCAATAGGGATTCTCACTCTTGTTTTCAATTTCCACCCAGACCGGCTGGATATCCCTGCTGGCTACATCAACCCCAAAGATCTTCTTGCTCTCCTCAGAGGTGAGGGCGACCACGGTAATTCGAACCTTGTCGTTGGACTGGGTTTGAGCTCGTTCCATGAAGGGGACATCCGAAAGCGGGACAGGCCGAAACGTCGCACAACCGGTGAAGGTCAGGACGAAAAAGATAGTCAGGAAAATCAAAGCAACGCGGAACAATGTGCTCATGTGTTCCCCCTCTGCACTTAGCGATTTCGTGAATGGGAAAGTATAAGCTCCGCTGTGCGCCACGTCAACCTGTTTGGGACCCGCAGTTCAGTTAACACCTCAGTTAAACAGATTCCGCACTGGGGGGCTGTAATCCCAGATCTGGCCTCTGTTTCAATAGAGGAACATGGGCTTTCCCATGACGTGGCGGACCTTGGGGCGGTACTGGTCGACATCGTAGAGTTCCGGCACGTCGACCCTTTTCTGGCCCGATGTAATGGTGGTGATGGGAATATCCGTGTAAATCCCATGGCTCAGGGCAATCATGCGACCTGTAGCTCGCTCCACGGCCAGGCTAATAGCCATGTTGGCAAAGTTGACAGCCACCATAAGATCGAGGGAATCGGGAGCACCGCTTCGCATGAGATAAGAGAGCTGTTGGAAAATGATATCCTCCCCCGTGAGCCTCTTCAGGGCCTCTCCGGTTTCGATGCCGATCCCCCCGAGCTTTCGATGACCATACGCATCGGGCTCCCCACGTTGGACTACCGTTCCTCTGATCATCTTGGCCCCCTCGGAGATGGTTATTATTGCGTAGTTTCCCGGGTTAGCCCTCTTGTCCTCCATGATCAGCCGGGCGAGTTTCTCCGGGTCGAAGGGGACCTCGGAGATAATGGCCCGATCCACACCCCCCAGGTAGGCGGAGATGAGGCAGGTCTCCCCGCTTTCACGGCCAAAGAGCTCGATCACGCCGATCCGCTCGTGAGAGCCAATGGAAGTTCTGAGGGTGTGGATGGAGTTCACGCTCCGGGTGACGGCCGTGGAGAAACCGATGCAATAGTCGGTGCCAAAGACGTCGTTGTCCATGGTCTTGGGGATGGCGATGACGGGGAAACCTTCTCGATGTAATCTCTCGGCGAAGCTGAGGGTATCGTCCCCTCCAATGGGGAGGAGAATATCCACCTCCAGACTGGAGAGGTTTTCCACGATATGGTCTATCAAGTCCGCCACCTCCGTACCGGGGGATACCCGATCCTTCAGAAACTCGGGGAGATCTTTGGGCCTTACGGCCCCCGGGTTGGTTCTCGAGGTGTGCAGATAGGTCCCTCCTGAACGATCGATGGTCCGGACCATCTGTTTGTCCAGCCAAACGAGATTCGCATCGAAGCTTTCCGGATCCTCCGGATTGTAGTTGAGAAGTCCTGCCCACCCTCTTCTGATCCCGAGGACGCGCATCCCTTCTTCAACGCCCCGATAGACTATTGTCTTGATGCAGGGGTTAAGGCCTGGCACGTCTCCACCGCCGGTAAGAACTGCGACGGTTTTGGGTCGATTCACCGCGGTCATCGTCCTTCCAAGGGTTTCAAGATGCAATGAAGACTTGCCAGAATCTCGGGGATCCCAGCAAGAGAATCCATGATCCGGATAATCTCCTCACTGACATTGACCCGTGTCAACAGATCATCTCATAGCTTTATCATATCAACCGTGACTATTGTTTACAAGAAGGGATAAAACAAGGACAGGTTTACTTCGATTCATTTGTGGTTGAGATATACCTCTTTTCGCTCCTTGCTTTGTTCGATTTGGTCATCATGACCCAATTCCTGTCTCAAAAAAAGCAGGTCAAAATGACCTGCCTCTCAACAACAATTGATCCTAATAATCGGCATTTCATCTGGCAATCGATTGCCTGAACCTGGAAAAGATATGGCTATTCTCTGAAACCTCGGTCAGATAATCTGGAGCTCTTGGTTGGGTATCATAAATAATTACCTTTTCTCCTTCTTTGGCCAAAAAATAGGCCGTCCACGATGCTATATGGCCATTACCACCAGTTACAAAAACAGCCATAGTAATTCAATCCTCCTTTTGGATATAGGAATCAAAACATTCGTGAAGTGGTGTAAACTTCAGATACAGAGGAGCTACCCCCTTCCCAACAGCCACTCACTTATTATCCATTCCTTGAAATTTGTAAACGCCGAACCCAATTAGGAGGGCAAGGCCTGCCGCAAAGAAGAGCGCCCGAAAGCCTGCCCATTCCCCGATGTAGCCCAGCACAATCGACCCGACAAAGGCCCCGGTGTCGATCCCGCCCGTGAAGACACCGATGACCTTCCCACGGATATCGATAGGCTGGTTGCGAATGGCCAGGGAATTGAGGCATGGGAAGAGTAATCCATGTCCACAGCCCGACAAAAAACCCGAAAGGGCCAGGATCGCATTTCCTCCCAGCAAGATCAAGCTCAGAAGGCCTCCTCCGGTAAGGATCTGAGCATAGGGGATGATCCGATCTTCTCCAATCCTGTCCGCAAGCCTCCCTCCGAAAAACCTGGTTAGGACTGCCGCTGAAGAATAGCAGATGTAGTAAAGGGAAATGAATGCGAGTTTCTGCTCCTTGGCAAAGGGAGAGACAAAGCTGCCAGAGGCTGAAAGCCCAAATCCAAACAGAAGGGCGAGCACGGCAACGGTCAAAGGCCTTCTCTTTATGAGGACTGAGAAGAAGGACTGGGCCGACTCATGGGGAACGGACTTAAAGGATTCGGGAAGGGGGAGACTGAGCAACAGGCCAAGGGTCGCCATTCCCGTGGCTGCAAGAAAGAAGGTGGGAAAACCAGATGTTCGGATAATTGTCTCACCGATGATGGGTCCGACGGCCAGTCCCGTGATTCCCGTGATTCCGAAGATACCGATCCCCTCATTTAGGCGCCCCTCAGGGACAATGTCAGCGATGTAGGTAAATACAGCGGTAAAACAGATGGCCAGTCCCACACCATGGAAAATGCGGACAAGAATGAGGGGAAGGTAGAAATGGGACAGTTCCCCCCGAAAGAGGAGGTAGATGAGTGGAAGGATGCTCAAGATTATGCATCCGATAGTGTAGCTCCTTTTCCGGCCGAACCGATCAACCATATCAGAGATCCAGGGGCGACAGAGTACGGAGGAGAGGGCGAAGACACCCATAATAATCCCTATGTCTGACTTGGAGCCCCCATGGTTTGTAATGAAGAGGGGAAAGAGGAAGAAGGTACCAAAACTCGATACGGTAAACAGGTTGGCTAAGGCCATGGCGAGAAATGACGGGCTATAGAGCATGGATATCCTTCTTGCATGCTTTTTCAATGTGAGTTGTTACGCGGAATCCCCGAGGCGTTTATTGAAGGGCGCCTCTCATGCCAAGGGGTACATTTTTCATAGGCTTGGGCTACGGCCAAGATGGTGGTCTCTTCAAAAGGTCTTCCGGCAATCTGGAGGGCCACGGGAAGCCCCGACTGGGAAACCCCACAGGGGAGAACAATGGCCGGTATCCCTGCCAGGTTGTACGGCCGCATCAATCGGGTCAGGGCCGAACGAACAGTCTCTCTCTTTCCCGATATGGTGATAGAATCCTGATCAATTCTGGGAGCAACAATGGGAAGAGCGGGCGTGACGAGCACGTCAACCCGCTCAAAGGCCTTAAGAAACTCATTATGGATAACGGTTCGAACCCTTTGAGCCTTCATATACTGGGTCGCCGTAACGAAAACCCCGGTTTTCAAGCGACCCCTGACGTCCTCTCCATAATCCTTGCTTTGGCTCCCCTTGAGATATTTTTCGTGTTGTGAGGTCGCCTCGGGCAACTGGATGACAATGCCAGCCGTTGTGGCATGCCTCACATGTGGAATCGATATCTCTTCAATGAGGATGCCAACATCCTTGAGGATATCCAGGGCTGTCAATACGCTATCTCGAACCTCGGTATCACAGGTCTCGAAGTAATAGTCCGAGGGAACTCCGGCCCGAAGGCCCCTCACATCCTCCCTTATTGAAAGATAGTCGGGTACCGGAACGGAACTTGAGGTGTGATCCCGTGGGTCATGACCGGCGATGGTCCCTAAGAGAATGGCTGCATCTTTTACCGTTTTGGTCATGGGCCCGACATGATCCTGAGACCAGCTCAACGGGTAGACCCCATAGTTGCTCACCCTTCCATAGGTGGGCTTAAGGCCGACAATGCCGCAGAGTGTCGAAGGGATTCGGACCGATCCCCCGGTGTCAGTTCCCAGTGCACCCAAACAGAGGGATGAGCCTACGGCCACAGCGGAACCTCCGCTGGAGCCCCCGGGGATGCATCGTCCATTCCACGGATTTTTCGGTGTCCCATAATGAGGGTTGATGGATGTTGCCCCATAGGCGAATTCATGGCAGTTCAACTTTCCAATAATGATCGCACCCGCCTTTTTCAATCGATTCACCACCGTCGCATCCTCTCGTGGAATGAAATCCGCGAGGATCTTTGATCCACAGGTAGTCCGGATTCCCTTGGTGAAGATAATGTCTTTGAGCCCGATGGGAATCCCGTGAAGGGGCCCGGTGTAGTCTCCCCTGACAATTGATGCTTCCGCCTTTTTGGCACAGTCCAAGGCCTCTTCCGACAGCACTGTGATGAAGGCCTTCAAATCCCCATCGTATCTTTCTATTCTTTGGAGCGTGGCCTTGATGATCTCTACCGGCGAGAGCTCCCTCTTCCGTACCAGTTCCGATAATCCGTTGATGCTGATGGACTCCAAATCAATCGTTTCCATTTCGCCCCCCTCCCGGTTTGTAAGAGAAAGCCGGCTGGACCTCATTTAATTCTATTTCATCAAGGGCTTTTATGCCGTCTAGGAGCTCACCGATGCGGATGAGCATCCCTTTCCATTCTTCTTCATCCACCTTCACTTCGGTCAACCCCTCGGAAATACCCCGAAGGGTTTCTTTGCTCAAACCTTTCCCCTTTTTCATGGATCTTCCTCCATTAAGAGTTTCCCCTCAAAACCTCATAGCACGGTGCCCGGGACATAATAATAGATGTTATAGCGCGGATAAAAGAAATTCCTGAAGGCAATGTATGTGGCCTCGAACAACGGGGAAAACGTATTACTGTTTTGAAAATTTCTCAATTATTTCCTCATTTAACTCGATCCCGAGCCCGGGTTTTTCCGGCACTTTCACAAACCCGTCTTTGTCTATGCCAAACGGCTCGAGAAGTAAATCCCTTTTGAGAGGTGAATCGGAGACACAGAATTCCAAGAGCGACTCTTGTGGATTAGCGGCAAGCACGTGAAGGGTAGCAGCAACCAAGATATCCGTACTCCAAGCGTGAGGAACAAACATAACCCCTCGATCACAAGCCATCCAGGCTATTTTTTGGGCCTCTGAAATTCCCCCGACCCTCGTCACATCAGGTTGAATCACATCCACATTTCCCCTTTCTATCAAATCCCTATAGGGAAACCGTGTAGTTTCCGCCTCTCCTGCAGCAATCCTCAAAGCCGTAGCCCTCGTTAGCTTCGCGTAACCATCGATATCATCCGGAGATAAAGGGTCCTCCAGAAAAAAGGGGTTGTATTCTTCCAGTTTTCTTGCCCTTTCAATCGCGGTGGAAGCATCCCATTGTTCCCCTGCATCCACCAACAATTTTATCTCCTCCCCTACCGCCTGCCGAGCAGCCTTAACGAGCTCAATATCCTTGCCTGCTTCTCGGCCAAAGGCCCCCCATCCAAATTTTACCCCCTGAAACCCTTTCCCCACAAAACCCACTATCATCTTCACTATTTCTCGCGGATCCCCCGGGAAAAGGGCACTCGCATATGCTGGTAATTTATTTCTGAAACATCCCCCCAATAACTTGTGGATTGGCCTATTACAGGCTTTACCGACAATATCCCAAAGCGCAATATCAATACCGCCCATGACCTGTATCCCAACCCCTCTTCGCCCATAATGGGTGATCTTTTTGTATACTTTCTGCCACAACCTCTCTCTATCAAAGGGATCCTCGCCAACCAAAAGCTCCGCTACCCCATGCGAATCACGGTGAGACATGGGAGCCTCGAGAATCGCCTTCACTATGGGAGGGTGAGAGTCAATTTCACCGATTCCAACAATTCCCTCATCCGTATGGACCTTAACAATCACAGCATCCTGAGAACTATCCGCTATATCCTTTTTCTCCGGTAGATTTAGACAAATCGCTTCGACTTCGGTAATTTTCATGCCGCCCTCCATTGATAATGTAATAAGCTATTTCTTGGGAAAGCTGTAAAGAGATTCTATGGATAGGTGGTATCTTAACATGTTAAAAACTATGCTTCGCTATCTGATAGAATGGAGAAGGTCCTTTGATTTTAAGAAGATCTTTTCTCACCGTTTTNNTATGCTTCGCTATCTGATAGAAAGGAGAAGGTCCTTTCAGACCGTTTTGTAGCCTGAAATCGCAGAGCACAGCTTGGGGTCGAGAGGATGCGCTCACGGGATTCTTGTTACATCTTTATGACCTCAAAGCTCACGGCGAAACGGCATCCTAAACGTTTCCCGGTCTCAGCGGCCATTTTGCGGAGAAATGCCTCGGGATCGAAAACGTCGGACAGATTTTCCAGGTAAACACGGTGCTGCTTAAGGGAGTCGATTCCTCTATCCAGAAACGAGGTCACATCGACTGCATGGGTCGGCCGGGGAGATCCACCCAAACAAACCATCCTCACCTTTTTCCAAGGTTCCAGCCCCTCTTCAAGCAACTCCGGGAAAATCCAGCGGTTGCCCGCGTCCCGAGCGGCATCCAAAACAGCCAGTCCAACCCATCGATGGTCAGCCATGTTGAGCATGGCGCCATTCCATGTGAGGTGATAGTTCAACGTAATGAGGATATCCGGGCAGTGTCGCCGAATCGTACGGGTTATGTCCCGCCGAAGCGGGAGCCCATATTCTATGGTCCCGTCCCTATAGTGGAGGAACTCCACAGCCTCAACCCCCACCAGACGAGCACTTTTTCTCTCCTCTTCCTCACGGAGGGGGCCCGCCTCCTCAGGGGGTATCGAGTCGATTCCCGCTTCCCCCCGTGTCACAAGCATATAGCTCACCTGTTTCCCTTGGGTAGTCCAACGTGCTACAGCGCTCGCTCCACCGTACTCCAAGTCGTCCGGGTGGGCCACCACGGCTAGGGCCCTATCCCAATCCTCAGGAAGTGGTTTCAAGCGGCTCTGTTTCCCCATGTCTCAACTCAATCGAGAAATTGGCCATCCTGGATGTGTTCATCCAGGAAGGATCCTCATTTCACCGCGATTTGCCGCCAAAAACCTCCTTGAGGAGATCGGTAACCCGTGCCGCGGGGTCCTGGCGGATCTTTCGCTCTTCCTCCGCCACCATGTGAAAGAGACCATCCAGCCCTTTATTTGTCACGTATTCATCCAGGTCGAAGCTTATCCTCTCTGTAAAAGGGATACTACGCACCTTTGCATCGAGTTCCTGGTATGAACGGGTGACGCCCACCTCGGACATGACCCTATGGACGATCGGTTTGAAGAGCTCATTGAGTCGACCGCGAGTCTTGTCCTCGAAATAGAGGGTAGCCTCGTTGTCCCGGCCCTGAAGAATTTTCTTTGCATCCGAAAAGCTCATCTGCTTGATCGAACCGATGAATAAGGACTTGGCCTCAGGGGCTGCACGTTCTGCCGCCCGGTTCATGCTCAGTTCGAAGGCGTCCACTTTAGGGCCGTATCCCACAGCCCTCAGGACCTTTTCAACCTTTTGGACACTCTCTGGGAGCAGAATGCGGACCTTCGGATTCTTGTAATACCCATCTACCCGGGAGACATTCTGAACGGCGTTGCCCGTGCCGATCTGGAGCGCCTCCTTGAGTCCCTGGATGATCTTGTTTTCGGAAAGCTCTCCGCCTCGAAGAGTCTTCCCGATGCCCTTGAGGATATCTTTGAACTGAGCGGAGGCAGAAGGAGGTTGGATGGTCATGAGGCCCATGAGGACAAAAAGAACGAGGAGTTTATGAATTTTCATAATGTCTTCCCTCCCTTTCTGAGGATATTGAATTTTCGATTCGCATTTTCCCGACGGCCAATTTTATTCCATCCAGCATCGCTTGAAATCTGGACCTTGAAATGAAGGGGGCATACTCTTAATTCGTACTCCCTTCGCCTTGCCCTCCCTCTTTTCTCTCTCGATTCTCGGCCTCTAACTCCTCGAGGAACTCACCAAATGCCTCCCACAGGCGAAGGAATTTATCAACAGCCTTTTTCACTTTTTCCTTCTGTTCCGGGCTGAATGACTCTGAAAGTTCATCGATAAATTTCTCTACAGCCCCCTCTATAACCTTCATCTTCTCTTTGAGAGCTTCCCCGTGCTTCTGAAGGCCTTCAATTCCAGGCGGAATATTCTTGAGAAAGCCCAGGCTTTGCTCAATCGAACTTTGCCTTTTTTCCAACTCAGAAATTCTCTTTTCCATGCTTGCCTGGAAATGAACAAGTTTCTTATTTATGGAAAACAACATTACTGCGAAAAAAATCAAAATACAAAACACCATTCCTATTGCTATTTTGATTCCATGCCCTTTTAGAGAGCTTTCCCCGTTCTTCATGGGTCACCACCTCTTTTGGCTATCTGAATTTCGGCACTCTCGATACCTTTTGCTTACCATGAGCTCGAAGAGAGAATATCCATGTGATTCATCTTTCCTTCGTCTCCCTATCAAGCTTTTTCATCTAAGCCGTCAACCCTCCTCTGCTTATTATCTCCTTCTCTTGTAGCAACTCAATGAATACCTCGAACTCAGGTATCAGGTATGTTGAATACGAGTATTTCTTCTTGGTCAATGGTTCGGCCCTCAAAGTCGTGGATCGCCTCTCATTTTAAGGTGATCTCGGAGGGCTGTAGGATGAGCGGTATGGGGATAGGATCTCCTGGACCCAGCCCCCCTTTTCTCTGTCGGGGAGGGAACTTTTGCTCCTCTCATGTAAAATGATCCTAAATCACCCCCCCTATCAATGTTTCCGTGGTTTGGACCCCTTGCAGCCCACGAATCTGATTGATAACCATCTGGGAAAGGTCAGGTATGCTTTTGGCTTCTACTTGCACCACAACATCCCAATGGCCGAAGACCAAATCGGTCTCTCGAACTCCCGGGAGGACGCTCATCTGCGGAATGGTATTAGACTCCAACCCGGGAACCAGGCTGACCAGGATATAGGCTTTGATCACACTATCACCCCCTTCTCTATTCTCTGGTTAAACGTTGTGTTCCTATGAGCTATGGCCTCCCTCCCTCATGGTTCCATGGTATCTATATCCCTGTTGACCTGTGGGCGTCCCTCGAGATCTTGGCCGATCAATATCTCCCCACGTGGGTCGAACCATTTCACCATTGCCGGAAGGGAGCATATTGCCATCGTCTACCCCTTCGACCCAGCCGGTTTGAAGATCTGGAGCTTGGGAGAAAAACGCGAGAAACAGGAATATACGAGGGTGGGAAATTATTCTGGCCGGGCCGCTCCATAGGCACATGATAGCAAAATGGAGCAATGCTTACAAAAGAAAAAATCAGGACCAACTGACCCCGATTTTTGTGCCAGCAACAAAGGGAAAATTCTTAATCTCGGGTGAGAAGCTGATACGGGAAAAAAGCTGGGGCGAGGTGGTCCATGTCACCATCACATCACTCGCCCCAAAGACATAATTGCCTGCTTCTCAGCTAACAGTTGCTTACCTCTCTAACATGTTGAGCTCAACCCGTTACTTCCAAACCGGTATCAACTCAACCCTCCGATTCTGCGCCCGACCCTCTTTCGTTGCATTGGAGGCAATGGGACGGGTCTCCCCATACCCCACCCCCTTCAGACGACCCGCAGCAACTCCCTTCGAAACAAGATACTCCTTCGCCGCCTCGGCCCTGCGCTCCGAAAGCCCCTGATTATACTCCTCCGCACCAATGCTGTCGGTATGACCCGTAATCACCAACCTGAGCTTCGGATCCTTCTCCAATCCCACCACCTGCTCGTCCAATACCGCCCGAGCCTCCGGCGTAACCTCAACCGAGTCAAAACCAAAGGTCGGCTTCTGGAAGATGATAATCCTCTTCGGCCTCGGAGGCACCGCCACCGGCTTCGGCTTGGGTGGCGCCGGAGCTACCTTGGCTGGCGCAGGCGCAGGCTTAGGAGGTGCCGGCTTAGCAATCACCGGTGCGGGCTTCGGAGGGGCCTTGGCCAACTCCGCCTCACCAGACAACCTCCGAGCCTCAGCTAACATCGCCATCCCCTCTGCGGTACGACAACCCCAATACGTCTCAACCCCCTTCTTGCCCAACTCCCGGGCCCTGGCAATCTTCTCCGGCGCATACTGAGCCCCGGGTGAGCGCTCCGCCTTCTCAATGGCTGCCTCCGTCTTTCCAAAATCCTCGGGTACTCCAATAGCTTTGTTTTGAACTCCGAAGTACGCATTTTTGGCACAGCCGGTTAGGCCAGAGAGAACCATCAAAAATGACAGAACGACTAACCCTGCTATTGCTTTCTTTCTCATAATACCTCCTCCTTCTCTTTCTATGTTGCGTTACTTATTGCGTACATCCCACACTCCTCAGTCACTCGGAACGCACTGAGTGAACTCACCTCCTTCCATCACGGATTTTTCCCTTCGGGAACTGGGAACATTCTTCCAGCTCATAAACGGGCAAATTTTTCTTTATCCCCTCATTCGGTCTTTGAAATCATATGTACCGCCCGCTGTGGGAACGGTATTTCGATGCCGTTCTGATAAAAAGCTTCTTTGATTTTTTGGGTTAAATCAAACCGTAAAGGCCAATAATCATCCTTTTTCACCCAAGGCCGAACGACGAAGTTTACACTGGAATCTGCCAACTCCGAAACGGCGATCTGGGGAGCTGGATCAGATAGAATCCTTTCATCATCTTTTATTAACATCATAATCACTCTGTTGCCTTTTGAATGGAAGAAGTATAGCCGATACCAACCACAAGGTCTACCCTTTTTGTGTCATTGGCCGAAAAACTTCTGAATACCGAATTTTGCCAAAGCTGCCACGACCGCAAACGCTAAGAAAAGAATGTAAGCAAAGCTCCCGGCGAACGAAATAATCGACGGCTCCTGTTTGGCCAACATCTTCTTCACGACATTGCGTGCTGAACCGGCTGCAATGCGGCCAATAATGAGTATGATGATCGCGCCTATGATCTTCAGGCCATACGCCGTTGTAAAAACGATTAACGTATCAGGCACAGATTCCATGGATAATTCCTTTCATTTTGAAGCCAATGAGACATTTTTGTGTAATCCTTTTCTTAGAAAACCAAGAGAAAAGGTCCGATCACTCGGATTCTGGCCTCATCATGAACTGGATCAAAAAGGAACTACTTTACTCATCCAAACTTTGCCCGGATCTCTTAAAATCATCGATGAACCGGGTCAGGGTAACCCTGTCCTGAACCTCGATATCTTCGATGGATATACCCAATTCCAAGCCCTGATCTTTGGAAGGTGTTACATAGATCACTTTTCCCTTGAAGGTGACCAAGTTCTCTCCGAGAGCCATGGTGATATCGAGCACCTCTCCGGAATCAACCAGAAAACTGCTTTGCAACCTCACCCCTCCTAGACTCACATCCATGGACCGGGAGATTTTTTGGTCACATTCCCTTCCCTGGTTGTCAAACCGCGTGTAGATAGCTGGGTAATCCATCTTAAATCTGATAGAGCCCCTTCTATCCTGAAATCCTACAGTATCTTCCATACCTACTCCTCTGAAACTTAAGTGGGGTTACAATCTCTTCGTTCCCAAAACCAGTGGCTTTCCGTCCCACACCTACCAATGATTTGGCCTTTCGATGAGCAATTATGTTATCACAAATGTTTAAAAAACCAAATCCGTTCCTTTGATGATTATCGCAAATCATATTTATTGCTATTTATTCCAATTCACCTCATTTTTCTCCAAACGTATTTCCCAATTTGAAAATCTCAATAATCCTTACATTTCCTCGAAATTTCTCTTATTTTCTCACAACTTCAAAACGGTAACTGAGATGAATGTAAAGGTGAGGTTATGTGGACCGGAAGGGAATTACGTGGGGGTTCTCACTGAATATGAAAAACAATGATAATTCGATCCTGCCCGGAAAGGGGGGCCTTTTTAAGATCAAACAGCTCCTGAAGCAATGAACACTTCCAGTTCATACAGACTGTTTTCTTGACCGACGCTCTCGATAACATTCGGGTTTGATTTTTGAATCTTTTTGATAGCCTCATTAACGGATAAGCCTTTGTTAACCCAATAGGCTGCAGCCATTGTACCGGTTCTTCCAAGCCCAGCCTGACAATGGACCAAAACCTTGCCTTGTCCCACGGCCTGATGTACCGCTTTCAAAAATGCTTTGAAATCGTCCATCATGGGAACCGAGAAGTCCTTCAGAGGAATGCAATACCTCTTAAACCCCAGTGCCCCAACTTCCTCAATGTCGTAGTTGGGGCTTTGCTCCCTTTCATCGAGAAGGGAGATTATGGTCCTGAACCCTTCTTGATAGAGTTGCTCAAGTTGGCCCATCGTTGGATTACTGCCCCCTAGGATCAAGGGCTCGTCAATCCACCAGGAACTCATAACCGTTTGCCTTTTCTCCGCAATTTGGATTAACCGAGTGAATACGGACCTTGTTTAAAGTAATTCAGGTAAAGGCATCATGCCAGGCTATTGGACCATCAAAAAAGCATAACGGTTCATCTTCTGTGAATAATGTGAAAGGACCTCAATGGGATAACCAAACTGTCTGACAGTAGCATAGACATCCACGGCCATTCCCTCAGGAGAGGGGCGTGATAATCTCGGTTCTTTGCACTTCTCTCTTTCTCCCGCGCATTCATCACATATGCGGCAGCTGTCCATGAACAAGAGGAAAGCCCTCTCGAAACCGGAAAGAAAAACCTCTCGCTCCAGCTTTGAAAGTTTAGAATTGACCTTTCTCGTCCACGCATGGCGATCTTCAGGCTTATCCACTTTTTTTTCGAAGTGAAAGATGACCGCATCGCTGTATTCACGGAAAAATTTTTCGCATTCGGAAACTGAAGGGACGTTGGGAGGACAGGAGGCTGTTTTGCCGTAATTCCCACAGCCGAACACGCATTTTATCCGCACCCATTGGGATACGACGATCTTTCCCGGGTCAATCCATGTGAAATCCGTATAACCGTGCTTTTGAAATAGTGCCTCCAATTCTTGGCGCCTCCTCATCATTAAATCCGACCTCGTTTCCATTTATTTCCTCCTGATCGCCTTTATTATTATATGGCAAATTCTATTCTCATAACCGGAAACCCTTGTGCAATGGCTGCAATCTGAGGTGAAATTCGAAAATAGTCTAATATCCTTATGCCCTCGGGTCTTAGCTCATCAAGCTCAGGATTTGAATTCTGCTTCCACAATGGTCGCCTTGTCAAGCTCTTTTTGGATCCGCTCTGTTGATCATTACTTGGGGGATGGTGTATGAAATGGTGAACACCTTATCATGCCCTCTCAACCCTGGGATTTAGCCTCCCCTCGGCTGTATTTCCAAAAACCTCCGGGCGACTTTCTGGGCAATCATGGGCGCGTTTCCCCCGGCACGATTGTTCACGAGAACATTCATTCGAACTCCTCGCTCAACCCCGGTCCACATCAGTTGAGCTGTTTCTTCCACCATCTCAGGCTGAAGCATTCCCTCGACAAGTTTATCGAAGGGGTGCGCCTTCGCATATGAATCCTCGTAGCCCATACCGCGAGGGGTCATAAGGCGGACAATACACCCCTTTCCAGAATTGAAGAACCTGCTGCCTGCCTTTTCAAATTGCTTGCGAAGACGGGGAAGCCACGTCCAATGGGAAAGCACTTGCCCTACTCCGTGCTTTTCTAATACATGGAAAATCGTAGTGCTTAAATAGGAATCCGTTCTCACCTCGACATGGTAGCGGTTATCCTTAGGAAGAGCCTCGAAAAACGCGTCCAAGGCCGCCGCCATTTTTTCTTCCGGGACGCGATCCCCTTTTCGTTGGTACTCTTGTTCAAAGATGAAACCGCTGAGTAAAGAGCCGAGCAGCTCCACCGCTGGCTTATAGAACTGATTCGTAAAGATTTCAGAACTGAGAAATGCTTCATTCGGGACGTATTTCCCTCCACGCCACAATTTCTGGGCGAAGATTACCTGGGGCACTTTTACGATAATATGATCCCCTTCTCTCAGGTGCTGCCGGTATTGTCCGAGTACACGATAGTTTTGGGTAGCCTGTCCGTCTTTTTCTAACAGGAGGCGATAGAAAGTATAATCGATTTCCAAGACCGGAAAATGCTGAAAGTATTCCTCGAGGCTATCAACGGGAAGAACTTCTTCGACAAAAGTTTTCCCACCCACAGCATGGGTTCGGCGGTTTACCCGAGCTCCGTAACGTTCTCTTGAATAAATCTGTCCGAGCCACCCAGCATATCGATCGGTAGTCGTTCCCATAAAGACATTGGGATGAAGGCTCCGAAATGTGAAGTTTTCAAGCCGGTGACGGATAGAAGGTCGTGCCACGCAAGCCCTGCACTTTAGAGGGTATCGACGAATTCTCCGACTGGCATCCAATGGCCGGTGTGGACAAAGATCTTAGCCACCCGATGAAAAATCGGCGGAAATTTCAGGAAAACCCGGCGGGGAAACCCTTATTGACCTAGGTCAAGGATCGATTAATACCCGCAGATTATAGTTAAGTGTTAACCCAAATATTCTTTGAAATCCTAACACGTCCATTTCCAGAATCACCGCGTTGATGGCCTTATGACGAAAATGATATTGTTAAGGTGGGATGATGTCAATGGATAGTCCGTCACAGGCATGTTATGAAGGGTAAAAAAATAAGGGTCCTGGCCGGATTATCCCTTGCCATTGTCCTTGTGCACATGGGAATGGTAATTTCCCCCGGAGCTCACCGGGCATGGGGGAAGGGAAGAGGAGAAAAAGTAATGGAACGGAAGCAGCATGAACACCAGAGAAGAGATCGTCCGGCAGGTCGCCCTGAAAAGGGTCATAATCGCCTGATATTTGAAAAGAGCCCTTACTTACTCCAGCATGCGGATAACCCCGTCGATTGGTACCCCTGGGGACCTGAGGCATTCGAGAAGGCCCGGAGGGAAGATAAACCTATTTTTCTGTCCATCGGATATTCAACGTGTCACTGGTGCCATGTGATGGAACACGAATCATTTGAGGATCCTGAGGTAGCCAAGTTGATGAATGAGGTCTTTGTCTCCATCAAAGTGGATCGGGA
>JABAOH010190521.1_pt1 | contig 17692 bp, 17 predicted proteins | sample 7062181 | NCBI WGS metagenome assembly JABAOH01 (sample SAMN14538630, study PRJNA623070) | marine sediment metagenome | biome: marine biome [ENVO:00000428]; feature: marine pelagic biome [ENVO:01000023]; material: deep marine sediment [ENVO:00002113]; isolation source: pool of 5 deep marine... | reverse complement strand
GCGGTTCGTCACCGGGTTGGATTCCATGCCTCCCCCGGCCACGCCGCCTCTGTCTCCAGCACGCCGATCGACTGCGCGTGCAAGAACCGTGTTACTCACCGGGTCAACGATTTCCACAAACAGTGTCGCCTCACCGATCGACGAAATAAATATCCGACTGCGCCCGACAGTTTCCGGCGGGACGCGCGACACAACGTCCAGCAGACCGCCGCGAACCAGCAATACGTCCGGACCGATTTCATCTACGACCTCGATAATGCTGCTGGCCTGAATTTCCTCGAGAAAAGCGGCTGCGATTTCTTGCTCGAACAACGCCTTGGTTTCATCGTCGAGTTGGAATTCCGTCGTGGTGCTTCGTCTTGCCGTCGCCGTGCCGCGACCTGCGCGGCCGCTGTAGGGTCCGGATACGTTTCGGTACTGGACGCCAACACCCATGAACATGACTTTCGTGTAGCCGCTCAGGTCGATGTCTTCCCTGGCCCAGACGCCGTCCATGATCGTACGATCGAGCCGGGTCAGGCCATCGTAAGTAATCTCGGCATCCGGACCAGTCTGAAATGTTGGCGTTTGAGTGCAGCCAACCAGGGCAAGCAAAACGGACGCACAGATTATGATGAGCTTCTTATTCATTCTTGAGCCCCTGCGTATTTCTGTTGTAAGAGCCCATGATAGCGGCAAGACCAATCCCCGACAAACCGTGTTATACGTCCGTCACTATCTCGTTATTTCGCAACCCGTCTGCGCCGGCGTGTAACTCGGGCCTAGCCCCGACGATTGGCCCTCGGCATTCGATAAGGTAAATTGACTGTCCGCAACCTGGAGCCGCAGTAGCCTGGCCCCGCCTGCCGAGTGACGAGGATTTCAAATGGTCGCTTCACTGGTTCACAGACTCACAACTTTCGCAGTCGTGATGACTCTATTTGCCCTGTCGGGCTGTTCTTTTTTCGGAGTTCCCGAAGATCCAATCGAAATTCTTCGCGAACACGTGCGCGATACAGTTGAGGATCCTGACCGCGCCGGGGATATGCTTGCGAGCGTCGATCACATTGATCGATTGTTGGTCGAGACTGCAGAGCTCGTAATCGAAGCAGTGCAAGAGGAACGTGCCCTGTTCCGGGACTACGATTCGACGCAACAGGACTACGATGCATTCTTCTCCGAGGCGTCCCGTAAGCGAGAAAACCTCCGGAACCAGTTACTCGACGCTCACCTGGAATTCAAAGCAAAGGCCACTGCCGAGGAATGGCAGGAGTTGTTACCGATACAGGCACGAGCAATTTCGTTGCGAATCGAGTCGCTCGTTGCGGACGCCATCGCCGGACAAGGATAAGAGGAAGATTGGATCATGATAACGGCACTGATACTCATGCACTTTTTCGGCGGAGGAATCCCCGATCTTTTTGCGCGACCGGACTTCAAAATGATCGAGCGTACGGTGGAAGACAGCTCTCGCGCTGCCGTTGTGAGGCGCGCAATGGAACGGATCAACGAAAACCTGGCAAATCTGACCGAAGCCCGTAAGAAATTTTTCGATGACCTGATCGAGGTCAACGAGGATGTCGATGCGCCCGAAGATGCATATGAAAAGATTCTGGACGAGCTATCGAGAGTTCGTGTTGCAGCGCGGCAGAACTATATCCAGGATGTATTTATTATGCGCGGCAATATGACGAGGCAGGAATGGAACCAGGCTTTTGGTTCTCCTGAATAAGCACATTAACGATCCCGCTGGTATTTAATTTCCCCGCCGACGATCGTGACGTCCACCTTCGTGTTGCGGATTTCTTCCTCGGCGACGGTCAGCAGGTCCTGGGACAGGACGACGATGTCGGCATATTTGCCCGGCGTCAGGGTACCTTTCAAGTCCTCTTCGAATGCTGCGTAAGCATTATTGATCGTGTAAGAAACCAGTGCTTCTTCGCGGGTCATGACGTGCTCTGGATTGAAGCGCTCGCCTTCGACGGTCATGCGTGAAACCGAGGAATAAAAAGACGCGATCGGGTCAATCTTCTCCACCGGTGTATCCGTGCCGTTACCTATCACGGCTCCCGTATTCAGCAGGTCCCGCCACGGGTAGGAGGTAATCTTCGAGCGCTCCTCGCCCAGCCGCGACGGGATCCATGGGCCATCCGAGGTTGCATGCACACCCTGCATTTCGGCGATGACTCCCAGTTCGCCGAAGCGCGGTACGTCCGCCGGATCGATATGCTGCGCATGCTCAATTCGCCAGCGCAAGTCCTTGCCATCGACACCGGCCGCCTTCCATACACGCTCATAAAGATCTAGCGTCTCTCGGATTGCGCGATCACCGATTGCGTGCGTGTTGAGCTGGAAACCGTGCTTGACCGCAATCTCGGCCGTACGCTCGACGTCTTCCACGGTCTCCAGCACGAGTCCATCGGTATCCGGCAGATCAGTGTACGGCTCGAGCAGCCACGCACCGTGCGATCCCAATGCGCCATCCATCTGTCGCTTGATCGATCGAATCGTCAGGAAGTCGTTACCCTCGGCGACTGTTCTGTAGTGCGGCAGCAGTTCATCCATTTCCTCGTTCGTTTGCGTGCGCACCATCATGTAATAGCGAATGGGCAATGAATCCTCTTCTTCCATTTTCTTCATGAGTTCGAAGAACGGAAACGACGGGCGACTGGATTCACCCGCATCGTGGAAAGAAGTGACCCCGTTTTGCAGTGCTTCTACCGAGGCAAGGCGAATGCGTTCCCTGTCGAGCGCCTCGATCTCTGCCGGGCTCATTCTTTTTTCGTGCTCGATTACGGCTCGCTCGGCGACACGGTTGGAAATCTCCCGCATCATGCCGGTCGCCTTGCCTGTATCGTTGCGTACGATGGTGCCGCCCGGCGGGTCCGGCGTGTCGTCGTCGATGCCGATAATTTCCATCGCGGCCTGGTTAACAAACGACGCGTGGCTACTCGCGTGTTCGAGATACACCGGGTTATCGGGAGATGCGGCGCTAAGACTCGCATGTTGCGGCACGCCCTCGACCGCGTCTTGCGGAACGCTCTGCCACTTCTCCTGGTGCCAGCCGCGTCCCTTTATCCAATCCCCGGGCCGCGCCTTGTCGGCTGCCACTGCGACCATGCTGACGATCTCGTCCCAGCCGCTGACCTCATTGAGGTCGAGGATCAACTTGGATTCGCCGAGGCTGAACAGGTGCCCGTGCCCCTCGATAAATCCCGGCATGGCGAATCGGCCGTCGAGTTCGATTACAGTGGTTTCAGGCCCGACGTAGCGAGCAATCTCCTCATCACGGCCAACCGCCGTGACCTGGTAGCCGTTTACCGCCAGTGCCTCGACGTTGCCCAAGTCCGGGTCCACGGTGGCAATCTTGCCGCCCATCAGCACCAGGTCAGCCGCCGTCACAGCGGCCGGGGTCTCGACTTTCTGCGCTTCCCTGCCGCAGGCCGCAAGGCTCATCGCGGTCAGCGCCGCTGCCAACAGAATTATTCTGTTTTTCATTGCGCGTTGCTTAGTCGCGCAGTGCTTCTCTAATCCGGTCATAGCCGGCCTTCAGCTCGCGGCCCAGCTGTCCCAGGGCATCGCCGATACCCTCGCCAGTTTGTTTCAGTTTTGCATCCTCCGCAAACTGCTTGGCCTTGCCGGAGAAATCTTCCATTTTTTCCTCGAGTTCTTCCCATTCATCCTTGATCTCTTTCGATGCCAAATTGATTTTGACACGCAACTCGTCACGTCTCTGTTTCAGGTCTTCAAGAATTTCGTCTATTTCTGCCATTACATTTCTCGTTTGTATTTGATCTCGCCGCCGACAATGGTGATGTCGACAGTTGTTTCAGGAATCTTTTCCTCTTCTACCGTCAGCAGGTCCTGAGATAGTACGACGATGTCCGCATACTTGCCCGGTGTCAACGTTCCTTTGATGTCCTCTTCGAATGCGGCGATCGCATTGTTGAGTGTATAAGTGGCCAACGCCTGTTCGCGCGTCATGCATTGTTCGGGATAAAACTTGTCGCCGTTGATCATCATTCGCGAAACCGATGCATAGTAAGAGGAGATCGGGTCGATCGGCTCAACCGGTACGTCGGTGCCGTTGGTGACGATGGCGCCGCTGTTGAACAGGTCGCGCCACGGTTGCGAGGTGCTTTTCGCACGCTCGTCACCCAGCCGTTTCGGGATCCAGGGTCCATCGGAGGTGCCATGGATCGCCTGCACGGAAGCGATCACACCGAGTTCGCCAAAGCGGGGCACATCGGCCGGATCGATATGCTGCGAATGCTCGATGCGCCAGCGCAGCGGCTTGCCGTCTATACCGAGCCTGTCCCAGACGCGCTGGTACAGGTCCAGCGTTTCCCGGACGCCGCGGTCGCCGATCGCATGTGTATTGACCTGGAAACCGTGTTTCAAGGCAACCTCGGCGGTGCCCTCGATGTCCTCGACCTCTTCGAGCACGAGACCCGGTGTACTCGGCAGGTCTGCATAAGGCTCGAGCAGCCATGCGCCGTGCGCGCCGAGCGCGCCGTCGATCTGCCTTTTGATCGAACGCACGGTCAGGAAATCATTTCCTTCGGGCAACATCTTGTACTGCGGCAATGCCTGGTCCATCAGTTGGTTCGATTCGCGACGCACCATGACATAAAGCCTGACGGGCAGGTTTCCCTCTTCCTCGAGCTTCCTGAAAAAATCGATCGTTTCGAGAGAAGAACCGGCGTCCTGGAAAGAGGTCACACCGTTGGCCAGCGCTTCATCGGCGGCGAGCATGACCCGCTCGCGGTCGATTGTCTCCATTTCCTCGGGCGTCAGCCTGCCTTCGTAAATGCCGATGGCCTCGTTCAAAAGCCGCTGCGCCGTCTCGCGCATGAGCCCGGTTGCCCGGCCGTCTGGTGTGCGAACGATGGTGCCACCGGGCGGGTCTGGCGTCTCGTCCGTGATGCCGCCGGCTGCAAGCGCCGCGTCATTGAAAAAGCCGGCGTGCCCGCTCGCATGGCGCAGACTGACCGGGTTCAATGGCGAGACTGCGTTCAAGGTGTCATTGCGCGGCACGCCATCGACGGCGTCCTCTGGCACGCTGTCCCATTTGTCCTGGTGCCAGCCGCGGCCGAAGATCCACTCGCCGGGCTGCGCCTTGTCCACCGCGCCGGCCACCATGGTGACAATTTCTTCCCAGTTGTTGACCTTCGTCAGGTCCAGGATCTGTTTCGCCCGCCCTAGGCCCATGTAGTGACCATGCCCTTCGATGAAGCCCGGCATCGCGAAACGGCCGTTGAGTTCGACGACCTCGGTCTCCGGTCCGACATAGGCAGAGATTTCTGCGTTGCTGCCGACCGCGGTGACCCGGTAGCCGTTGACCGCGATGGCTTCGGCATTGCCGAGCGCCGGGTCGACCGTCGCGACCTTGCCGCCGCGGAGTACCAGGTCGGCCGGCGCTACGCCAGGCTCCGCCGCGTCCTGGGAGGCGCCGCCACAGGCAGCCAGCGCCAGCAGCGGCAGCATTAATAAGTGTTGTTTTCCGCTTCTCATTGTTCAGTCCCCTGAGTGTGCGGATCAATGTGGCAGCCGCCCGTGGACAATGCAATCCGTGGTTTCAACGACGCCGCGGCGACGTTTCCCGCTGCGAAATAACGCCTGCGGGGTGTGCGCGAATTCTTGATATATAATGCGCTGCCTCCGGCCNNCTGCCTCCGGCCGACACTTGTACCTGGCCATCAATTCAGCGGAGCAGAATCTTGCAGCACGACCGGGAACCTTCATCATTATTCAGTAGCGGAACGCTTACGGTAATCTTCGTCGCCGTCGTCGCCGTGGTCTTTTTCCTGTATGCCGCGAAACTGGCCCATTTCACGGCGACCGTTCATGACCGCGAATACGAAGTTCACGATAGCGTTGCGGACAGGATCCGCCCGTTCGGCCGGGTCAAATTACCGGGCGAAGAGCATGGGCCGGATGAGTTGAAAGTTGATGAAGTGCCGCAGGCCGAGCCGCATGCGACGACCTTGTCCGGGCCGCAGGTATTCAACGAAGCCTGCATCGTTTGTCACGGCAACGGCATCGGCGGTGCGCCAATGCTGAACGATCGAGCCGTGTGGACTGCGCGCATCGCGCAAGGCATGGAAACCTTGTACCGGCATGCAATTGAGGGCTATACCGGTTCGGCAGGTTACATGCCGCCAAAAGGTGCGCGGATGGACCTGTCCGATGAGGAGGTGAACGCCGCCGTCGATTACATGCTGAGTCAGTTGCCCGATTAGCTGCTCAATCAGGAGTGACGGCTGAACTGGCGTAACGCCAGTGCTTCCGCCATGTGCTGTTGCTTCACCGTATGCTCCGCGGCCAGGTCAGCAATCGTTCGTGCGACGCGCTGAACGCGTTGATAAGCACGAGCCGACATCGCGAATTTGTCGGCTGCCTCGTCGAGCAGAGTCCAGGCATCGTTTGCCGCTACAAATGATTCTTTCAAGTTGCCGCCCGTCAGCTCGGCGTTGCACACGCCGCAGCGGGAGAGCTGAACCGACCTGGCCGCGCTCACTCTTTTTGCCACCACGGCGCTCGCTTCCTCGGGCTCTGCATCGGGACGCAGTGACTCAATCGACGGCCGCAGGACGCGCACGTGTATGTCGATGCGGTCGAGTAATGGCCCCGATATCCTGCCCCGGTACTTGTTTATGCGTTCGGCGGTGCAGCGGCAGTCGCCGGCCGGATCCCCGAGGTAACCGCAAGGGCAGGGATTCATCGCGGCCACCAGTTGAAACCGCGCGGGATAGTCGGCCTGTCGGCCCGCCCGCGAGATCGTTATCCAGCCACTCTCCATCGGTTCGCGCAGGACCTCGAGCACGTGCCGGCTGAATTCCGGCAGCTCATCGAGGAACAGCACGCCGTTGTGCGCCCTCGATATCTCGCCGGGCCGGGGATCGGAACCTCCACCGACCATCGCCACGGCCGAAGCCGTATGATGTGGCGCCCGAAAGGGGCGCTGCCGCCATTGCGTGAGATCGAGCGACCTGCCCAGTACCGAATCGACCGCTGCGGTTTCGATCGCCTCGGCATCGCTCATCGGCGGCAATATGCCGGCCAGCCGCTGTGCGAGCATGCTCTTGCCGGTTCCCGGGGGACCGCTGAACAGGATGTTGTGCCGGCCGGCCGCTGCGATCTCCAGGGCACGTTTCGCGAAACGCTGTCCCTTGACCTCCGCGAGGTCCGGACCCGGAATTGTTGTCGCGGATTCATTAGCTGCTTGTACTTGTTCGAGGTCGCGCGTGCCGCGGAGAAACGCCATTACCTCGAGGAGGCTGCCGGCCACGTATACCTCGCCCGGAACGAGGCTCGCTTCGGCGCCGTTACTTTTCGGAACGATGATCGGATGATTCGATTCCGCGGCTTTGATGGCGGCCGGCAACAGCCCCGGCACCGGGCGAATGTCACCATTGAGTGCAAGTTCGCCATAGAACTCGAACGAGTCAAAGTGGCGATTCGGAATCAGGCGCCTCGCCCCCAAAATGCCCAAAGCGATCGGCAAATCGAATCGCCCGCCCGCCTTGCGCATATCGGCCGGGCCGAGACTTACCGTGATCCGGCTTTGCGGAAACTCCAGGTTACAACTCGAGATTGCGCCGCGTACCCGGTCCTTGCTTTCGCGAACCGCCGCTTCGGGCAGTCCCACGATCGAAAATCTGGGCAGCCCGCCCGACAGGAACACCTCGATCGTCACCGGTGGCGCGGTCACGCCCAGCTGCGCCCGGCTTTTCAGTATCGCCAGGCTCACTGTAATTCCAGCGGTGCTTGGTTCGATTCCATTGCCACTCCCTGGCAATGCGCGTCAACGTTTGGATTTCTTCTTCGCGCTTTTCTTGCCCGGCGTCTTTTTCTTCGCTTTTCTCTTGCCGGTTTTCTTCGCTGCCTTTTTTTGCCTTGCTTTCTTCGCGCCCAGGCCGGCTTCCATTTCTTGCAGATGCGCATCTAGCGCTTCGAGTTTTTCCCGCGTGCGCCGGAGAACCGCTTGCTGCACTTCGAACTCCTCGCGTGTGACGAGGTCGAGCTTGCCGAGGCCGGATTGCAAAATGGAACGGAAGTTCTTTTCGAGATCGTCACGCATGGATTTGAGGCTCTGCGGCAATTCCTCCACGAGCGTTTTTGCCAGTTTGTCGATGCCATCGCTTGCCATAGGCGGTTGATACCTTAGTCGAACGCAAAACGCCAGCAGCAAATCGACACGCAGCGGCTGGATTCTCCGCGAAACTTACCAGTTTGGGGCAGCCGCCCTCCCTGGCGCACCAGAACGGTGCATACGCGCCGCAGGAAATTTCTTATCCGCTTGTTTTCATTCACTTATTCAAAGCTGGCATGGTTGCTGCACCTGCCAGTATGCCGGCCTCGCACGGGGCTTTGCCGGGGAGTATTTCGAATTCGCTTACGCCACTTCGCTCGTGGAAGCGGGTCTCGGCCTGTCGCTGATGCTCGCCAATCACGAACTCATTGGTGAGTCGTAGCAGTCACGAATTTTCAGCGTCGGCAAGACTTTTGATTTTTGAGAAAGTGCCGGGCTCATATGCTGGCCCGGCACCTTCTTGGCAGAAGCACAGGGGACCTAATGATGAAAATGATAATGGCGATCATCAAGCCGTTCAGGCTTGACGATGTGCGCGAGGCAGTCGCCGAAATAGGCATACAGGGCATCACGGTGACCGAAGTAAAAGGTTTCGGCCGGCAACGGGGACATACCGAACTCTATCGGGGAGCCGAATATGTCGTCGATTTCCTGCCCAAGGCAAAGATCGAACTGGCTGTCGATGACGAAATCGCCGACCAGGTGATCGAAGCCATAGCAACGACGGCACGCACCGGAAAAGTCGGTGACGGAAAAATATTCGTTTCCGATCTCGAACAGGCAATTCGAATCCGGACCGGCGAGACCGGCTCGGCAGCGGTTTAGCGGAGGGTCTTGCCATGAACGACATAACAGCACTCGCCGGACAGATAAGCGAATTGAGCTACGCCCTCGACACTCTGTATTTCCTCTTGATGGGCGCGCTGGTCATGTGGATGGCAGCCGGCTTTACGATGCTCGAGGCCGGACTCGTGCGCGCCAAGAACACCGCCGAGATCCTGACCAAGAACGTCGGGCTCTACTCGATCGCCTGCATCATGTACATGTTGTGCGGCTACTCGATCATGTACCCGGGCGCATTCGAAGGCGCAATCTTTCAAAGTCTCCGCACGCTCGGGACGGGATTGCTCGACGCCGCAGACAATGCCGCGGTCGACGTGCTGGCCAGCGGCGGTGACACTTATTATTCGAACCTGGCCGACTTCTTCTTCCAGGTCGTCTTCGTTGCGACGGCGATGTCGATCGTGTCCGGCGCCGTGGCCGAGCGCATGAAGTTGTGGTCGTTTTTCGCGTTTGCCGCGGTACTCACCGGGTTTATCTACCCGGTGCAGGGCTTTTGGAAATGGGGTGGCGGCTGGCTGGAGCAGCTGGGGTTCCAGGATTTTGCGGGTTCGGGCATCGTGCACCTGTGCGGCGCATCGGCCGCGGTTGCGGGCGTCCTGCTCCTCGGCCCGCGAAAAGGCAAATATGGTCCCGCCGGGCAGGTCAATGCGATACCCGGTTGTAACCTGCCGCTCGCAACACTCGGCACGCTGATCCTGTGGCTCGGCTGGTTCGGCTTCAACGGCGGATCGGAACTGAAGATGAGCGACGTCGGCGAGGCCAACGCGGTCGCGCGCGTCTTCGTCAACACCAACATGGCCGCTTCTGGCGGCCTCGTGTTCGCCTTGCTGCTGTCGAGGACCTGGTTCGGCAAAGCAGATCTCACGATGGCATTGAACGGCGCACTTGCGGGCCTGGTCGCCATCACGGCGGAACCGCTGGCGCCAACCCCTTTCGGTGCCACCGTCATCGGCGGCGTCGGTGGTCTGCTTGTCGTCCTGTCGATCGTGACGCTGGACAAGCTGAGGCTCGATGACCCGGTCGGCGCGATCTCGGTGCACGGTACCGTCGGCATCTGGGGCCTGCTGGCGGTGCCCATCTACAACGCACCGGCGAAGCTCTGGGTGCAGCTCGTCGGCCTCCTGGCCATTTTCCTGTGGGTCTTCCTGATGAGCCTGCTGGTCTGGTTCGTGCTGCGAGTGTCTGTCGGCATACGGGTCGACGAGCAGCACGAATATGACGGCGTCGACCTCGCTGAATGCGGCCTCGAGGCTTACCCGGAGTTCGCCGTCGCTGATTAGGCATTTGGCCGTTTGAGTGCCTTTTCGACCATATAGATAGGCTCCTGCCGCGGTCGCTCGTCCCCCGTTGGCGCCGCCGCAGGATCCGTGCCGCGAAAAGCCTTGCGCGCACCGTGGTTTTACGCGGCCCTCCCGGCGGGCCCTCGGGCCCGCCGTTTTTATGGGGAAATTCATGCAAACGATCCTGTGACTGCCGACACAACAATGGGCTAACCTACGTGATCTAATAAATCACATGGTTCATACCCCGAGCTTCGGGGCGGCTGTGGCCAGTCCGGATGGGCCAAACCCGGGCGCGCAGTCGAAGGATTGTCATCATGGCTAAACGAGCACTCGCCCTGGTACTGATGCTGGCTCTGACCGCGGTCGGCACCACCGCAGCCGGGCAAATCTACAAGTGGACGGACGAAGAGGGGAATGTCCACTTCACTGACAAACCCGTCGCCGAGGAAGCCGAGCGCGTCGCGATCCAATCGCGGCGAACCGACCCCGAACGTGTGCAGGCGATGGTGCAGTCGCGTGCCGACGCGGCCGCCAAGGCGGCGGAAGAGGAAGCGGCGGCAACTCCGCAGGGCCCGACGGAAGAAGAGATCCAGGCCCGGCTCGAAGAGCGTGCCAAAAGGTGTGCTACCTATCGGGAACGCCTGCAGCGGTTCGTCCAGTCGCGTCGGATCTACCGTGAAGACGAAAACGGCGAGCGCGTCTATCTGAGCGAAGAAGAGATGCAGGAAGCCCGGGAAAAGGTCGAGAACCAGGTTCAGGAATACTGCGACTCCTGATACCGGGCGCAAGAGAAAATGGGGCCACACCCCATTTTCTATTTGACCCCAATTTCTTCGCGTTACAATGCCGACTCCAATCGTGAGGAGGACCACTTTGGCCTCAGCACCAGAAGCTGACGGTAAATATTCCCAAGCATTCCTGCCCGATTTCTGCGCCGCCGGCACGGTCCTCGTCATCCTGCTGGTCGCGGAACTGGTCGCGATTGTCCTCACGCTTGCCGGATACCAGCCCGGCACTTTCCTGACCGAACTCGCGAAGACGTCGATGTTTCTGCTCTGGCTCGCGCTGGCCGGCGCCGCGTTGATGTGCCGTATACGGCCATGGGCCGAGACCCTGGGCAATACCCAGGCTTTTGTCATCTGTTTCATCTTGCTCGAGATCATGTGCCTGGTACTCGCGGAAGTTACTTATTGGTTGACGGTCAGGTTCGGTGAAGCCGTCATCATCGATGCTTCGCACGGCGAATTCCTGCTGCGCACGCTGGCAATCAGTTCCATCGTTATTGCGCTGACCATGCGCTATCTTTACGTATCGAGTGAGTGGCGGCGCAGCATCGTGCTCGAAGCACAGGCTCGGATCAGTGCATTGCAGGCGCTGATCCGCCCGCATTTCCTGTTCAACAGCATGAATACGATCGCTTCGCTGACGCGCAGCAACCCGAAGCAGGCCGAGGAAGCCGTCGAGGATCTCGCCGATCTGCTGCGCGCGAATCTCAATGCGCCAAAAGACCGGGCAACATTGAAAGAAGAACTCGAAGTTGCGGCGATATACCAGCGAATTGAAAAGCTGCGCCTCGGAGACCGCCTGACGGTATGCTGGGACGTCGATGATCTGCCGATGCGTGCGCTGATTCCCAGCCTGACCATTCAGCCTTTACTCGAAAACGCGATCTACCATGGCATCGAGCTGCTGCCCGACGGTGGCGAGGTAAGGATCAGCGGCAGACGCGTCGACGGCGATCTGCGAATCGTGGTCAGGAACCCCGTAGCGCCGGATCGCGCACGCAAGAAGAGCGGTAACAAGATGGCGATGGCAAATATCCGGCAGCGCTTCGAGCTCGCATACGGTAACCGCGCTTCAGTGGCTGCCGAAGAGAAAGACAATGTTTACAACGTGAAATTGCAATTTCCTTGTGACGAGAGTGCGCCGTGAACATCCTGATCGTCGACGATGAAGCGCCCGCGCGCGAGCGATTGCGGCAGCTGCTCGAGGAAGACGGGGCTCATTCGGTCGTCGGCGAGGCCGCCAATGGCAAGCACGCGCTCGAACTGGCAGAAAAACTCTCACCCGACGTGGTGGTGCTGGACATTCGCATGCCGGGACTGAGTGGCATCGAGACGGCACACCACCTGAATACATTCGACAATCCGCCCGCGGTCATTTTCGCTACTGCCTATGACGAATATGCCATCGAAGCGTTCGAGGCGAGCGCTGTCGGTTATGTGTTAAAACCGGTCCGCCGGGAGCGGCTGAACCAGGCCCTCGGGCTGGCGCAGCGGCTCAGTAACAGCGTCCTCGGAACGGTCGCGAACAAGGCCGGCATTAGCAATCGGCGTAACCATGTGTGCACCCGCTCGCATGGCGAAATGAAACTGATTCCGATAAGTGACGTGCATTATTTTCTCGCCGATCAAAAATACGTCAGCGTGTTCCACACGAGCGGACAAGATCTCATCGACGATTCGTTAAAAGCACTCGAAGAAGAATTCGACGACACGTTCGTTCGCATTCACCGCGGAGCGCTGGTTGCCGTGTCAAGCATCGATTCACTGAAGAAGACCGAAGACGGGCGATCGCAGGTCGTGCTGCGAGACGGTGGTTCGGATGATGTCGAGGAACTCATTGTAAGCCGGCGTCATTTGACCAACGTCAAGCGCCGATTAAAGAAAGGATAAGCCGATTGGAAATCCGCATTGCGACGCGCAAGAGCGAGCTTGCACTGTGGCAGGCTAATTTTGTCGCGGGAAGACTCAAGGAACTGCCGCAGGTGTCGGGGGTGACACTGGTCCCGCTATCGACACGCGGCGACGAGGTCCTGGACAGAAGCCTGCAGAAAATCGGTGGCAAGGGCCTGTTCATCAAGGAACTCGAAGTCGCGATGCAGGCCGGCACGGCAGATATCGCGGTGCACTCAATGAAAGACGTCCCTGCCGAAATGCCGCAGGGCTTCTGCGTCGCCGCCGTGCTTGAACGGGGCAGTCCCGCCGACGCACTGGTATCCGCGAACGGTTGCAGTCTCCCCGATCTGCCCGACGGCGCAAGCATCGGCAGTTCCAGTCTGCGCCGGCAGGCGCAGCTACTCGCTTTGCGCCCCGACCTGAGGGTCTCTCCATTGCGCGGCAACGTCGCTACCCGGCTCAACAAGCTGGATAACGGCGATTACGCGGCAATCATCCTCGCCTGCGCGGGCCTCGAACGCCTCGGTCTGCAATCAAGAATCAGCCAGCAGTTCAGCCCGCAACAAATGTTGCCCGCGGCTGGCCAGGGAGTTATCGGCATAGAGTGCGTCGAGTCGCGAAACGAACTTCGCGATCTGCTGGCTCAGCTCGAACATGCGGAGACCAGGATGACGACCGCTGCCGAACGCGCCGTCGCGACGACGCTCGGCGCAGATTGCCAGTCGCCCGTTGCCAGTTTTGCAACGATAAAGGGCAGCACGCTGACCATCGACGCACTGGTCGCTTCGATCGACGGTAGCAGGATCATTCGCAAACAGTCGACGGGCCCCCTGGTCGAGGCTGAATCCGTCGGCACGGCGGTCGCGGAATCCTTGCTGCGGCTGGGTGCCGGCGAACTCCTCGCCGTGGCGCAATCATGAGCAGCGGGCCCCTCGCCGGTTGCGGCGTGCTGCTCACGCGACCCGTGAACCAGTCACAGGAGCTGGCGGCGGCGATCGAGGCGGCGGGTGGCGCGGTCATTGGATTTCCGGCCATCGACATCGTCGGACGCGAGCGCCACGACATCGAGCAGGAGCTGGCACAGTTACCGAAACCGGATATCGTCGTATTCATAAGCCGTAACGCCGTGGCGCATGGATTGGCGGCCGTCGAGAAATGTGGCGCAATGGTTGCCGCCGTCGGGCCGGCAACCAGGCAAGCGCTCGAGGCGGCGGGGACCGCGGTCGACATCTTCCCCGATGCGGGTTTCGACAGCGAACATCTCCTGGAGCACGGGGAACTGAAGGACGTCCGCGGCAAGAACGTGATCATCGTGCGCGGGCAAAGTGGCCGCGAGCTGCTGGCCGAGACACTGGCGGAGCGCGGCGCCAGGGTCGATTATCTTTGCGTTTACGAGCGCAGGCCGCACACGCCCCTGGCGGCCGAACTGCATCAACTGGAATCCGCATGGGAAGCGGAAAAGATCCGCTTTGTGACCGTTATGAGCGTGGACTCTCTGCGGTTCCTGCTGGATATCCTGCCGCCCAAGGTCTTGAATTCACTGCGGCAAGCCACGCTGGTGGCGCCCAGTACTCGTGTGTTACAAACAGCGTCCGAGCTGATCCCGGGAATCGAAACCGTGCTTGCCGGGGGACCGCAAGCGGGCGAAATGCTTGACACACTGGTTCGGCTCGCGCAATCGGGACAGGATTGATGAGCAAGAAGAAAAAGACCGCAAAGAAGGACGAACAAGCCGAAGTTGCCGGGGAAGATGCGACCTTCGACAACGTGGAAGACGAGTCCGCTGCTCCCGAAATCCCTGATCCGGAAACCCGCGAAGAACAGCCGGGCCGCGAAGCTTCGGCACAGAAAGTGACGGGCGAGGCGGCCGCTAAGAAAAGCGCTGGCGGCTTCGTCGCCTGGCTCGCTCTGCTGGCGGCTGTCGTGGCGCTTTCGGCAATCGGCCTGGACTTTGTGCGCGATCGGGCTGCCGCCGGCGATAGCCTTGCAGCCGATGCCGCAATCTCGTCAGTGACGTCCACGGTCCGCGCCCTCCAGGACTCGGTCGATGCCTTGCAGCAGAACGTGACCGCGCTGTCCGATCAGCTCGCCAGGCGCGACAGGGACATTGCGAACATCGGACGGCGCCTCGATGAGCGGCTGCAGCAAATCGAAGCGCTGCACGGGCGCCTGTCCACGATCGAGGAAAACATCGCCTCGCTGCAGGGGATCTCGACCGGTGCACGGGATGCCTGGCTGCTGGCCGAAGCCGAATACTACATGCAGATCGCGAATGCCCAGCTGCAGCTTGCCGGCAATCCGCAACTGGCGGCACATGCGCTCGGGCTCGCGGACGAGCGCCTTCTGCAACTCGCCAATCCCGCGCTCACCAATGTTCGCCGGGCGCTGTCGAACGAGTTGCGCGCGCTGGAACTGATGGACCAGCCCGATACGGCGGGTGTAACGCTGACGCTTGCCAGTCTCGCCGAGCAGGTCGATTCCCTGCCACTGCGCATGGCAATCGAACTCGATGACGCCGAGGACACGGCGGTGGATCCCGAGCTGAGCGGCACGGACCGGGCGCTGGCCTCGCTACGCAGCATGGTTGACAGCGTCGTATCCGTACGACGAGCGGACGAGGCCCTGAAACCGCTCATCGCACCGGAAGCTCAGTACTTCCTGCGCGCAAACCTCGCGTTGCAGTTACAGGCAGCCAGGCTCGCGGTGTTGCGCAGCGAAGAAAACATCTTCCGGCAAAGCCTGGATGACGCTGCAGAATGGATTAACGAGTATTACGACACCGAGAGTTCTGCGGTGCAGAGCGCGCTACAAACGATCGCGGACATTCGTGACAGCATCTTCTCGCAGGCATTGCCGGAGATCTCGGAATCCCTGCGCCTGCTGCGGCAGTTCAATGCGCTTGCCGACACACAAGCCGCGCCCGTCAACGAACCACAAGAAGAGCAGCCGGCCGAGCCGCAGCAATGAAACTCGGCTTGCTCATCATCATCGCGCTGTTGGCCAGTGCCATCGCCGCCAGCCTGCTCCTGGCGGATCCGGGCTATGTCGTGATCAACTTTCGCGGCTGGCTGGTCGAGATGTCGGTGCCGGTCCTGCTGGCACTCATTGCCCTTATATTCGTGTCGGCGTGGTTGACCGTAAAACTCTTCCGTGCGCCGCGAAAACTCGGGGAAGCGGCCGGTCGCTTTCGCGTAAGTCGCGCCGGCCAGAGACTGACACAGGGTGTCATAGAGGTTGCGGAAGGTAACTTTGCAAAAGGTGAGCGGCTGCTCGCCAGGGCTGCCGATGTCAGTGAAGCACCACTCCTTAATTATCTGCAGGCGGCGCGCGCCGCCCACCTGCTGGGGCAGGACGAAAGGCGCGACCGGTGGTTGCGTGAGGCATACGAGCACCTGCCCGAGGCGACGAACGCGGTGCTGCTGACGCAGGCCGAATTACAGCTCGACCAGGCACAGTACGAACCGGCACTTGCAACCCTCAGGCAGATAGAGGAGAACTCGCCCAATCACAGCCACGCGCTCGCTTTGCTCGGCAGGCTTTACTACCGGCTGGAAGACTGGACTCACCTGTCAGAGATCCTGCCGAAGCTAAGGAAACACGGCCGGCTCGACGACGAGACGCTCGCTACCTGGTCGCTACGAGTTTTCAAGGAACAGCTCGATTCCGCCCCCGACGGCAACGCAGTACTGGCCGTGTGGAAAGACGTACCCAGGGACCTGAAGAAGAACACGATCCTGCTCGAGAGCTATTACACCGACCTGATTCGCACCGGACTGCACGACAAGGCGGAGAAAGATCTCGCGGCGGACCTGAAACGCGAATGGCGCCCGGAACTCGTGCGCTTATTCGGCATAGTCGAAGGCCGCGATGCCCCGCGTCAGCTGAAGAAGGCAGAGGGCTGGCTCAAGCACCACGGCGAAGATGCCGACCTGCTACTCACGGCGGCTCGCCTTTGTCTGCGCAACGAGCTCTGGGGAAAAGCCCGCAGTTACCTTGAAACCGTCATCTCGATCCGGCCGAGCCCGGAGGCCTACCAGGAATACGGGCGTCTTTTGAGCCGGCTTGGCGAAAGCGCCGCTGCGGCCGATGCATACCGCGCAGGCCTGAGCCTCGTCGCGCGCTCACCGGTGCCGGCGATACCGCATCTGGAAACGGAGATGACGGGAGAGGAATGATCCCGGGTTCAGGGCTGGCTGCGCTTGCTGCGCAACCACTTCGTCAGTGGCTCCCACTGCTCCCAATCGGGCCAGGCGAGATACTCCGGCAATTCGAAAATGCCGAGTCCGCGCGTATATGCGCGGATGTAATTCTGCGCTTCGCGCAGCGCCGCGAGATAGGGTACCTTCGCCGCTGTCAGGTGCTCGTCGAGCTCCTCGAAAATTAGCGTGTATTCACGAACCCGGTTTGCCACCACACCGATTTTGGCTTCCTTGCGTTCTACCTTGCCGACGGCTTGCAGCTCCTTGATGAACCGGTCCGACGCCTGCATGTCGATCGTTGATGGCAGCACCGGCACGACGATCGTTTCGGCATGCCTGACCAGATACGTCAACTCCTTGCCGTGCGACCGGGCCGGCGCATCGATGATGAGAAAATCGAGGTTGCGTGGCGCATGCTTGAGCCCGTCCTTGTATGCCTCCACGGCGACAATTTCCGGCCGCTTGGACGGGCGCCGTTCCAGCCAGTCGATACTGGATCGCTGCGGATCATAATCGGCCAGCGCCACCCAGTATCCTTCGTCAGCAAAATAGGAGGCGATATTTGTCGCAAGGGTGCTTTTGCCACAGCCACCCTTGGCATTCATGACCATAATG
>JABAOH010002374.1_pt2 | contig 17703 bp, 15 predicted proteins | sample 7062181 | NCBI WGS metagenome assembly JABAOH01 (sample SAMN14538630, study PRJNA623070) | marine sediment metagenome | biome: marine biome [ENVO:00000428]; feature: marine pelagic biome [ENVO:01000023]; material: deep marine sediment [ENVO:00002113]; isolation source: pool of 5 deep marine... | reverse complement strand
ACACGCAAATATTTCACAAAAATCGTTGAATTGCGTTGAAACTACGGTATTAGGATTGAAAGGACAAAACAGGGTAAATTGCTGAAAATAAGAGAAGTTATCTGGTACGCCCGGAGGGATTTGAACCCCCGACCTTCTGATTCGTAGTCAGACGCTCTATCCAGCTGAGCTACGGGCGCACAGAAGAAATGTTTTCCCTATTATGCCAGATTTTTGGGATTTTTTTAAGATAATTAATTTCATAGAAACTATAAGATGGGCTTGATAAATCAAGCCCCTACATAAGAAGAATCAAATCTCTCCAGATGAATCAAGACCCTACAAGTTGGTCCCCTACAGCATAACATCAGGTGGATTAAATAAATCAAACCCCCACATTTATATATTTTAGTCGGAAACTCTGAGGACGGCGGCGCCGCTGATTTTGCCGGCTTTGAGGAGCTCGAGGACTTTATTCACATCTTCTAACGGAAAGATTTGGGTGGTTGTGCGGATAGGAATTTCAGCCGCAATCCTGAGAAGCTCCTTCCCGTCCTGTCTTGTTGCGTTAGCAACGCTGCGAAGTGTTCGCTCATGGTAGAGACATTTCACATAATCCATCTCAGGAATCGGAGTCATGTAAATTCCTGCCAGGGCCAGAGTACCCCCTTTATCAAGGATTCTTAGCGCGTCGAGAACCAGCTCGCCAGCAGGAGCAAAGATGATAGAACTGTCCATTTTTGTGGGAGGCTCATCTTTTGATGTTCCTGTCCAGACAGCACCGAGCTTTTGAGCCAGCTCGCGGTGTTCTTCGCTCCGGGTAAAGACATAGACTTTGCAACCCCAGTGGACAGCTACCTGGATGGCAACATGAGCAGAAGCCCCGAATCCATAGAGGCCCAGGCGCTGGCCGGGCTTTATCTCGCTCAGGCGCAATGCTCTGTAGCCTATAATTCCAGCACAAAGGAGAGGTGCGGCTTCCTCATCAGAGAATATTTTTGGAATGGGATAGGCAAATTTCTCGGGAACAACAATGTACTCAGCATAGCCGCCGTTCACGTGGTAGCCGGTAAAGCGTGCGGTTTCACAGAGATTCTCATTTTCCCGTTTGCAGAACGCGCACTCGCTGCAGGCAGAATAAAGCCAAGCAACACCGAGTCTGTCTCCTTCGTTAAAGCGAGAAGTGTTTTTCCCAAGTTTTTCCACAACTCCTACAACCTGATGGCCGGGAATTATAGGAAGCCTGACCTCGGGAAGTTCCCCTTCTACAGTATGGAGGTCTGTATGGCAGACACCACAGACTTTGATACGAAGAAGGAGCTCTTCTGAGTCTGGTTCTGGAATAGGAAGGTCAACAAGCTCAAGGGGATTCTGGTCAATAGGTGCAAATCCTTTTAAGATCATTGTTTTCAATGGAGCACCTCTTCCCTTTGAGTATTTATAAATATATGAAGTTTAAGGGGAAGTCAAAACAATTTTAAGTAAGCTAACGAGTAGAGAAAAAAAGAATTTTATTTTTTCTGGCAGTTTTCGCAATAGCCAAAAACCTGGATCGAAAATTTATCCGTCATGAAGTGGCTTTCTTTTCCTATCTTGTTTAGTATTGTTAGAATTTTCTCATGGGAAAATTCTTTAACCTCACCGCAAGAAAGGCAGACCAAATGGCCGTGGGCTGCTTTGACGACTTCAGGTTCATAGTGGCTGTGGTTCTCTCCAAAGTCAATCTCACTCACCAGGCCGCACTTTACAAGGAGGCCTAATGTCCGGTAGATAGTGGCGAGGGAAACTTTCTGGCCCTTTCTTTTTAGCCTTCTATGGATTTCATAAGCATTAGGGTGAACCTTTTTAGAAGAAAATATTTCCTTAAAGACTAGACGTCTGGGTCGGGTGAACTTAAGCCCTTGAGAATTCAGATAATCCTGGAATGCTTTAATTTCCATATTTGTTTCCAAAAAATGTGGGCTTGATGAATCAAGCCCCTACAATGTGATCTCCTCTGTCTAAAAATGTCGGGTTGACCAATCAAGCCCCTACAATGTGATCACCATAATCTAACAAGGTGGTTTGATAAATCAAGCCCCTTCATCAGTATTTTTTTCACGTCCTACAGTCATAAAGGTGGAGTTGATAAATCAAACTCCTTCATCAGTATTTTTTTCACGTCCTACAGTCATAAAGGTGGAGTTGATAAATCAAACCCCTACAAACTTATTTATTAACAGATTTATTTTTTCTTTTCCTTTTGTTTTTGGATTTTGCGCTTTAGCCTTTCCCGTCTGTGAGCGAAATCTTTCTCGTAATAAGAGGAAAAGTTAAGAGAGAGGACATACCCTTCTTCTGCTATTTTTCTTGCCTCCTCGTATTTTTTCTCTCTATGTTCGAGGTACATGGCAAGTTCTCTGAAGGAGAGAAGCTGATCTTTAGATTGTGTATTGGCAGAGGTCATTTCTTTCCATAATGAAACAGCACTTTTCCACTCTTTATTTTTCTTGAAATAGCAAGAAATTTTTTTCTTGGCCGTTAGCGATAACTCGTCCGATAATCCCTCCTCAAGAGCTCGCTTGAAGAAATGAACCGATTTCTCGGCCTCTCCTATATTTTCCATCACTCTGCCCGCACCGTAGAGGTCCATGGCATCTGTAAGTTCCTCTCCTTCATCTTCAGAAAATATGAAAGAGCCAATGACTACGACTCCCAAAAGAGAAAGAATATCCTCCTGATTATGGTAGAGGATAGGCTCAATCAGCTCAAAATTTCCTGTATTTATATATTGAAAATATCTCCAGGGAATCTCGGCCGCAGGGATATCTTCTGAACGGTCTGCCTCGACGACCTCACGGGCAAGATGGTAAAGCCGGCAGCTTTCGTGCTTATGCCTCCAGAGACTTCTGGCTGAATACAGAAAATCAAGATGAGGAAGTTCACTGAGGATAAAAGGCTGCTTGTGGAGGATGAATCGCGTCTCAAGCAAGGGCATATCGAAACCTTTTCCATTAAATGTAACCACGGATTGAAAGTTCATTTGAGAAAAAAACTGCCCAAGCTCCTGAATCATCCTTTCTTCTTCAGCAAGCTCTCCGAGGAAAAACTGGGCTACATAGAACTTATCGTCTCTGTAGAAACCCAAGCCCACGAGAAAGGCAATAACTCCTGTTCCCCCGGATATACCGGTTGTTTCCAGATCGATGAAGAGGGCTGTGGAGAGATCAAGGTTTTCGAAGGCGCTATCCTTGCTTAGACAGGTGAGAATGTTCCCTTTTATCTCCAGGCCAGAGGATATTGTGACTTTTCCATACCTTACGTCCAGAGGATACGGATTTTCAAAAAACTGAAGTGGCTCCCTTTTAAGAGGCTCGAAGGGCGGGATTTTGGATTCTGAAGGTTTTTCTTGGCGAGTGAGGCTAATAAGACGCTCTAGTTTATCCTTGACTGATAGATCCTCGGTTTTTTCAATCTCTTCCCAGGCATCTTTCACAAGCTGTGATTTAGAGCGAGAGCGAGCCTCTCTCTCCTTTTTCAGTCGTTCCAGTTTGTCTTTGATGTCAGCCATTATTAAGTTAGCTTAAGCTATCTATATTCTGCCACTTATGTTCGCTTGAGGATGGAACATTTCATTCTCTTGATGAACCAAACAGATTAAAATTATAACTCTGAGCTATAAAATTTGGAATAATTTAAAAAAATATAACTGCAAGTTATAAACATATGATCTGTTTTTCTCGTTTTTTCTCACTCTCCCATAAACTGGAGGAGGACCATACGGGAGCGGGAGCGATTATCGAAATCGATAAACACAATCTGCTGCCACGTTCCAAGATTAAGTCTGCCATTGGAAAACGGGACATTAAGAGATGCTCCGACGAGCGCGGCCCGGACATGGGAAAAGCCGTTTCCATCTCCCCACCTTGCATCATGATGATAAGTGGCATTGCTGGGAATTACTTTTTCCATGAGCTCAGAGAAGTCTTTAACGAGGCCAGATTCATACTCGATTGTTGTCAGACCGCCAGTTGATCCTGGAACAAACAGGTTAAGGATTCCGTTTTGAAGTCCGTTCTCAGATAGCTTCTTGGAAGCCTCCTGGGTTAGATCCTTCATGTCGCTAAATCCGCGTGTGGAAAAGCTTAAGGAATCGCTGATAATTTTCATTGCAAAATCTCCTTAATAATCATAAGACAAATACTGTCAGGCGTAAAGCGTAAAACAAAAATGAGAAAAATAAGGTACGATTCTGCCTCCAGGCTTCTTTAAAGATCTGATTTATTAGCCCGTATAAGAAAAGTCGCATGGCTCTTTCTTGTCCTCCTTTTTATTGATGCCTATCTCTTTTGCTTTATTAAATACAACAATAAAGCAATCTATGCTCTTTTTCCTCTCTTCTTTTCCCTAATCTTATTTTTCAACCTTTGGAAAAAAAGTAGCCTGTCCCCTTTTTTTGTTGTTTTTTTGGTCAACGAAAATGCAATTATTTGCGTTTTGGTATATAAAAAAGAAAAAATGCGCTTTTACACATAAATAATATGAACGAGGACGCTGTAATAAAACTGGCCCAGGAAGGAAACAGGGAGGCATTGAAGCTCTTGTTTGAAGAAAATAAGAAAAAAATCTTTTCTTTGGCTTATCAGTATACAAAAAATGCTGAAGATGCTGAGGATATACTCCAGGAAGCATTCATAAAGGCCTACCGTTCCTTGCACAGGTTTAATATCAAAAATGGAAACAGCTTCTCTCCCTGGCTCTGTCGTATCGGCATCAACTGCAGCATTGATCACTTGAGACGAAATAAAATAAGAAAAGAGAAAGATATGATTGTGAATAATATGGAGAACCTAACTTCCTACGACGCAGACTCAAATCCCGAAAATACAAGTGCTCAGAGAGAAATTCGGGAGAAAATAGATCAAACCTTAAATAAACTATCAGGCCAACAAAAAATTATTTTCATCCTCAGACACTACCAACAGTTAACTACAGGAGAAATCGCAGAATACCTGAACTGTTCTGAAGGGAGTGTCAAAAGACAACTCTTTCGAGCGGTTTCAGCTATGAAAGTCCATCTGAAAGGTCTGATTTTGGAGAATAAATATGAAATGCAAAAAATATGAAGAAAAAATCATTCTCCATCTTTATGGTGAGCTCGGCGAAAAGGAAGGAGCAGAGCTAGAGAACCATATCAATGAATGCCCGGAATGTTCTAGAGATTTCGCATACACAAAAAAAGTCTTTAAAGCACTGGATAAAAGCAAAGAGGAAATACCCGAGGCAAACTGGGAGAAATGCTGGAGGGAAATAGATGCTGGCGCGCACAAAAAATCCACTCTACAGAAAAACTTCTTTCTTTTCCCCCGCTGGGCTTATGCAGGTGCGGCCCTTCTCCTCGTTTTTGTCCTGGGAGCAATAATCGGAAGATTCTTGTTTTTCCCGGGCCAGCGAGTTTCGGACGAACAAGCCTTAATCCCCGGCTCTATCCAATTCACGTTGCAGGAATATTTCGAGGAGCTTAAACCGGTGTTGGTCGAATATGCGAACTACACCTCAGCAGAGAAACGTGAAGAAACCATCTTTATGGATAAAGAAATAGCCCGTAATCTCCTCATCCAGAACATTCTTTTGAGAAGTATTGTGGCTAAAACTGACCCAACACTCGTTCAGCTTCTCGATGATGTGGATATAGTTTTAAAAGAGATTTCCAACCTTAAAAAAGAAGATAGACAGACTCCATCTTTGATAAGGGAATTAATTCAAGAACGAGAGATTCTTTTTAAGATGGAAGTCTTACAAAAAATCTAAGGAGATAAAAAATGAAAAACATAAAATCCATCTCGCTTTTTTTAGTTTTAATGTTCTTCTTCGGCGCCTTCCTTTTTGCCCAGCAAAAAGAGGAGGACCGTGTAGCCTATGAAAAAGCCCGCCAGGCCTACGAGAAAGCCCGTGAAATCTACGAGAAAGCCAAGCAATATGTTTATTCGAAAGAATGGGAAAAAGCGATCGAAAAGCTCAATGAAATCATTGAAAAATATCAAGAAAGTGACTATCTGGATGATTCACTTTACTGGCTTGCCTACAGCAAGTACAAGCTCGCTCTCAACCTAAACCTTGACCTTCAGCTCAAAATTCAACAGCAAGCCATAGAAAACCTCAATCTTCTTATCGATAAATACTCTCAGAGCACATGGGCGGACGATGCCAAAATGCTCAGGATTAATCTAGCACAAGAATTGTACAAGAAAGGATTGAGCGAGTACAGAGAATATATCAACAATGTCGTTGTTAAGATAAAAGAAGCTGAACTCGGACACGTCCAAGTCGTGCGTGAAAAAGAAGTAGTTGATCCGGAAACAGAGGTGAAACTTGTAGCGCTGAATGCTCTCTTGAACATGGACGAGGAAGAAGCATTCCCGATTCTTGAGAAAATCCTTAAGGGGAAGGAAAATCCGAAGCTTAGAGAGCGTGCTCTCCTTATTCTCTGCCAGTCTCAACATCCAAAATTCTTCCCGCTACTGGTCGAACTGGCAACCAAAGACCCTGATAAAAAAGTCAGAGAAGGGGCGATCATGTGGCTCGGAACGAGAAAAGAAGAGGAAGCGCTCGATGCTCTTATTAAAGCCTACGACGGAACCACTGATAGCAAGCTAAAAGAAAGAATAGTTCTTTCTATCTCTCAAAATAAGAACAAAAAGGCGCTGAATAAGCTTATGGATATTGCCAAAAACGACAAAGACATGAAGGCGCGAGAAAGGGCCATCCTTATGATCGGAATGAGAAAAGAAGAGGAAGCGCTCGATGCTCTTATTAAAGCCTACGACGGAACCGCTGACTCAAAGCTCAAAGAACGCTTGATTCTTGCCATCGGGCAAAGCAAAGATAAAAAAGCTAGCGATAAATTGTTCAATATAGCAAAAAACGATAAGGATATGAAAGTAAGAGAAAGAGCTATGCTCTGGCTCGGAATGAGAAAAGATAAGGAAATGCTTGATATGCTTATTCAGCTTTATGACGAAACGACTGATCTCAAGCACAAAGAGCGCTTAATCTTAAACATTTCTCAATACAAAGATAAAAAAGCCAGAGATAAACTGGTTGATATTGCGAAGAATGATAAGGAGATAAAGGCAAGAGAAAGAGCTATCCTCATGCTGAGAGATGCAAAAGATGATGAGATGCTGGATATGCTTTCTGATATTTACCCTAAGACAGTTGACGTTAAACTAAAGGGAAGAATAATTTTAGCTATCGGACAGAATAAAAGCGATAAAGCGATTCATGAGCTAATCAAAATAGCTAGGAAAGAAGAAAATGTGGAATTGAAGAAACAGCTGGTTTTCCTTATTAGTCAATCCAAAAATGAAGAAGCTATAAAGTTCCTCAAAGAAATAATCGAGAAATAAGAAAGCAAAAGTAGATTTTTATAGAATTTTTATTTGGAGATTCTTCTCAATTTCCTGTTTTCTTGAAGAATCTATCAATCTTATTCTTAGAGCATACTCTCCCTCAGAGAAACTTTCAAAATTGAGCTTGAACACGACATTCCAAATCCCTGCTTTTTTATTCCATGATTCATCCATGACTTCGGAAAGCAAGACTCCTTGCTCTTTGCCGTTTTGTATAAGGGAAAATCGAGGCTTAAAAGCAACATTCTTCTGTGGAGAATAGACCTGCAAGAATAGGGAGATATCCTCTCTTCGTTTAAATTGATTCAATCCTAGAGGATAAAACTTGTATTGCGAGACTTGAAGAGTACCATCTTCCTGAGAAATCGAAAAAGGCTTGATTCCTCCTTTCGGGCTTTTGAACAATTGCCCGAAAACTGCCGTGGTGATTGTTGGGTCTTTCTCTTTTTTCAATGACGGCACCTCAAACATCTGTTCTACGGTCCCTATCTCACCGCGGATTTCATCATAAAGAGCAAAGATTGCGCGGTATTTATCTTTTTTTAATTTCAATCTTTGTGAGCGCGTGTTATAACCAAAATATTTTGAATTCTTTAATCTGTCTAGGAAAGAAGGCGTGAGTACAAAAGGGATGTTAACTTGGGTGCTGAAAGTATCTTCTTTTTTCAGGTCTTCAATCCACATGTTTAATTTTAGAGTTTTTATTTCCCGGACACTGCTATCTCGGAGAATCACTTCTTGCACCGGCAAGGCAAGATTTATCCATAGGATACATTCATTTTTTCTGTTGATGAACGGGACTACTCGAGCATTGAATGGTATTTGATTAAACAGGGAAGGATTGTAGGAGGCAGAGGCAAAAATGAGCGATTCTCTTTGCTCATCGGAGTAATCGTAGTAGCCTTTGCGAAAACGGATTTTTATTCCCGGTCTGTTTACCTTAACCTTAATTTTATGATACTTTCCGTCGGCTTTATCTCTCTCCGGGTAATAGCTCAATTCATAATAATAGGTTAAATCTCTATCGATGATTTTCTGGAAATATTCAAATTTGTTAGCGCCATGCATTGCAGCGCCCCCTGTATCGAGCGCTAAAAATTTTAAATTGGTCAATTCATTCAGCTTGATCTCGGCAATGTCTACTTGTCTCGGATAATTATCAAAGGCTATATCAGGAAGAACATATTTTAAGTAATTATCCGGATCGAGGCTGTAAAAAGTTATATTATAGCTGTTTGCAAAATGAATCAGGTCATCAATGATATTCTGCCCTCCTCTGCGGCCTGATTTTTGTAGAACTCTAAAAGGATCTAATACCTTAGATGCGGCTACTTCAGAGCGGGCAACGGCCACATCCATTTCTCTGCCTGAATAAAGCTCTTCGAATGAAAGTCCCGGAATTCCTCCGCTGATATACAGGACAGGTTTCCTGCCCGGATAATCCTTAATCATATTCAGAAGAGTCAGCAAGCTGTTAATTGTTTTTTCAAATCTTATTCGTGTTTCGAATTGGTAAGCATACCTAGAGGATTCCCTAACTCGTATAGCAGCTGTCGCCGCACCAGGGCGGTCGAGAATAGCCGGCGCAGACAGAGAATCAGTTGCTTTTTCAACCCAGATATTTCCAGAAGCCTTATTCACTGCCTGGGCAATGAGTTCCTCATCTGAAGTAAAATCCTGGAGGATTTTCATCCCTTTCTTATCATCCAGTTCGAGAATCATAATCTCCTCTCCTAATTTAACCAGTGAAACGAGCTTCTCGATTATCCTAGCCTTACTTCGATCGAGCATTCTCTTTATCGTATTTATAGAATCAAAAATGACGAAAAAGCGCTTTTTTCGGCGCGGCAAACCTGCTTCTTTTATCTTTTTTATTTCCGGAACTTCAAATTCTGGTTTTTTCAGACTGATTAATTCTAAAGAATCTATGCGTATTTTTTTCCCATCTTCATAAATTTCAAAATCATCTTTTGTTAAATCAGTCGCAAAATTTCCTTTTTTATCTACAGCAATGACATCAACAAGAACCAGCCGTACTATGACTTCATGCTCCTCAGGCTGGGGCAATTTCTGCTGCTTACTGAGTCCATAAATAAAGCTAAAAAGGAGAAAGAAAAAAACCAAAAAAGAAAGAAGCAATTTTTTCATTTTATTTTTCTCTCTTATTATTTCCAGAATGTAAAATTTGTATAATTCTTATATATCAATTTCTAGGTTTTTAAGCGAGCAATTTGCTCCTTTTAAGATACTTATGCAAAAAATATGCCAATAAAGAACGGGGAATTTATAAGAAATAGCAGAGCCGCTCTGTCCCTTACAGATGACATTGTATGATTTCTATTCTTTTACAGGCTTGGCCACGAGCGAGGGAAGAAAAGTTTCTCATACAAGCCCAAGGCATAACGGTCGGTCATTCCAGCAATAAAATCCCCCGCCCTCTTCGTAAGAGAATCTTCCTGCGGATAGGGTTTTATATAATCCTCAGGATTTTTTAGAACATATTCATAGAGATCTGTAATGATTTTCTCTGCTTTTTCAATTTCAGGTCTTGCTTGGGGATTGAAATAGACCTTTTCGTACAAAAAATCGCGAAGATCAGTAACGGCTTTTCTTATTTCTTTACTCATGGCAATCTTCTCTAAGCTCACTTTTAAACTGGCATCGACCACATCCTCTACCATTCTATCGATTCGGGAAGCATGCCATTCGCCTAAAACTTGGATAAGATATGAAGGAATATCTTTTTCTTTTATTACTTCAGCCCTCACAGCATCATCGATATCATGATTGACATAGGCAACTACATCCGAGACTCTAACCACCTGACCCTCAAGAGTTGAAGGCATATTCTGCTTTTCATTGTCAAGAATTTCTCCCCGACCTTTTGAATGCTTGAAAATGCCATCCCTGACTTCACGTGTCAGGTTCAATCCTTTTCCTTCCCACTCAATCTTCTCAACCACCCGAAGGCTCTGTTCGTAATGGCTGAAGCCATCCGGCAAGAGTTTGGCCAACGTCTCCTCCCCTGCATGGCCAAATGGCGTGTGCCCTAGATCATGGCCTAAAGCAATGGCCTCGGTTAGATCCTCGTTCAACCGGAGAGCTTTAGCGATGGTGCGGGCTATCTGAGAGACTTCCAAGGTGTGAGTTAACCGGGTTCTATAATGGTCTCCATAAGGAGCAAGAAAAACCTGGGTTTTGTGCTTTAATCTGCGGAAGGATTTAGAGTGGATAATCCGGTCTCGATCCCGCTGGAATTCGGTTCTTAAAGGATGAAGTGCTACTGAGCGCTCTCTCCCCTTCGTCTGGGAACTAAAGCAAGCTTTGGGCGATAAAGTCTCTTTTTCAATCTCCTCAAGCTTTTCTCTGATTGTCATTCAAATTCTTCCCTTTCTAACATTTCTCTCTTTTCCATATTAGTTTATTGCTGGTTATTTGAAAAGGATTTGATGAATCAACTCCCAGCAAACAAACTAAATCCATTCAACAAATGCGGGCTTGATAAATCAAGCCCCTACTATATATTATAAGTTAGATTTTTATTAATCTTTTAGTCATCCAAATACTATAAGCCATTACTCAATCATCAAAAAGGCATAACGATTCATCTTCTTTCTGTAGTCTGAAAGAACCACGATCGGGTAATCATGCTTTCTGACAGTCGAATAGACATCAATACACATCGCCTCTGGAGAGGGGCGTGCTAATTTTGGCTCCTTGCATTTCTCTTTTATTCCCGGGCATTCAGCGCAAATGTTGCAGCTATCCATAAAAAGGAGGAAAGCCTTTTCATAACCAGATAAAAAAATCTCTCGTTCAAGTTTTAAAAGTCTTAAGTTGACCTTCCTTGTCCACTTAAAGCGGTCTTCAGGCTTTGCTACTTGCTTCTCGAAATGAAAGATAACGGCTTCTTTGTATTCCTGGAAAAATTTCTCGCATTCTGAAAATGAAGGAGCATTCGGAGGGCAGGTAGCAGTATTTCCGTACTCGTGGCATCCGAAAATACATTTCATCCGCACCCATTGGGAAATAACAATATTTTTGGGATCGATCCACTTGAAATCTTTGAAATTATGAGCCAGGAATTTTTCTTCAATTTTTTTTCTGTCAGTCATGAATAATGCTCACTTTTGAAAGGTTTTTTTTGGTAACACATTATAGCATAGGCCTACCATCTATTCCTATATTGTAGATGTTTGATTTATCAAACATACGTTTTTCATCGTTTAAACAGGTGGGTTTGATGAATCAAGCCCCTACATGAGACCGCTTGAATTTTTTGAGGTGTTTGATTAAGGTTAAATCTTGACTAAAGATATAAATAGATTTAGCGCTTTCAGCGCAATTGAAGAAGAAAATGATTGAAGAAAATGTAAAGAAAATACTTCAGGAACTGCCCCCAGGGGTTGCACTTATGGCGGCAGCCAAAGCAAGAACGCCCGAAGAGATAATGCGAGCTGCTCAGGCAGGCGTTAAAATCGTCGGGGAAAACTACGTCCAGGAAGCTCTCGCGGCTTTTAATGTGGTGGGACACAGAGTGAAATGGCACTTCATAGGCCATCTCCAGAGAAACAAGGTTAAAAAAGCAGTCGAGATATTCGACATGATCGAAACAGTAGATTCTCCCCAGCTTTCCGAAGAAATCGACAAAAGATGCGGTCAGCGTGAAAGAATCATGCCGGTTCTCATCGAAATAAACAGCGGCAGGGAAAAACAAAAATTCGGTATTTTACCTGAGGATGCAGATGAATTTATCAAGGAAATATCAAAGCTTAAAAACATAAAAATAGAAGGCCTCATGACCATGGGCCCTATGTTTGGCGATCCAGAAGATGCCAGACCTTACTTTGTAGAAACGAAAAAGCTATTCGACAGGGTAAAAACGCTTAATCTTCCTGGCGTGGAGATGAAATATCTCTCCATGGGAATGACAAACTCTTATCAAGTCGCTATAGAAGAAGGTGCTAATATCGTCAGAATCGGAACAAAAATTTTTGGGCCAAGAGACTGAAACTTAGTATCTATCTAAAATCTAAATCAGAAGCCCTTCCTAAAATCAGCGAAAAGACACCTGTCTCCTTTTCTTATAAGAAAAAATGGGGCCTGGCCCCATTTTATCTGGCCCTATTTTAAATAAGGATGCCTTCTTCCCAGCCCAGCTTAATAAGCTCTATCTTGTCGGGATCGCTTACTCCCAGGTTATGACGAGTATCAGCAAGATAGATATGCTTGGCCGGAGGTTGCAAGGGTCTATCTTCACCAAAATACTCTCGGCGCTTGGCCTGTAAAATAAGAACACCCATGGCATCAACAGCCACGGGATCCTGGCTGACCAGGATGCCCTTGTATTCCCAGACGTACTTATCGCTGTAGTTATGGGGTCCGATACCGTGGAACTGAGGATTTAACATCAGAAGAACATTCAGCTTTGTCCTTTCCTTGAGATTATGCTTGTACCAGAGTGTTGCTAAATCTGCACAGGAATCGCCATGATAGGCGGGCGGCCAGGGAACAAACATGATAGGATTTTTAATACACCCCCCCATTCCAGACCAGTGATGGGTTCGAGCAGGTCTTGCATTTATGATTACGGTCGCATTTTTAAATATCCGATTTCTCCTTACTCCCCTGTCGTCTATCCCGATGTTTTCTTCCGCGACACCAGCATCCATGATTCTCGCCTTCAAAGTCTGTTCAACCTCGCGCGTTGTTGGAATCGGTCCCCAGACATTGCTCTTGATGCCGACAATGTCGGATGGCTTTACAAGCTTCTTCCAAGCGCTTACAGGATCTGCTTCTCCTAATAGCGTGGTGATACTATCATCAAGCATTTTTTGGATAACCCTAGGGTTGGGTTTCTTAAAAGATATCAAAGCATTCTTGTCTCTTATAAGAACCACTTTTGCTCTTCTTGCTGCTTTCTTTTTTTCTTGCTTTTTAGAACCACAAGCAAAAGCTCCTGCAAAAGGAGACATGGCAGCCACTCTGAGGAAATCACGCCGTGTGATTGCTCTCTTTTTCATTCTTTCCTCCCGATCCATATGTGAAAATCGAGAAATTTATTTTTACAAAAAAAAATAACAACTAAATTTGGCCTATTCTCTTTTCGACCTTCTCTATTGTTTCTTTGGCCAAAAATCTTGAAGGAGCATTAAGAATTATGATGATAAAATCCTGGTGAAGTTTGGCTGCGGTCCACTTTAGGTCTTCAGTCTGGACTAAGCCCAGTTCAGCCGCATCAGGCATGTAAGACTGCACAAAACTCTTGTACGCTTGGGAAGCCTTACCAATCTCAGGATAGCGAACCAATAGAATGTAACTTTTTTCATCGTTTTCTCTGTAAATCCCGAGGGCAGCTTCTGTTTGCTGATTGAGAAGAAGAATATTCTCATCAGAAACATAAAAATGGTAGTTTAAGATCAGATGATTATGAAAATAATGGGCACTTTTTTCAATGAGATTTTCTGAAGGCAAAAGGAAAACGATATCGGGCTTCTTACCTTCTTTTTTGATAGAAGATGCCACCTTCTTCCCCAAAGCATACAAAGTCTTTCTAGCATCCTCTGTTTCCTCTTCAGAATAAAGGGAAACAAAGAATCGATCTTTCCAGAAGGATAGGAGGCCTCCGTTGTAAGTCGAACCTTGGCCGACTCCTGCGTCTTCTCCTTCAAGGTCATGGGTAAAGACACCAAAAGCATCCCTGGAAGTTTCCATATCGAATAAATCAGCAACTATGTCAGGACTCCCTTCTTTGGTAAACCGTCTCGCCAGAAGCTGTTTGAAATTATAAGAGCGATAGACCTCCCCTGCCCCGTCAATATAATCGAAAATTGTTTGTGGATCATAAATTTCGTCTTTTCCTGTAGCTTGCCAGCCATGAATCTCCTGGGGCAATAAATCTCCGAGGGCTATCTTGTCATCTTTAGATGTATCTTCCATTATCCGCGCTCCTTCTAATTGCACATAATAAAAAAATATCTTCGACCTTTTCTTGTTTATATTCTGCTCTTTATAGGCTTCTTTATGAGCAAATAAGCTTAGTACGCCTACATAGAAAATGATGATGGCAACGCACGATGCTTTTCTCATTTCTAGAAATTTTAGCAAAATTATGTAGAAAACGTAAAGACTACAGCCTAGAAAAAAGTGAAAAAGATTAGCATGTTTCCTTCGATCGGCCCTAATATTACTAAGATTTAGTCGTTACGTTATTATATAAATTTATATAAATTTTATAAATTCTATAAAATATGTTGAAAAAAAATTTTAAATAAGGTAATATCAGAGTGCAATTTTATAATATTTCTTCAACAAGGAGGAACCGTGATAAAACTTTCTACAAAAGGAAGATATGGAACCCGCCTAATGTTAAATCTTGCCCTAAATTATAATAACGGAAATGAAGCAGTCATACTTAAAAGCGTGTCCGATGAAGAAGATATTTCCATTCGTTATTTGGAACAAATCGTTATTCCTCTCAAGATCAGCAGGCTTGTAAAAAGTATACGAGGGGCAGGAGGAGGTTATACCTTAGCCCGTCACCCTTCTGAAATCAAAGTTAGTGAAATCCTGCATGCTTTGGAAGGGGCATGCTGTCTTGTCGATTGCGTAGACGACGCTGATTATTGTGACCGTATTCCTATCTGTGCAACTTATGAAATATGGAGTGAAGCCAGCAAACGATTAAAAGATTATTTCGATGGCATAACGCTTCAGGACCTGATAAAAATTTATGACAAGAAGAACCCTAAGGCCAAAGCAAAAAGCAAAGCCAAAAGCCATTAAACTTTAATTCTTAATTAAACAGTCCAGATAAAATATGTAAGTGGACTTGGCAAACTAGCCACCTACATCAAGAAATTCATCAATATAATAAAGTCTTTCATTGGATTCTCCGTAGTCTAATGCTTCTTCAATTTATTCATAAATCGTAGACCTAATCCTATTCAACAGGGATTTGATTTATCTCTATAAACTTGATTTTGTCAGTAAAAGGGTTAACATTTTTATATTAAGGCTTAATTATTCTGTGTGGGAGCTTTACTCGTTCACGTAAAAAGGGCCCGATTTGCTTTGTGTATGAGCCTGAAATATCTTGTGCAAGTGTGCGATGTATCAAACACACTTTTTTGATCTTAAAAATAAATTGGAGAGTTTTTAAATCAATCTGTCGCAATAGTTAAGTTTTTATCAAATCTCCTTGACAATATATTTTATATTTTATATAAATTCTATTTATATGATTCTTTCTATTTATATTATTTATAATATGAAAAAAGTATAATATAATTTTCTTTTTTATAAATGGTTCTGGAAAATAAATATTTCATGTCCATATATTTATCAAGTTTAGAAAGGGTTAACGCTGAAAGACAGGTATATAAAATCTGTTCCTATAAATTAAACAAAGTGGATATGAATTTCAAAAATTCCATCTTAAGGAGAGAGCGATGAAGAAACGTGGTTTTCTCATCAGATTTTTAGCATTTCTAATCTTATTTATTGCTGTTCTCTTAGTCAAGCCCTCTCTTCGAGCAAAAGAACCAGGAATACAAGAAGAATATGCCGGATCTGAAACCTGTATGGAATGCCACGAAGAAGTTGGAAGAGCTTTCGAGAAGACTATTCATGGAAGACTAGCCGAATTTGAGCTCAAAGGTTACCCTAGAGGCTGTGAGGCATGCCACGGTCCTGGAAGTGCCCATGCTGAGGAGGCAGATCCATCCTTGATTATCCGTCTAAAAGACTTAACTCCAACAGACGCCGGAGAAATTTGTATGAAGTGCCACCGAGGTGGGACGCAGATGAACTGGCAGGGAAGCGCTCATGATTTAAGCGGTGTTTCCTGCACGAGCTGCCATGACCCCCATACAATCGCCAGGAATCAGCTTACGAAAAGAGATCCTGAACTCTGTTATTCATGCCATGCCAGCAAGCGAGCTCAAATTAATTATCCCTCTCATCATCCTATCCGCGAGAAAAAAATGAACTGTTCTTCTTGCCATGATTCCCACGGCGGAGGAGAAGGAAACATCAAAGCTGAAACTCTCACAGAACTCTGTCTTAAGTGCCATGTCGAAAAACAGGGACCTTTCACTTTTGAACACGTTCCCGTTGTTGAAAACTGTGCTATTTGCCATGACTCTCATGGTAGCATTGCCAATCATCTGCAGCGCCAAACCGAACCTTTTCTCTGTATGCAGTGCCACCCAGGCCATGAAGATCATCGCCATCCGGCCTTGTCCGACACAACATGGAACGTCTCTTTCTTCACCAGGTGTACCCATTGTCATTCCCGGATTCATGGCAGTGATTTTCCGTCGTTGTCAGGCCGGGGAAGATTCGGAAGATAGGAGGTCAAGATGAGTAAAAGAACATCAGTTTTTATTGTAATTGTTGGCTTGCTATGTTTGTCATCAAGCTTTGCCGAAACTTCTGAGAAGGAAAATTTAACAAATGCACCTAGCGAATTAGTCAAATCCATGCTCAAAAGCTTTTCTTTAGCTCCTGAAGGAACGGAAGAAGAAACAGAAACTGATATTTCAGGATACGTCTCTATCTGGCAAAGGTTCCTAACTACTAAAGAAGGTGAGTTGCCTTTAAATGTGTCAGGTCTTTCAGGAGGAAGAGCCGCTGAATACGCCACTGTTGGATCTTATCCTGGAGTCGGCTTTGGATTTAGAGGCTTCCTTGGCGATAAAAGCTCATTTGACCTCTCAGGAAAATTCTATCACACGGATGAGCAGTCCTATTTTGCTAGCCTCGATTTGCAAAGAATCGTCAGAACAAAAACCCAGGCCAACCGCCTATTACACCGCCTGGATCACGATCCTTTAACCAACGTTGATCCTGATCCTGCCACACAGGCCGAATTCCCTTTCTTGGACAGCAATCCTGATGACGTATATTCTACTGCCCGGACAGAAATCATAAACAAAACTGGTTTGGTTTTCCCATTTTTCCCTAACTTGAAAATAATATCCCAGGTGAGGTACGTCCATGAAAATGGCCAGCAACAGGCAAGAACTTTGGATATGTGCACTGTATGCCACGTTGAGGCCAAAACTCAGGGGATCGACCAGAGAACCAGGGATTTCATCATTGGAGCTGAACTTAAGACAAAAGGCATAACTGTGAGCTACTCTCACCTAGGACGGACTTTCGAAAACAATGCAAGCCCTGTCTATCATGTGTACACAAATCCTTATGGTTCTTTCGTTTTCGAGGGAAACCTAGAATTTGCCCATATTCCAGATTCTGAAAAAAATGCGGATACTATAAAAGCTAAAATAGTGCCAATGAAGAATGCTTCACTGTTTGGAAGTTACACGCT
>JABAOH010007067.1_pt1 | contig 17709 bp, 10 predicted proteins | sample 7062181 | NCBI WGS metagenome assembly JABAOH01 (sample SAMN14538630, study PRJNA623070) | marine sediment metagenome | biome: marine biome [ENVO:00000428]; feature: marine pelagic biome [ENVO:01000023]; material: deep marine sediment [ENVO:00002113]; isolation source: pool of 5 deep marine... | reverse complement strand
GTGAACCTGACTAATGTCAATACGATTTCCCTTGGTCTTGGTAATAAGAACAATCCGTTGGCCAGCGGTTCAGGTACGATGTACTTTGATGATATTCGTTTGTATCGACCGGCACCTTAAGCCGGGATTTTAGTGGTAATTGAAATCATACGTTTGATATAGCATATTCGCATCAATTCGGGGCCTATACCAATTCGGTATAGGCCCCTTTGGCATATTCGTATTAAAAATTGTGGGTAATCATGTGGTACTGTCCTTGACGGTACTGGAATATTGCTTTCCAGACACTCTTCTTGCCAAATTCTCCTGATTATGGTAGATTTCGGCCGGTCCTTCGAGAGTTGTCGATTGTTCGCAGCTGCCTGTAAATCATCAAGGACGGAATTCTCTTGAAGGACACGTCAATATTAAGTCATATATCACAGTGACATTCAGTCAGGCTTCAACATGTTTTAAGGAGTAGTTATCATGACAAAGCGAACTCGCCGACAGTTCTTGCAGGACTCGATGTTTGCCGCGGCGGTATCCACAACCCCAATGTTCAGCAGCGTTTCTAAATCGCAAAACAAAAGCCCCAACGAAAGGCTTCTTTGCGCGGTGATAGGCTGCCGCGGTCGCGGCGGTAGTCACATCAGCGCCTTCTCCGACCGGAAGGACTGCCAAATTACTTACATCGTCGATGTTGACGAAAAAGTAGGCCGAGACTGCTGCAATTCGGTCGAGAAACGTACGGGCCGCCGTCCGAAGTGGGTCAGGGATATGCGCCGAGTGTTTGACGACAAGTCCGTCAATATCATCGGCACGGCGACTCCGAATCACTGGCATGCGCTCTGCGGCGTCTGGGCCATGCAGGCGGGCAAAGACGCCTACATTGAAAAGCCGATCAGTTATGATATTTCTGAAGGCGCCGCACTTGTGGCCACCGCCAAGAAATACGGAAGGATGTGCCAGGTGGGAACACAATGCCGCTCGAATCCAGCCCTACGGAACGCCATGAAGTTCATCACAGAAGGCGGGATCGGCGAAGTCAACTTCGCGCGGGGGCTATGTTACAAGCGCCGAAAGTCGATTGGTGCCCTGGGCGATTATCCAATCCCGCCGGAGGTCGACTTCAATCTATGGAGCGGCCCGGCGCCTTACACCACGCCAAAACTCACCCGACCGCAATTCCATTACGATTGGCACTGGCAGCGGCTTTACGGCAACGGCGACTCGGGCAACCAGGGTCCGCACCAAACCGACATCGCCAGGTGGGGATTGGGTATTAACCGCCACCCCAAAAGCGTCATCGCCTATGGCGGCCGTTTGGGCTATCAGGCCGAACGCAACGACCCTGATTATGTCGATGCCGGTGACACGGCCAACACCGAGATCGCCATCTACGATTACGGTGACAAGTGCATGGTGTTCGAGACGCGAGGCCTTTCGGTTGACAATTCGGCGGACATTGAGATTAGCACCATGTTCGACAGCACCAAAGGCAACAGGATAGGCGTTATCTTTTACGGGACCGAAGGCTACCTCGTCCAGAAGTCCTACACTCATTGCATGGTGTTCGACCTCAAGGGCAAGCTGGTCAGGGAGTTCAAGGGCGGCGGCGACCACTACGACAACTTCGTTCAGGCCGTTCGCAGCCGTAAGGCCGAGGACCTCAACTCCGACGCCTTCCAGGGCCATCTCTCGGCGGCCCTGGCGCATTTGGCAAACATCAGCTATTATCTGGGCGAAGACAACAAGGTCTCCGTTGGTGAAGCCAAGACCGTGCTGGAAAATGTTAAGAGCCTGGACAACAATATCGAGACGCTGAATCGGACCATTCGACACCTCGAAGATAACGGCGTTGATTTGGACAAGTACCCGATGTCAATGGGACCGCTGCTCCGGTTCGACCCGGAGAAGGAAGTATTCACCAATAGCGCCGCGGCCAACGAGATGCTGCGCCGTGAATACCGCAGACCGTTTGTATGTCCTGCGCCCGACAGGGTATAGCAATCGGATGGCGTTCTTCATACGATAGACTATAGAAGCACTTGGCCTGCGAAGGCTTGGCCAAAGCCGGGGGCAACGGTACTTTGAGCGATGACTATTGAACAAGTAGTTGAGATATTAGCTTTATTTCCTCTGGCCGCTTGCATCTTGTATCTTTGAAACACCGTTCACTGCAAGTGTCTTACAGACAGTGAAGTAATCCTCGCGCGAAATTGTTTTGCCCATAGCCCCTATCGCTTCGGTGATTTGGGGCGGGTTCTTGATTCCGACAATGGCGACGTCAATACCCGGATGCATCAGCGTAGCTGCTAAGACCAGTTGATACGTGGAAAGGTGATACTTTTTCGCAAGCGGCCCCAAACTTTGCACTGCTGCTGCTATTGCCCGGAAGCGTTCGCCCTGAAAATCGGAGAGATACTTTCGAAAATCGGTGAAGGTCTCACTGCCGGTGTATTTGCCTGTGAGCAGTCCCTTGTGCATAGGCGAATAAACCATCACACCGATATTTTCCGCTTCACAATAAGGTAAGAGGTCACTTTCTATATTCGTCTCAATCAGACTATAACGCGGTTGAACTGCGTCATAGGCCCCGAAATGCCGCTGTGCACGAAGCTGCTCAAGAGTGTGATTGCTAACGCCGTAACTGCGTATCTTTCCCTGCTTCTTTAACGAATCCATAGTCTCGGCTACATCCGCTAAAGGCGTCAACGGATCGAACATGTGAAGCAGATAAAGGTCGATTGTCTCAACACCCATACGCTGCAGTTGCAGTTCGCAGCGCTGCCGTATATGCGCCGGCGAGACGTCCGGGTAGCGCGAGCCGTCCGGATTAAAGTGGTTGAATACTTTCGTACAGATGACGACGGCCTCGCGTGATTTCCCGGTTAGAAATTCACCGAGAACCGTTTCAGCGTAGCCATCTCCATAGGCGTCTGCGGTATCGAAGAAGTTTATCCCGGCATCGAAAGCTGTATTCATAGCGGCCAATACGTCTGTTTTGGACTGTTCGCCCCAGAAACGGGGGCTGAGCTGCCATGTGCCGAAACATATCGGCGAGACCTCCAGCCCCGTAGCACCGAAAATAATACGATGGTTCATTTTATACCCCTTGTTATGGTCTTTTTCTTTCGAGGTTACACAACGTCAAGATTATATCCTCTCACTTTAGATTTGTCAGGGAACGAATAGACCGAAATAATTTGCATAATCGAAAGCCTATGTAGTTCCTTTGCAAGAAGCCGTCCAGGAAGTATAATGGCCCACGTAAAAAGGCTTTTGGCAATCAAACGTAATCTGTTGCGAAAGAACGCATAGTGCAATGGAGGATTAAATGATGTTTTATTTTTTTGAGATTTCAAAAGGTTCGAGAAGGAAGTTGACAAGCTGCGATGTCCCGCGAATCAGGATAATTAACATCCTCATTCTTGTGATGATTGCCTGGTTATGTGCGGGCCCGGTTCAGGCCGCGTCTTCTTCGGACAGTGGTTCCCTCACGCCGCTCAATCGATTTCCCCGGATGGTTCAGGAATATTTCGTCAGAACCGTACATCGTATCGAACAACAGGCGAATCAACGACGGGAGGCTTTGAAGAGCCGGGCCGATGCCGAAGCGTACGTGCGTGAGGTTCGCGAGAAGATACAGCAGAGCTTCGGGCCCTGGCCTGAGAAGACGCCGCTCAAGCCGCGTATTACCGGCGTCGTCGAGCGGGATGTGTACAAGATAGAGAAGATAATCTTTGAGAGCCGGCCCAATTTCCTTGTAACCGCTAACTTGTATGTGCCGAAGGGGCGGACATTTCCGCTCCCCGGCGTTGTGGGAGCTTGCGGTCATTCATCAAACGGAAAAGCCGCGGAGGCGTACCAATCCTTTGCGCAGGGATTGGCACGACAGGGCTATGTAGTGCTGCTTTACGACCCCATCGGACAGGGCGAGCGCCTGCAGTACCCGGGCGAGGATTTGAAATCGAGAATTGGCGTCGGTGTCCGCGAACATCTGTACGCAGGCAACCAGCAGTTTTTAGTAGGTGAGTTCATTGGTTCCTGGCGAGCCTGGGACGGCATACGCGCCCTGGATTATTTACTTACGCGTGAAGAAGTCGACCCGAAGCATATCGGTGTCACCGGCAATTCCGGTGGAGGCACCATGACGACTTGGTTGTGCGGCGTCGAAAGCCGCTGGACAATGGCTGCTCCGGGCTGTTTTGTTATCACGTTCCGCCGTAATCTGGAAAACGAGCTCCCCGCCGATACCGAGCAGTGTCCTCCGAAGGCGTTGGCTCTTGGGCTGGACCATTCTGATTTTCTTGCTGCGATGGCACCGAAGCCGGTTATCATTCTGGCAAAGGAGAAGGATTACTTTGATGCCCGCGGTGCTGAAGAGGCCTATCACCGGCTCAGACATCTGTATAATCTGCTGGGAGCTAAAAAGAATGCCGGGCTCTTTATCGGCTCGGGCTACCATGGCTACTCCCAGGATAACCGTGAGGCTATGTATCACTGGTTCAACCGTGCAGCGGGCGTCCCTGATGTACAGAGCGAACCGGAGCTGGTTATTGAGAAAGATGAAACACTGTGGTGCGCGCCGCGCGGACAGGTTTGTGAGTTGAATTCACGGCCGGTCTATTCGTTTACAAAGGCCAAGTCGCAGGCACTGGCCAAAAAGCGGCGCAGTAATCTCTCTGCGCCCCAGCTCAGGCGGCGTATAGTGAGGGCGCTGCGGCTAAGAGAATGGGACAGTTTGCGGGCCAAGAAAACGATTCCCGAGTATCGCATCCTCCGTAATTGGCGTTCACGTGGATACCCCAAGCGCTATTGGACTACCTATACTATCGAGACAGAGCCGGGGATTTTTGCCGTGGTGTATCGTCTTTCCGATGAGCGGCTGATGTCGCGGCCGCCCAGGAGTCAGAGACGAGCCATATTGTACATCTCGCATCAATCCAGCGACACCGAACTGCGTGCCGAACCGCTTGTTAGAGAGCTGCTCGAAGCCGAACCCGGCTCGGCTTTCTACGCGTGCGATGTGCGGGGCATCGGAGAATCACAACCGAACACATGCAACCAGAACTCGTTCCTCGATGCCTACGGCTGCGACTACTTTTATGCTATTCATTCCATCATGTTAGACAGGCCGTACGTGGGACAAAGGACTTTTGATTTGCTCCGGGTGCTCCGTTGGCTCGAAAGCCATGGCCACGATGAGGTTCACCTGGTGGCTAAAGGATGGGGTGCGCTGCCGGCCACATTCGCGGCTGTTTTGTCGGACCAGGTCAAACAAGTTACACTGAAAAACGCCCTGACTTCATACTCCGACATCGCCGAGTCGGAAACTTATGCCTGGCCGCTTTCTGCACTTGTGCCGGGCATACTGGAATCATTTGATTTGCCCGATTGCTACAGGGCCCTGCAAAATAAGAAATTAAAGCAAATTGACCCCTGGGGTGCGGATGGTACGAAAGCTGTCCAGTAAAACACCGCTAATAAAACTTCAGCGGGGTTAGTAAAGAAAGTGATGTTTATTAGAGTCCTCCAAGATTGACAACATTATAACCAGTTGCCGTTAACCTCTGATTGGCTTTGTAGAAGGGATGTTTGTAGCGCTGGAGCGCCTGAATACTATCCTGAGCGTTGCGGTCCGCCCAGACGCGAATAATTCCATCACGACCATAACTAAGTATCTGTTCACCGGGATGGCTCATAAACTTCGATGCGATGGCNNCTCGTGCTCTCCATCGCCGTTCAGGTCCACGGGCAATGTGCAGAAAATGCTGTATGGAAGTGAGCATTTTTTTCCGGTGAAAACTTTGTACGTGAATTCTTCTGTTTCTTGACGGAAAAAGCCTTGTGGCCCAGCCGATTTGGCCCCGATACGGACAGCCATGACGATATGCTCCCCGTTTTCCCCGATTCGGGCGGCCCAGCCCATGTCTATATGGCCGGTCTTCAAATCTCCCCAGACTCTCCTTCCCCTCTCATCGAACATTGCCACACGAGGGGACACGCCTCCGCTTTCTCTGCAGGTATAAATAAACCAGCGGTTTCCGACTCGGTCCAAGACTGGCTGAACCACATCCGAATGGCCTCTATAAGAATCTCTATCGGCGCAGAATAATTCCTTACCGGTATTCAATTCGATACACCGTTCTCCCCAGAATATTTCATCAATGCCATCGTGATTAATGTCAACGACCGGGCACATATGGCTGCCGCGAGCTCCGGGACTCTCACGCTCAATGACATGTTCCCAACGCAGGGACATATCCGGGTTCCATCCCTGCAGCTTCATTGGGCCATAGGTCCCCTGCGCGGTAACAAGCACGGGCTTACCTTTGACGTAGCCTCCCAGGATGAAATTCCTGAACGTGTGGCTGGGACTTTGATTGCGCTGGGGATTGGGCCAGGGCCATTGGCCGGACGTTTTTCCGGTCCGCGCGTTGATTCGCTCCAGACGACTATTTTTGAGACTAAGCGGATGGTCCGGGTCCATGTTGTTAACGAACCATATTTCCTCCACACCGTCGTCGTCGAGGTCGAATGGGAAGACCGGACAAAACCAGATGCCGGGAACCACACCCGGCCCAAGGTCACGCTTCCAGAGAAACTCTCCCTCCTGCGTAAAAAGCGCGAGCTTCAAAGTATCTTTGGGAAAAAAGAACATCTCCACATAGGGGTCCACCTCAGCATCAGCGCAGTACACTGCCAACAACGCTCTTAGCTTGTCCTTGCCGAGGCTGACCGGAACCGCCCGCAGCTGCCCGATAGGCGAGCCGACAGGTAACTCCAATAGAACATAGAGGTCGAAATTGGGTTTATTCTTGGCAGTTTCCGCCCGAATTGCTTGGTTGGTCAGAGAAATGATAATAGCTGTCAATACGATAAACTTGCCTGTTCCATTCATTCTTTCTGCTCCGATTAAAAAGTGCCTGCATTTAGCACGGACGTGACGTATCCTGTGCAATTCGCTGGTTTGATTATATTCGTTAAAAGTTCAGTTTGCACCGATAAAAAATATGATAACTATGTATGAAACCTAACTGTTTCCACGATGAGGCTGCTGTCGGAAGAGTGGTCTTTGGTCGGCTCCTTCGATGGCGCAAGATAAAACTTACACATAATACTTGACGTTATCCGACAACACAAATGCGGTAGAAATCGCCCAATCGAGCGGGCTAAGAATTCAGCGACCTTTTACGAGGATGTACCGCGGGGCACCGGTCAAGGATAATGTCAGAGCATTATGGGCCAGTTCAGGGCCTGAGAAAGGATAGCAGACTGAGCCGCCTATCCAGTATACGAATTTGGATAGGCTCTTAGAATTACAAACAAGGCAGGTGACTACACCTGTTCGGGAACAACGAAAGGCTCTCTGTAGTTACGCGTTAGATGTTCATTGGCTCGGGCGCTGAATTCGCCCACGAACTTTTCCTTTTCGGAATCCATTGTCAGCCAGGGGCCAAGAATCCGGGGTGTTTGCTGCACGTCCACAACATTAAGCAATAGGTGTTCCTGAAAACGCTCGAACGCATCCAGCAATTCCTTATTGGATTTGGTCGATTGCACTATTTCATCGCGCGAGGCCGCCTGGCCGAGCCTGTAGGAAATATTTCCCATGTGACACAATGTTGTAGAAAGATGTCCTTCGATGATATCGGCGTTAAGGTCGCTGACTTTACGGCTGCGCACAGCCTTGATGAAATTCTCGTGGTGACTGCCGCCCCCCGTGACCTTAAACTGTTTGAGCTTGTTGCCGTCATAATCATAAACCCAGCCGCCGGCATAGTAACCTCCCTCACATTCGATCACCACCATAGTCCGAATGTTACGGTAACAGGCGTCCATGGCCGAATCCCCTTTCTTTCGCGGCAGGTTGCGCATCTCAAAGATGATTGGGGCCGGCTTGTAGTCAAAGAACGCTACCTGAGTATTGGGCGTCTGCCTGTCGTCGTCCCAGAGGAACTTGCCGCCGAAGCTCATCACCCGCGGGGCCAGGGTGGAGTAGCCCAGCGCCCATCGGCACACGTCGATGCAATGGATACCATTATTACCGAGGTCCCCGTTGCCGTAAGGCCACTGCCAGTGCCAGTCATAATGCAGGTTCTTGCGCATCAGGGGGGCCATAGGCGCCGGTCCCATCCACAAATTATAATCGACCGATTCAGGAATGGGCTGAGGACCACCTACTTTGCCGATAGGGCCGCGCGGGCTAAAGTAGTAGCAGCGGGCGCGAAGTATCTTTCCGAGGTTGCCCTGATGGATATACTCAAACGCCTGCATAAGACCTTCATCGGAGCGGCGCTGGGTGCCGGTCTGCACAATTCGATTGTATTTGCGGGCTGCTTCGACCATCTTGCGGCCTTCCCAGATATTGTGTGAGACCGGCTTTTCGACATATACGTCCTTGCCGGCCTGGCAGGCCCAGACCGTAATAAGTGAATGCCAGTGATTGGGTGTGGCCGTAATAACAGCGTCGATATTTTTGTCGTCCAGCAGCTTGCGAAAATCAATATAAGTATCAACATTCTCATTGCGTTCTTTGAGCTTCTTGACTTCCCGATCGATAAAATTTCTATCCACGTCGCACAGCGCCACTACTCGCACGCCCGGGATTTTACTAAACCATTTGATGTGATTGCTTCCCTGGCTGCGGAAACCCACCACGGCAACGCGAACAACATCATTAGCACCAAGTACACGCCCGTAAGGCGCAAAAGTCATGGCGGCCCCCCCCGCCAACGAACGTTTCATGAAAGTACGACGGGTAAGACGTTTCATAGTTTTTGTCCTCTTATCTGATATTTTCGCTTGCGAACATCACCGAATTTTCGGGAGGCTAATATATCAAATCTGCCTCGAAAATGCAACTATTTTCGTCATCTATATCAGTGAAGCGAGATAATAGATTATGCTGGCCACCGTGGCGCCGATCGAAATAAGCATCGCGATATTCCAAACCAGTGCTTTTAGGCCCGTTGGTTTGTCTTTGCCGAGATACCTGCTGCTGTTATTGAGAATGAAAAAGGCAATGAAGGCAATGGGCAGCATCAGACCGCATATCGCTGATGTAGGAATTGCAATCCAGGGCCCTATATATTTCCAAAGGACTACACCAATTACAGCCGGTGCAGGGAGCAGGCAGGCCAGTCGGTAACGCCAGCCGCCCGGCTCTACACCGAAAACCTCGCAGGCGGCAAAGCCACTGATAATCATGTGCATAGTAATCGAGCTTAAGGCCATGCCCAGTATCCCCAGGCCAAAAACTATCCGCGAAAAGAACATGCTCAAGCCCGCAGATTCAAGCATGGCGGCCGCTTCAATGGGTGAGAGTTTGGTCGAGCCGGCAGCAAATTGCCCAGGGTCATAAATCGTACAGCCGGTCGCAATAACCATAAGAGACGTCGCAATACAAAACGGCAGCAGCATGCCGGTAATCAAATCGAATCTGGACAGGCCTCGATGTTCCTTGCCCCAGCCGCGTGCCAACAGTGTATAAGGAAAAAGAAACGTCGCGTTTATCCCCGTAGCCGCGCTAAATGCCGCCATTACAATAGAAACTCCCCGCACATCCGTCGGAATATGCAGTGGTAAGAATCCTTTGAACAGTTTCCCCCACTGTACACCCCCTTCTATTGCCCGGCGTACTATCACAATCGTAAAGGCGAGGATAATCATCCAGACAAGACCTTTCAATATGCGTTCGTACAGCCTGATACCTTTATGTCCCCTGCTGTATGTCCAGACAACCGCCGTTGATATAGTCAGGACAGCCAGGCCAATTCCAATTAGTACTGCTGTCTGCGCCGCGGATGAAGATGGCTCCCAGCCCGTCACGGCCTTAATCATGTCGTCGGTCATGCCGGCGGCCAGCGCGTATTGGGGCAAATGCCAGATTATCGTTGCCAATAGCGCCCCAATCGCCCAGCTCCAGGCAACAGCAGGATGGATGTAGCGCTTCATTGCGTAAAACGGCCGGACCCCCGTGGATAAGGTTTGATATGACATGGCTGCGAACAGAATAATGCCCAGTGCCATCGCTAATGGCTGGACCCAAAGCAATTTATACTGAAGGAACGCACCGGCAAAAAGCGAGGCCATGGCACTTCCACTGCCAAGTACAAGGGCGCTTTGAAGCCAGCCGGGGCCTGTCCTGGCAAAATACCCTCGCCACCTCCGCACAAAACTTTTACCTTCGAGCTCTGCCAGAGCGGCCTTTTCTTCGGCAAGAACCTCCGGAGCCGATGCGGTAAACATCGGCAGTCCCTTAACTAAGTCGTTCCTGTCAGAAGTTCGTTCTTGTTGGTCCTTCACTAAAATATATCCTCTCACCCGTCAAAGACGGGACGGGGCTCGTTTTGTTAGCCGGTTGGAAAACTCATGTTGTCCTGAGGATTCGTTCCGTGCGTCCTTTCATCCTCATCAGTATAACCATCATTATCGTCATCAGTATCGGCGTTATCGCCTATGCCGTCGCCGTCCGTGTCCTGCCATTCCTTAGCGTCCAATGGGAATGCATCCCAAGGGACAGACTTTGTTCTATCCACGCCGTCACCATCGAAGTCCAGCTCCTCACAGTCGGCAATATCATTTTTGTTCTTGTCGTCTCCGATGCCGTCCCCATCGTCATCGGCATCAAGGTTATCACCGATCCAATCCATATCTTTGTCTGCCCACTCTTGCGGCTCCAGAGGGAAGGCATCCATCTGGTCGGGCACGCCATCCTGGTCATCATCATCGTCAAGGTTGTTGGGCATTCCATCTTTGTCAATATCCGGCGGCCCGTCCGGCGTGATAAGAAAAGCAATGTCCACGGTGAATTCTGGGACATCAAAAGTGTTTCTTCCGGATGAGACGTTGATAGTCTTTAAAATCACAGCATTCTTAGGCGAGTACCAGTATCCTGTTGCACTTTTCGGCACGTCCAGAGTAATAGTAATATCTTTCACAGGATTTATGTGGTCGTTGAAGTGATGCAGATAAACGCCGGCCCTTTCCTTTGAGGCAAGGCCGTAGGCTCGAACAGCCTCCGGATGTGAGACCTTCACGCCGACCATACGAATGTCCCTGTCGAGGCGATAGGCAAAATCCTGCATTGCCCGTACGTACTCTCGTTCCTTTGGCCCCAGCCAGATATTCATATAATGGCCATCCCGGGCGTAGCTGGTGTTCCAGAAGACAAACGCAATCTCATTGAAAAATGCCGTCCAGTTTCGAATTCGCATGCGCAGAGCTGAGCCCTCATCCCACACACCACCGACGCCCGGAGGCCGCGGCTTTCGCCTGTCAATATGATTGCCCTGCTCACCGACAACCACGGGCTTATTATATTTCTTCCAGTTCTCTGCTCTCGAAGCTGTCACCATGTCGGATTCAAGCTCGTTTTCTCTTTGATACCAGTGCGGGGCGTTAATTTCGATACCGTCAAGCTCGGGCCTTTCCCAGCTTGTAGTGACAGGATGCCGGTATGGGTCGAGTGACTTTAAATAGGGAATCATAATTTCATACCAATGGTCATCGGCCTTCTGCTCGTTAAGAAATTCCCAGAAATCCACATACGCCCCCCATCGGTCAACGCTGTACTTTATGAATCTTTTGACCTTTGACATTTTTACTTCGTCGAAAGGTTGATTATTGAATGCCTCTCGGAAGCCAAATATTCCGTAAAAGATACGAAAGCCATACTTGCGGGCGCACTGCAGCAGCTCATCTGTCATAATAGCTTCCTGGACAAGGTAGTTGTCCAGGTCGCGATCGAGTGGGTACGAGCAGTTCTGCTGTGAGAAGCGGTACAGATTGAATCCGCATTGCGAGAAATACCTGAAATATACATCGGCGTTTTGCGGGTTGCAGGACGGCCCACGCACGAACATAGGCCCGGCAGGCAGCGGCGGTGGGTCCTTCAGGTCTGTCCGGAAAGGGCCCTCCATCGAGCATTGGTCTAAAACTGAGCCGGTAGCTGAATTGTCACCCCAGCAATCCTGAAGACCAATCGGAAAGTATGGACATCCATCGTCAAACACAAAGCGAAACGGATTTGTTGGATGTTGCCTGACAAAGCCGGGATTCGGTCTTCGTCCTTTCACCCCGTTAGAAGCTGCCGACTTACTTCCAACGGGGTTCACACAGGTAAAGGTGCCTTCACCAGCCGCCTCTTGGCCTTTCGCATTTCTAAACACAAAATTGTATTTCCATTTGCCAAGCTCACGGGGAGCAAATCGCGCCTTCCACAAATCCTTCTTATCAAAGTTATAAACCACCTGCTGTCTTTGGCCTCTGTCCGTCTGGCTCGTGCTGGTATGGATTCTCGCTCCGGATGAAGAACCGTAATGAAATCCACCGACTCGAATTTGCTTTTTCGTGGGAGAAGTAAAGACAACATCAACAGTAGCGTCAAAAAAAGGATCAATGTAGTCGTTTTCGTGCTTAAAGGTGATTTCAAAGACTTCGTATTGCGGCACCGTATTTGTGTTCTGAGTGTGTACTACCTCCAGCAAACTATCCGTTGGTTCCTCGACATCAGCAGGTGATGTGACCCGGCAGGAACCACAAAGTGAGATTAAAAGCACAATATCGAACATTAAGGTTATTTTTGTTATCATTATCTTGTTTCCACTTAAATTGCCAATACGCCAAATCAATTAAGTGAGCTAAAGCACTGAACGCTCCCATTCTCAAGAGTAACTATGACCCGGCCTTTGCTATCGACAGCTAGGCCCCAGGAAACGGCAGGCCGCGGCAATTCGCCAGACCAGAGTACACTACCGTTCTCCAGATTCAAGGCAATAATCTTTGACTTTTCAGCAACCACCACTGCATTACTGCATACTGCGACAGCGACGCTCTTGCTGCACTGATAAGTCCACAAAGGTTTCTTCCTGATGCCTAACCTCATCCAGTCAACAAGGAACCGGTTTCGCGGGTTCGCCATACTTCGGTTCAGGACCTTCTTGTCTATATGGTCGAAGCACAAAATTCGCCTATTTTTCTGGTTGCTTACCCAGACGACGTCTCGGCCCCAGCTCGATGTGAGAAAGACTCTGTTGAATACAGTAGGGTCAAAGACATCGTACGTTGGGTCGGCATAGAAAGGCTTGCCACAAGAGACGACATAATCTCCCAGCAAAGAAAGCTCCCAGCCGCGAGGGCTGTGCGATAAGAGGACGTTGTTTTGCGTGAGGTTTTGGACCAAATCGGGGTCGTTAAGGCATTTGCCGTCCTTCGTATCGTACATTGCCGGTGAGACAGCATTGCCGCCGGCTAGATAGAGCTTGCCGTCGTTAAGCAGAAGATGACCCTGAACACTTACCCCCGAGCGAGCTTGAGAGTCGAGATGTCCGGATGAGTTGTTCTGCCACTTTATCCGGCCGGTTTCTGCATCCAGTGCATAGACATACGTGCCGTCATAGTTCACGATACCGGCCGCCACGTAAGCGATGCCATCTTCGACAACGACTCCGCCGGCCGCCGGCCAGGTGGAAAGCAGCGCACCATAAACAGGGATCTTCCGCTCGGCTGGAGCTGCCTGAAAACGCCAGAGCAGTCGTCCTGTCGCTGCTTCAAATGTATAAAGCCACCCATCGCCGGAACCCACCAAAGCCCGTCCTTGCCAGATAGTTGGCGGAATCCGGACCGCCCCGCCCGTATAGGCCTTCCAACTCAGCCTGCCTGTTGCTCCATCCAGCGCCCGGACAATACCATCGGGGCCGCTGACGAATATCAGCCCACCAGCTGCAACGGGGGCCGTAGGAGCCGGGGCTGTCGAAGCCGGAGGCGAAGGCGGCTCATAAGACCAGAGCAGCTCACTCTTTTCGGGGATAGCTGCTTTGGTTGTGGCACTGCAGATATTATCCGCCCGAAAGGTTGGCCAGTCAGACGACGATTCAGGCAGACTCGCAACATTTGTCACGTCGCCGGAAGCCTTCTCAAGATGCTCTGCCTCAGTTGCCTGTGGGGTGAAGTCGAAGCTGCCTGCCGGCGCCAGGCAGGTGACACCATAGAGCGTAAGTTGACAGTCACAGACATACGGCCACCAGTACAACAACCCGTTCGCGATAGTGACACCATCGTGACACGGTGGACGCATAGGCGAAACCAGTTGCGGATTGTAGCTGGCCAAATCGAAGCGAGTCGAGCCGCCTCGAGCCCGATAGAAGATAGCATCGAGGGTGCTCGTCGGTCGAGTGCAAGATCGGCGGCCCGTCTCAAGCTCCGCCAATACCTCACCCGTGAGTGGAGCGAACTTCTTGCTGAGGCTGCCCTGGTCATTCTGACCGCTAATGGCATAGAGCCCGTCATCCCTTAAGACCAGCTGGAAATTACCGTAGGAATCACTCCATAATACCTCGCCGTTTTTTGTCGATACGGCAACGAGCTTGCCGACCTGTGGGCCGGCAAAGTATAACGCATCGTTACTGCATTTCATGTAGCACGTTGTTCGCCAGTTGAAGCTTGCGCCCTGCCGATTCATATACCTTCCGAGGGTATTGAAAAGCTCAGGGGCATTGTCGGGCCTCCGGCGCCAGATTGGTTTGCCGGTCTTCGCATTCAGGCATGCAAGGTACGCCCCGAAGCGAAAGAAATAGATACGTCCGTTCTTCATACACATGGCCCGGCTGTCAACCGGCTCAGCCTCGTGATGGCTCCACAGCACCTTTTTCGTTTTCGGCTCGATGGCCAGTACATTTCGGCCGAAGCCCCACGGATGGGTTACGTATGCCTTCTCGCTGTCCCTGATGCCGTCAGGCTGATTAAAGCCTTTTGATATGGGGCTCCACGGCCAGCCGTGGCTTTCACGCCGCCAGCGCATGGTCGGGTCTTTTTGCTCCTGCTCTCCGATTAACGCATAGAGAATACCATCCTCCATACCCAGCCATTTCCAGAACGTTCCGCCGGCTACATCTAACGGAGGAATTATCTCATCTTCGAGCTTGCCGGTTGCTGCGTTGATGACTTTACACGAGCTGTCATCAGCCACATAGAGTGTTGTGGGCGTTGCAATCATCGTATTGCGGTGGACCATTATGCCGGGCGTTATGTCACGCTGCCAGAGAATCGTACCGTTGTAACCATTGAACGCAACAAGCTTGTTGAGGAACGGCTCCTCACGTTCCTTGAAGGCCACATGTCCGAACGCCTTGAATACCCGCCCTGCCGAAGCAACTGCAACCTGAGGCAGCGGCGCATAGCGAGGCTCAGCCAGAAACTGTGTCAGATAAGGCGCGACGATTAGACAGTCTTTCGATTGAGGATTGTTATCGGGGCCGTGGTAGGGATGGCTCCAGTCATCTGCTCCTTCCGGAAAAGGCTTGACGAGAACCTTGTCTCCCAGCAGGGCCTTGCCGCCGGGCCGAAGCACGCGAAGCGCCTCCTTTTCAGAGATGTTTGTTGCCTTACCCAAAGCCACAACTGCATCGGCTATATTGCCAGCAAGATGCAGATGCTCCAATGAACCCTTCTCTACGAAGATACGTGTTCCATAAAGTCCCGCCTCATTGACTGTTCGGCGTGCCGTTTCGATGTCCTGTGCTCGCGGTAGCTGGATGTAAATCAGCAGTTCACTTTCGCGGGCAAGCCTTATGGCAAGCTCGCCCTTCGTCTCACCGAGCAATACGCAAATCCCTCGTGTAGTACCGATTTCTTTCAGAATCGAGACGTCCCGTTCGTCTGCATCAACCAGTGACATGCGGAACAATAAGACGATGATTATCACAAATGTTAATCTTTTCATTTTGCTCACTTTCCGAGAGAGTTTATATTTGGAATCCATCCCGGTACCGAATTGAAATAATCTTTATAAGGATTCCTGAACATTGGTCGTGTCGGATTTCGCGCGCGATAAAACCACAAGTAAAACAACACCCAGCACGAGCATGGCTATCCCCAGAATCTGTGAAATGGTCAGAATGCCAAGCTCGTACGGATTATCGTCTCTGATAAATTCCAGAAGAAATCGAGTCAAGCCGTACAGGACAAACATTAGCCCAACCATCGAGCCCGGCCGGCCCAGTAGTTTTGAAGCGTTGTCCGAACCAGTGCGTCCCAGGCTTCTGCGCCAAAAAAAATACAGAATACCACACAACAGCAAAGCATTGGCTGATGAGTAGAGCTGAGAGGGATGGACTGCAAGACAACGATACCTGCCTTTTGTCACCTCATATTTCTGCTGCTCTGTTAGCTCCTCCAGGGGTTTTGGATACCATTTGCCGTTTTTGTCATAGAAACTGAGGTACTCGGCTTGTGGCAGCTTGAGGTGGGGCTCCGGTCTGTTTCTCTTTGGGTCGGGATTTATCTGACTGATGTAAACAAACGACCCATAGGGAAAGCGAACACCCCAGGGCAGGTCCGTAGGTTTGCCGAAGCAGTCGCCGTTTAAAAAACACCCTATCCGCCCAAACGCCAGGCCCATCATCAACCCAATGGCCATAATGTCCAGATACCGGCGAACAGGCAGTTTATGATGGTGCAGATAGAATAACAAAAAGCCGGTCGCCGGGATGACTCCACCCAGGAACTCCAGCCCGCCATGCCACGTGGCAAAAATATTCAGAGGGTCCTCACGAAACTGCTCGAAGTAGTGGACCACGAAGAAGGCCCGGGCGCCCACTACGCCGATGATTAACGAGTACAGGGCGGCGTTGGTAATCATTGCCGGGTCCAGGCTCGCACGCCGGCTCAATCGTCTCATCATGAAAAGCGCCGCGAGGAACCCGACCACCATCATAGGACCGAAGGTACCGATGGTCAGGTCGAAGAAGGGTATTTCAAGCAATCGTGGATACATATGAGAACTTTCGTTAATCTGCTATAGTTATCCGTAATTTATTTTCACCAGATGAGTCTCGTTAAATGTCCAAGACCCAGTAAAAGTACAAAGATATTAATTCCTGCTATGAGAAGTATGCCGACACGAGGCCAAATACCATGCAATCCGCAATAACCAATCAGCAAAACAACTGAGTTTGGCATAAACATTAGCGGTGAGGCCCCGACCCATTGTATCCAGGGTAGATTGAAGTCATTTGGGCAGTTATCGTTCGGCACGAGCATAATAATAGCAAGGATTACCAGGCCGGTCACAGCCTGAATCTTTCGGCCGAGCCAATACATTACAGCCAGCACAAAAACTATTAAAAGAGAACCCGCCGTCAGTATGAAATTATACTTCAGGATATTGAGGTGCGGTGGAATCTCCGGCCATATCATAATCGCATCTGGGCGAAATGGGGCGAACTGGTGCAGGGCCGAGGTGCATATCACCGAAAGTATTAAAAGCACCCAGATAAGACTCGCCTGATATCCGGCCGGTGGCTTAACAAGCTCTAACGTGCGGGGTAGCTGCCAGATATAAAAGCAGATGATGCAGATAAACAGCCCGATAGCCACAAGAAATACCGGCCCGAACCATGAGGGAAAATTCTCGCGTACGCCCAGGAAATTCCACCACGTCATTGCAGCGATAAATAAGTTCACCCCCAGACATAGCAGAACAGAGCTTCTCAGAGGTATTGATTTATTCTCCGATATGACTTCTGCCATTTTATATACCTCAATCTTTCTACTGATTATATGGATTCCACTTTAGCCGTAGTATTATCGTTTTGTCAAGGGACGCTGCCAGCCATTTTTTTGAAATACAAGCTTTGACCGATAGCCTTTCTCTTACTTTCCGTATTTATCCATATAATCCAGTGCCAGATAAGACAACGCTCTGAGACCGAGCTTGAAACC
>JABAOH010049633.1_pt1 | contig 17715 bp, 13 predicted proteins | sample 7062181 | NCBI WGS metagenome assembly JABAOH01 (sample SAMN14538630, study PRJNA623070) | marine sediment metagenome | biome: marine biome [ENVO:00000428]; feature: marine pelagic biome [ENVO:01000023]; material: deep marine sediment [ENVO:00002113]; isolation source: pool of 5 deep marine... | reverse complement strand
TCGACAATTCTAAAGCTCGGCTCCACTGCAAATCCAAAACTCGCCCGCCAAAGGCGGGCTCAAACAGTTGAATTTGTGGCCGTTACGCCTCCCTAAGAATTGTGAGCGAAAAAATCTTGATTGGCGCTCAGAACGTCCTTTCCCACTTTCTGGCAAATTGGTTTTATGAGACCTTTATCAGAGGGGTCGAAAGGAATTGCGAAACGGCCCGTCCCCACCTGTCCGGCCAACGGCGGGAAGGCGGTCACCGCGAGACCGTGGAAGCAAAGGGATAGGAAAATCCACCTTGTAAATCCGATTTCTTCAACAAGCTCAAAAACATACGGAAACGTTATACCAAAAAATGGGGTAACTTCTCGTTTTTCCTTGAACGGCTCCCGTAACCATACCGACCCTTTATCGGCACACACCCTCAGCGCCCTTGTGTTGGTGCCCCATAATCTTCACTATCGAGAGAGATTTAACCTTCCCAGACGCGGAGGAGGTGCCAAAAAAGAATCATAGAGAGTGCGTTATTGACGGGAGAGCAAATCTGGCGAGGTCATCTAACGGAGGATCTCTCTTATTACGAGTATGTATCTTTTGTCGAATCGTCCGTTGGAGCATTTCCCACAGCTATATCTCCCACCTATCCATTTTCGAGCTTTGTATTCTCTCTTGCACTTCGGACATTCAAAGACGTACCGAAACGATGTCTGCGGCATCTCCCTGCTATAATAAGGGGCATCTATTCTGTTTGCTATTTCCCTAAACAGTTTGTTATGTCCAGATGGTTTCCCTGTCTGCCTCAGAAATAGATGAATGATTTCATGTTTTGTCGTATTCTCCAATTCCCCATCCCAACCGTATCTATCATGATATGGGATAGAAATCGTCATTTCCCACCTCGAAAGGTTCACCTGCCCTGCCCTTCGTTTCATCCTGTTGCTGACCCTGAAGACCGGCCGCTCGACCTCGCCATGAAAGTATTTTCCGTTCACTCTATCAAATACGCTTTCGATTATTTCCAGCTTTTCACTCTTCATCACTGGTCCTGGCTCACCTCTTTGGGAAAAGGGCCCTCAACGGGGACTTACACCTTTCTCATATCAGTCACTGGAGCCCGGCATTAGGGTCACCTTTCCTGCATGCGATAGTATTCGAATGGTCCAGCTTTATCTAGGGACTTCAATGATTGGTTCCATAATCAGATCCACATGAGCGGCTTGACAAGACGGCCCCTCTATGAGAAAAACCAGCTGTAATCCCTCCTCGATCTTCGTCCGGTCAATTCGTTGCACCACATCAGGGACGTGAAGATGTTTCCCCATCCTTCATCCGCAAAAGGAGAACGGTATGTCAGAGCTGATCCGATTTGGGATCTCGATGGACAGTCGACTTCTGAGAAGTTTCGACAAAATGATTGCCCAGAAGGGCTATTCTAACCGCTCGGAAGCAATCCGCGATCTAATCCGTGACCAGCTCGTCGATTCTGTGTGGGAGGACGAAAAGAAAGCGGTCGTTGGCACCATTAGCCTCGTTTATGACCATGAGATTCGTGAACTCAATGACCGACTTACCGACGTTCAGCATCAGTTCCACAGGAGAATTATCTCCTCTCTCCACGTTCACCTTGATCAACACAACTGCCTCGAGGTCCTGGTTGTCAAGGGACCGGGCAGGGACATCAGAAGTATTGCGGAAATGCTCATCGGCACAAAAGGTGTAAAGCACGGCAAACTCCTGACCACCACAACTGGCAAAGAGATATTTTAGTGCCAGGAGTCAGAACAGACTCCTTATCAAACTCCAATGTCAACCTATACAAACCAGGATCGTCTGGGATACTCGAAACCATCTGGATTGTCAAGATTCCTTAGCGATCGAGCGGACCGCGCACCCGGGTCCATTTCAGCTTCTTTCGCGTATAGAAGAAAAGGGCCAGGTTGACAAGCCAAATGAAAAACTGAATTCTTCTAAAGGAAAGGCCGAGCCGTTTGACAATGGCTCTCATCGAATAGAATTCCAACCAGGCCCTTCTCACTTTCTGTTTCAGTACCGAACTTTCTACATTTGCCGGATCAAAAACCAGGTTGGCCATATTGTAATCAGCCCAGTTTCCATTACCCAGTCGACCCTCCTTCTGGAATTGATCATAAACCGCGGTTCCTGGTAACGGTGTCAGAAAGTTGAAGCAGGCAAAATCCAGTTTAGAAACCTTTGCCATTTGGATGGTCTTTTCCAGGCTCTCCTCATCGTCCTCATCAAACCCAAGAACAAAAGAGCCCCAGATCAGAATTCCATAACTTTTGATCCTTTCGATGTCCCTGTGAAACTGTTCAGGATCGTTAAACCGTTTATGAGCTCCCTTTAGACTCTCTTCACAAAAGGACTCTAGCCCGATGGCCAACCCAATGCATCCACTCTTTGCGGCCAACTCCAGCATTTCGGGATCACTGGCTATAGATATCGTGCATTGACTACCCCACCGAAGCCCTAGGGGCACCATTGCTTCAAAGAGTCTACGGGTTCGCTCCCGATTGCTTAGGATATTATCGTCGATGATGAAAGCATTTTGTGAGGGCAGCATTTCGATCTCGTGAATCACCTCCGCGATCGGACGAAACCGATAGGTTCGTCCATTGAATCGAGTCACAGAACAGAAGCTACAGTTATGGGGACACCCTCGGGTGGTCTGTACGGTATTGATTGTCACATAATCATCCGGCCGCAAAAGGTCCCGCCTTGGTAATGGAAGCCCTGCAAGGTCACCGAGCCGATCATTTTGATATGTTCTATCTAACCGGCCCCTCCGTAAGTCACTCAGCAACCGCTGCCATGCCCCTTCAGCTTCTCCAATCACAACAGCATCGCAACGTTCGAGGGCCTCATAAGGAAGGGTCGACGCGTGGACTCCACCCATGACAACTGGGACACCACGGCGACGGAAGTTGTCGGCAATCTCATAGGCTCTCGGGGCGGTATTGGTGTAAGCGGTGAGTCCCACAAGATCAATGTCTTTTTCGAAATCAACCGTGCTAACGCACTCATCTGTTATTGAAACCTCAAATTCTTTGGGGGTATAGCCTGCAATCATACAGAGGTTCAGAGGAGGGGCATAGGCCTTTGCATGCCACGAAAACAGGCCTTTCTGCAAGAATGGTACATTTGCAGCATTTCTGGGGTTATTTGGGTTGATGAGTTCGATCCTCATGCCCTCTGTCCCCGTGACTGGTAACATTTCGTGAGGTTTCAGCGATTATATTCTTTTTTGCCTTGGGTGAAAAGGAGTTTTGAGTCCTTTTGGAAGGAAGTTTTGCTGGGTCTAAAATTGAAAATTCCCAGGAACTTCTATGCCTGGGAATTCTCTTCGTCATTCTATGGATGAGATGGCTATATGAGGACGGAAAGAATCAAACTCTTTGGGAATCGCTCTGAGTGATCATCTGATCGATTCTGTTCTTATCAAATCGCCACTGCCCTCTGATTTTGATCCCGGGTAACCTTCCCTCTTGGGCACATCGATATATCGTTACCTCCTTCATTTTCAAATACTTGGCTAACTCCTTAACAGTCATAATCTCCGCCATGACAACCTCCTTAGCACGCGAGATATTCAGTTCCTATTGCAATGAGAATGCCAACTTCATTGTTCTCACGAACCATCCACGGTGGGTGAAGTCGGCCGCTTTATATGGAGGAAAAGCGAGATTTTTCCTTTTTCTTTTGATTAGAAGGACTTTCCGGACTTTTTTGTCAATAGGAGAGATGAGACACCGATCAAGCACAGACGCTGTTCCGATGATGGGCAATTCTCTGTGAAATACAAAAGTCAAATTTTTGACGCGAAGGAATCCAAAAGGCCAAAAAAGAATAGAATCTTATAAGAATGTGAAACTGCCTCTCAGGGCAGCCTCATTCGGAGAGGTAGGGGCTGATTTCCTCAAGGCTGGGAATCGCTCGACCGCCCAAGCGAGTGCATTTGAGGCCAGCAACCGCGTTCGAAAAGGTGAATATTCGATCCAGGTTCCACCCCTTAAGAAGCCCATAGATAAAGGCCCCATGAAAGACATCCCCGGCTCCGGTCGTGTCCACCGCCTCGATCTGAAGCCCTCCGTAATAAACAGGAGATCCGTCGATCAGGGCCACCGCCCCGTCCGGTCCCAAAGTGGATGCCAAAAATCCCCCGCAGAATTCCTGCAAGGCCTTCAACGCATCTCCCAAGTCCGAAACTCCGGTAAGTCGCATCGGAAAAGTCGAAGAAGTAATCAGGAAATCGATTTGGCTGATCAACTCCCCGGTTTTGTCATCGACCCTGTCGGCATCCATGACCGTGACGATTCCCTCCTCCTTAGCCCAACGAACCGCGGTCAGAGTCGCCTCTAAGTCGTGACCATCCACGTGAAGCACCTTGCCCTTGCATACCGCCTCCCTCGAGAGTTCGTCTTTTCCATAGAGAAGGTTCCTATCTCTGCGCCACAGTATCGTCCGTTCCCCGGATCTTCTATCGACAAGGATGACCGCAAACTGGTTTGCTGCTCCCGGTTGGACGGTGACCGCCGACACATCCACCCCGTCCTTCCGGATGCTCTCAAGGGAGATCTCTCCCCAAGGATCGTCACCGACCTTGCCGACGTACATCGCATTCAGGCCCAAACGAGCGCAGGTAACCATGGCGGTAGCCACCTGCCCTCCCCCGTGGTGGGCGAAGTCTGCCATTTCCATCTTACTGTTGGGAGCAGGAAAGGCTGGAACTACGGTAATAAAATCGACGGAATTGAGCCCCAATCCCACCACGTCGAAGGGTTTGTCCGGAGGAAAAGAGATGTTGAGGTTTTTCACAATACGTCTCCTTGGCATACTTCCTGAGCGAGAATTGCTCAATGCACCTAACTAGGTCCTTCAGAAAATCCCCCATAGATCGGGAAACTGCTCACATGCATATCGGTTAACGGGCTCTTCTCCTACTCTTTAGGACCAAGTGAGTGCCGCCTTTCTGACAGTGTTCTGCAAGAAAGTGGGAAGGGACGGTCTGCGCGCGAATCACGATTTCTTCGGCGAGAATATCCTAGCACACTGAAGGTCTCCAGAATTTCTCACAGAGCACACAGAGCCTCAGAGAGAACTTCCTCTGGATTGGTGAGAGGCCAATCCAGAGGAGATTACTTGGCCTAATTTTTCCCCTCAAAAAATTAGGCCAAAAGCCTGATCCAGTAACTTTCTTACTCTGCGAATTTTGAGAGCTCGAGCGACCCCCCAGATTCCTCCGGGGGAGAGCAAGCGAGAGAAACTTGTACTTTTATGGAAGTCCCCTTTCATCAGACAAAGTCGAGAAAAGTGATGTGGACAATAGCCCGTTAGCCCCTGAATTCTCGGAGGAACTCCAACACAGACCGCCTTTGATTATCAAGTGTCAAGGGCGTCATGTCAATCGGTTGCCAAACACATAAACGCCGAAGTCCGATTTCCACCACCTGCCTTGAACTGCCCGGGTGGCCGTAGTATAATGGCGCCCGAAGCCGAAAATCAATAACATGATCGGGAACATGGCAAGACTGACAACACTCATCCTTGCTGGCGGCAAGGGCAAAAGAATGAAATCGGATCTGGTGAAAGTCCTTCATCCGATCATGGGCAAGTCCATGTTGAGTTATCCCGTTGAGGCGTCTCTCGAAGGTCTTGGGAGCCCGAAGACGATTGTTGTCGTTGGCCATCAAGCAAAACGAATTCAGGATGCCTTCTCGGACAATCGTCTCACCTTTGTGCATCAAAAACCCCAGCTGGGCAGCGGTCATGCCGTACTCTGCGCTGAGGAGGCATTTCGCGGTTATGACGGAACCATTTTGATCCTGTGTGGCGACGTCCCACTGGTGAAAACCAAAACGCTCAAGGAACTCGTCGCCTTCCATCGTCGGCTAAGGGCTACCCTCACTGTCGCCACCACTCGGTTGACCGATCCGAGTGGATACGGGAGGGTGATACGCAGAGAAGGAGATGACATAGAGAAGATCGTTGAGGATGAAGACGCCTCTTCCCAGGTGAGTAAGATAGAGGAGGTCAATACGGGTCTATACTGTGTTGAGGCTTCTTTTCTCTTCCCGGCCTTGAAGCAAGTCCGGTCGAATAACCGCCAGGGTGAGTACTATTTGACCGACATTGTTGAAATTGGGCGGAAGGAAAACAGAAAAGTAGTCGCCTTCCACGTGTCTGACGCAGATCAATTCCTTGGGATAAACACCCGGGTCGATTTAGCTCGGGCCCATGAGGTCGTTCGGGACAGGTATCTACGGAAGTGGATGCTCGATGGGGTGACAATCATCGATCCCAATACAACTTACATCGAGGCCGGTGTGATCATGGGCAAGGACACAGTGGTATACGCCAATTGTGTCATCCAAGGAGAGACTGCAATTGGGAGCCATTGCTCTATTGGTCCCAACTGCCTCATAAGGGATTCCAAGATCGGCGATGGAGTGACTGTCAGGGCTTTCTCAGTCATAGAAGAAAGCGGAATCGCGCGGGGCGCCCTTATCGGTCCTTTTTCCAGGCTCCGGCCGCAGAGCCAGATCTCTGAGGACGCTAAGGTCGGAAATTTTGTGGAAATCAAGAAGTCTCTGATTGGGAAAGGCTCGAAAGCCAATCACCTCGCTTACATTGGAGATGCGACCCTAGGAGAGAAAGTAAACATTGGCGCGGGAACGATATTCTGCAACTATGACGGCATCGAGAAGCATCCCACGATTGTCGGTAAGGGGGTCTTCGTGGGAAGTAACGCCGAACTGGTTGCCCCCCTCAGAATTGGCAATGACGCTGTCGTCGGCGCGGGATCAACCATTACAAGGGATGTGCCCGACAAATCGCTTGCCGTTAGCCGTGCAAAGCAGAAAAACATTGAAGGATGGGGCGAGAAGAGAATAAAAAAGAAACCTCTCCGCCGGGATGACTAAGAAGAATTCCTCAAGGTCGATGTCAAAAGACCGATAAGGAGCTCGTAGGAAGAACTGCCATTCCCCATACGGAGTTTTTCATGTGTGGAATCATTGGCTACCTCGGGAAAAGAAATACGGCCGACGTCCTTACGGAGGGGTTGAAAAGACTGGAATATCGGGGATACGACTCTGCGGGGATTGCTGTATTTCACAATGATAGAATCGAGATCCGTCGGACTGAGGGTAAGCTCGCGGTCCTCGAAGAAATGATATCAAAAGAATCCTTCAATGGGGCCACGGGGATAGGCCATACCCGCTGGGCCACTCACGGCAGACCGTCAGACGCCAACGCCCATCCTCATAAGGCTGGCCGCATCGCTGTGGTTCACAATGGCATAATTGAAAACTATCTGCCTCTAAAAAGAGGCCTCGAAAAGAAGGGGCACATCTTCAACTCCGAAACCGATTCAGAGGTGATTTCCCATCTGATCAACGACTTTATCGAGCAGGGGCTCTCTTTTGAAGAATCAGTTCGAAAGGCTCTGCATGAGCTCAAAGGGTCCTACGCACTGGGAATCATGTTTGAGGGGAATCAGGAAAAGCTCATCGGCGCTCGGAACGAAAGCCCCCTTGTTGTGGGTCTGGGGGATGGAGAACTATTCATCGCTTCGGATACTCCAGCTGTGCTCAATTACACACGAGATTTCATTTTCCTGGAGGACGGCCAAATGGTCGTTCTCTCTGACGGTAAGGCGACCGTCAAGGATCTCTCCGGCAAGACGGCCAAGGCAGAACCCCGACACCTCGACTGGAACCCGCTGATGGCAGAAAAAGGGGGCTACAAACATTTCATGCTTAAGGAAATTTTCGAACAGCCGGAGGCCATCATTAATACCATCAGAGGGCGAGTCTCCCGGGAAGAGGGGACGATCTCCTTTGAGAATTTCAGCCTGAAGAAAAAGGAGATAGATAATCTCAAAAGGATTGCCATTGTCGCCTGTGGGACATCTTTCCACGCTGCCACAGTCGGGAAATTTATGATCGAGACTTTGGCCGGAATCCCAGTGGATGTGGATATTGGCTCGGAATTCAGATATCGAGACCCAGTGATTGGAAAAGGAACGCTAGTGGTCGTCATCTCCCAGTCCGGCGAAACGGCCGACACACGAGCGGCATTACGGGAGGGGAAGCGTAAAGGCTGCCTGAGCCTTGCCATCTGTAATGTCGTGGAAAGCAGTATAGCCAGGGAATCAGACCATGTCATCTATACCCACGCTGGACCGGAAATCGGTGTCGCCTCCACGAAGGCTTTTGTCACACAGCTCGTAGCTCTCTACCTCCTCGCTCTCTACCTGGCTGTGGGGAAAGGTCGGGTGGATGCTCGAAAAGTTCAGAAACTCCTAGCAGAACTGATCCGAATTCCGGGATTGGCAAAGGATCTTCTCAGGAACGCATCTGATTATCAGAAACTGGCCAGGAAATACGCTTACGCACGAAACTTCTTGTATCTTGGACGGGGAATCAATTACCCAATCGCCCTGGAGGGAGCATTGAAACTAAAAGAGATATCCTATATTCACGCGGAGGGATATCCAGCGGGAGAAATGAAACATGGTCCGATAGCCCTCATAGACAAGGAAATGCCTGTCGTAGTTCTGGTCGCCGATGATGATGTCAGAGATAAGGTTATGGGAAATATCGAGGAAGTTAGAGCTCGCGACGGAATTCTTATCGCCCTTGCCTCCGCCAATCATCAAGAAGTCCGCCAAAAGGCCGATGAGGTCATTTCCATCCCTCAAACAACACCACTTCTCAGCCCTATTCTCTTTACTATCCCCCTTCAGCTTCTCGCCTACTATGTGGCTGACTTCAAGGGCAACGACGTGGATCAGCCAAGAAACCTAGCAAAGAGCGTTACAGTGGAATAGACTGGAGTTACTTCGACGCGTACCATGAGGTTGGCGAGGCAGTTGATAATCCGTCCATTCTCTGTTAAGAAAGTATATTTACCCTTTTCCCTGGAGTCGTTTTTCGTCAGACCCTTTCCACATTCATAAAACGCTTCTGGATAAACCCCGGGCGTCTTTGATCTCTGCGAAAGGTGGGAGAAAGGGCTTTTCTCCAAGAACCTGCCTGTGGGCTCAATGTTGGCTAGGGATTTCCAGTTTTCGACGGCACTCCCGAGGCTCAACGCCGGGTGAGTTTAAATCCACCATAGAAGATCTCACCGTATCCTTGCAACGGAGAATATCCAACAAAGTCGCCTAGTGCGCATGGAATTGAGAATGAAAGGGTAAAGGAAGGCATGTCGAATCGGTCGCAAATCTGGGAAGCAGTCCCACGGGTCATTGCCTCCTTTAGGGAGAGTGAATATACAGTCACGACGATCTTGGCCATCTTCATCGGCATTTTCGGTGGTTTTGGGGCGATCGGGTTTCGGCTCTTGATCGGGGCAGTCCAGAATTTCTTTTACGGATCAGGGGCGGAAATGCTTGAAACGGTGCGTTCCATCTCGTGGTACTGGCGGGTTCTTATCCCGGCTGCCGGCGGGGCCATAGTCGGCCCTTTGGTCTTTTTCTTCGCGAGAGAGGCAAAGGGTCACGGGGTCCCCGAGGTCATGGAAGCAGTCACCTTGCGAGGGGGACTCATTCGGAAACGGGTCGTACTTGTCAAATCATTGGCCTCGGCCGTTTGCATCGGTACTGGAGGATCTGTCGGGAGAGAGGGGCCCATTGTCCAAATCGGGTCGGCAATCGGTTCTACCCTTGGCCAGATTCTGAGGGTTTCGAGCAACCGGATGCGGAACTTGGTTGGTTGCGGCGCTGCAGCGGGGATTGCTGCCACCTTTAACGCCCCCATCGCCGGAGCCATCTTCGCCCTCGAAGTCATATTGGGCGAATTTGAGATCGGGACCTTCGGCCCGATTGTCCTCTCCTCGGTCATGGCAACCGTCATATCCAGAGCATTCCTTGGAGATTACCCCGCCTTTGATGTCCCCAAATACGACCTCGTCAGCGTGTGGGAAATTCCTGCTTATCTCGTCATGGGTATCTTGGCTGGCCTGGTTGCCTTACTCTTTACCAAATCTCTCTATAAATCAGAGGAAATGTGGGACAAGTTGACCTTTCCCGAATACCTGAAACCCGCGCTTGGAGGATTGGCGATCGGGGGCCTTGCTCTTTTTTTCCCGCATGTCCTCGGGGTAGGCTATGGGTCAATTACCCTCGCTCTTTTGGGACAGATGTCGTGGTTTCTCCTTGTGGCCCTCGTTATCCTCAAGATCGTCGCCACCTCTCTGACAATTGGATCGGGAGGGTCAGGAGGGATTTTTGCTCCCTCACTGTTTATTGGCGCGATGATGGGGGGCGCGTACGGACATGTGGTCCATTACTTCTTCCCTTCAGTAACAGCGTCCTCCGGCGCTTACAGCTTGGTCGGAATGGGTGCCATTGTGGCCGGTGCCACCCACGCCCCCATCACTGCCATCCTGATTCTCTTTGAATTAACGGATGATTACAGGATTATTCTGCCCCTCATGATGACTTGCATCATCAGTGCCGTCACTGCGAGTCAGCTGAACAGAGAATCGATCTACACCATGAAGTTAATTCGACGGGGAATAAATGTCAAAGCTGGAAAGGAGATCAGCATCCTGAAATCCATGCTCGTACAGGACTATATGGTCAGAAATGTGGTACCCATCTCGGAAAACCTCAGTCTCAACGACCTCCTGCATCTTATCAAGGAGGCCACGTCCTCGTATTTCCCCGTGCTGAACAGCAAGGAAGAATTGGTCGGAATCCTGTCGCTACGGGACATCCGACCCGTCCTCCTGGAGGAGGGCCTGATGGACCTGGTTATCACCAAAGACATCATGACTGAAGCGGTCATTACCTTGAAATCCAGTCAGAACCTCTACGACGCAATGGAGAGGTTCGGAAGCAAAGATATCGATCAGCTTCCGGTCGTTCACAAGGATAATCCTAAAAAGGTCATCGGAATGCTAAAGCGAACGGATGTGATCGCCGCGTATAACAACGCGGTATTGGAAAGAGGCTTGGAAAAGAAGTAATCGAATGGGAACCACCTATCGGTTAGCCCCCTGGGGAAAGATGGCATCATCGACGTCATGATCGCTTTTTGTCAATCCGTGGGCTTCAAAGGGTCGGGTAAAATATGGTAAATCATTAACGACAGGTCAACCTATCCCCGAGATAAGAGCAGCTGAGTATGAACATCCTCGAGTCTCTCAATCCTGTCCAACAGCAGGCAGTCCTTCAGACGGAAGGCCCCTTATTGATTTTTGCCGGTGCTGGAAGCGGCAAGACCCGGGTCCTGACCCATCGAGTGGCCTACCTCATCCACGAAAAGAAAATCCCTCCGTGGAATATTATGGCAGTGACGTTTACGAACAAAGCCGCGGATGAGATGCGAGAAAGGGTCATCGGCCTCCTCGGCAAGAAAGGCAATGGGGTTTGGATCAGTACGTTCCACTCGGCGGGCGTCCGGATCCTTCGACAGCACGTCCATCTCCTGGGCTACCAAAGCCACTTTGCTATCTATGACGAACATGACCAGCAGCGCCTCATAAAAGACATCATGAAGGATCTTGAGATCGATCCACGGATCTTTCATCCCAATCGCATTCGGGCAGAAATCAACCGGGCCAAGAACAATGGTGTTTCCGAGGTGGACTATGTTCCTGAACAGTTCGACGTCTTTCAAAAGCGTGTGGCTTCGGTTTATGAAAAATATCAGGAAACCCTCAGACTCAATAATGCCCTCGATTTTGGAGATCTTCTCCGACTCACCATTCTGATCTTACAGCGCTTTCCACGGGTACTCAAAGCCTACCATCGCCTACTTCGCTACATCCTCGTGGATGAGTTTCAGGACACGAATTCCATTCAATACGATCTGATCCGGCTTCTGGTTGAAAAACATCAGAATATCTGTGTCGTTGGCGACGACGACCAATCAATCTATCGATGGCGTGGTGCTGATATTACCAACATATTGAACTTTGAAAAGGACTTCCCTGGATCAAAGGTCATCAAGATGGAGCAGAACTATCGGTCGACCAAAACGATCCTTGAAGCCGCAAATCGTGTGGTTAGCTACAACTCCGAACGGACGGAGAAATCCCTCTGGACAGAAAACCCAACGGGAAACCCTGTGGTGGTCTACCATGCCGAAGACGAGCAAGATGAGGCCCGTTATGTTGTCGACCAGATCAAGAAGGAGGCGTCAGGAAGCTATCGAGATTTCGCGCTTCTTTACCGAACCAATGCTCAATCCAGGGCCCTCGAAGAAGCTTTGATCAAAGAAAATCTCCCATACGTGATTGTGGGCGCCCTCCGATTCTACGAGAGAAAAGAAATCAAGGATGTGCTTGCCTATCTTAGAATCGTTGCAAACCCGTCTGACTCGGTCAGCCTCAAGAGAATCATCAATACCCCCCCACGGGGTATCGGCAGTCGAACACTGGAACAATTGGAAAAACTGAGCCGAGAGCGGAACCTCCCTCTGTATGATGGCCTTAAGGTTCTTACCCGCGAAGGAGAGCTTCCAGCTGCAATGGGAGGCAGGCTCAGGTCTTTTCTCCAGATGATAGAGGGTTTCCGTGACTCTCATCTACCCATACATGATCTAACCCTTGAGATTCTCGAGAAGACGGGCTACCTTGCTCACCTGCGGGCGGAGGGTACTGAGGAGGCAATCTCCCGTATTGAGAATGTTGAAGAATTGATTACGGTCATCGCGGAATACGAGGCAAACCCTCAAATTGAAGATAAGACCCTGGAAGGATTCCTGGATAGAGTCGCTCTTGTCAGCGACGTTGACAACTATCACGATCGATGGGACCGTGTCTCCCTGATGACCCTTCACTGTGCAAAGGGCCTTGAGTTTCCCCTCGTTTTTCTCACGGGTCTGGAAGAGGGACTGTTCCCCCATCACCGAAAGGGGGAGGATCGCGAGGAAATGGAGGAGGAGAGGCGCCTCTGCTATGTGGGTATGACCCGAGCCAAGAAAAAGCTGTTTCTCCTTCATACAAAGGAGCGGACCATTTTCGGTGCTCAGAGGGTCTGCGTGCCGTCTCGGTTTCTCGATGAAATCCCGGACGATTTAGTCATCAAAGAAGTCTCACCCAATCTCGATCGTCACCCGTTCGTTGGTGAACTCCCTTCTGCCCTCTGCGAGACAACGTATGAAACCACCTTCGACGACCTGGATGAAATACCGACGGTCCGGGTGGGACAACGGGTCAGGCATCCCAAATTCGGCGAGGGAATCATTCAATACTGTGAGGGAAAGAGAGAAAAACAACGGATTATCGTCCATTTTTCGTCGGTGGGAGCCAAGACGCTGTCACTCCAGTTCGCCCGCCTGGAATTCATTCAGGAGCCTTAAATTAGATCGCCACGTCAGAGGATCTTAGCTCAACGATACGATGGATAAAGGGGATTTTTCAGAGCGCCTCATGCTTGTGGCCGGTGCCACCGGTTATCTTGGACGGCACGTTGTTACCGCTCTGCACAGGAACGGCTTCAAGGTCCGCGCCCTAGCCCGCGACCCAGAAAAACTCGGTGACGCAAAAAACCTGTGCGATGACGTTTTCGTGGCCAAGGCAACAGAGAATACCACACTCGACGGCCTGTGTGACGGAGTCGATGTCGTCTTTTCGTCTATCGGTCTGCGCTCCTTTGCCCCCCGCCCTTCTTTCTGGGAGGTTGACTACCAAGCCAACATGAATATCCTATTGCGAGCCACATCTGCTTCGGTCCGCCACTTCATTTTCATCTCTGCTCTCAACGCCGATCTAATTCGCGGACAGGTGGCAGCAGCCGACGCCCGAGAACGGGTTGTTGACGCTCTGGTTGGCTCTGGACTCACATGGACGGTTCTTCGGCCCACCGGCTTCTTCAACGATATGGAGGAGCTGTTCAAGATGGCCCGACGGGGGACATTCTACGTGATCGGCGATGGGACGGCTCTTATCAATCCAATTCATGGGGCAGACGTTGCCGACCAGGTTGTCCGGTGCATCCGTGATCACAGGATCCAGAATCAGGCGATTGGGATCGGGGGACCCGATGTCTTTACCACTCGACAGATTGGAGAGCTCGCCTTCGAGGCGCTCGGGCGACCCCCGAAGATTAGGTCGATTCCGCCCTGGTTGCTGGGAGGAGTAAGCCTCGTTCTCTCCCCCTTCAACCCAAATGCGGCAACCCTTCTCCGGGCCATGCAGGTCCTTTCAGATATGGATATGACGGGGACTCCATGTGGGCGACACAGACTGAGGGACTTCTTCTTCGAACTTGCTGCTTCCCAACCTTCCTAGTCAGTATCCTTCATAATGCGAAGAGTTTCGCGGGGGTTCCCTCCTCCACACAAAGACAGTTGGATGATACGGATTGTCTGTGTAGGGGTGAACTCATTGAACGGAATTGGAGAATCTGAGTCGTCCAGATACGAGGAGATAGCCAGCCAGCCAGCCAGCCTGAGATTAGGGCCTTCTTTTTTGGCAGATCCCCGAGCTCGATGTTTCATGACTTTTTCAAGGACCTCCGGGTCCTCCTTGAAGTTAATGATTCGCCTCTGTCCCAGGCATTTGGCACAGAGGGGGGAGTCTGCCTCGAAGATTTTTTCATGAGTCCGGGCCAGTTTTTTCTACTCCTCTAATGATTCCTATGGTTTCAAGATACAGGGGGTGAGTGGATGGTGGGTTTTCTTTCTATGGATGCCTCGCTGATTTGGAAACCAGCGACGTCTGTCAGAAATGTGAATCTTACCTTCCCTGTGACATCAGCAATCTGATGGCGCAGAAATCCCCCAGGACAGGTTCGCCGCCAGGCGCTTAATGGAAGAGGACGAGATGTCCATCAGCCACCTCGTGATAAATCGGGACCTTGGTTCTGCAGATCGCTTTCGCCGACCTACAACGGGGGTGGAAGAAACAACCAGGGGGCGGATTTACCGGACTGGGTACATCGCCGGGAAGCAAAAGCCGTTTCTTATTGTACTCCGGATCCGGAACGGGCACTGCCGACACTAGTGCTTCAGTATAGGGGTGCTTCGGATTGTTAAAGAGCTCTTCAGTGGTAGCCAACTCGACGATCCTCCCGAGATACATGACCGCCACCCGATCGCTGATATATCTCACCACAGCCAGATCGTGGGCGATAAAGAGATATGTCAGATTGAACTGTTCCTGTAAGTCCTTTAACAATTGAAGAATCTGTGCCTGGACTGAAACATCGAGGGCTGAAACTGGCTCGTCGGCAATAATTAGCCGGGGTCTGAGGGTGAGAGCCCTGGCCACGGCAATACGTTGGCGCTGACCTCCGGAGAACTCATGGGGGTAACGCTTCATATGGTCGGGATTCATACCGACGGCGACCAAGAGATCTCGGACCTTTTCCTCTCGCTCCTTGGGCTTAGATACACCATGGACAAGGAGGGGTTCGCCGATGATGGATCCTACAGTCATGCGCCCGTTCAATGAAGAGTATGGATCCTGATAGACGATCTGCATGTCTCGCCGGAGCGTTTTCATGACCCTGCTGGAGGCAGTAGTTACGTCTATCTTTCGGCGTTCTTCCACTCCATTGGTTCGTTCTTTGTGGAAAAACAGAATCTCCCCCTCGGTTGGTTCAACCAGACGGAGAATCGTTCGACCCGCTGTCGTTTTACCACAACCGCTCTCCCCAACGAGGCCGAGGACCTCCCCTTCTCTCAACAAAAAGTCAATACCGTCGACTGCCCTGATATGAGCGACCACCCGACGTAGAACACCCTTGTGGATGGGGTAGTACTTTTTAAGATTCTTCACTTCAAGCAGGATATCTTCCGCAGCCATTTCCTATCACCCCTCACTCATACAACCAGCAAGCAACCCAGTGGTTAGAAGCCACCTCTGTGAGCGATGGGCAATCCCTCCTACAGATCTCCATCGCCTTCGGACAACGGGGTTCAAATCGACAACCTGGAGGGAGGTCAAGCGCATCAGGCACAATCCCCTTAATTGGTTCTAATCTGGTCGAAGGATTGATGACCGAGGGGACGGATTCCAGCAGTCCTTGCGTGTAAGGGTGTCTGGCATCGTGGAACAGATTGGAGACACTGGATTCTTCAACCCCCCGCCCCAGGTACATAACGACGACATCGTCGGCCATTTCGGCAATTACCCCCAGATCGTGGGTGATCATCATAATGGCGGTTTTGAGCTGCGACCGCAGATCGATCATCAGATCAAGGACCTGGGCTTGAATGGTTACGTCGAGTGCGGTTGATAAGACAGCAAGCGAACTATTGGGATGGGGACTTACTCGGACTATGACCCTGGCTGAAGGAGCGCATAAGTGCGATTTCCGTTTCAAGAAAGGCGGCGACACCCGGATTTCCCTTCCTCGATCGTTGCAAGCACGTATCACACATGGGACGGCCTAATTGCCAAATCTTGGCGCCCTAACAACTCCCTGGAGCGGCCTCAGCCATCGCGCGGCCACAAGTACGATGTACATATGCTGCGCCGCTTAGCTCGCAGCCGTTAGCGAATCTCCTTAGGGCATAAACCTGCCTTTTGGCATATTTCAAGAAATCCGCTATTAGCTGCCTCCGTAAATCCCGTTTATTTGCATCGCAAATCATCAGGTCTGAGGGCGGGTAGAAACCGCCTGTTTCAGTTAGCAATCCACACTTTGAGATAGCCTTGGAAGGACCTGGTGGAAAATGGCTAGCTTGACGTCCTTTTAATCCGGCAGCCCCGCCTCTCGCAGAAGCTCGATATGGCGATCCAAAAACGACAGATCTTTATGAAAGTTTTTTATCATGTTGGCGAAAGCCTTTATGGAAAAATCGGGGTGTTTCTCAAGTAATTTCTTTGCTTCAGCGCGGGCCTCTTCGTCCTGCCCCAGCTCCATATAGCTGCCGATCAGGAAATGCCAGCAATCGCGGGCAATGACACCGTGTTGTTCATGATCGAGAGACTTCTTGAATTCTGTTATTGCAGCTTCATACTCCCGTGTAAAGTAATTGGCAAAGCCTGCAGCAGCACGGTGTTGGGCAGTGTAGGGGCCGTAAGGGCTGAGACGTGTTGCTTTCTTTGCCTGCACCAGGGCTTCTTCAGGCTTTCCCGCTTGGATCAAAATCCAGGCTAAGCTTCCAATTACATTGGCATTATTAGGCTCGCATTCCACTGCCCTTTTAACAGCAGCGATGGCCTTTTCGAATTGCCCTTTGAACCTGTAAACGGACCCCAATACGGTATGAGCCCAAACAGCGTTGTCATCGATAGCAAGGGCACGCTGAGCCCATTCCTCGGCCTGCTCTAAAGACTGGGCGGGGTTTTTAACCCATCCATACTGTGCGTCGAACAAGTGAGTAAACCCCACCAAGGCGATCGCTCTGGCATACTTCGGATCAAGTTCTATGGCTTTAAGGAGTAGCTCCCGAGCTCGGGGCATCCCCTCCTTTTCTATACGCAAGAAATATTTATCCGATTGCATGTAATAGTCAAAGGCTTCATAGTTATCTGTTCCACTGAGCTCCAGGCGCCACGTTTCACCCCAAGCAATCTTTACCGCCAGCTCATTCACCACTTTGCGCGTGATCTCATCTTGNNGGCCCTTTGGACACTGCCCTCCAGCACATGCCTCACCCCTAGTTCTCGGCCCACCTGCCGCACATCTACCGCCTTGCCCTTGTATTTGAACGTCGACCCTCGGGCGATTACGAACATACCGGGGATCTTGTAAAGCTGGGTGATGAGGTTATAGGTAAACCCATCGCTGAAATAGTCCTGCCC
>JABAOH010008682.1_pt3 | contig 17723 bp, 18 predicted proteins | sample 7062181 | NCBI WGS metagenome assembly JABAOH01 (sample SAMN14538630, study PRJNA623070) | marine sediment metagenome | biome: marine biome [ENVO:00000428]; feature: marine pelagic biome [ENVO:01000023]; material: deep marine sediment [ENVO:00002113]; isolation source: pool of 5 deep marine... | reverse complement strand
GAGTCAGCGGTTCGACCGTCTTCCTGAAGAGATATAGCGATTGTGGTATCCACTAGGTCTTTCTCGGCTTTATCACAAAGACATCTTCGCCGCCCGAGATCACGCGAAACCATTCCTTCAAATCAGCTTGGTGAAGGAATTTGCGTAGGAGAACCCGTAGATGCGACTTGGATGGGCTTTCTTCTCCTTCCTCATAGTTCAAGGTGAGTTCTTCGCTGGCAACCTCGACTCTTCCTTTCAGTCGTCCTTCTAGAAATTCCGCCAGCTCTTTTACTGTGTCATCGCCTTCTTCGCGGCGAAGGTCAGAGATTCTGATCAGGGCCGTTGACATAGTTATCTCCTCTACTTCATTGTTCGGATATTACCTATTAAGCTCCTTCACTAGATCTGCTTTCCTCTTCGATCTACAACTTCCCATGTGCCGGGACCTGTGCCCAGAAGTGTCACCGGCACCTTGATTTTCTGTTCAATGTCATCGACAAAATCCTTTGCTTGACGTGAAAGCTTCTCGTAGGATTTGACGCCTTCGCATTCTGGGAACACAACGTCAATCTTGGTTATCGCGGCCTGTGTGGCTCCATTTAGCATCACTGCCCTCTTGGCAAGCTCGTAGTTGAAGGGAGCTGCTCTACGTTTTCTGCCTGTTACGGTGGCAATCTCGGCCCATCCGCGCTTCTTGGCTTCTTCCCAGGCGAGTTCGTTGGGAAGCGGACCGCCGCCAACTCTGGTTGTGTAAGCTTTGAAGACTAAAATGACATCGTCTACTCTTGTAGGGCCGACTCCCACATCGGAGCACGCTGCTGAAGCGGTCACATCTTTTGACGTGCAGTAAGGGTAGGTTCCATGGAAGAGCGAAAGATAGGTTCCTTGAGTTCCTTCAACGAGGACGTTCTTTTCCTCGTCGATCGCGGTGTTGACTTCGAGTGGGACATCCGTCAAATACGCGTCGAGTTTGGGAATATCTTGGGCGAGTTTGACCGTGCGTAGCGCTCTTTCTGCGTTGCACGGACCGGTTCCAGTGCCTGTGGTTTTGATCTTCTTTGCGAGGTGCCCTTTCTTGTCGGCCTCTACGTGCTCCGGTCCGATGACTGCACACTTCGGATCGACGCCAACTCGACGTTGGGACTGGGTTAGTTCTATCTCTCTGAGCAGGAGATCCGGGTTCACCAAGACGCCTGGGCCAATGAGCAGACGACATTTGTCGTAGACAAAAGCGCTGGGCAACATCCTCAACTTGTATTCGGACCCTTCGTACACAACGGTATGCCCCGCGTTGGGGCCGACGCCCGCCCGTGCAGCTACTGCTGCCTTGTCCTTTATTGCGAGGTAAGAGATGACCTTTCCCTTCCCTGTATCTCCGAAGAAACCGCAAACGACAACTGTACAAGGCATTTTCGATATCCTCTGAGGTTTTGACAATTACATGTCATTATTATTAAGGCTTTTCGCCGTAGTACACGCAAAAATGTGAAAGCATTGGTTCGCCCGTCGAGAATACTTCACAGCCCTACGTGCGCACAAGAGAATGAAAGCTTTAACTGGCTCAAACCACCTCTAGAAATGTCATCAAGAGAACAAGGGATGAGGGCGGTGAAGCGGTCGTCGCTTCCGATCTGGTTTTCCGCGTTGTTTCTGTTAAACGTACTAGATGTGGCGACGACGATTCCTGTTTGGGAAGCCAATCCGGTCACATTGTTTCTATGGGGTAGAATCGGCGGATTTCTATCCGCTTGGGTCAAGCTGGGTCTGGTTTTGTTCTTTGGAATATTGTGTTTGGCAGCATGGAAAGTGGCTACTGCTCAGGAGTGGCTATTCGCTAGGAAAGTCTTCCGCGGAGTTCTGATTGTTCTTGTAGGCTATTATGTCTTTGTTGTCGCAAATAACATCCGGATAGTTCTGCTGTGCGCCTTCAGCTAGCTGACTTGCTGTTCAGAATTCAGGCTTTGAAATGCGCAACGCGTTTCTCCGTTGGTTACTGGGTTCCAGCTGTGAATTCTAGCCGTTCAACTCCTTTGCCCTTGGACACTCTCTTCAAAAGCTTGATTTTTTCCAACTCTCCTGTTCGCCTGACATGTGTTCCTCCACAAGCACAGGCATGCCATTCCTTGATTTCTACTATCCGGACTTCATGGACCTGGGGAGGCAAAGTGCTGAGGCTTTCATGAAACCGCTCAACGTACTTCTCAGCCTCTTGCCGATCCATCATCCTTACCACTACGTTACGGTCTTCCCTCACCACGTGATTCGCAGCTTCTTCGATCTCTGGAAACAGCGGTCGCAAAGATTTACCGTAGGCAAAATCCAGTCGAGCTTTGTCAACGGCGATTGTTGAACCAACGATCTCTAGCGGAGCCTCAGTTGCTCTGCGCACCGCTTCGCCCATAATGTGTGCAGCTGTGTGGTTTCGCATCAGGGCGTAACGGCGACCCCAGTTGATAAGCCCTCTAATGCGCTTGCCTGCTCGCATTTTCTCATCGAGATTGTTGAGGATATGATGAACGCTTCCTTTCTTCCATTGTACATCCACGACTTCGACTTCGGTATTCTTTTCCTTGAGGGTTCCAGTATCTCCAGGCTGGCCACCACCAGTCGGATAAAATGCAGTTCGGTCTAAGACTACGCCGTGTCTGTCGTCAGCGCTGTGGACCTTTAGGATTGTGCCTTGGAACTCTTTGAGGTAGGCGTCTTCGTAGTATAGGAGTTGAGTTGGCGAGGACATTTTCTTTCTGCCTTGTCTAGCGCCAAACGTATGTTGTCGACTTGCTTAAAGCTTCTTTCGCAGAAGGGAAGAATTGCTTGGCGTGGGTCACGAAACGTACAATTACTAGGGTGTCACTAGAGCTACGGGGGCTGGTTGATTTGGATGTTTTGGAAGCCATAAGGACGCGGCGAAGCGTAAGAGCGTTCACTGGAGACGCTGTGTCGGAAGAGGCGGTCCAACGGTTGATGGAGGCTGCAAGATGGGCTCCTTCAGCTGGAAATCTGCAACCTTGGGAATTCATACTTGTAAGGGATCAGGAGACAAAAAGGAAGTTGTCCATTGCAGCTTTGGATCAAACTTTCATTGAGGACGCCCCCGTGGTGATTATCGTGTGCGCGGATCAGGCACGATCAGCGCGGAGATACCAGAACCGCGGCGCTCATCTCTACTCTCTCCAAGACACCGCAGCCGCTACTCAAAACATCCTTTTGACAGTTCACGCTATGGAGCTTGGCGCCTGCTGGATCGGAGCATTTAATGAAAGCGAAGTTAGAGAAGTGCTTGGAACGCCAAGAAATTGGAAACCCGTCGCCATCGTTCCGGTTGGACATCCAGCTGAAAGGCCCGTAGCGCCACGCAGAAGGGCGATAGATCAAATCATTCACCATGCAAGCCTCTAGCGTATTCTACACTGCCAGCAACATTTAGTTTATTACCGCTCCACCTTGCATTATAATGAGGCGCTCGCCATTGAAATATGCCCTCATCGCTGGGGCCTACGAAAAGATTGAAGCCACCACCAAACGGCTGGAAATGACCGACTACCTAGTTGATTTGCTCAAACAGACTCCCGAGAATCTGATCGGCAAGGTTGTCTACCTAACGCAGGGCCAACTCTATCCCGACTTCATTGGAATTGAGATTGGGGTAGCAGAAAAACTGGCGCTAAGGGCAGTTGCTAGAGCAACTGGATATAGCGAAGGAGAGATTGAGAAAGACGTGATAGAGACGGGAGATCTGGGCGAGACGACTCAGCGATTTATCAAAAAGAAGGCGCAAGCCGCTCTCTTCCGAAAGCCCCTCACCGTGGAGAAGGTGTACGAAAACCTAGAGAAGATGGCAAAAGCCACAGGCGTGGGGGCTATGGATCAAAAGATAAACCTGCTAGCGGGGCTCCTGACCAATGCAACGCCCCAAGAGGCCAAATACGTAATTCGAACAGCGACTGGCAACTTGAGACTGGGGATCGCTGATATGACCGTTCTTGATGCCTTAGCGATAGCCTTCGGTGGCGGCAAAGAGGCTCGAGACGCCTTGGAGCGCGCCTACAATATCTCTTCTGACTTGGGTAGAGTGGCGAGAACGGTGGTCAAGAAGGGAATGCCGGGCATTGAGAAGTTTGAGGTGTCCGTAGGCGAGCCGATCAGACCGATGTTGGCGGAGCGATTGAGTTCGCCTGAAGAGATATTGGAAAAGCTCGGGGGAAAATGCATCGCGGAGTACAAATATGATGGGGAGAGAATACAGGCTCACAAGCAGAAAGATCAGGTTGTACTCTTTTCTAGAAGGCTTGAAGATATTTCTGGCCAATACCCCGACGCTGTCAGGCTGATAAGAAATCATGTGAAAGCAGAGAGCGCCATCCTTGAAGCAGAATGCGTTGCTATAGATCCCGACACGGGAGAATTGAGGCCTTTTCAAGAGCTGATGCATCGAAGGCGTAAATACGGGATTGACGAAGCCATGAGAGAATATCCCGTTTCCCTTTTCATGTTCGATGTCTTGTACGCCAATGGAAAAGATTTGACTCTCGAGCCCTATCCGGTTAGACATAAAAACCTTGAGAAAGTCGTCGAAGAGAGCAATAGAGTCGAAGTGGCAGAATACCTCATCACAGATGACCCCAGAGAACTGGAACAGTTTTTTGATAGAGCTGTCGAGCGCGGCTGCGAGGGGTTAATCTGTAAATCAATAGCAGAGACTGCCCTTTATCAGGCAGGAGCAAGAGGGTGGCTCTGGATAAAATACAAACGGGACTACAAAAGCGAGATGACCGACACCGTTGACCTAGTAGTGGTAGGCGCGTTTCATGGCCGCGGGAAAAGAGCGGGTACATACGGCGCCCTCCTCCTCGCCGCCTACAATGATGACGAAGGCGATTTCGAAACAGTCACAAAATGTGGAACAGGCTTCACAGACGCAGATCTCGAGAAGCTTCCGAATATGATGGAAGACCATAAAATCCTCCACAAGCACGCCCGCGTCGATTCAACTCTTGATGCCGACGTGTGGTTCAAACCCGAAGTCGTAATCGAAGTAATTGGAGCCGAGATAACACTCAGTCCGATCCACACCTGTGCGATGAACGTGGTTAGAAACGGAAGCGGCCTTGCTATAAGATTTCCCCGGTTCACTGGGAAATATCGACCTGATAAATCTGCCGAGAATGCGACAACCGTCAAGGAGATCGTTCAGATGTATCAGAGTCAATTGAAGAAGGTCTCCAGCTAGCAAACGCAATCCGAGTACGCGCGTCTAGCCGCTCAAGTAGTTTTCTTTGATCAGTAACCCTATTGTTTTCCGAAAGCTAGCTTATCCAAAGCTTGTTGTAGCATAGCAGACAATAGTATTCAGAGTATGAGGATCGTTTCCGTGGGCACATATGGGACCATACTCTGTCGCCCACACGTAGGGTTTGGCCGCAGCACTCACACGTTATTTGACCATCAAAACGACTAACGAGGTTTCGCTTGATTGTGATTTTCTTCCAAGCCGCCATAACGTTGGTCACCATCTGACGTTACGCGTCTTAGTCTTCTCCTTTCCGTATATTTATTGGAATTTGGCCCTTAAATATGTTTTACTGATATACATCTGCCTTAGCAGTCGTCGGCGCTGGACCGTGATCTGGATGTGGATTGGTTTAAGTGTCATGAGTCTTTCATGAATAGCGTGGAGAGAACGGGTTCAGCATCTATGNNTCGTCTGACAACGACTAAGAACAAAGCCAACACGCATGCATTATTGTTGAAAACGAGCTAGATAGTGGGACAACTCATTGAGCAGGCTACAGAACAGTGAACCGATTGGTTCTTTTGTGAACGCTTTGATCCGACCGACTTCAGCGAACCTATGATATCCAAAGTTTTGTGTAGCACATTAGACAGTAGTACTCAGTGTGTGAGGCACGTTTACGGGGGCACAAGTGAGACCACGCTTCTTCTCCAGCATGTAAAGATTTGCCGCATACTTCGCATTGCACTTGTCCAGCAAATCGGCTGAGAAGGTTGGGTCGGACGGTAATGCGCTTCCAGGCAGCCATTTGGCGTTCCAACCGTGAAAAGTTGGGGCTGAGGGGTTTTATAAGTGTTTATCTGTGGAACAGATAACGTGTCGTAGAACATGAGTTCCTCATGAGTCTGATGCCCATCTTTTGTATCATATGATTTGTGCATTGGAATAGCAGCAGTCTTCGCGTTGGGGTTTCTGCAGCCCCCCTGCAATATTGATACATCTGGGGTGATACAAATCTTTAAAGCTCTGTTTGTGAGCTTTTCTGTGAGGGATGGCAAAGATGGACTTAGCAACTCTGCACATGTTCAGCAGTCTGCTAAGTGTTATCGCTCAGATGTCGGCTACCATCTTTGTGATTTTTTGTGTTGTCAACTTTTTCTCTATCAGGCCAGGAAGCTCGTTGAGAATTGTGCTCTTCAGCTTAGGCTATTTCTTTGTCTCGATGATTGTTCTTTTTGTTGGGGCCACTCTCTTGATGAGCGTAAGCCCTTCACATATGCTAGTCGGCGTTTCAGCGCTCATAGAAGCCTCTCTAATCAATCTTTGTTACGGAATAATTGTCTCCGCAATTTACTTGAGAAGTTTTGTGTCGGAAAGATGACCCGTGATCAGGAAGCATGGGCCTTTCTGCAATTGGCCCCGACCCAGTCAACAATCTAACAGCTCCTGATCTTCGAAAGAGGGAACTTGGCGCATTGTTTTCCGAAATTAGGAAACTACTTAAAGAGGAGAATGAATTTGTAGTTCAAGCTTAGAAGAAGTTGTTGTTCCATGGACATGGAGGAACTACTTCACGTAAAGGATCTACAGATTCAACGTTACGGGCGAGACGACCTGATAAAGATCGTTGATGGGATAAACCTGAGAATAGACAAAGGTGAAACGGTTGGCCTCGTGGGAGAAACCGGCGCAGGGAAATCCGTCTCTGCTCTAGCCATTCTAGGGATTCTCCAACCCATAGGAAAGGGCAAGCCCCAATGGAAGATCGACGGCGAAGCATTGTTCAGAGGCAAAGATCTACTGAAGCTGTCTGTGGAGGAGATGAGAAAGATTAGAGGCGTCGAGATATCTCTGATCACCCAAAACCCCATCGCTTCGCTTCATCCCATCGACATAATCGGGTTTCAGACTGGCGAAGCCGTGGAAGCCCATCAAGAAGTTGAAAGCCGACAGATACGTGAGATGGTTGTGAACTACCTTGGAAAAGTGGAGATTCCGGATTCCAAGGCGCGCTACCACCATTTTCGGGATCAATTCAGTGGAGGCGAAGGCCAGCGCATTTTACTCGCTATGGCGCTGATACGGAATCCCTCGCTTCTCATCGCAGATGAACCCACCAGCGCGTTAGATGTAACTGTGCAACGGCAGATTCTGCAATTGCTGAAGGCAATGAAGACGCGGTTCAACTTAGCCATGCTTCTAATCACCCATAATCTTGCTGTCGTGGCCGAGATGGCCGACTACGTGTACGTCATGTATGCAGGGAAAATTTTGGAACAAGCAGATGTAAGAACCATTTTCAAGGAGCCTGTGCATCCCTACACGCAAGGATTGCTGTCTGCGGTTCCCAGCATCCGTACTAAAAAGGGCTTCTTCGAATTTGGAGGAATCCCAGGGGAGCCTCCGAACCCTCTTCACCCTATCCCAGGGTGCAAGTTTCATCCAAGATGTGGATATGCCGAGTCAGCTTGCAGAGACAAGGTTCCTGAACTAGTGGAAGTTGGTTCAAACCATTTTGTTGCCTGCCTTCGAAGCGGGAAAATACCTGATTATGAAAACAGAGACTAGCATGTCAGTCGAAGGTGGCAATACAGAACAGCTTGGTCTAGTACGTGCGGCAGCAAACGGATTCAGCCCTCCGAATCCTGCGATTGCGTTTCCGACGCACTTTCCTCAAGAGTTCTTTCGCCCAGGAAACTGCCAAAAGCAGCTCCTACAAAAGGGACAAACGCGCTCAGGAGAAAGATTTTTGCAATAGTACTTAGGATTAGGACACCGGCGATATTGACTCTACCGACGCTCGCGGCGAATATCGAGTAGGGTGCTAGGAGGATTGTCGATGCAATCGCGCTTCCCAAAACCGTAGATGCAATGGCGTACACAATGGACCTCTTTAACTCAACAATTGTTAGACCTATCAGCAGACTGATGAGAAAGGCTACAGGCAGGTAAGTAAAGATGTGGAAGCCCCAGGGGACCACCATCAGACAGGCACCTGCGAAGCTGAGGGCCGAAAGCAGGACTACGCATAGTTCCCGTGCGGCATTGCGAATCCCTCTTCCACTCCTTTGTGGTGATTCCACGTTTTCAGGCGTTCTTAACGTCTTTTTTCACCACCTGTGAAGTAGACGAGCATGTCTGAAATGCTCAGACCAGATATGAGCCCGATGATGAATATGAACCAGCTTTGCGGTGGTAAGACTGATGCAAGCAGTAGAGGAATCGCAAGCAATGCAAGCACCGCGCAGAAGAGCAGGATGAAGGCCGTCCAAGGAGTGCCGGCTTTGGTTTCGCGTGGGCCGTCCTTAGCTTCAATTAATCTGGTGGGTAACAGGCGTGTCCGAAGCAGATATACAATCGTTGTGATGAACAGGGTAAAAAACAAATAGTATAGTAGTAAGGCTGGCCATTCCGGATACGCTGGAAATGTGAGCCCTGCGAGAAGCACTGCCAAGGCAACAGTTGCGATGTTGAGATACACGCGCTTCGTTCGGTGTGGATATCGCACTTCTTCAGCTTCCGAGCCCATTCGACAGCCCTCCGTTCGATTCATATACCATATGATTTGGAGCGTGCAAGCTTACTCACTTATTCCGTGCGGAGAATTTCGGTGATTGGCCAATAATTTTGCCAAGAGAATATTCCCACCATTGGTCCTTTGAAATGAATTCGTACGTAGTCTACCCACTTGCCCTCCATGTAGGTCATCACGTCGTCGATCTTTGTGGACGGGACTTCTGCTTGGATGGTGATATTGAGAGTTGACATTGGTTGTATCGTTTGGTCCTCCCACCCTCTTGAGTTGATCAATATTTGTTCAAGTTTCCCGGGCTTCTCCAGATAGAGAGCTTGGTGGATCTGCAATAGCTCAAATATGCATTCTGAAGGGTTTTGAATTGATATCGGCGTCTCAACGAGAATGTAGGAGCTGTTTACAATTTGCACGTTCAAGTGTGGGATTGAGGCTTGGATATTTTGCACTCCAATGTAGACGATGAAATAAACATGAGTAGTGTAAGCGACGAAGCCTGCGAAGACTGCGCTGATGAGTAGAAAGCTTACGATGACGATTTTTCGTTTGTTGAGGTTCATGGGTTCCTCAGTGTGTCAAAAGACGGGGTTTAGGCTGAGGCGTCTTTCTGGTCTCCCCGCAACCAGCATGCGACGTGCCTATCTCCATCAAGTTCTATGAGCGGCGGCTCCTTTTTCCGACAGACGTCCATGGCGTAGGGACATCTTGTGTGAAATCTGCACCCTGAAGGCGGATTAATCGCGCTGGGAACTTCTCCTTTGATGACTACTTCGATCCGTCTTGCCGTTGGATCAGGAACCGGGACCGCGGCGATCAACGCTTCAGTGTAGGGGTGTAGCGGTTTCTGAACTACGTCATCGGTCGTGCCTTTTTCAACGATCTTGCCGAGATACATGACACCGATGCGGTCGCACATGTGTCTGGCTAAGGCTATGTCATGAGTTATGTAGAGAAACGACGTGTGAAACTTCTGTTGAAGACTTAGCAGTAGTTTTAAGACTTCGCTTCTGATGGACGCGTCAAGCATAGACACAGGCTCGTCTGCCACGAGAAACTCAGGTCTAAGCACGAAGGCTCTAGCGATTGCAACTCGCTGTCTCTGACCGCCGCTGAGTTCGTGGGGGAACCGGTATAGGAATTCCTCGGGCGGAATCAGGTCTAAGTCTTCTAAGGCTTGGCTTACTCGATTCGATATCTCGTCCTCGCGCTCTACTACCTTCTGAATATGTAAGGGCTCGGATACAATGTCGTAAATGCTCATTCTGGGATTGAGTGATTCGTAGGGATCTTGGAATATGATCTGCATATTTCGCCGCAGTTTTCTTACATCTTGTTCACGAGCGAGGGCCAAGACGTCTACGCCTTTGAAGAATACTTCACCGTAGGTGGGCTCGATCAACCTGATTAGGCATTTTCCTGTGGTTGTCTTTCCGCAACCGCTTTCCCCGACTAGCCCGAAGATCTCTCCTCGTTTGATTTCAAAACTCACGCCGTCAACAGCGTGAACGTGGGGGACTTCACTTGTGACCAGCGTCTTGAAGAAGCCCAGTTTTATGTCGAAATGCTTGACCAAGTTGTTGACTTCTACTGTTGTATCTTTCTTCACTTCCTTTCACCTTCAGTACAAGTGGCATGCGGTGTGTTGACCCTTCCTGACTTCTGTCATTACAGGTTCTTTCATTTGACAGATATCCATAGCGTGAGGGCACCTTGGATGAAATCTGCACCCTGGGGGGGGATTGAGAAGATCTGGCGGAAAGCCCGATATTGAGGAAAGTTCCATCTTTGGACCCAAAACGCTTGGAAACGCAGTAATCAACTTTTGCGTGTAGGGGTGTAATGGTTCTTTGAATATGTGGACTACATCTCCGTATTCTGCAATCTTTCCTGCATACATGATCGCACAGGTGGTGCATGTTTCAGCAATCATTGAAAGGTCGTGAGTTATCAAGATCCAGGAGAGATCTAGTCTACTCTGCAGCTCTTTCATGACTCTCAGTACTTGAGCTTGCACGATGACGTCGAGCGCCGTAGTGGGCTCATCGGCAATAACCAGCTGTGGATTGCAGGCTAACGCCATAGCCGTCACTACACGTTGTTTCATGCCCCCACTAAGTTCGTGGGGGTAGCGATCGATCTTCGCTGCTTCCAACCCGACGAGTTCCAGAAGTTTGCCGGCTCTTTCCAATGCGTCTTTCTTGTTGACATCTTCGTGTTGCAGGATGGCCTCAGCGATTTGTGTTCCGATGGGGTACGTGGGGTGGAGCGCGTTCATCGCCCCCTGGAAGATCATGGAGGCTTTCTTCCATCTGATCTTCTCACGGACCTCCTTTTCTGTCATTTGTGCTACTTCTTCGCCGTCGAGTGTGATGCTGCCTCCCACTATCCTGCCGTTTGAAGGTAAGAGTCGCAGTATAGACAAGGCCGTACTTGTCTTTCCACAACCTGATTCGCCAGCGAGTCCTAGCGATTCTTTCGTGCTCACTGTGAAGGTTACATCGTCAACGGCTTTGACGTATCCTCTTATGGTCTCGAAATACATCCTCAGATTTTGAACTTTGAGTAGGTCCATTTATCTGCGTCTCCTCAACCTCGGGTTGACGACCTCATCCAGGGCATGGCCCATGAATACGAAGGATATGCAAAGTAGGGTGATCGCTAGTCCCGGTGGGATCAGCCACCACCACGCCAGATGGGTGAAGGCGCCGAATCCGAAGGCGTGGTGAAGCATTTTTCCCCAGGTAGGAACTCGCGGGTCGCCGAATCCGAGAAAGCTCAAGGAGGCTTCAAAGAGAATGGCTGCTGGGACGCGGAGCACCAGAGAGGCGAAGGCGATGGGTAGGACGTTTGGGATGAGATGCTTCATCATAATGTAGAACTTGCTGGCACCGGCAGCTTTGGCACATTCAATGAAGGCTGTTTCTCGCAGAGAAAGGACTTGCGATCTGATTATTCTTGCCAAGCCCTGCCAACCAAAGATTGCAATGAAGAGAACTATGTAGAAGACGTTTTTTCCGAAGAGGAACACGAGGGTTAGGAGGAGCGGCAGCAAAGGCAGGCACAGGAGGATATCAACTACGCGCATCGTTACCTCGTCAACGAGGCCGCCTAAATATCCTGAGAGGACGCCCACTATAATGCCGATGGACGCCCCAACTGCTGCTGCTAGGAGGCCTATTACCAAGGAGATTCGTGCGCCGTATATTACTTGGGAGAAGATGTCTGCTCCGACATTGTCGCATCCTAGGATTCCATGGACGTGGCCTAGTATGACAAACTTAGAGTCTTCTATGGTCACTTCCGCTTTTGCGTCCATCGATTCGGGTTTGAACCGCACTCTCAGTACGAGCGTGTATTCGCCATTCTCGGCAAAGATCACGGGCGCTGGATTTTCGTGGATTTCGAAACCTAGCCTGGTTCTGAAGAAGGGGTCCACGGATTCAATTGCTGCGAGTTCCCCTCTCGTTTCGTTCAATAAGTCTTGCCTCCAAATGGTGTATCTCGTGCCGTTTGGAGTAAACAGATTTAGAGTGAGCGAATAGTAGACTTCTTGAACGTCTGTGCTTCTCCACGTCATCTTGGCGTAGACAGTGTTCGGAGGAATGCTCAGATGGGAGAATGTGGAAGCCAGTTCGACGTCCACAGTCTCCAGAGTCTTGGCACTATAGTCTACTGTAACTAGGTCTCCATAGCCCTTCACAAAAGTGTCTCCTTTAATCGGAGTCCAATAAAGTTTGCTTGGCACGGTTGTTGGAAGATTCTCATTTCCAGGGAAGATTGTTACCCATTGGGGCATCGCAAAGTCTTGGGCGATTCTCTCTTGGGCTATGGGGTCGTATGGAGTTAACCATGGAGCAAAGATGGCGATTACCACGAAAACGATGAGCATTCCCAAACCTAGCATACCAATCTTCTTTCTGCTAAACTCTTCCCAGAAACCCTTGATTCTTCGTGCATATATGATCCGTCTTTCCTTTGTGAACAGTGATGACATTGTCTTGTTCTCCTATCTTCTGGCGCCAACTCGAATTCTGGGATCCAAGATTCCGTATATTAGATCGGAAAGCAGGTTGGCAAAGATTGTGAGTACTGCATATATGAAGAGCACCGCTTGGACTACCGGATAGTCAGCTGACAACATGGCAGTCAGGTACCACCGCCCTATTCCCGGTAAGGTGAATATCCATTCGGTTATCATTGCGCCTCCTACTATACCTGGGATGGCGAGGGCTATCATCGTCACGATCGGGGGGAGCGTGCTTCTGAAGGCGTGTCTATATAGAACAGTTCGTTCGCTGAGACCCTTTGCACGGGCGGTGACCACGTAGTCTTGTGTGAGCGCATCCAACAACATGCTTCTCGTGTAGAGCGCCCAGGAACCAAAGCCAGCGACGACTAAGGTTATGAGTGGCAGAGCGAGGTGCCAAGCCACATCAGCCATGTATGCAAGGGGATCGGTTGGTGCAGGAATGCTATACATTCCTCTTGCGGGGAAGACTTGAAAGCCAAACCATATGTACGTGTAGTAACAGAGAACGAGCATGAATAGGAGCTGGATAAAGAACGTGGGGACGCCCCATGTTAGGAGACCGCCTCCTATCACTGTAACGTCGAGTTTGGATCCTCTTCTTGAAGCTGCCAAGATTCCCAGAGGGATGCCTACCAAAATTGTGCCGACCAAGGCTGAACCCAAGAGCAGCACTGTGCTGGGTAGTCGCCATGACATTTCCTCTGCCACTGGCTGCATGCTTCGGAAGGAGATGCCAAAGTTCCACGTAAACATGTTACCGATATACTTCAAGTACCGTACATGAAGGGACTGGTTGAGACCATAGAGGTCGGCAAGTACACCTCTCACTTCAGGTGTCATGTCAGGGTCGACGATGGTTTTTTCCGGGCTTACCGGGGAGATCACTTGGAATATGACGAAATTTAGGGATGCGATTATCCATAATACTATCAGTGCGACTACAATTCGTTTGAAAAGGTATTCTCTCATAGCACATACGTCCCTCTTGGACTATCTCTCGGTTGGTTTGGGTTTGGGTATGTAAGAAACCATTTAAAGTTATCCACAAAGGTAGAAGTCTCTTCTATGCCCTTGTTATATAGGCGTTAGGAGGTAACTTTTATATCTCTCTACCTCTCACTCTTATCTTGCTGAAAAAAGAAAGGAGAAGAAGAAAACATGAGACTAAAAGCTACATCTATGATAAGCGTTATTGCGCTCATTGCTTTGCTATTCCTTCTACCCACACGCTTGGCTTACGCACAACCACAACGAGGCCCAAGAGCTGACATACTAAGATTGAAGACCGTCAAGTCACCAGACGCTCAATTGTTTGAGATTCAGACTGGTGGAATTGACGAACTGCCTGACTTGATTAGGCCCGCAGATATTGAGACCTTGGACGACGCCGGCATGACAATTTCGGCGTCTCCTGGTTTCCACATGGGTCACATCGGGATCAACATCAGACCTGATCAGTCCTATCGAGGCTCACACGGCGCTGCTGTCGACGACTTCCTGAGTGACATACACTTCAGACACGCACTCTTCCATCTCTACAACCAAGATGAAATCGTTGCGTCCATCTACAAATACATCGTAACCCCCGTGCGTTCTTTGGTTCCACCAGCCCTCGGCGGCTGGGTTAATCCAGCGGTTCCAAAGATCACGTTCGACCCTGAAGCAGCCAAACAAGTGCTGCTAGACAACGGGTACACGTACGACACCGGCATTGGCAACTGGCGAAACTCTCTTGGTGATCCAGTTCCTGACATCTCCGTCTTCACGCCGACCTACGAGGTTGCACCTACTTCGGCGGAGCACGGTCGAAGGTGGATCGACGAGTGCAACAACATCGGGCTGCCCCTAGTTCACGAGCCAACCGATTTCGCGAGCTATCTGCAGCTTGTCTTCGGCGAGGCGGACTTCGACATGTACATGGTCTTCTGGGGCTTAGGTAGGTTCCCAGATCATCTGTATGACATGCTTCACTCAAGCCAAGACTGCGCGCTCTATCCGTGGAGGTACAACGCTCCCGGTGTGAACGACGCTCTGGTCGACGCCAACACCGAGATCATCAAATTCAGCCTTGATGCTGGGGATCAGGAAGTGGCGGCATACGAGACTCAGTACATGCTCTACGACTTCACTGACACTGCTCGAAACGTTGCAGGAAGCTACATGCAACTGTACTCCCGCGTCTACTTCACCGCCTTCAGACAAGGCGTATACGGCGTTGTCAATATGCCTGGTTACGGAGCTGACAACAGCTGGACCATGTCAAACGTCCACTGGCGACCAGACGCCGCGACCTATGGTCGAGACGAAGCTGGCAACGATGTCTTTGTCTACTGCAACGGCGAAGAACCTGAGAGCTTCAACCCCACCTATGCCCACACCGTGTACGCGTGGAACATCATCGGCAACTGCTTCGACGATATGTTGGATGTCAACCCATACACGCTCGAAGATGAACCTGAACTCGCGGACGGTTGGTCCGTTGACCTATTCACAGGGACTACTGCAGGCAGCGACCCCGGCATCACCATCACCGACGGCATGACCGTCACGTTCTACCTGAATAACACGGCAACATGGCAAGATGGAAAAGTCTTCACCGCTGAGGATGTCCAATTCAACTATCTGTTCATGCGGGACAACACGATACCCCGGTACACTGCCGGCTGGGAGCACATCGTCTCTGTAGAAGTGGTCACACCGGGTCAAGGTGGAACCGTCAAGGTTTACCTTGACGTGACAGGGCGCTTCTACTTGTATGACTTGGCTGGCATGGCCGCACTACTTCATCCCACCGTTTGGGCACCTTTGGATGGCCAACCTCTAAATGTTATCTTGGCGTACGACCCCACCGGCGAAGCTGGCCACAACGGCCAAACGCCCACCAACCTCATTGGCACGGGCCCCTTCGTCTTCGACAACTATGACCCTGTCGGCCAATCGGCGGACATGACTGCGAACCGCGACTACTGGCAAACCACCACTGAGACGCACAATAAAGTGATAGACATGTTCCACAGCGTAGGCGACATTGACTACGACGGTATCGTGGCAGCTGGTGACCTCAACGCGTACGGCTTGGCCTTCGGAACTGAGCCTCCGAGCAACCCTGACGCCGACCTAAATGGCGACGGCAGGGTCGACGGCGAGGATGGTGCAGTTATCGGAGCCTTTGTCGGCAAGAAACGGGAATATCCAGATCCATGAGGTGAATAGAGTGAGAGGAAAAAACATAATTTGGCTACCATTGATTGCGATGCTCTTTAGTATACTAGTGATGACTCCTGGCTCCGCGAAGGGCGGAACCCGACTCCAAGCAACACCATCAGAAGTCTACGGTGGACCAGGTGATCGATTCAGCATTGACATCGAAGCGCGAAACGTCAAGGACCTGTACACCTTTGGTTTCGCAGTGCAGTTCGTGCCCCACGCTTGGACGCTCGTCGTCAGCAGCGTGACCGAAGGTCCCTTCCTCGGAGAAGGCGGCTATGATACCGACTTCTACTACAACATAGACACCTTTGGTGGATACGTCTATGTTACCGGTACGCGACTCGGGCCGACCACTCCTGGAGTGTCCGGCACCGGCATCGTCGCGACGGTCGGCTTTGCCGTTGAGGATGTTGGGGAATCCCCCCTAGACCTCGTTGACACCGAACTGTTTGACAGCACCGGAGCCCTAATGGGTCACACCGTGAAAGGCAGCCACTACTATGGCCCCCGAGTTGACCTGTTGGATGATGCTGTGGACGTGGATCCCGGGCGCAAGGTGAACGTAAACTACTTCAACGAAGTGCGTTTCACGAGCGCCGTACACAACCCTGGAACCATGCCCCTCTACGTGAAGACACAGTTCAGCGTCTGGAGCGAGGACACCCTCGCCAATATGGAAGGCAGCCAGACCTACATCGGCGACCTAGCACGAGCAACAGAAATCCTCTACGTCAACGAGTACACTCCGTGGCTTGAATGGGATTGGACCAACCCTGGCGCCAGCGTGATTGGCGAACCTGACGGAAACTACGCGGAAAGCATAGTCAACGGAGCTATGACTTCGGAGTACGGCTTCGAAGATCTCACACTCGGACCCTACGACTTCATCGAAACCGTGCGACTTGAGGGCTACTGTCGGTATCCTAACGGTGAAAACGAAGGTGTCGACATCGACATCTACACAACCGCACCAACGCTATTTGACTGGCTCGGATCATTGTATGGAGGCCCCGACTGGGGTTGGATCGGCCCGCGATGGATCGGCGAAGATGCTAGTGACGCCGTTCCGTCCCTCAAAGGCAACGACCCTGGACCGCTCAACAGCCTATCAGTGCTGATATACAACTACGAAGGCGATGCCGCTAACCCAATGCAAGTTGACTCCCTTAGATTGGTCGTCCAGTTCGCACGCGCTGTACCGCTGCGTCCAGTGTATCAGATGGTCAATCCTGGCGAAACACTTGTACTCGACGACGCCGTCTGGGTAATATCTCCAGATCTGATGGGCAGGTATATCGTAACCGTTAGCTGCTGGTTCACCGCTGACGATGCAAACGATCCGGACATAGAGGCAGCTTGGATTCCTGCGCTGAATACCAAGAGCTTCCCGCTGACGATCTTCTGGGCAGAGTAGCAATAAAAAAACGCAAAACCTATCTCCCCTTTTTTTGTCTTTTTACGCACGAAACAGACTGTTCCTAATGATGTGTACCCATGTATTCGAAGCGGACCATCTCTTGGCTTCCAGCTTCAGTTTTGCTCATCATCTTATTCACTGCAAGTGTACACGCGATAACTTGGTCAGCTAACGCAGATCAGCTGACAACATACGAGTATCTGGACGGGTATACGTCTATTACTCAACTTGACAATGGGCTAATCCACGTTGTCTGGGCACGAGAAGTCATGGGCTATCCGACAATCTACTACACGAATTCCTCAGACTATGGGACCAC
>JABAOH010006861.1_pt3 | contig 17725 bp, 15 predicted proteins | sample 7062181 | NCBI WGS metagenome assembly JABAOH01 (sample SAMN14538630, study PRJNA623070) | marine sediment metagenome | biome: marine biome [ENVO:00000428]; feature: marine pelagic biome [ENVO:01000023]; material: deep marine sediment [ENVO:00002113]; isolation source: pool of 5 deep marine... | reverse complement strand
AGGTCATCTGAGAACTGGTCCGGGTCAAAGGCCTCCCAGGCCCGGTGACTGCTTCTTTGGGCAAGGACCGGTACGGCGGCAACACCTTTATTGATAACGGCCTCAATTCCAGTTTTATTTAACTGTAAATTTTCCCTACCCTCGCCAAGCGGAATGTCACGGGCTATATCGACCGCGATTTTGTCAGTATCAATGTCACCTTTTGAAAAGGGTGTGCGAAGCAGCCGCATTCCACAATTTATGTCATACCCGACAGCAGGAGGCATAATTGCGTTGTCCATCCCCAATACGGCCCCGATAGGCACGCCGAAGCCAACGTGGATATCAGCGGTGGCCAGAACCTTTTTAACCGGCGGAAGTGACGCTGCATCACAAAGCTGGCGGACTGCATCAGGTTCGAGGTTGACGGCCTCAGAGGCGAAAATGGTTGCATCGGTCACCATCTGCCCGCGGCGCTTCATACGCAGCCGATATGGGTCGATGCGAACAAGTTTTGAGGATGACTCGGGCATTCTGAGCACCTGGTCTCTCACCGGGCGAAAAACTAACTGTCGCCCTGTTATACCTGATTCGTTAGTTAAGGAAAAATCAAATATAACATCGGCATTTTTTTCTACAAGAGAACTCTTCAAATACCGGCTTCAATCGCCGTTAACATACTGATTTTTACGATATTACGCCAATTTTACCATCTTTTGCAGAAAAAGCTAATAATGAAAAAGGACCCTGCTAAAGCCCATATTTTTCGGCTTTTACTTCGGGGATGAATACTCATACTTCGGGATTTTTGAGAACACTTTTCGAGGAGATACAATTCAAGATGCACACCCTCTTAATGACGATATAAGGGGTAGCTTTTAAATTTAATGTAAATCCTTATGTCACAAGGAGGTGCGCTTTGTTTAAACGTTGAGCTCTAATGGAATCAATAAAGTCTAAGCTGCACAGTTTTCTCGAAAAAAACAGGCAAAAATTTATAACTAACGAACAAGAAATTCCTTCGAGACGGACTTGTAGGGTGGCCCGACTGAAGCGATTAACACCTGTTTCTGGCTTCACCAGGATTTGCTGCAGAAAAGCTTATGAGAAAACCCCGAAGTTTGAGCCACAATTGACTTGGCCGATAATGAAAATAGCAAAATATTATAATTATGGAGCAAAGAAAATTTAGCTGGGATGATCGACAGGCCAAGCAGAATATCAAAAGGCATAAAGTTTCTTTTGAAGAAGCAAATCACGCTTCGACTTGGAATGGATGTTATCGAATACTTCAAGACTCTGGCCGAAGAAACAGGGATTCCCTACCAGAACTTGATTAAGCTCTACTTACGGGAGTGCGCACATTCGCACAAGAAATTGACTCTGAGCTGGGCATCTTAAGAAAACTTGGGGGGCTAAACGTTTTTCAGATTGCCGCGCTCCGCTCGCAATGACGATAGAGGACAGATCGTCGAGAACGGGGGGAAGTGGAGGGATTTATAATTTGCCAATTCGGCAGGCTACACTGTAAAATAGAGGTCGGCAGAAGATACAGCTTCATCCGAACAAGCAGAGCGAAGCCAAAGTATATAATCATGAGTGAGCGGGGATGGGGAGATTGTAAGCTAAGGTGAAATATGGAAACCAATAACAGTAAAAAAGGAAAGCCTTGCAGCGGTCAGCAATATCCCGAGGACGAGCTCAACGAATATCAGGCAAAATTCAAGGCTCTGTTCGACAATGTCAGCAGCGGAGTGGCGATATACGAAGCGAGAAACGACGGCGAAGATTTTGTTTTTGTGGATTTTAATCCGGCGGCCGAAGAGATAGAACAAATCAAAAAAGAACAGCTGGTAGGTAAAAGTGTTACCGAGGTCTTTCCCGGAGTCAAAGAGTTCGGCCTTTTCGATGTTTTTCAACGAGTGTACAAGACGGGCACGCCGGAACACCACCCTATTTCAGTATACAAGGACGAGAGAATCGCAGGCTGGCGAGAGAACTATGTATATAGATTGCCGTCAAGACAGGTTGTGGCGATATATGATGATGTTAGTGCGCGTAAACGTACCGAATTAATGGCTCGGATGACTGACCAGTGCTTCCGCGCCATCGCAAATTACACCTATGGCTGGGAGGTCTGGGTCGGTCCGACCAGCAGGGTTCTGTGGACGAATCCGGCGGTAAAGCGTGTCACCGGCTACAGCATAAAAGAGCTTACGGCTATGTCGGATTACCCAACGTCGATAGTTTACGAGGAAGACCGCAGTCGGATGGATAGAGCCTTTCGCTCTGCCCTTAAAGGCAGTACGGGCAACGACGTCCAGTTCAGGATAGAGCGCAAGGATGGGAAAATAATCTGGGCGGAGATGTCCTGGCAGCCAATTTACGACGAAAAAGGCAATTCACTCGGACACCGCGAGAGCATTCGGGACATCACCGCACGCAAAGAAGCTGAACAAGCGCTGGAAAAGGCTGAGCAAGAACAAAAGAAGGAGGATCCTGAATAATAATGAGTATGATTGAGTAGAGTCTCAACACCTTAGGGCCGTTAAGCTCATGCTTTAAACTCGGCTCGATAACGAATGTAGATACTCTTCGATGTTGGTGTAACCGTCTTGGTCAAGGTCGCCATTTCCATCAGAAGCATCCTTTGGATCCAGACCCATCTTCGACTCCCAATCGTCCGGCATACCATCATGATCAGAATCAATTGGCGGGATACTACTTGCGAGCTTGGGATATCCACCGATGTCGTCCGGGGAATCGATAATTGAGCCGGTCTCATTCTTTACATCATTGACAACGCGTTGGTCAACTGCATCGCGCTGTGGTACAATCGCTCCGGCTTCTGCCAATACCTTGTCCAGTGCCTCGGCGGCACTGTCCGTAGTAATAGGGGCGGTTGTGAATTTGGTGAAGCTGCGATATGTTTCCGGCGCGACACCTTTCTCTCCCCAGCCGAAGCCGACAATCGACCATTCGTCCATATTCGGGTCGGGACGGTGCGGGCCAATATTGTCTTCCACGTAAATCCTGGGATTACCCTGGGGAAAAAGGATTTCATAGGGGCCGGGATTGGTTGATGGCCCCGCAATAAAATAATTCCCGACAAAATTGATAAAGGAATTCGAACCGTAGTCTTCTACCTCTCCCGGTATCGCTCCCCAGTTATAGATGACGTTGTTCACAATGTCGTGGGTGCCACCTTGAGAGATTAGCGGATTGCGGAAGTCGTTGTGCGCCAGAAGGTTATGATGCATCGATACGTGGTAAGAGCTGTCTCCGATAAGCACTCCTGCACTGTGCGTGCGTTTGCGGTGACGGCTTCTGTTCAGAGCTTCGCTTATGATACACCACGAAATAGTAATATCGTGTGCTCCGTACCATGTGCTAACGGTTTCGTCTTCGGCCCAGCTCGCCGAGATATGATCCACCACGATGTTATAGGCATCGTCGTTTTGACCAGCGTACTGGCCTAAGATACTAATCGCATCGTTTATATCGGCATCGACCGGACCTTTATTCCCCGGCCTGACGCGGATATGCTGGATAAGCACATCGTGTGTCATAATCGCAATGCCGGCTCCTTTAATGCAGACACCACCGCCCGGAGCTGTCTGGCCCGCGATGGTCACAAACGGATAGGGAATTTGCAGCTCCGACTTTAGCTCGATGATTCCTGAAGTACGAAAGACGATGATGCGAGGGAAAGGATTATTGATAGCCGCTCGCAGAGTTCCCGGCCCATCGTCCGTCAGTGAAGTTACTTCTATCACCTTACCTCCTCGTCCGGCGATGGTTCGGGTGCCAAAACCTTCGGCGCCGGGAAATACAGGCAATCCAACCTGCGTCTCAACAGGCCTCGGTATGCTTGGGTTCTTTGGAGTTTCCGGCTTCAGTGCGTTGATGACCATGGGGATGCCGATGAGCACGATAAAAGCCACCAGAAGGATTGTACCCATCGCCGTAAACAATCGTCCCATGAATTTACTCTGCCGCGCGCGAATCATTTTCACACCAAGATAAATAGCCACCATAGGACAGAGGGACATAGCTGCCCATATAACAAGCGGCCCGGGGAATTTCATCAGATAGGCATCGAAGATGTTGGCGACCCTGAAGTAAAAGAGTAATATGAGAATCCAAAGAAGCAAGGGGATACTGAGTAGTAATAGGCCTGTCTTTATATGTTTTGATGGTGTTTTCATAAAGTTACCCCAGAACTCTAAGATTTGACCTAAACATACTCAGCCGCAATCTTATCGCCGGTTCTTTCAACCCAGCCTTGCAAAAGCTGACGATGTGTATCCAGGACATCTTTGTAGCTCTCGAGCTCAGCGAGGTTCTTCATTTCGCCCGGGTCATTCTTCAGGTCTATTAGTTGTTCGCGGTTTTTACCTGAGTCGTAAATACAGTACTTGAAGCGGCCTGTCCTCAGCATCCTTCCGTTCTGACTCTCTGAGACAACGAAATCACGCCATTGGCTTGGCGCCTTGCGGGGTCCCTTTTTAGTATCTTTTCCTCGCGCCAAAGCTCGCAAGCTCCTACCGTGCAGTTCTTGGGGCGTCTCTATGCCTGCGTAATCGCAAAGAGTGGGAAGAAGGTCGAGACCATTGGAAACAAGATGTGTATCATCTACTATGCCTTGAGGAATCACTCCCTTGTAACTCATTATGAACGGAACACGCACGGATTCCTCATAAAGCACCGACTTGTGCTCCATTTTGTGTGCTGAATCCATGTCACCGTGGTCGCTGGTAAAGACTATCAGGGTATTTTCTTCCAATCCCGATTCTCGCAGTGCATTCAGCACTGTACCGATTTCCTTGTCAACCATTTCGGTCAATCGGCAGTATGCCCAGCGGTGCAGACGCCATTGATTCTTAGTCCACTTTTCGCGGACATATGCCCGGAAAGACCTTGCATTCACAAATTTCTGTGTTATACATTCCGGCTCGCCCTCCGGTACTCTATGATTTGCGGGCAGTGGGGGGCAGTTCGCCTCGACGAAAGCACCAATGTCCCCGGTTTTTCGCGCACGTTCCAGCACAGCCTCGCAAATTTTTGAATCCATGTTGGCTACCGGGGCTTTTCCCTGTGTGCGATTGAAATCATTAATAGCCATATAGCAAATATCGTGTGGATTGATGAATGAGGCGAACAGGAAGAATGGTCTTGTGTGTTTTCCCTTGATGAATTTCGCGCAGGCATCGGCCAATCCCTGGCGCCGGTCTCTGGTCAGGTTTCGATACCCAAGGCTCTGCACGTTATTCATCTTCTGCGGCAGGTGCACCTTGCCCCCATAGACCGTTTCATAGCCCGCCTTTTGGAAAAGGCGGCCGAGCGACTGTTCTATCATAACGTCGGTCACAACTGCCCGTTTAGAGTCATTGTTCTGGCCCATGCCTATGACGCTGGGCATAAGGCCTGTCTGCAGACTGAACCGGCTCGGCACGCAAACGGGATTGCTGGCATAGGCCCTTTCAAACCTGATGCCCGAAGCGGCAAGCCGGTCCATCGCCGGCGTTTTAAGCCATTTATTAGGATTCCCGCTAAGCGGGGGCCCTCCCGTGCAGCTCATCATACCTGCGTGTTGTTGATCGGTCATAATGAAAAGGATATTAGGCCTTTTGCTCCTTGGGCTATCCTCAGCGGATGTTAATCCTCCGAGCATTAGTCCGATTGCACCGGCGGCTGTCCCTGTGATGAATTCTCGTCTTTTCATTTTTTTCTCCAAAGATTAAGGTTTGTTAATTTCTCCAAAGACTAACGGCTGCAAACGAGGTGCGCCGAGATGCGCATGATTCATATTGGAGATTTTTGATCAGCTGGTATTGGCGATTGATAAGTTTTACCATCGGTGGCTTTAAGAAAAAACTCTTTAGCTTCTTTTAATAATGCTGGTTTAGTGAAAAGGTCAATACCGGTTGCCGCAATGATTTTAGCTGCTACAACTGCCCCTTTTCGAGAAGCCCGGGTCCCATGGCAAGCGGTGGTGGCCCAATTGTGCCAGGGAATATCTTCAGCCGCTGTGGTTACACGAAAACCCGCCGTCGGAACAATCCAGCTCACTTCGGCTACATCGGTTGAGCCACCTTTTACTTCACCAGGCTTATCGGGCAATGGTTTTATTTTCTCAATGAAACCTTTTTCTTCCTTATTTACGAAACGTTGTAATGAACGGGCAAATTCTTGTTCTTCTTCCGTAAACTGAGGTGCACCGACAAGCTCAAGGTTCTTTTGTAAAGCTTCTTGAAGCGGTCGATTCAAAAGATATTCGTGTACACCCGTTATCAGGTGCACTTTATGAGTCGTTTCTGTGGCAAGGGCCGCAGCTTCTGCGATTTTGAGAATCCTTTCATAATATTTCTGGACTTCGGTACGATTGATATCTCGAACGAAATACCAAACTTTAGCATATTCCGGAACCACATTAGGCGCTTCTCCGGCGTTAGGAATGACGTAATGAATTCGTGCCGTGGGTTTTATATGCTCACGCATTAAGTTTACCCCGTAGTTCATAAGCTCTACAGCATCGAGAGCACTGCGACCGTTCCAGGGATCAGAAGAACCATGAGCTGCCTGGCCAAAAAATTCAACTTCAAAACTGTTCATCGCTCGCCCGGTCTGATTACGCACTTCATTTTCAGTGCTTGGGTGCCAGTCAATCACTGCATCGAGACCATTAAAGACACCGGCTTTTGCCATATACACCTTTCCGACCACTGTTTCTTCAGCAGGGCAGCCGAAAAGCTTGAGTGTGCCTTTGAGATTGTTCTCTTCCATAAGTATTTTCAAAGCGATTGCGCCGCCTGCGCTGGCAGCACCAAATATGTTATGTCCGCATCCATGACCGGATGTCACGCCATCAGCACGGGGCTTTCGTTCAGAAACAGCTTGATTACCAACACCCGGAAGGGCATCATATTCGGCTAAAATGCCAATAACCGGTGCGCCGCTGCCGTAAGTTGCTACAAAAGCTGTGGGCATACCGGCTACATTAGTTTCGATGCTAAAACCAGCTTCGCTGAGTTTGTTAATGAGTAATTTGGCCGATTTTGTTTCCTGTAGCGCCGTTTCCGAATATTCCCATAATTTTATTGCCACTTCCTCAATCATAGGCTGAATAGAGTCCACCTGTTCAATAGCTTTTTGCTTCAGGACATCTGTTTCCTGTGCCCCCGTGATTTCTTGTGAAAGCAAAAACGTAGGTGGCTTAAACAATGACAGCATCGCAAAAGCCACTAACACTGGGAGGGGGTTGGCTTGAAATAAACTAATTTTAGAATTGTATAATTTGTTCATAACTTATACCTTTTTAGATTTCAACGATAATCCTTGCCGTTAAGACTGCGAACGACAGATGTCAGCCAGGATTCGAGCTCGGATTTCATAGAGTTCACCCGTTCAGTATCCTTGGCGACCAGGTCCTTTTGCTCGGCGGGGTCTTTTGCAAGATTGTACAGCTCCAGTTTGACTTTTCCTTTCTTGTCCTGGATCCGATGAAGCTTCCACGGCCAGTCGAGCCACGCGGCGTGGCCGGGGAAACTGTCTTCCGGATATTGCGTGGCGATTTTGCCGGCATCTAAGCGCAATCGAAAGGTCTCGCTACTTTCTTTACCTGCCTTCTGAACTTCAAGCAGCTCAGACATCCACTTATTGCTCGGTGTGCTGATGCCACGGGTAGGATGATCCCAGAAACCCATCGGTTTCGACCGAGCGTTCATCTTGCCGTTTATCAGTCGAACCAGACTGATCCCATCCAACGGTGGTTGCTTTTCCAGCCGCACGTCTACAATCTCAAGAAGCGTAGGATAAATGTCCGACGTATTGCAGGGCAAATTCGTGTTCCATGGCTTCGGAATTCGCGCAGGCCACTCAAGAATCGCAGGGACACGAAGGCCGCCTTCGTAGATACTGCCCTTGTTTCTACGCCCGCCTGTCGTTCCTACTTTTGGAAGCCCTCCGTTGTCACTGCAATACCAGAGAATCGTGTTCTCGTGAATACCGAGAGTTCTCAGGCCCTTGCGAAGCTTGCCAAAGGCGCGATCCATACCGGTTATCTCGCCATAGAAGTTCTGCAGCTTCTCGTCCTGGTCGGCATAGACTTCGCGGTCTTCTTCGATTGCCCGGTGCGGCCCGTGTGGAGAGCCAAACCAGACTACCGCTAAAAATGGTCGCGGACCTCCTGAATGTTTGCTGATGAACTCCAGAGCGGCATCTACTGTAACCATCGAGCTTTCCCCTTTGGTCTGAACGGCCACGCCTTCACGGCTGAGAATAGGGTCATTGTCAAAGAAGTTCGGAGCCGAGAACCATTCATCGAATCCGCTCGCGCCGGGATTGACGGGGCTGGCCTTGCGGACGGAGCCAAGATGCCACTTTCCGAAGTGTCCGGTGACGTATCCTGCCGTCTTAAGCGCTTCGGCGATAGTGATTTCCTGCGGGCGAAGCGTGTGGCCCCACTTGAAGCATCCGAAACGGTTTGGATGACGGCCGGTCATAACACTCCCGCGTGTGGGTGAGCAGACCGGTGCGGCGGCGTAGAAGCGGTCGAAACGCAAGGCAGAGGCGGCCATGGCGTCGAAGTTCGGAGTCTTGAGGACCGGATGACCGTTGTAGGCCATATCGCCCCAGCCCTGGTCGTCGGCCATGCAGAGGACAATATTCGGTTTTCTCGAAGACCGGCCACCCGGGCCCGAAACGCAACCCACCATCCCGAGACATACTCCCGCTCCGGCTACTTTCAAAAACTCACGACGTTTCATTTGCATTCAATTTCTCCTTTCTTCGCCGAACGTGATAGGTCACCAGCGGCTATGGAGTGTGGCCGAATAACCCTCCAGTGCAGCGCCTTGGTTAGACCTTTATTTCATTGGTTGCCGAATAATCGTTTTCCACTTTTCTGGAGCAGCTTTCCTGATATCGCTTAGATATATTTCATGATGCTTGCCGGATAGCTTGCAGCCGTTTTCCCGGATGAAATTATGTACCTTTTTAATGGTTGGGCCTTCTTCTGAAAATGGACCTATGTGCATTATTTGTGCTGCTTTACCTTCAGAAAACACTTTAAATCGAACTTTTGACAGTGCGGGTGGATTCTTTTTCTTCTTTACTTGCTCGACTGCTTCGTTAAACAGCTCAGCCGTAACATACTCTGGCTGCATGATCATTAGTGTCCATTTCCAGTTATCTTTATTTTCGATACTAAACTGTGACATATCATCTGTCCACCATAGCCCTTCTAACGGCATAACCCCGAAATCTACTTTCAGGTTGCCTTTCTTAATCATAAACTTCAAGGTATAGGAAAGACTATATAAGGCCTCTATTGCGTTTTGAAATTCCTGAGAGGTATTTGGGTCACCTTCACCATCAATCATGAGAAAGTTCATTTGTGGAACGTCCACAATCTCCACTTTCTTCGCAGATGGCTTATACAGGTGCTTAAGTTCCTTTTTGAAATCAATCTTTGCCATTAATATCTCCTCTTGAAAGGTCTAACAATGCGGCTCATCAGCGCCGCATTTTATACGGTTCAATATAATACGGCAGCTATTTTGTCAAGGGAGAAAATGACCTCGGCGTGGGCCTGCCCCTGCTTGTTGCCGGCGGGGGATGCCCGGGGAACATCCCAAAAAATTTATAAATTTTCCCTTGACTGTATGGTCAAATGACCATATATTGTAATAGGGTTGTTCGAAAGGGCGATTATGGAACCCCTAACAGAAAGACAGCAAAAAGTATTCGGTTTTGTTGAGAGATGGCTGGAAGGTAACAGACCGCCGAGTCAAAGGGAAGTGGCTGAGCACCTTGGCCTTGCTCAAAATGCAGCCTATCAGCTTATCAACTATCTCAAAAAGAAGGGATATTTGATAGATTTGGGTGGCCATCGAGGACTTAGACTATCGAGGGAATATCTTGAAAAGAAAAGGCAAACCGACGGCATTCCCGTTGTAGGCAGAGTGGCTGCGGGGGAGCCGATATTAGCCGAAGAAAATATTGAAGGATACATAGACCTGAAAGACTTGTTCGGCCGGTCTAAGAATAGATTTATTCTAAAGGTGGTCGGTGATAGTATGGCTGATGAAGGTATTATGGATGGTGACTACGTAGTGATACAGCCTTGTCAAAAGATCGAAAACGGTCAAATCGGCGTGGTAGTGCTGGATGACGAAGCTACCGTCAAAAGAATATACATCCAGCGGGGTGGAATAGCCCTTGAACCGGCCAACAAAGCAGCAGGATATAGAACTAAATACATAAGACGGGGCGATAAAAATGTTCGTATAATTGGTAAAGTAACAGGTTGTTTCAGAACGCTGTGAACCCCGCCCATAGGATGGGCGGGATGAATAGGAGCAACAATGTCTGGTCAGATTTACATAGGCATAGCGGGCTGGTCTTATCCGGACTGGAAAGGAATCGTATATACAAGCTCAAAGATTGACCAGCTTGAGTACGTAAGCAGGTTCGTGGACTGTTTGGAGATTAACAGCACTTTTTACCGACCACCGTTTGAAAAAACCACGAAATCATGGCTGGAAAAAACTTCCAAACGCCCAGATTTTTTCTTCACCGCGAAGCTGCATCGAAGCTTCACCCACGAAGGCAAGGTCGATGCGGAAATCGTAAAATATTTTCATAAGGGTTTTGAACCTTTTCTCGAAGCGGGCAAGCTCAGACATCTGCTGATTCAATTCAGATATGACTTTGATGATACTAACCACAACCGGCAGCATTTAGATGAGATAGTAAAAAATTTTTCTAAAGCCTTCAGTTTGGCGGTAGAGGTAAGGCACAAATCTTGGCAAATGCCGAACGCTTTGGAATTTTTAGAAGGGCTTGGAGTTTCGGTCTGCAACCTTGATTATCCGACTACCTGGAACTCGTTTGATATGCAGCAATGCACCGTAGGAAAGAATGGTTATTTCAGGATGCACGGCAGAAATGCGGAAAAATGGTTCAGCAAGGCCGGCAGAGATGAAACATATAATTACTACTATAACGAAAAAGAACTGGCTCAGATAAAGCTGCGGGTAGACGAATTGGCCAAGGCTTTTAAGACACTTACCGTTATTACCAATAATCATTATAAAGGTGCCGAGCTTGCCAATGCACTGGAGCTAAAGGCCCTGATCACCGCCCAGAGGCAACCCGTTCCAGAGGGCCTTTTGCGAACGTATCCGCAGTTGGCCAAAATTGCCCTGAACCAGTGATAGATGCAAAATGGCTACCGAAGCAAAAATAGTTCATATACCGGATTTATCGACAAAGTATCAGCCCCGCACCAAAACGACCCCGAGAAAAGCCGGTCTTCCTAACGAAGCGAAAACAGTGGACCACAAAGTGCGTTTTGGTGCGTGGTTTGAGGCGGTGGTGCCGGCGGGATTTCCATCACCGGCCGCCGACTATGAAGAGGACAAGCTCGACTTAAACAGGTATCTGATTAAAAATCCGGCGGCAACGTTTTTTGTAAGGGCTATCGGCGATTCTATGATGGGGGCAGGGATTCATTCGGACGACCTTCTGGTGGTTGACCGCAGCCTTGAACCGAGAGACAAAAGCGTGGTAATTGCGGTCGTAAATGGCGAGCTTACCGTCAAGAGAATCAGGATAGGCAAAAAGAGAATAGCTTTAGAGCCGGAAAATGAAACTTACTCTGTTCAGCAAATCAGCGAGGATACCGAATTTGAGGTCTGGGGAGTAGTAACCAGTGTAATACACGCATTATGAAAGGGTTCCCGCCTTGCGGGGTTCCAAAGAGATATTTGCCTTAGTTGATTGCAATAACTTCTATGCCTCCTGTGAGCGGGTATTTAAGCCGAGGCTCCAGGGCAAGCCGGTAGTTGTATTATCAAACAACGACGGCTGTGTTGTGGCCCGCTCGAATGAAGCGAAGGCTTTGGGTATAGGTATGGGGGTTCCGGCCTTTGAAGTCGAGGAGATTATAAGAAAAAATGGTGTTGAGGTCTTTTCGTCAAACTACGCCCTTTACGCCGATATGTCCAGCCGGGTTATGGAAACTCTATCGGCCTTTACGCCTGATATAGAGGTATATTCAATTGACGAAGCATTTTTGAACCTTGCTGGTTTTAACTGCTCTTTGACGGATTACGGCCGAAAGATACGGCAGACCGTCAAACGATGGACCGGCATGCCTGTAACGATAGGTATAGCCCGAACAAAAACTTTGACGAAGATAGCCAATAGAACCGCCAAAAAATCTGCGAAGGCGAACGGAGTATTGGACCTAACCGATTCTCCTTATCTGGACAGGGTTCTAGACTCAACGCCGGTAGAAAAGGTCTGGACAGTAGGAATCAGAACCGCCCTGAAATTGAAAGGTGCAGGTATCAAAACCGCTCTTGCCCTTCGGGATGCGGATATCGGCTGGGTTAGACAAAAATTCGGAGTGGTAGGGGTAAGGACTGTTTATGAATTACGTGGTATTAGCTGTTATCCGTTAGAGCAGAATCCACCCCTTAAAAAATCGATTGCGGTCTCACGTATGTTTGGAAAGCCGGTAGAATCCGCTGAAGAGTTAAAAGAAGCTATTGCAAGTTACGCATCGAGGGCGGGCCAGAAGTTAAGGGGACAGGGTTTGGCTGCCGGCGTGATGACGGTTTATGTTACGACCAGCCGTTTTATCGAGAACAGATATTTCAATTCTCATACTGTTGAGTTTGCCGCTGCTACCAGCGATACGATAGAGCTGATTCGCAACGCCTGTCGATGTATCGACAGGTTATATCGCAAAGGCTGTGCATTCAAGAAATGTGGGATTATATTCAACGCTCTTGTGCCTGAAAACCAAGCTCAAAAGGCCCTGTTTGATAACGCTGACAGATTGAAGTCTCAACGGCTGATGCGGGTGATAGATTCCATAAATGCCAGGTTAGACAGCCCGTTGCAGTGGGCGGCGGAAGGTTTGGCCCAATCGTGGAGGGTCAAATTCAAGAGACGTTCCTGCCGATATACGACCCGCTGGGATGAGCTTCCCAAAGCAGCTTCTGTCGTAAGGCGTCCTGTGGAGTGCCCATCAACAATCTAACGCAGGCCAATCCCGCACCAAAACGACCCCGAGAAAAGCCGGTCTTCCTAACGAAGCGAAAACAGCGGACCGCAAAGTGCGTTTTGGTGCGGGATAGTTTCCTAATTTTCTAAGCCAGGTTGCTCCCTTGTTTCGGTTTGCCATCGCCCCCTTCAATGGACCGACTTGTCGAGATTGATTTAAATTAGCCGGGAATGTTCCTCTTCATTCGATGTTAATTGTCTCGCGGCGCCCCGAACTGTCGCGTATAATCAGCGTTCTGTCGGATTTGGTCGTGATACCGAGGGTACATGCCGACTATCACGCCATCGGTCTGTTTGAGATGCTCGAAGGCGAATTTGAATGCCGCCTCGACTTTATAGTCGCGGCCGCACATCCTACCGGCCGCCAGGATCTTGAAGCCCAGACAAGGCTGGTCGAGTTGCCGGACCACTTTTGTCATGGCGAGGGGGTCCGAGGCGAAGAACGGGTAGCCGACCTGGACAGTGACCACCGGCGGCATTTTTTCCAGTTCTTCGGAAGTCCTGGTTAGGTAGTAAAAGCACGTCATAAATAGGTCGACCTGCCAGCCTTCGTCGGCGATTTGCTTGATGCAATCGGGATTGTGTGCCGAAACGCCCGCCAGCACACCGGCGTCTTGGACACGTTTTACAAAATCGTGAACCTCCCGGCTTTTGCCCTCCCGGAACAACCTGTCGGTGACTCCTCCGTGGTGGACGATGGCAATGGGCCGAGTGTCGTGAACCACCTTCTCGACCGAAGTTCGCCCCGATGCTCCGGAGTGAAGGCAGATGAACTTCATCTTCGATCCGCGCTGCCGGAGTGTTCGCAGGACACTGGCCATTTGTTCCGGACGACTGAACTGGTGGGCATTTATGCCCTCACGTTCGCACTTCCAAAGGAATTCGACTATTCGCTCGGGTGTGAAATACTCTTGCATGTGCCGGTCCAGCACGGGACCCATATATGAGTATCCGTTAATGGGATTCGAGCCGGCGATGAGCCGGGTAACGCGGTGGTCACCCAGTCGTATTGTGGGCAGCAGCGGCGCGGGCGAGGTTGCCTGGGCAGATGGAGTGTGTTCGGCCCGGCCCGTGTTGCCAATAGCCAGAGCCGAACCGGTCGCAGCCGCTGACAGCCCCAAAAGAAACTCTCTACGCCCAATCGCTAGTGTTTTATATATGTCCGAATCCATTTTACTCTCCTAAAATCGTAAATACAGCACTCAGCCGCCACCAAAAGACCTGTCACGATATAAAGTGAGCAGACTCAATCGCTCTGGCGTGTTTTCTATTCGAGTGACAGTCGCCTTGAAAAAATCCATCCTGCTTGTCATCGCAGGACTTACATACAGTTAAAACGCTGTGCCAATTGTACTATCTTGCCGGTCTGAATACCACAAGAAACTCTCGTTGCCGTAGTGGGCAAATGCTCATCAGTCGCTAAGCTGTTATGTTCTCAAGGTTTTAAGTCCTGGTGGAATATATTGTGTGTAAGCTTTGTTGACGATGGGGAGGTTGTTGTGATAGACTGATTTTGGTTGATACATATTTTATGTGCATTGACATGGCCAATAGCGCGAACAAATCTCTTGAGGGCTACCCGCGATACTTGGAGCCCGGTTTTACGCCTTTCAATCCGCTCGAATTAGCAAAACGAACTGAAGAGATTGTCTGCGACGGCGACCGCCGCAAGTACACAAAGTTCTCCTGTCCACGTATGTACGGCGGCATCGCGACAGGATATGCTTGCGGATGTTGCCTGCGATGCATCTTCTGCTGGGTCCATTGGAGCAGAGACTTCCCTGAAAAGTACGGTACGTTCAAGTCCCCGGAGGAGGCGTTTCATGAGCTTAGCCGGATGGCACGCAGGAAGAGGGTAAACCAAGTCCGCATCTCTGGAGCAGAGCCCACACTGGGCAGGTCACATCTTCTTAACTTGCTGGAGCTTGTGGAAAAGTCACCGTTCCGGCTATTCATTCTTGAAACCAACGGCCTTCTAATCGGTGCTGACCCAGTGTATGCCCAAGAGATTTCTCGTTTTAAGAAGGTTCATACTCGTGTGGCTCTCAAAGCTGGAACGCCTGAGGCCTTCACGAGAAAGACGGGGGCCATGCCCGAGTTTTTCGAATTGCCTTTCCAGGGTATTAAGAATCTGCTGAGTGCCGGGGCGAGTTGTCACGTTGCGGCTATGAGCGCCGACCCACGGTTTATGACAAAAGAGGAACGCAAGGCTTTGTTAGAGCGACTTGCGGCGATAAATACAAACCTGGTGAGGAATCTGGAGGAGGAAATCGTCACTCCCTATCCTGCGGCATGTCAGAGACTGCGACATGCAGGTGTTAAAGGGGATTGGGAGCAGTAGAGCAGAGCCCCGCACCAATTGCAGTTGTAGCGGAGCTGCTGACCACTGGCACGATGGGTGCATCGCTATCGTACAATTGGTGCGGGGCAATTTCCTGAGAAGACATGGTATTGCAATATTGACGCTATGGATATCCCTCTGGTATAATGGCCAGGCAATAAAACAGGTAGTGTACTCCCGACAGGGATGCCTTTCGGCAGGGACGCCGGAGTTGGAGAAAAATGTTGGTCAGAATGAATCCCGCCCTTCGAAGGCCGGATGGGATAAAGGAGGTAAGTCTATGTCAAACAAACCTATCTATCGGCGAGATTTCTTAGAGAGGCTGGGTAAGGTCTCATTGGGGGCGGTCGTGGCCGGCGGTCTCCCTGTTCGGGTGGTAGGCGCCCAAGAGCAGTCCCGAAAGGGACGCCTTGCGGCGCAGCAACGGAGGATTTGGAAGCCTTTCTCCGAACGAAAGGTTCGCATCGGAATCGTTGGTTACGGCGTATGTCGTTTTGGTGCCGCCTTCGGCTTCCAGGACCACCCGAATGTCAAGGTCGTCGCGGTCAGCGATTTGGTTCCCGACCGCCGCCGGGCACTGATGAAGGCGTGCCGGTGTGATAAGTCATACGAGTCATTAGAGGTATTGGTGAAGGACACCAATATCGAGGCGGTGTTCGTTGCGACTGACGCGCCGAGCCATGCGCGGCACTGCATGGAAGTGCTCAAGCACGATAAGCACGTGATGACCGCCGTGCCGGCGGTTTTTGGTTCAATCGAACAGGCCGAGCAGCTCCTGGAGACAGTCCAGAGGACAGGCTTGAAGTATATGATGGCCGAGACGAGCTGCTTTCGGGCTGATTGTTACGGCATGCGGCAGATCTACCAGGCCGGGGGATTCGGTCGGCTTATCTACTCAGAGGGAGAGTATTATCACTACCATGCAAAGCCGATCGCATCATTCAAAGGCTGGCGGATTGGCATGCCGCCTCTATGGTACCCCACACATTCCACGGCTTACTACGTGGGCGTGACGGGCAAGCGATTTACCTCAGTATCGTGTGTCGGCTTTAACGCAGGATTCCCGGCCTATAAGCCTAGGGCCAATAAGTACAACAATCCCTTCACGGACGAGGTCGCTCTGTTCAAGACCAGCGAAGGTGGCTCGTCTCGAATGCTTATGTGTAAGGGTATCCACAACCTTATTGTCGAAAGGGGCCGTGTGTTTGGCGAGCGAGGGTGGATGGACGGCACCGAATATCACGGTGTGGCGAAGGAGCTTCCCGACACAGCCCGTCCACCGCTTCCGCCCGGCGTGCCCGCCGGAGGACACGGTGGCTCCCACGGACCTTTGGGCAATGAGTTCATCACGTCGATTCTCGAAGATCGAGAACCGATGGTGAACATCTATGAGGCACTTGCGATGACTGTGCCGGGCATTGTCGCCCACCAGTCGGCGCTCAAGGACGGCGAGACGCTCAAGGTCCCCCAGTACATCTAACCCCAAGGCTTAAGGAAAAGGCCTACAGTAGGCTGATGGTTACCGTGACGAGCTGCCTTGACACAAGCGGTGGGGGGCTATAGTAGAGTTGATTAAGGTGTGTTGGTGCGAGCGTGACAAACGTGCCTGCGGAATATTAAAACAGCCCCTGCCGGGCAAAAGAGTGGAAAGCGCTGTTTGCCAATTCGATACACGTGTACCTGCGACTACCTGTGCAGGAAAGCACAGGTGCAGGCAGGGGCTGAATTTCTTACACTACGTCTGCGGTTCTATTTTGTTCGCGGATAGAGGCCGCCTCGGAATAGCATTCTATAGTGTCCATCCTTCCCGGTATTCACGCCGGATGAATATGTCAGCTTCCGGACAGCCGATGCCCTTGAGGTTCTTGGCGTCCCAGGTAAGTTTCTCCCCCGTACGCAGCGCGACATTGCAGAGCAAGGCTGCTTCGGTCAGTGCGCCTGAGTAGTCGAAATTGCACGTTGTTGGCCCGCCCGTCTTGCAGGCCTCGACCCATTCGCGGTGGTGGCCGATGGAATCCGGGATGAATGGGTCGGGTCGCTTGAAGTCAGCAAACTTCTCTTCAGGCAACAGCTGGTGTTGGTTGTAGTCGGCAATCAGCATCCCTTCCGAGCCGATGAAAAGTACTGCATTTGACCACTGAGGGATGTTGTTTTTTTTCACAAATGACGGATAACCGCCACCATTGTACCAGGTCAATGTGACCGGAGGCAGTTCGCCGCGGGCGGGATATTCCTGCCGGGCGATTGTCCAGATAGCGGCACTCTCGGGGTGGACAGGCCCCTCGGCTTCCACGGTGAGCGGATGCCGTAATTTCAAAGCCCAGAATG
>JABAOH010020903.1_pt1 | contig 17730 bp, 15 predicted proteins | sample 7062181 | NCBI WGS metagenome assembly JABAOH01 (sample SAMN14538630, study PRJNA623070) | marine sediment metagenome | biome: marine biome [ENVO:00000428]; feature: marine pelagic biome [ENVO:01000023]; material: deep marine sediment [ENVO:00002113]; isolation source: pool of 5 deep marine... | reverse complement strand
TTTATTACCACCTCCACGTATCTTAAATTATGAAGGCGGACTTTAACATGCCATCAAAGCCTGGTGTTTGAACTCCACATACGTATACCTCCAAAGGTATTAATGATGATATTGTCTGAAAAAGTGCAAAATCCAAAACCAATATCATCAATACCATACAAATTAGGGTTTTGTAAAGTAAACTCATGGATACTTACTACATCTGATTTTATAAGAATATTATGACTGTTTCCATTAGCATCTATGATTGTTGTGTTTCTATCTTCTCCGATTAAATTAATACTCTTGTTAATTTGAATGCTTTCATGATATGGTGAAGAATCATCATAAACGAAAAATATATCACCATCGACTGAATCATCAATTGCATCCTGTATCTTTGTATAATTATCAGGTCCATATCCACCGACATAAAGAGTATTACCACTTCCAATTATTGATGGTTGCACCATCTTTGAAACCTTAACATTAAATCCAAGACTAACAGGGATAAATGTAGAACACATCAACAAGAAGCATATTCCAAATGCAAGAGACCTTTTACTCAAACTGTTACCTCCTCCAATAATTTAAATCAGATAATGGGTGTATAAAACTTTTTGATGGGATTAATCCTAAATTCTAAAGGGGATATGGTTTCTTTAATTACTTATTATTTTGTTATTTAATATTTAAAGCTTGAGGATCATAGTAATTAAAACCCAAATCAAAATTTACAATATCTCCTTTGGATAGTTTTTTATAATCAAAATCCCTAGGAAAATGAGCATCTTGGTTATAATCATCCCCATTAATAAATCCATATTTACCTTTTAAATACCTTTCTGTTGGTGTACTAAATTAACTACTTACATTAATTATTGAAAGGGCTTCCATTACATTTCCAAGAATCAATAGTCGACCACTTTAAAACCGTTAAATTGAAAATAGAACCGTTCCAGCTCTCAGAGGATTTCCATTCGATAACATTAAGGGGGTGTTTGTTCATCTCCAAAGTTAGACCAATATGGTTCATTTCTAGTATAGTTTCTGAGGAAAACCCAATCAAAATCAAAATTTGTAGTTCCTGTTGTGCTTTTACTTATACCATAAATATATTTACCAAGTAGAATATGCAAAGGAGTTGAATCTATACCAGCAATATTATATGTATGAGTTGTTCCGTCTCTATCCCATTCATTTTTCACAGATTCGCCAGGTGTTGACTTTAATACTAATTCATACCACATTCCAGTAGACCAAGAAAGGAAATCCCCATAATGGTCATAACCTCCACCGTTGTAATCAAGATAATAATCCTCATGTGAACTTGTAGAGGAAAAAAGAAAATACATTCTTCTCACGTTTTCATCTGCACCTGTTTGATGAAAGTTCATACCATACTGAGTAGAACCAAGTGAATTTATATATAACTTTGAATGCAATGCCTTATTATATGATGAATACTTAATGTCACTTTTTATGCATGGAACCGCCCCAGAACCAGCATTTTTAATCATGTTTACCTTGCTGTTAGATACAGAAACAGTTCCGTAAGAATCCCACTTAGAAGTATCAAGTGAACTACCTGGAAAGTCATCAAAGAACCAGAAAGTAGCATCACCGTTACTGTTATCCTCTGCACTACTATTTCCATAATACATTAATATTTGACTGTCATTGTAAAAATTGTTTATCCAAATAGTTGCTTGTTCACCACTGGTATAATTCTGAATCCAATAAGGAACTTCTGATATATATGTTCCACTGATAAAACGAAGGTCATCAAAATCATCTTGACAATGTCCCTCGCAAGTAACATTTCCACCCACCGACTTTCCTACAATAATCTTTATTTGATAGTCATCCAGCGGATTATTAATATTACAAACCTTATAATATCCCCAATCAGAATCCCACCAGGAACCTGGAACACGCCTTGTCTGAAAATTAAATACTTCATTAGTAAAATGTTTTCCATCAGTAGCATTTACAAACCAGGTATAATCAGTATAATAATCAAGACCACTAATACTCATATTATACCTACCATTTCCAACCCCATTACCGCTACTTGAACCAATATCAGGGCTTGTCTCAACAGTATAATCAATTAAGTCCCCCTGATAATCAGTCAATATAAACGAAATCTCTGAAAGATCAACTTGAACATTTATGGCATCATTTTCTGGTATAGGATTCGATATTATAGGTGCTTCAGCTTCGGTTGTAAAAATAAAAGTTTTTTCAACAGTATCATATTTATCACTTACAATAACTTTCCAAGAATATTCCGTTAATTCTTCTAATCCACTAATCGGAACTTTATAAACACCATTCTTCTTCCTACTACCACTACCTGAACCAATATCAGGACTAGTAGTAACACTATAACTCATACGATCATTATCAGCATCACTAATCCTAAAACTAAGTTCATTAAGAGTAACAGGTACATCTTTTTCACCATTAACTGGGGTCTCATCAGAAATAACAGGAGCAGCATTAGGAGGAGCATACCACTGTATTAAATCTGCATTTACATAAGCAAAAGATGAATATCCAATAAAAGCATAATAAGAAACACCAAAAAAAGAATAAGTAAGACCAACACCAATAAAACCCAACGCAAAACCAGTTTGACCACCACCAGCATTAAACCCTCAACGTGTAAGAAGACTACCAACATTAGTCACACAATAATCTGCACCAGCCCACAAAACAAAACCACGAGGCCTCGGAAGCAAAAACAAAGGAATAGGCATACCCTGACCACCACTAGCAATATTACAAAAAAATAAAGAACTAGATACACGACCAGGACCAGGATAATTTTCCAGAAAATCAAAAACACCAGGTGAAACAAAAAACCTTAAAAGACCACCCAATCTACTAAAAACATTATTAAAACCAGTAACAACCGGACCTATTGTTTTCAAACCTATCCCCTTATTAAACCAACGAAGCCAAAAAGGATTCAACAAAGAAAGTACCTTATCTCCAGACATGCCCACAGGTATCAAACCATTCTCATCCAATAAATCAACAAAATCAGACTTCAATTTCTTGGTTTCATCACTAAAAGGCTCATTAATGATCTTATCTTCTAAAACCTCAAGGCTTCTTACAATATCCTCTGTAACATCAACAGGTAAAACAGAATCACATTCTTTTGAGCCTGTTTTATCAAAGGTATAAAACGTTAAAGGAGACGTATCTAGGTTTTTACTCAACTCATTCACTTTACTTGTATTTGTATTAATACTTATTCCACTAATAATTGGAACTATAGAAGCACCAATAAATAGAGATATGATTACAATAACCAGCATCCTTATAAACTGATTTTTATTCATGGTCCTCCCTCTTATAATATGTTTCTATATCTGATAAGAGGTATTTAAGTCTTTTAACTAAAATATAGCCAATATTCTCTGCAGTATTAGAAACATATCAATAAATCTCAACCAAACAGGATTGTATGTTAGTATATTTCTTGTTATAGTTTTAGGTTTTGAATTTGGCCATTGCTTAACCAATGGACACATGTCCTTGTTATCTCCTTTAGATATCTCATATGGCGTATTCCACATCCAAGGTTTTAATAATTTTCTAATAGCGAATGGATATTTTTCTTTGTAATCACTCCAGTAGTTGCCATATTTTCCATCATCCCAAATATTATCACATTCATCATAAGCGTTCTCACCATTTTTGTTGAAGTTGTTATGATAAATCCTATTTGTGTTACAGTGGTTGTGTCCATCAATATTTATACCCAATTCGTTGTTAAAGTTGATATTATTATCTGTAATAATGTTGCTACTGGATTCATAGAGATTTATGCCCAATTCGTTGTTAAAGTTGATATTATTATCTGTAATAGTGTTGCCACTGGATTCATAGAGATTTATGCCAATTTTGTTGTTAAAGTTGATATTGTTATTTTTAATAGTGTTGCAATAGGATTCATCGAGTTGTATGCCCCATCTATTACTTGTGATACTGTTATTTATGATTTCGTTGTGAATGGACCAAAGTATAATTATGCTAAAATCTCTGTTCGATTTGATCGTGTTGCGAGTGATAACGATACTTTTGGTACTAAAGGAGTATATTCCAAAATAGTTGTCAGAGATGATGTTGTCTGAAATAAAGATAAATATGGAATGATAGAGATATATGCCAGTTGAGTGATTTGAGATTTTGTTGCCCCTGATGGTGATGTAGAATGGATCCTTTCCAAGTACTATACCTCTATGGTGGTTATTCAAAATGATGTTGTCTATGATAAAATTATCATAGGAATCCATCCAAATTTGTATACCATGTTTGTTTGAGCTGATGTTGTTCTCTATAATGGTGTTGCTGCTGGAGTTCCAAATCAATATACCAATTTCGTTGTTTGATATAGTGCTATCTTTAATTTTATTGCTGTTTGAACTTATATTCATTCCTGCATCATTCTCTTCTACTCCACTATTTTGAATTGTAAATCCACTGATATTCACCCAATTAGCGTCAACATAAACGACATCTCCATTGTCACCACCATTAATAATGGTTGTATCTCTATCTTCACCTATTAGATTGATTGTTTTATTTATAACAACATTTTCATAATAAGGTGAACTATCATCATAGACATATACTGTGTCGCAATCAACTGCATCATCAATTGCATCTTGAATTTTAGTATAATTCCCAGGTCCATATCCACCAACATACAAAGTTTTACAATTAATAAGATTGGATGGTTGTTTTATATCAGAAATCTTAAGATAATATCCGCCAGTCATTGGAGCTACTGCTGACAAGATGAATAAAGATATGATTCCCAATGATAGACTCTTTTTCATATTATTCCTTTTATATCATATGGTTCTTTTGCTGGATGCCAATCAATGTTAAACCAAGGAATAAGAAATAAGAAAAATCCTACTCTCCCCCAAATTAAATATGGATATTTACGAGGACTGTTCCAATAGTTTTTATCCCAGTGATTATTAAAATTTCTAATAAATGAGGCAGAACGTTTGTTATTTTGGAAATTATTAGAGGTTATTTTATTCCTTGATGATTTATCAAGATAAACACCCATAAAATTATCCTTAATGTCATTGTCTGAAATAACGTTACTATTTGAACTTTCAAGTAATACTCCAATTTTTGAATTGTCTTTTATAGTATTATTATTAATGTCATTTTCGTTTCCAGTAATATTAATTCCGAATTTATTATCTTCAATTTTATTTTTTTCAATCAGATTTCTATTATTTTCAGATTCTTGTAAAGATATTCCACAACCAGATTTATGACCATAAATATTATTATCAGCAATGCCACTAAGATTGCAATTCTGAAATTTTATTCCATGCAATTTATTATTAAAAATTTCATTATTATATATCCAAAAACCCCCAGAATTATTAAATACAGATATACCACTCCCATTGTTTTGATAAATCTGATTTTTCTCAAAAACACCATAAGAATTATCAACAAGAATACCATCATATTCATTATAACTTATTGTGTTGTAGCAAATTTCATTGAACCCAATATTATCTAGATATATACCATTTTTTTTATTATAACTGATAATATTTGAGTCTATAGAGTTTTCATGGCAACCAATAACAAGATATATTCCAATATCATTATTTACAATAGTATTCTTATATATAGAGTTATATTCAGAATAAATTAATATTACACCTATTTCATTACCTAAAACTTCATTTTTTCCTATACCAACATTAGAAGACCACCAGCCTAATACAATACCATTTTCATTGTCTCTGAAAATATTATCATAAATACCTGCTGAAGAAAGATATTCATTTTTCTCATTTTTTATATTTTTTTCACTATTAATTCCTGTATCATGAACTAATCCTGTTCGACCATTTTGTATTGTAAAACCTGTTACCTCTACTCTTTCTACCTTATACATATTTATTAGGCCAATAACCCAGAGTGATTGATTCCCATCAATTATTGTTGTCTCTTTATCTTCCCCTATAAGATTGATTGATTTTTCAATTTCGATTTCTCCCTCTATATACAATCCACTAAAAACAAACACAGTATCACCATCACTTGCATTATCTATAGCATCCTGAATCTTGGTATAGTTATTGGGTCCATTTCCGCCTACATAAAGGGTTTTACCTCCACCAATTATTGATGGTTGCTCTGTCCTTGAAACCTTGACATAAAATCCGACAGTAATAGGAACAATTGCAGAACATATCAACAAGATGCATATTCCAAATGCAAGAGACCTTCTACTCAAACTTTAACCTCCTCCAATAATTTAAATCAAATACTGAGTATATAAAACTTTTAGATGGGATTAATCCTAAAATTCTAAAGAGGATGTGGTTTCTTTTATTGTATTTGTGAGTTTTGATTAGAAAATATTGTTTGATATATAAAAGGTTATGATGAATCTTGAACTATAATTGATTCACATTCACCAGATACTCTTATTCTAGGGAAAAATAATAATGATAGGATAATCATCCAATAGGTTGGAGCAAATCCCTTAAAACCATTAAATGTAATAGACGCTGGAAAATTTATTTTTTGTAATGAACCATTAACTATTAAAAAAGCGATTCCTTCTAATCCATAACCTATCCACTCATCAGAATCTAAATCCCAAAATGGCCACAAGTATGAATTAAAATCTATATTGTCACTATATTTACCACTACCATCTGTACGTCCACCAATATAGATAGTATATGGACCATCTTCTTTTGGATATTCTATAACCCGTCCTTCAACACTTGGTATATAAATCAGAACAAATAAGCAAACTGTACATAGTAGAGCTCCAATTTTCAAATTATTCTTTTTCTTCATACCAAATTACCTCCTCTTATTTACATATTTGAATCTGATAAGCAGTATATAAATTGTATGGTAAATACTGTCACATATCAACGAAAAAATCCTCCTAGAAAAAAATTAATCCGCTGTTCGACTGTGGAATTATATATTAAATCCATTGTTAAATAAGATTTACATATTTTTTACATTTTCATGAAAAAATTCGTTTGTTGTCCTCTCTCTATGCTTGCCAAACATTTTTGTATTGACTTTTATTAAGGCATCCCTGGAATCTATGAAAAAAAATAACCTAGTATTTATTGGTCTAGGACTCTTTGATGAAAGAGATATATCACTTAAAGGTTTAGAAGAAATTAGGAACTGTGATAAAGTATATGCCGAATTTTATACCTCAAAACTTATGGGAACTGATATTAAAAAAATTGAAAAAAAAATTGGAAAATCAGTAGAAATTCTATCAAGAGATGAAACAGAAAAAGGTAACAAGATTTTAAACTCTGCAAAACAAAATAATGTTGTTTTTTTAACTGCTGGAGATCCAATGGCTGCAACAACTCATATTGATTTGAGATTAAGGGCAATTAAAAAGGGAGTGAATACAAAAATTATTCATGGAAGTAGTATTATAACAGCAGTTCCAGGAATTTTAGGTTTACAAAATTATAAATTTGGTAGAACAACAACCCTTGCATATCCTGAAAAAAATTATTTTCCATTAAGCCCTTATGATGTTATTAAAGAAAATAAAAAAATGGATTTGCATAGTTTAATTCTTCTTGATATCCAGGAGCATAATAAGAAATACATGACTGCAAATGAAGGTATGACCCTCCTTTTAAAAATGGAAGAAAAACAAAAAGAAGGAATAGTTTCAAAAAATAGTATTATATGTGTTGTTGCACAAGCAGGATCAGAAAAACCTATTGCTTTTGCAGGTTTAATTGGTGATTTAATTAAAAGAGATTTTGGCCCACCTCTACACACCCTTGTAATTCCTGGTAAATTACATTTTTTAGAAATTGAAGCTCTAAAGCTACTTGCACAATTACCTGCACAACAGGTTTTAAAATTACAAAAACTATAATATATACTGGTTATATTAGTAAGTATTTAGGGGATATGTGATGCAACAAAAAAGTGAGATTGTTGGTTATATCTTTGGTAATGTAGGGACAACTGAATTTAGATTTGCTGTTGATGAACAAAAATTAAAGAAATTTGACTATATATTTGCACCACACAAAGAAGGCAATATGCTTGCTCAGGTAATGGATATAAAACAACATTCTGACCTTGATTTTAATAATGCTACATTAATGATGAGAGGAGGTGAACTTCCTCCCATTAATTCAAGTCTTTCTGCAGAAGCTGATGTCATAGGTTATAGAGATAAAAAAGGACTTTTGCAATCTCCTAGATCTCCTTTTAATTCTGGAACAGCTATTGTTAGGGCTGAAGAGAACCTTATAAGACAAGTCCTTGGTCTTTCTGCATCTAAAGAAAATGGTGCTTATATGGGTCTTCTAAAAGGTCACAGGCTATCGGTTTATCTTAATATTGACGCACTAGTTCAGAAACATATTTGTATTCTTGCAAAAACTGGGGGTGGAAAAAGTTACGCGTGTGGGGTTCTTATCGAGGAACTTTTAAAAAAGAAGGTTCCAATGGTGATAATCGATACACATGGTGAATATACTTCTCTTACAAAACCAAATAAAAGTAGGAAAGATTTGAAAAACATGGAGAGGTTTGGAATAAAAGCTAAAGATTATGCAGGTCAAATAATTGAGTATTCACCAATTGGTTCAAGAGCTAATGCAAAACATCTTACACTTTCAGGTGTTAATCTTGAAGCACGTGAAATAATTGATTTACTTTCTGCAAAACTATCAGGTCCGCAAGTTGGAGTTTTATATCAGGCAATAAAAGAAATAAAAGAGTACAAAAAGGTGTATAACTTAAGAGACATAATAGATGCGGTAAATAGAAGTAAAAGCAATGCTCGTTGGAATGTTATCGCTTCACTTGAATCTCTTGATTCAATTGGTGTTTTTTCTGAAAATGGAACCTCTTCAGATCAAATAGTTATAAAAGGAAAATGTTCAACAATCAATATGAAAGGAGTTCCACCAGATGTGCAGGATGTAGTAGTAGCTCGGTTAACAAAACAACTCTTTGATGATAGAAAAGCAGGAAAAATACCACCGTTTCTTTTCATTGTAGAAGAAGCGCATAACTACTGTCCTGAACGTGGATATGGTAATGCTGTTTCATCAACTGTACTTCGAACTGTTGCCTCAGAAGGTAGAAAATTTGGAATGGGTCTGTGTGTTGTAAGTCAAAGACCAGCAAAGGTTGATAAAAATATTATTTCACAGTGTAACACAAATATTATTTTAAAGGTTACAAATCCAAATGATTTGAAAGCAATTATTCAATCTGTAGAAGGCCTTACAACTCAGACCTTTAGTGAAATTCAACGTCTTCCTATTGGTGTTGCTTTTATATCAGGTTCCGGTCTTCAGCTTCCCATTATGACTGAGATAAGGACACGTGAGACAAGTCATGGCGGCAAGTCTGTTGATATTTCAAAAAAAGGCACTGATGATTTTTATGAACCAACCCCTCCACTAAAAATTCAAGTTCCAAAACATTTAGTTGAACATAATGAACCAAAGAAAAGCCCTGATAATCTTACAGATAAAGCAGTAACTGTTTCAAGAGTTGCAAATAGACTTGGATGGATTAATACAGATGATCCAGATCAGGCTATAACGATTCTTACAAAAGAAGCCGAAAAGATGAATGAAAATGTTTATAAATATCTTGAATCGCTAGCTAGGCTTGGTAGAGATTTTTGTAATCCAGATAACCCAGTTTGTATCAAATGTCCCATGAATCAGGGATGCAAGTATCGTGCTTCACTTAAAGTAGAAAAAAAGGGTTTTTTTAGAAGATAAATTTGACATATGAAAAAAAAGATTGGTATTACTGGAATTGTTCTTGTTTTATTTATTCTAGCAACAGCTGGTTGTTTAGATTTTTTAAATGATTTAGACAATACCATAACTTATGAGTCCCATCCTACTTCAATATTATATACAGTAAGCTATGGATACATGATAAATTGTACTGGTTCAGGTGATTATGAAATAAAATATGATTGTGATGAACCTGATGTTCTTTCTGGATCAGTTCTTTCAAAAGAGGTACATGATAAGTCCTATATAATAAAAATATTAGCAACTTTTAATAAAATATACAGTTGGAATATCCATAGCAATACAAATAAAAATTATGATCTAGGAATTACGGCATCAGTTAGCTCTAATAGCTTTATGGTACCAGATTTAAAAGGAAATAATGCACAAAACATTCAAAAAATAAAAAATGAAAACACCGACATATTTTCTCAATATACAAAGCCTCAGTCAAATGATACAACAGTTTTTATTGACCCTGAAAATCTAAATATTAAAGAAATATCAACATCTGTTTACAATAAAACTTCTTCAGATAATTCATTTGTTGTTGCAAAAGAGCTTTTTAAATGGTTGAAACAAAATACAAAATATAAGACACATATAAGAACAAATTATGTGCAACCTACTAGTGAAACATTTCAAAGTAGGACTGGAGATTGCGATGATCTTTCGTTTTTATATATATCACTTTGTAGATCAGTTGGCATTCCAGCTAGATTTATCAGAGGATTTTTAATTGAAAAAGAAACAGCTGTTCCTCATGCATGGGTAGAGGTATTTGTCGGAGATAATGTTGGAAATAAAGGCTGGATTCCAGTTGAGTGTGCAGGAACATCTGTAAATGTTAATACAGAGATAAATCTAAATTTCGGAATCGAATCTGCTGAACATCTACGACTTTTTATTGATGATGGAAGTAATGAATCATTAGAGATTTCACTTTCAGGACTTTCTTATGTAACATATGGTAATCAAAATATTGATGCGGAATCTTATGCAGATGTAACAAGTTATACAGTTGCAAAATCAAATAAATTAGTAGTAGATGAAAATGGAAATCGAAGCTATAACTAGATATGTAAAAATTAGAATAAAATTTTCATTAACAAATGTTAATTGTTTTCGTTTAGTAAATATTTTTATCTAATCTATAAAATAAGTGATACTAGTCGTTCAAACAGTGGAAAATATTTAATGATTCTCTTTAAAATTCTTAAATATGGAAAGTCGATAGAGCGAAATCTTGGGTCATCACCATCTTCTGCATTTAATGTTGGATCTCCAAACATTGATAATTCAAGCATTGTTTTGTAATCATTCTTACTTAATGTTGATTCAAATGTAGTGTAATAATCCTTTACACAATTTGACCAGACTTCACCCAAGTTCTTAGTTTTATATAATTCATCGAATGCATGAACCTCCATCCATCCCAATAATCGCTCTGTAATTTCAGTTCCAGAAGCTGCGTTGGCAATACCAGATGAGCCAAATGCAATTATACCGCCACCATTTGGATGTCTAATTGTTTTCCAGGATAAACAATCCTTAAATTTATGATATTTGTTGTTTGAGCAAGAACTAAAAAAGACAATTGGATATTTTTTTGGATTTCTAAGATAGTATAAATCATAATCTCCATAATGCCATCCAGCTTTTTCTGATATTGAAGTGTTTGTTGGAACCCAAACAGTATGATCATTAGGAGGATGAGTTGCCCACGATTTGAAACTTCCATGCCCTGAGAAATCGTAAAAATCTGGACTTATTTTGAAACCAATTACAATATTAAGTTTAGTTACTTTTCCTTGAGATGCCCATAATTTTGTAGTTTTATAACCTGGCAATTTTTTTAGTACTTCACTGTTTGAATATTCTCCTTCATAAATCCCATCATAATCACCTGTAAAAGTATCTCCTCCAACTTGTATAATTTTATTTGTCATCTTGTTATGTTTATCGTACCAAATTACTTTATCAATATAGGCATTGAGTTCACTAACAGAATCACAAGGGATTTTACCTAAACATATATCAGGTACAACATCTATATCTAGAATATCATCTGGATATTCTGCAAATTTACCATCTTCGTCAAAGTCCCAATCAGAAAAACCCATTGTTCCATTATAAATGTCAGCATAATACAAATCACTGGGAAAATTATCCTCATAACTATCCCCAATCCATGCATATCTAAATGGAAATTTTGGTTCATCTTGAAGACCACTTCCAACAAGTATAAGAAAATCTATCCCCCAATTTTCAATTGCATCTTTAATATAGAGTTTGATACTTTCTTGAGTGTCAGAACCTTGAGAAGGAATCTTATCAAGTGTAACAAGCTTTGTAGTTATATTTCTTTGATTTTTATGATCAACAAGTCGTTGCAAAGCTGATTCAAATTCTGTTGGTGTCAAAATTAATAGATCATACTGCTCTGGAAAATTTATTGGACTAGCAGGTGGAATATATTTTATTTTAATATCTGCATATTTTACGTATAAAATCAAATTTTCTTTGGGATTATATTGAACAGGAAAAATACTAATTGCACAACAGATAACATGATCCTTGCCATTTCTTCCTGCAGCAAGTCTCCAGGAAAATTGCTGTTTGGGATAAATATCTAGATTTCGATAATATATTTCACTTTGTTTTTTAACCTTAATTGATTTATTGATATATGAAATAGTTTGAACTTCTGGAGTGGGCTTAATAGGTTTTGATATTTTTTTTAAAACTCTATCAGGTAACAATACTTGAACGCTTTCAATTTTTGTTCCAAATGGAAAAGTAAACACCTTACTTACCACTGGTAATAATGGTTTTCCTGTTTCCCAATAATTTGAGTTTGCATCTGGAATATCTATACATATAAAGTTTTCTTTTTCAATTATTTCAGGTTGTGAAAAAATGATTTTTTCAGTAATTACTTTTTCGATTTTTCCTATTGCAATTATATTAGATCCAAATCCACTGAAGATTAAAATTCCAATTATTGCAATAGGAATAACACTCTTCATTGTTTCCTCCCGATAGTATTAAAAACAATAATTACCTTATAATAGTTTTTATCAAATAAAAATAAAATTGATATTATTTTTTAAAAAACCAAGCATCCCAAGTTTTTAAATATTAAAAGTGCATACTGCGTTACTCTTATCTAATAGGTGAAATATGGGAAAAGGTATAAACGCAGCCAGAAAATTAAAAAATTCCAGAAAAAAACAACATTGGAATGACCGTTACTACAAAAAAAGAGTTCTGCATCTAAAAGAAAAAGCAGATCCTCTTGAAGGAACAGCTCAAGCCAGAGGAATAGTTATAGAAAAAGTTGGAATTGAAGCAAAACAGCCTAATTCAGCTATTAGAAAATGTGTAAAGGTTCAGCTAATTAAAAATGGTAGGCAGATTACTGCTTTTGCACCAGGTAATAATGCTATCTCCTTTATTGATGAGCATGACGAAGTATTAGTAGAGGGAATTGGCGGAAGAATGGGACGAAGTTATGGTGATATTCCAGGTGTTAGATTTAAGGTAATTAAGGTTAACGATGTATCACTTCAACAAATGATAAAAGGTAAAGTAGAAAAGGCAATGAGACGATAGATATGACAGCTAAAAAAAGTGAACAAACAAGCTCAGGTTTTTTCCCGGTTTTAGCAAAATATAATGTTAAAGATGTAAAAATTGAAGATCAAGGCCTTGCACGATATATAAATTTGGATACAGAAAATATCTATTTGGGTGGGGTGTATTCCAATAAACTTTTTGCAAAATCCAAAATTCCAATAATTGAACGATTAATAAATAATATCATGAGAACAGAACATTACAACGGAAAGAAGATAAAAGCTTACAAAGTTGTAAAAGGAGCACTTGAAATAACTGAGAAAAAAACTAAAACTAATCCTTTACAAATTTTTATTAATGCCATTCAAAATTGTGCTCCAGTTGAAGAAACCACTCGTCTTCGATTTGGAGGAATATCAGTTCCAAAAGCTGTTGATATTGCTCCCCAGAGACGACTTGATATTTCACTCAGAAATATCTGTATCGGAGCAGTTAATGCCAGTCATAAAAATAAAAAAAGTATTGAATTATGTCTTGCAGATGAAATAATAAAAGCTGCTAAAAATGATGTTGCATCTTATGCAGTTGCTAAGAAAAACGACATCGAACGCGTAGCAAAATCAGCTAGATAGGTAATATTTCGATTTATTAATATAAAATTTATAAGGTTGTTAGAATGGGAAAGAAAGAAGATAACATCAAAAAAGCAAAAGACTTAATGGATAAATTAGATCTTATCAGAAATATTGGAATTGCTGCCCATATTGATCATGGAAAAACAACTCTTTCAGATAATCTTCTAGCAGGTTGCGGTATGATGAGTGAAGATCTTGCCGGTAAACAACTAGTTCTTGACTTTGATGAACAAGAACAAGACCGAGGTATTACAATCAATACTGCTTCTGCCTCTATGGTTCATGAGTTTGAAGGTAAAGAATATCTTGTAAATCTACTTGATACTCCAGGTCATGTTGATTTTGGTGGTGATGTTACTAGAGCTATGCGTGCTGTAGATGGTTGTATTGTTGTTGTATGTGCAGTAGAAGGTGCAATGCCTCAAACCGAAACAGTAGTTCGTCAAGCTCTTCGTGAAAAGGTTAAACCAATTTTATTTATCAATAAAGTTGACAGGTTAATTAATGAATTACGTGTCACACCTGAAGAGATGCAACAGCGTTTTATTAAAATTATATCTAAATTTAATGAACTTTTAAACAAGTTTATTCCAGAAGAATTTAAAGGTAAATGGAATGTTAAAGTAGAAGATGGCAGTGTTGCTTTTGGTTCAGCCTATTATAATTGGGCTATATCTGCACCTTACATGGAAAAGTCAGGCCTTTCGTTTAAAGATATTTATGATTATTGTAATAAAAATGATCAAAAGACGCTTGCGAAAAAAACGCCAATCCATGAGGTTTTACTTGATATGGTAGTTGATCATTTGCCTCCACCAATTGTTGCTCAAAAATACAGAATCCCTCATATTTGGAGAGGAGATCAAAATTCTCCTGTTGGAAAAAGTATGATTGAAACTGATGATAAAGGACCCCTTGCTGTAATGATTACAAAAATTGTTATGGATCCACATGCTGGAGAAGTAGCAGTAGGTAGAGTTTATAGTGGTAAAATTGAGCGTGGTCATGAAGTATATGTTATAGGAATGCCCAGGATTAATAGAGTGCAACAGGTGAATTTAATGGTTGGATCAGATAGAATTCCTGTTGAATTTGTTTCCGCAGGTAATATTGTTGCAGCAACAGGTATCCGTGATGCAATTGCTGGTAGTACTGTAGTTGATGATCCAGATACTGAGCCATTCGAACGAATCGTTCATATATCAGAACCAGTAGTAACTGTTGCAGTTGAAGCAAAAAATACAAAAGATTTACCAAAATTAATTGAGGTCCTTAGAACTGTTTCTAAAGCAGATCCATCTATTCAAATTGATATTAATCAGGAAACAGGTGAAAATCTTATAAGCGGTATGGGTGAACTTCATCTTGAAATTACAGAATATAGAATTAAAAATGACTATAAAGTCGACATAATCACTTCAGAACCCATTGTTGTTTATAGGGAGTCTGTTGCAAAGAGAAGTCCTCATAGTTTTGAAGGCAAATCTCCAAATAAACACAATCGTTTCTATTTAATAGTTGAACCTCTCCCAGCAAATATTGTTCAAGCTCTTTATAACAATGAAATCCCTCAAAATGTTAAAAAATACAGAAACGAAGTTACAAAAAAATTACAAGATCTTGGAATGTCAAAGGATGTTGCAAAAGGTGTTTTTGGTATACAGGGACTCAATATTATTACAGATGTTACAAAGGGTATTCAGTATCTTTTCGAAACAAGGGAACTAATTAAAGAAGCATTTCAAGAAGTTATGAAAAGTGGACCTATCGCATCTGAACCTTGTCAGGGACTTCTTGTTAGTCTTGTTGATGCAAAATTACATGAAGATGCAATTCATAGAGGTCCAGCTCAAGTAATTCCTGCTGTTAGAAATGCACTTTATGGCTCAATAACTGTATCAGATCCAATAATTCTTGAACCCATTCAAAAGGTATTTATTTCAACTCCGCAAGAGCTCATGGGCGATGCCTCAAGAGAGCTCAATCAGAGAAGAGCAACTGTTCGAGATATGCAGACAGAAAAAGATCTGGTAAACATTGATGCAAAGGCACCAGTTGCTGAAATGTTTGGTTTTGCATCAGCAATAAGATCGGCAACAGGTGGTAGAGTATTATGGAACACTGAAAACATGGGTTTTGAACCACTTCCAAGACAACTTCAGCCAGATATAATTAAACAGGTCAGAGAAAGAAAAGGTCTAAAACCTGAACCATTTCCAGCTAGTTACTACATGGATTAAACAACAAATATTCAAATAAAAAATAGAGTGATTTTTTTTAATAATATTTAATATTATTTACATTATTAAATGAAGTTAAATTGTTATTATAATTTATTAAAAATATTATTTGTATTTGAAACAAAACAAGATGGAAGTGGATTTTTAATGTTTAGTTAAAGTTAATTCTATTTTTTATTTGTGTTTATTGTTTTCTTTTTATCCATCAATTTTTGTTAAAAGAGTTTAAATACTTCTAATTATATGTGAATGTGCCAAATTGGAGGAAGTGAAAAAAATGAAGGAAAATGTTTTTTTTAAAAAATCCTTGGTTTATGGTTTAATTGTTATACTTTTAAACGTAGGTGTCATACCATTAATAATTGCAACGGAAATCCCGGGATTTAATATTTATAACTCTGATATTGTTATCGCGGTAACAAATCCTAATAATGGGAGTTTATCAGGCTATGTCAAAGATACTTATATGAATCCTATACCTGAAGCAAGAGTAAGGGTTAGCTTCCATGAAACTTATGAAGAAAATTATACTGATTCATCAGGGTATTATAGAGTAACTAATATTCGAATATGTTGGTGCCTAAAGAATTGTACTGCTTATAAAGAAGGGTATTCAACAGAAGAGGTTTGGCTTAGTATTAATGAGAACACAATATATGACTTTATATTAACATGTATTTCTTTGCAGGTTGATGCAAATGGACCATATTATGGGATCATTAATGAGCCAATTCATTTCTACGGGTCTACTTCTTGTGGTTCTGAACCCTATACCTGGCATTGGGATTTTGGTGACTCTTATTCTTCAGATGAAAGATATCCCGAGCATACTTATACAAATCCAGGTATCTATACTGTAGTTTTAACAGTTAAAGATGATGAAAATAACATTGTTAGTAACTCTACCTTTGCAAAGATACAAGAATCTAACAATCCACCAAGTCCACCGAATATTACAGGTCCAACATCTGGTAAAGTAGGCATGAAATATGATTTTAATTTTGTGTCAATAGATCCTGAAGGAAATGATATATGGTATTATGTCCAATGGGATGATAATTCAAATAGGAAATGGGACGGTCCTTATTCATCTGGAACAGAAATAACAAGGACATATAGATGGATGAAAAGAGGGGCGCATACTATTAAAGCCAAAGCAATGGATTGGTATGCTGATGAGGGCAAGACAAGTGAATTTGAAATCAAAATTACTATCCCAAGAACCAGAGAATCATATTGTAAATCTTTATTTATGAGATTTATAGATATGTTTCCAATAATACAGAGATTGTTTAATTTTATAATTTAGGATTTTATTGACAATTTAATCCCTTTTTGCACAATGTATTATCTAAAAGTTTTATATACTTAATACATGATTAAAATATTGAGGAGGACATTGGGACAAAATTAAACCGGTCTTACACGCACAGTAAAAATATTATGCAAAAGACC
>JABAOH010122041.1_pt2 | contig 17731 bp, 13 predicted proteins | sample 7062181 | NCBI WGS metagenome assembly JABAOH01 (sample SAMN14538630, study PRJNA623070) | marine sediment metagenome | biome: marine biome [ENVO:00000428]; feature: marine pelagic biome [ENVO:01000023]; material: deep marine sediment [ENVO:00002113]; isolation source: pool of 5 deep marine... | reverse complement strand
GTCGCCATGAGACTGGGTAACGGTGCCCACAGTTAGGACCCGGCGGTGGAGGGAGGAGTACAGCAAGTGGTAAAGCTGCTAGAAGTTACGCCAAGTGTCAAGGTCCGACGCTCGCCAGGGGCCGCAGCCGCTCCAGCGTCGCCGGCCCTATCCCCGGCACCTCCAGCAACTCCTCCAACTCGCGGAAGAGGCCGTGCTCTTCCCGCCAACGCACGATCGCCCGTGCTCGGGCCGGTCCGATTCCCGGCAGCCTTTCGAGCTCCTCGACCGACGCCTCGTTCAGATTGAGCCGGTCAGGCCGACCGGCCGACGCCGCTCGATTTCGCCCGCTGCCGCCGGGCGTCTCCCGGATTTCCGACACGTCCGGCAAGCTCAGGTACGGTGCCAGACGCTCCACGCTTCTACTCCCCAGCCCCGGCACACGTTCCAGGTCCGCCAGGTCGCGGAACGGGCCCGCCTGGCGCCGCCGTTCCACGATCGCCCGGGCCAGGGCCGGGCCCACTCCGGGCAGGCGGTCCAGCTCGACCTCACCCGCCCGATTCGGGTCGATCCTCTCGCCTTCGGCCAGCGGCACGCCGCGAAGGCGTTGCTCCACGTGCACCGACTCGGCCAGCGCGAGCGCCGAGTCGACCGGCACCGACGAGTCGAGGCCGTGGCCCCGCGGCTCCGCCGGCGCCGTCTGCAGAAGCATGCGGCCGATCGCCGCCAGAATCACCAGAGCCGAACTGGCCAGCAGCGCCCTGGTCTCGCCCTCGGTCAGTGACACGGCTCCCGTCCCCGAGCTTTCCACCACCTCTGTCTGGGGCCAGCCCGAGGCGAAGCTCTCGATCTCCCCTCAAAGGATCGTCAAAGGAGTCGTAAAGCGGGTCCGGGGCCGGGGCGGGTCTCCGTTCCTACCCGGCCGCTCTTATCTGCCGCGATAGATCAAACGGGTCATCACGGTGCCCACGGCGCCCAGGCTGGAGGCTGTGACTTTGTCCGGTGTGTCCTCCGGGGTGTGCCAGTAGGCGTAGTCGAAATCGATGACATCGATCGTCGGGATTCCCGCGTCGTTGAGCGGGATGTGGTCATCGTTGACCGTGTGTCGCGTCTCGCGATGGAAGACGTCGTTGAATCCCAGCCGCCGGGCGATGTTCCAGACGCGATCCACGACTTCCGGGGCGAGCCGGTTCGAGTTGCCCTCGACATAGATGTCCAGGTCTCGGTCGCCCACCATGTCGAGCAGAACCCCGTACTCGGCCCGGTAGCCCTGGGGGAGGTTGGCTGCGAAGTAGCGAGACCCGACGAACACGTCCGCGCCCACCGCGAAGTCCCCATAGTCCTCTCCGTCGACCAGCAGAATATCGACGGCGCGAGGCGGCGGTGTCTGAGCCAACACGTTGGCCAGCTCGAGGAGCACCGCCGTACCGGAGGCGCCGTCGTTGGCGCCGGGCACCGGTTTTTCCCGGTCGGCCGGTTCGTGCGCCGCGTCGGCCCGCGGGCGGGTGTCCCAGTGGGCCAGCAGCAGCACGGGTCGAGACGAGGGCCGAAAGCGCGCAAGGAAGTTGACCATCGGCAGCGACACGCCGTCCACGCTCACATGGGTGAAGCGCTGGACGATCAACGTGTCGGCTCGCTCCCGCAGGTATTCTTCGACCCAGGCCGCCATCGCCCGGTGCCCCTCCGTGCCCGCGACTCGGGGACCGAACGCCACCTGACGCTGGACCAGCTCGTAGGCCGCCGCGCCGTCGAAACGCGGGTAAGGCGCGCCACTCGAGGCGGAATCGCCTTCCGCGGCCTCGCCTCCCGCCCCGCCGCAGCCGGCCACCGCCAGCAGCAGACCCGCCACGAACGCCCAGGCGCCCAGCTCGAATCGTCTCAACGTATCTCCCCCGTTTCGAACAAGAACTGACCGAACAATGAGATCTCCAACTGGGTCGAGCCGGCCCGCTGCCCGAGGCGGCTCTGCGTGTCGCGCCAGGAGCCCTGAAGGCCCAGGCTGAAGGGCCGCACATCGGTGCTCACCGTGAGGTCGATGTTGCGGATGCGGCGATCCGTGTACGGCTCACACCGCGCGGCCACCTCTTCCCCACCGGCCTCGGCGGCCGCGGCGCCCAGGCGGCGGCACTGCTGAGAATCGTCTTGCGAGAGACCGAGGGAGATCCGGATCGGATTGCTCCAGGTCCCCTGTCGCGTCAGCGGCCGAACCTGCCCGCGGATCTCGACTCCATGTCTCTCGCCCTCTCCCAGCGACAGCCCCGTCGGATCGCGACGCTCCTCTTCGCTCAGCGACAGGTTGTAGTTGATCGACCAGTTGGTCGCCAGTGCCAGGCTGACCGAGATCGGAATCGTGCGCGACTCGGACTCACGCGTCTGGTCGGTGCCGAGCGTCTGGTTCCGGCGCGTGACCAGCGTATAGCCGGTTCGGAAACCGAGGTTCCGCACCCAGCGCTGCACGAACGACGGCAGCGGTATTCGGTTCCATGAGAAGCTGACGTTTGGCCAGGTGGTGTTACGAGACCGGGTTTGCGTGATCGGCGACCAGGCGAACGCGTCGTTCTGACTGTAGTCGAAGTTCAGGTTCGCACGGATCGGCAGCCGCAGCCCGGTCGAGAACGTGACGACTTCGGTGTCGATCACGCGACTCGCCGTGTCGCCGGCCTGGAAGCGGAACTTGTCGAAGCTGCCGAAGCCGAACTGGTAGCCCAGGCCCGGCGACGCTTGCCGCCGCTGAAACCGCGAGCCCAGCGATCCGGTCCAGCTCGCGGTGACGATATCCAGCCAATCGATAAAACCTACCAAGGCGCCGACGACACCGGTGCGGTTCTGGCCAACCGTCGAGCGGACCAGGGTCGGCAGATTGAAGCCGGTCGAGAGCCTCAGGGTGCGCGAGTTCTCGAAGTCGCGGGTCAAGACGGTGTCACCGTCCTGGACGGTGATGAACGAGGCGCCCTGGCCCAAGCGGAAGCGCGTGTCGAGCGTCGCCTGGGGGGTTAACCACGTCGCGACGGTCGGGCGATACGTCCAGTTAAAATCCAGGCTGCGCGCGGTCTCCCAGCCCAGGTCCAGACCGAACAGGTAGGTGCGTCGCTGGTTGATCAGCCGCTGGGCGGCGACGCCCTGAACCAGTGCCGCCGCCGGCACACGCTCGCGCCCGTGCGTGAAGGTCATTCGACCGGTGAGCGCCTCCACCGGCTCGAAGTTGACGGTGGTGTTGGCCTGGATCCGCTCGTCCAGCGTACGGATCGGGGCGACGGCCGAGTCTTGCGGCAGCTCGATGATCTCCGAGAAGCGCCGGGTCTCGGCCTCCGTGTCGACGTAGCTCGAGCCGAGCTGGATGGAGCGTGGGGTCAGACGCAGCCGCTCAGGCAAGAAGAACAGCGCCTTGTGCAGGAATTCGGGGAACAGCGGGATCGAGATGTCCCCGACATCGGAGGTGTAGTTATAGACGAGCGAATAGGTTTGCGCCAAAGAGTTCGACCGCGACGTCTGCGAGGTTCGGCGGTCGTAGGTGAATCGCAGCGATGACTTGTCCACCAGGAAGCCGACCCCCGGCGTCCGTGCCTGCGGCCGCTTGTTGAGGGCGAGGCCCAGACGGAGGTTGCGATTGTCGGGCGTACGGAGCCCGGTCAGCCGCTCGACCTGAATGTCCGTTCTCGGCAGCAGCAGCGGATTGGACGACGAGCTCGTGTAGCTGAGCGTGACGGGCAGGTTCACGGCCCAGGCATCCGGCAACAGCTTGCCGAATTGCAGGTTGCCACCCGCCTGAAAGCTCCGGCTGGAGCGGAAGCTGGGATCCTGAGCCAGTTGCCGGAAGTAAGGGTTCTCGCCGCCGTACGACAGGTTCACGGACAGGAGATCCGAGGCCCTCACGTCCAGGTTCACGCGCCCCACGAAGCCGGTGTTGTCGATGGGCGTGCCCAGTCGCATGTCGTCCACCCACACCTCACCCGACGGCACGGGCGTCAGGCCGGCATTGTAGACGCCCAGGGAGAGCTGGCGAACCGCCGCCAGGTTGGGCGCCCGCGAGCGCTGACTGATCACGACCGCGTAGCTCGAGTCTCCGTTCTCGAAGACGTCCACGTCCCAAAGCATGAGAACGCTGTCCGGCGGCAAACCTCCCTGTCGCAGCATGATCTCTTCGGCGGCCGTGCGCAGACCGATGAACCGCTCGAAATCGATCTGGATCTCCGGCAGCCACGCCTCGCGAAGCTCGGCACCGCCCGTCCCCGACGGCACGGCGCCCAGCGGCGTTTGAAACAGATAGAAGTTGCGGGCGTCTTCCCCCAGCTTCATCAGGAAGCGCAGCGGCTCGCCACTGGTCCCCCAATCACCCTCGATCCCGAGCGCCCACAGCCGCAGGCTCCGGTAGGCGAGGAAGTCACGTGGCGTCTGCGCGTACTGGAGATAGACCTCCGCCCGCTCGCCGGGGCCCAGCTCGCTGAACTGGACGCTCAGCGACTGTTCGTTGAACGCCGTACCGCCCACGGTGAACTGATCGGACTGGTTGGCGATCTGGTCGCTGATACCGGGCGGCGGAACGTAACGCGAGTCGAGCGTGCTGATCGGACCCACTTCGACCAGTGCCGAGGGCGAAACGGCACTGGCCGTGTCGGCGAGGCCGGCGACGACGCCGGCTCGTCCCCGCTTGAGCCAGCGCGAGCCGAGAAAGCGTGCGCGCGCGAGCAGCAGCGTGTTGTTCGACTGGGTCACCAGCGTCATACGCAGGTGGCGGATGTTCTGAAACTCCGCATCGGCAACACGCTCGCGGTGGTCGGGCCGCCGGAGCGGTATGCGAAACAGCCGAAAACGCGCGCCGCCGAATTCCCGCGCATCGCGGACGAAATAGCGACCGGTGCGGTCGCCGATGCGGATGGTGTAGCGGAAGAAGCGCTCGTCGGTGTCGAGGATGCTGTTCTGGTTGAGATCTTCGGTATCCTCTAGGCCGTTGTTGCGTGTGCAGTTCGCGTTGATGCTGCCGAGCGGGTAGGCGGTGAGCCCCGGCTGCGCCTCGCAGCCGATATCCCAAAGCCCGACATCTTCCGCGTTGCTCCACACCCGCGGCGGATCGACCTCCCGGTTCAGTTGGCCGAGCCCCAGCGGCTGGCCCTGGTCATTGAGCGCGAACGCGTCCTCGCTCAGCGTTCCCAGGTCCAAGATCAAGCTGGTCGAGTCAGCCAGCTCATCGCTGACCGCCACGTAGAACTCGAGGAACTCGATCGTGGTGAAGTCCTGCCCGTTGACGGAGATCACGGACGTCATCGAGCTCCAGGCGGGGCCGGGAGGCGGGTTGGGGTTCGGGCCGATCTGCCGGTTGGCCGGCAGCCGGGCGGTGAGGGTGAGCACCGGCTCGGGCCGCGCCTGTCCCTGGATCAGCAGCTCTTCGTCTATCTGGCCCGGGAAGAGGCCACCCACGACCTGCTGGCCCTCCGCCGTCTGCACCACGTACTGATCCTGCCAGACCAGCTCTGCCGCGTTGCCCGCTGAGAAGTCCGCCGGCGCCACCGATTCGGCCCCGGTCGTCGTCGACGGCGACGCGCCCAGCCGCCAGGCGCGCGCGACCATGGGCAGGGTGAAGCCCGATCCGCCCTCGAAGTCATCCACGTAGGTGATGCCGCGCGTGTTCGTCGTCGGCATCGACAGCGCCAGCTCGCCGTCCAGCGAGATCGCCGACGGCGCATCGCTCTCCACACCCGGCAGCGCGTTCACCAACCCGGTCAGCCAGTCGGGTCTGAAATTGAAGCGGCCGGACACGCCGCCCAGCCGCACGGCGCTCGGCTCCAGCCCCAGCTCGGGCCGCGTTTGCAGCGTCTTCTCGGTCTGAGAGAGGCCGATGAAGTTGAGCTCGCCCGTCGTCCCCAGACCGTAGCGCGCCTGGAACCCGAACACCGTGGTGGGGGCCAGCTGAAAGAGCGGCTTTTGCTCGTAGGAGACGCGAACGCGGGCGTTCAGGTTGTTCGCGAACCAGCGTTCGGGCTCGCGCAACTCGATCTGCCCGACGTCGTAGTCGATGATATAGTCCTCGCCGCGCACCAGTTCGACGCCATCGATCGACACCCGATCGCTTCCCTCGCGAACACCGCCCACACCGATTGAGATGGTGGAGAGAAACCCCTCGAACCGCTGGCGGTAACGGATCGTCAGCAGGTAAAGGTTCGAGCCGCGGCGGACCTGGTCGTTCGGTTCGTCGTAGATCGCCTCGTTGCGGTCCCCAGCCACCAGCGGAAACGGCTGGCCGGACAGGCCGGTCACGCCTCGCAACGGCGGCGGGACCTTGAACGGCTCCAGGGTCGGTGGAACGATGTAGGTGCCTGTCGGCCCCGAGGTGACCGCCACCCCCACCGGCGTCGCCTCGTAGATCTGCGAGACATCGATGCGGTTGTCGGTGGGATCGTCATCCAGTCCGAAAATCTTCAGGAACTCGAGCTGCGTCCCGTTCGGTGCGTCGCGAAACGTGTTCCCAACCTCCGGGTCCCCCTGGGAGATGATCAGCTCGACACTCGCTTCCGCGACCCCCGGGCTGGCCGAGACCCGGTAGACGTGGTGCATCTCCCGGTCCCACGTCGCCGTCTGTGGCCGGTGGTTGATCCCCTTGATCAACTCCAGGAAGGGCGGCGCCACGTTGGCCGGATCGGCCGAGTGTGCGTCGGAAACCGACTCGGCGGCAAACGTGCCGATCTCGCGGCCGTCCGCGGCGATGTAGGTCACCGCCAACGCCTCCTGATCCGGCAGCGTATTGCGCAGCTGCAACCAGAGGCCGCTCTGGTGCAGAAGGTAATCCTCCCCGTCCACCAGCGGCCGGTAGAGGCCGGTGAGCGTGTCGGCGATTACCGAATCGGCACCCGCCTGCGTCTGAATCGTGTCGATGGCCACCGCCACCGCCTTGATGAAGCCCTCCGGCACCTGCGCTCCGATCCCGGTCCCGAGAACCTCATAGCGGTACACCTTCACCGCCGAACCCGGACGGACGTCCTGGGGCGCATCCGAGGCGATCAGGCGCTGGATGTCGATGTCCGGGTGGTTCGGCAGCCGTTCCGGGTCGAACAGGAAGAAGAATCGCCCGCGCTCGTAGTCGGCGTCGTCCAGAATGGTGATCGCGCTCTGCTCGAAACCCTGGCCGCCACCTCCGACCTGCAGCTCCCGTGTGCCCAGGTCGCCTTTTTGCTGTGCCCAGACGGTTTGAAAGTCGATCGGCCCCATCTGGCCGGTCGAGCGGAAGCCGAAGTTGCCGGCTGGAATCCCCTGAGTGAGGAAACGGTTCTGCGGCAGGGGGAACGTCACGTCCCCCACTTCCAGCCGCTGTACGATCTCGTCGTCCAGACCCTGATAGAAGACGTTGATGTTGTTCGCGGCATCGAACTCGCGGCGGTTGTCGTAATCCACGTTCACGTGAACACGTTCCGAGATCGTGCCTCCCAAACGCGCCCCGAACTGGATGTCCGGCTTCAGCGTGGGGATCAGCGAGGGGTCACAGTTGAGTTGGACCGTCAGATTACAGGGTCGGAAACGGTTCCAACCGCCCCCCAACTCGACCCGCCCCTGCACCGTGGCGCCGAGGTCCGCGTATTGGCCCAATACATCGGGCAGGAAGCCCTCCTCCTCCTGGGGCCGCGATGGTGCCGCCGCCCCGATCGTGTCCTGGGGCGCGGCCGCCACCTCCGCAGGCTCGGCAGCCGGCTCCTCCGGGGTCGGCGTACCGGGGACGTCGGCCCGCAGCCGCTCGCGCTCCTTTGGCGCGCCCAGGGCAATCGGTCGGCTGCTCAGCCAGAGGTCTCTCTTCTGGGCGAGCAACTCCTCGTTCACCGCTTCGCCCCATAGCGCCGCCCAGCTTCTTCCCCCCAGCCGCAACTCCGGCCGCTGCCGGGCCGGGTCTGGCAGCCCGGCGCCCAGATCGATCGGGAACGGGAACGCCAGCGGTTTGAGCCCGAGGTAGAGGCGACGGGTCTCGGGTGGGACCCGGAGGGAATCGCCAGCGGCCGGGGGGTCGCCGCCCGAACTTCCACCAGGCCCGGCACCGGCGCTCCGGACCCGGCCGGTATCCTGAGCGGCTGGGGGCGTTACTGTATCCTGTGCTACAAACAGTTCGGAGAGGTCCGACGACGATAGGAGGCTGACGCGCCCGTCCAGGGGCGAAGTCGGCCCCGCATAGCGACTTACGGTGCCGATTGTTTCGGGCCGCTCCCGGACCGCGGAGGCCGGTTCGCCGCCCGCTTGCCGGGGCGCCCCTCCGAGGGCCACAATGACGGCAGAGCCGAAGAAGACCGCTAGCCTGAGGTGCACCTTTCGGCCATAACGAGGGTATGGTAGAGCCGGAGTCCGTTGAATTGTCGCGCGTGATGAAAATACTGACACGGTACGTACTTCGCGAGCACGTGGCGCCATTCGTCGCCGCGCTCGGGGTGCTGACGGGTCTCATGCTCTTGAACCAGCTTGCCCGGCGCTTCAGCGACCTGGTGGGCAAGGGTCTGCCGTGGTACGTGATCGCGGAAGTGTTCGGCCTCTCGATCCCCTTCATCGTCGCCATGACGATGCCGATGGCGGTGCTCGTTGCTGTACTTTACACCTTCAGCCGCCTGGCCAGCGACAACGAGATCACGGCGTTCAAGGCGGGGGGCGTGAGTCTGGTCCGTCTGATGGTACCGGTTCTTCTGGCCTCGAGCGTCGTGGCCGGGGGGATGATGTGGTTCAACGACCGGGTTCTACCGGAGTCGAACCACGCGCTTCGCCAGTTGCTGTCGGACATCGGCAGAAAGCAGCCGACTTTCGAGCTCCGGGAGCGTGTGGTCAACGAGATTGTACCCAACAAGCTGTTTCTGCAGTCGGCTCGAATCGACCGGGTGCGCAGCATGCTGCGTGATCTGGTGATCTTCGACCTGGGCCGGCCCGCGGTGGAGCGTACGATCTACGCCGACTCAGGGTTGATGGCGTTCAATGCGTCGCAGACCGATCTCTACCTCACGCTGTTCGACGGCTCGATGCACGAGCTGGACACCAATGACCCGGCCATGAACCAGCTGACCCACTACGCGAAGCAGATCATTCGCGTCTCCGACGTGAGCAACGAGCTGGAGCGGGGGACGGGCAGCGATTGGCGCGGCGACCGCGAGATGAACATCGGGATGATGAAGGACGAGGTCCGCAACCGGCGCCAGCGCCTGACCGAGCTGCGCGACAGCCTGGTGCTCTTCGTCGAGGCCCTCACACCGCGGCTGGATACTTCGTCCGTATCCTCGGGCGCGCCCGTGCCGATGCGCCCCGATGATCCGTCCGACGCCGAAGACGCTGCGCAACGGCTACGCAGCATCGAGCGCGCGCGCGCCGCGAGACGGGCGCTCGCTTCCGACTCGCTCTCCAAGACGGTCGCCGTACCCGCGGCCACCGATCCCGGTGTGGCCAGCGTTCCTCAGAATCTCAGAGGGCGCTTCAATCCGTTGCGCCGTGGAGGGTGGCCGCCGATAGGCGACCCGGTCACGTTCGCGGCGCAGGTGCGCAGCGAGCTGCAGCGCTCGGCCTCGAGGGCAGAGCTCCAGCAGCGCGAGATCAACAAGTACTCGGTCGAGATCCAGAAAAAGTTCGCGATCCCGGTGGCCGCGATCGTCTTCGTACTGATCGGTGTGCCCGTGGGCGTCCGCTTTCCAGGTGGCGGCATCGGGATGGTGATCGGGGTCAGCCTCACGGTGTTCTCCCTCTACTATGTCTTCCTGATCGGCGGCGAGGACATCGCGGATCGCGGGTTCATGTCGCCCTTCTGGGCCATGTGGACGCCCAACGCCTTCTTCACCGCGCTCGGCGGCTTCATCCTTCTGCTCGTCACCCGAGCCGGCACGCGCGGGCGGCACGGCGTGCTGAGCCGGCTTACCGCTCTGCGACCCGGCCATTCTCGATCGAGCCCGGCCAAGCTCGACGAGGGGAGCGACACCGCTTGAGAACTCTCGATCGCTACGTGGCCGGCCTCTACCTGAAGGTCTGGGCCATCTGCGTCTTCGGGGCTCCCATCCTCTTCATCGTCTTCAAGCTGACGGACGACCTCGACAAGTACCTCGCCCGCGGCCTGAGCTTGCAGCAGATCATGCTGGCCTACCTTTACGACTTCCCTTATCAGATGTCGCTCTCGCTGCCCGTGGCGAGCCTTTTCGGCGCCGTCTTCACGGTGGCGCTCATGAGCCGCAACTTCGAGATCACCGCGGCCAAGGCGAGTGGAATCAGCTTCTACCGCCTCATCGCGCCCATGCTCGTGCTTGGCGCGGTGCTGAGCGTCGCCGGCGTCGCCCTCGGCGAACTGGTCCCGGTGACCAACCGCTTGAGAGCCGAGGCGCTGCAGGAGCGGGCGAGCTCCGCCCGCACCGTGCGCACTCAGTTCGTCTTCGGCGCGGATGGCGGACGGGCTTACACCGTCAAACGCCTGCTGGCGGAGCGGGGCCTCATTCAGGATATCGTGATCGACCGCGAGGGGACCGGACCGGACTACCCGACCTATCGTGTCTACGCCCCCACAGCGGAATGGGCGGACGGACGCTGGCGGATGCTTCGGGGGTATCTGCACTACTTTCCCACGGAGATGCGTGTCCTCACCTTCGCCTTCGACACGCTGGACCAGCGCGACTTCATGGAGACGCCGCAGGATCTGCTCGCCGAACCCAAAGATCCCGAAGAGATGAACTACCGTGAGCTGGGCCAGTTCATCGACTCGATACGCAGATCGGGAGGCGACGCGCGAAAGCTGGAAGTCGAGCAGAAGCTCAAGATCGCTCTGCCGATGGCTGGGCTGATCGTCGTGCTCTTCGGGTCGGCTCTGGGCAACAGCACCGGGCGCAGAGGACCGGCGATGGGCGTGGGCATCGCCCTGGCCACAGTGCTCCTCTATCTGCTGAGCGTGAGAATCTCGGAGGGGATGGGCGCCGGCGGCGTCGTAACTCCCGCCCTTGCGGCCTGGCTGCCTAACCTGATCTTCCTGGCGATCGGACTGGTTCTTCTCCAGCAGACGCGGACGTAGCCGCCTACTTCGAGTTTGCCAGCTCCAGCAGCGAGCAGCCGCCCGCCCGCCGGTCCGCCTTCAGGAGAAGATCGCGCGGCTCGCCGCCGTCCTCGGGGTGGCTCGCCAGACCCACCCGCAGCGGCGACGTCGCCAGATCGGTGGGGAGCCCCCGCGACGACAGGAAGGATGTGAGGACTCGCTGCGCGGCCACTTTCGTACCCTCAGGACCGGTGTCGGGGAGCAACATACCGACGCCCCGGTCTCCGAAGGTACCGACGACGTCGAGCAGGCGGCAGCAGTCCCGTCCCTGCTCCGCCACCACACGTACCGTTTCAGCGTCCGGAAGCTCGAGTTTGAATAGCGCCACGGAAAGGGGGGTCTTCCGCCTTCGTGCCCGTTCCAGCTCGCATTCGAGCAGAAGCACGAAGCCCAGCTTGTTGTAACAGCCAGCGACCTCGGTCTTCAGCTTTTCGATCTCGAGCGACTCGTCCGCGCTCAACAATCCCAGCTCCCGGTTGCGACGCAGCCGGAGCGGACCTTCGCTGACCGCCACCGCCTGCGTGAGCGACTCCAGATAGTAAAGCTCCACCGCGCGACGGGCGGCGGCGGAGAGCTGCTCGGCGAGCTCGCGCGCCGAGTCTTTTCCCTGGCCGGGCTCGAAGTTTTCGACGCGCAACGAGGCGAGCCTCAGTCCCAGCGCCAGGTCGCGGGCCGTATTCGCCGCTATCCCGCGTACATCCTGTGATGGCGCTTTCTCAACCTTCATGACGCCCCGCTCCTTGCTGGGTAGCTCCACACCCTACCGGTGCGCCCGCCCTCTGTTCACGCTCACCGGGCGGCACCCATCTGACCCCGCACCAAACGCAGCGATACGCGCGTGGCCGATCGGGAGGTGGAGTCTTGTTGCCGTTGCCTGTCGTTGGATAGGGCACCAGGGCCGTCAGGCAACGCGTGCAGAGCGGCCGTTCTCCCCGGTCCCATGAGGTGTTCAACCGCTTCGCTTCGTCTTCATCGTACGGTTCTATGGCAAACGAGAATTCGTGTTCCTCGGGCTTCCGGGTGCAGCGCAGAATCACCCGGCTCTTCGCGTTGTCGGTCGACTCGAACTCCCGGCGTCCCGTGACCAGCAAGCCCGTGCAGTCGCGCTTTGGGCAGTCGATGATCACCTCTCGCGCCAGAAACGCCTGCTTCAACGCCAGGATCGGGTCATCTCCGCGGCTCGCGCCGTTCGCGTAGCGCTTGGAGTGGGAGGGCGCCAGGCGTCCCGGGTCGCGCTCGTGACTTGCCCAGCGCTGCCTCAAGCCTGCCACGCTCAACCGATTCCACATCCTCGCGACTCCCTTGACTCCTCGCCACGATCCCGTCGAGCCCAACCGCCTCGACCGAGTGCGCACATGTCCGGCCCGTCCAGGGGCAGGAAGCTTGCCATCGAGAACGCGGCCATGAGCGGCCTCCGGCAAGGGCTCCGGCCAGGCGGCCCGGCCCGGCAGCGGCGCGGTTCGGGCAGAACGGCCGAACGCGTGGGTAATAGTGACCGGGGGCCCGAAGCCCGCGCTAGTGCGGTGCCTCGCGCCGGCGGCGCTCTTCGCGCCACCGTCGGTTCACCGCCTCGAACTCCATCACCAGCGCCTGCCGTTTGCTGACGATCTGGTCCCGGAGGCTGCGCCGCCGGGTCGACCGCCAGAAGACACGGGCGTCCTCGCGCACCGTTCGCCAACGATCGCGCCAGCGGAGAGCAACGAGCCCGGCCAGCGGTAGGAGCACCGCGGCGACCACCAGCCCCGTCCAGTCGGCGACCCACCAGGCCGCCGCGAGATAGACGATGTACGTGACGGGGAAGGCGAGGAGCGCGGTGGCGAGCTTGAAGCTGGCGACGGCCTCATAGGCCGGCCGGTAGGCGGCGAGGCTGACCTGCGGTGACCTGAAGGGAAGATACCAGGCCACGACGCCCAGCGCGGCGAGCGGAAAACCGACCAGCAACACGAAGCTCTGGACGATCGTGTAGCGCACGACGCTCGCGGCCGAAAACCGTTCGGGAAGCTCACCCTCCGCCACGCCCAGCAGGGCGAGCCGGCGACGGTAGTTCCGCACGGCGACCACGAGGCGCCGATAGCGCGGCTCATCGGCAACGTGCAGCCAGGCCAGAGCCTCCGCGAAGCGTTGAAGGCGAGGCAAACGCGGAGCCAGTCGCGGTCGGGCCCTCGGGCTGGCGAGACCCGTTTCCGCCGTGTACAAGGCCTCGGCGGTTTCGATCAGCTCCCGATCCTCGGCGGTAGGCAGGTTGAGCGTGACCTTCTCCAGCGCCTCGCGCATCGCGTCGGTCAGCGACTCGACGGCGGCCCATTCGTCACGCTGCCGCTCCTCACGCCAGCCCGCCACCTCCAGGGGTTGGCCCACCGCCGCGGCGACCCGCCCGCGGAAAGCGTGCTTGCGCTGATAGGTCAGGCCCACGGGAACAACCCGTAGGCCCAGGCTCCAGGCCGCCGCCTCCTCCGCTTCGAGTGCCAGCCGCGCCGCGCCCGTCTTCATACGGGCGAGGCGGGCCTCCGAATGACTGAGCCCCTCCGGGAAGATGAGCACCGCTTCGCGTTGGAGCAGCGCCGCGACCGCCGCCTCGAAGCTCGCCTCGTTTCGCCAGGTCTCTCCCGGGTAGTCCTGGGGCCGGTAGATGGGGATGGCGTTGAGCCCCTCGAGCACGTGACCGATCAACGGCTCGTGGAAGAGCGTCGCCTTGGCCAAAGGACGAACCGTGCGGCCGGCGACTCGCATCACCACCAGGCCGTCCATCATGCTGTTGGGGTGGTTGGCGATGATGAGGACGGGGCCGTCGGGAATCCCGCGACCGATGCGACCCACATCGTAGAAGTGGTCGAGTGCCCAGAGCGCGCCGCTCCGGGCCAGCCGTGAGAAGTGGCGAATGATGGCGATTAGTAGAACACCCGATAGCTGACGAACCGCCGCTCGCCCGGCCGCACTTCGATGGCGCCGAGCGAGACCTCGGAACCGGTGCCCCGGAACACGGTGACCTCATGGGCCCCGGGAGGTACGCGCAGCCGCGAGATCCAGATCCGGTCGGGCAACCCCAGCCAGGCGCGGGTGTCGGCACGCTCCGTGAGCAGGTTCACCACGTTGGCCAGCACGCCGACGACATCGCCAGCCGCCTCTCCACCTTCCTCCTCCGCCTTCTCTTTGACCTTGGCCGCGGCCACCGACTTGATCAGGGCCCGGGCGATGGTTTTCGCGTACATCCCCAGCCTGCGGTCCTCGAACGCCGCCCCTTGCAGCGCACTCACGTCGAGGGCGACGCGCCCGGCGACCGTGTCGCCCGCCGCGGCGACCTCCAGCCGCCGGACCACCGAGACGCCCCGGCCGAAGACCGGGAACGAGAGCGGCAAGACGTAAGCGATCTCGGGCCGCCGGTTCCACCGTTTGTTGACCTTATGATAACGACCTGACCTGTACTCCAGCGCCAGCGACTCGGCCAGCCGCAGACGCGATTCTTTGTTGCCCGAGTAGACTTGATGGGCCCGCTCGGTCGTGATGGGGATGAACACCTGCAACTCCTCGATCGGCGCGACCAGGCCGTCTTCGACCAGCAACACGATCTCGCCCCAGTCCCGCGGGTAGGCCGAACCGTCACGCCTCGAGTGTTCCGCTCTGGCCGACGCCCGCGAGGCGCGGAGATCGTAGCGGCTCTCGTACTCCTCCAGGTGGTCGGCGAAGCCCAGCGCCCCGGCCAACCTGACCAGATCGTCCACCAGGTCGCCGGGCGCGCCAGCGCCGCCGGCTCGATAACCCGCCTCAGCGCGGCGCAGTGAAGCGTAGGCGTTGCTGGGGTCGTCGAGTTCCAATCCCAGGCCCACGAGGTGATTGAAGAACGGCGGGTCCACGTATGGCGCCTCGCTCTGATCGCGGCTGAACTGGAGCTTCGTCGCGAGGCTTCGCCACTCGACCCAGGCCTCCTCGGGCTCGCCCAGCGCCAGATAGTTGAGGGCGCGGTAGTAGTTGATCAGGAAGTTCTCGACGCCCCGGGGCTCGAAGCGCAGCACGAGATCGGAGGCTATGAGCGAGAGCGCCGCGCGCGTGATGCTCTTGGTATAAAGGTCATCGACGCGGGCTTCGGCGAACTCGAAGCGTTCGTTGCTCAGCCGCGGATCGCCGGCGTAATGCAGCAGCAACCCGTCCTCGAGCGCGAAGAGCAGGTCATCGGTCCCCCGCCCCGCCTCGGCCAGGATCGCCCGCGCCTGTTCGACGTCGTTGTGGGCGAGAGCGGCCCGCACATCCGCCATCGTTCTGGCGTGACCGGCGCAGCCCGCGAGGGCCGGCAGGAAGGCCAGAAGCGGCCACGTCCAGCGCATCGGCCTCGAGCCTTCGTGATTGTGAGGAGCCGGCCGAGCGTCAGAGGCCCAGGCCGCCGCGCGTGATCTCTTTCTTGATCTTCGTCTGGCCGACCCAGGTCCGCTCGTTCGATTCGATGCCGGTGAGATAGAGATCCACCTGGTAGAACTTCACCTGGTGGCCACCCTCTCGATCGACGATCACATCGATCACACCGTTCAGCATGTAGTCGGCGCCGGTCTCGGCTCGAAGTCGCTTGCGCGTGGCGTCGGTCGCCCACTCTTGCTGATCCTCCCGCTCGCCGCGCAGCTCTTCGCGCTCCAGCGGGTTGGCCACGACGCGGACCTGCCCCGAGTTGATGAAGGCGCGCTCCAGATCACGAATGAACGTGCCGGTCGCGATGTGCTCCATGCTGCGGTTGCGAACGATGCCGACGATCACCACCGGCTTCGTCCCGCTATTCACGGCGTGCTGCTGGATCCAGGGGTGGGTGAGACAATCCTGGATCATCTCGGAGGCCACCTGTCTCGAGTCGGCGTCGTTCCAGAAGCCGCTCAGATCGATCGTCGTGTCCGGGTCGATGCGGCGGACTTTCTTACCGCAGCCGACCGCAACGCTAAAGGCGAGTACCAAGGCGACCGCCGCGCCGACGCCGCCGAAAACGTTCCTTTTCGTCATCCTGACCTCCAGCCCTCGAACCGGCCCGCCGCGACACCCTGCTCACTAAGCTACCCGCACGCCCTCCGGCGGCAAGGCTTTTCCCCCACGCCAGCCGTCAACGGCGACGCCGCGCCGGCGTGCGGCGCCAGTAAGCTGCCAGGCCGTGCTCGACCACTCGCGCCCACATCTTCGACGTCTGACGCGCCGCGTTCGCCGCCAGGTCGGGCGGAAGCCGCCCGTCGAACAGCACGGTCTCCACCGCCTCCCGTGCCTGACCCAGCTCCGCCAGAAAGCGCCGCATCGTCATACCCTGGCAGCGAGCTTCTCGGCCAGCCCGCCGCGCTGCCGCGATCACTTCGCGCCAGGCTCGGCGCGCACCACCCCAATCGCACGCCTCCAGAGCCCGGCCGGCCTGGATACCGGCCAAGAGAGCCCCATTCACGGCCGACTCGGGAAACTCCAGTCTGTGATTCCAGAGATGAGTGGCGGGCGAGAGCTCACGTTCCAATTCGAAACCCAGGTTCACCACGTCGGTACACCACCGCCCGCTGCTGGCGCGAACTCCGAGGGGGGTCGGCTGAGAGGCGCGCCTGAAGCTCGCAGGTTCGGTGCCAGTCCCGTGCGCCTGGCCGGCGGCGGCCAGGTCGCCCAGCGAAGCCGCGGAGCGGTCAGGCTGACCGACTCGGCCCGCGGTGCGGCGTCATTCTGACGGGGCTGTGATCTGATGATTGCGCCGTCTGGTGGCCCCGGAACTGCCCCGCTATATTGGGCGGAGCCCGTCAATTGAAGCAGAATCGTTTGAGGCTCTTCGTCCCGCCGGAGCATTGGAGAGACTCAATGGATGATAGTCTTCGCGGCCCCCTCGTCGTCATCGAGGTGGTTGCCCTGGGGGCGATACTCGCCCTGGTCGATGACACCGTGCCACGCGTCGCGCTCGGACTGCTCATCGGGCTCTTGCTCGCTCGCAACGCTCTGACCCCCGCCCGCGGCCAACTGGCCGAGGGTGCGCCCGAGGGTCTGGCGGAGCGCCGACACGACCATCTCTTCCGGCACTGGGTCAACGTTCTCCTCAAGAAAGTTCGCGAGTTTCACACCGTCTGTCAGGGTGTCGCCAGCGGTGGAGTGAACCTGGCCGTGGGGCAGCTTCGGATCAACGAGATCGAGCGCGAGATCCGGGAACTGATCAACCAGGTGACGGAGAGCGCCAAGCCGGCCGAGGTCAAAAAGGGCCGCACCTCAAGCGGCGCTGCCGGAAAGAAGAAGCGGCCCGAGGCCTACGGCGAGTCGTCGGAACCGCGTTGAGCCGTCGCTAGGCGCGGCCTCCGGTTCAGGCTAACCCGCGCGCCCCGCGCCGCCGCCAGCCGATCAGCACCGCCGCCAGCACCGCTCCGACCGTTCCCGCGAACAGATCCCAGATGTCGTCGTGCCGGTAGGGCAGAACCCCCTGAAGAAGCTCGACCAGCGCCGCCACCGACACGCTGCCGATGACGGACGCCACCAGCGCGGGGCCGCGCCTCCCACCCTCGAAGTTCCCGTAGAGAAGAGCGGCGAGCCCGCCGAACATGAACAGGTGGACGAGCTTGTCGGCGCCCGTGGGTGGTAATGCGGGGCCGGGGAGCGGCGCGAGGGTGAAGATGAGCACCGCGACCAGGTAGGTCGCCAGAAAGAGTCGGCGGTGTCTCGCGATCGCGTTGAGCAAAGGTCCGCTTCAGGGGAAGACTTCGCCCGCCAGAAATTGGACACCGGGCAGGTTAGCCACCGACAACTCGTCGTTCGGGC
>JABAOH010014562.1_pt1 | contig 17740 bp, 15 predicted proteins | sample 7062181 | NCBI WGS metagenome assembly JABAOH01 (sample SAMN14538630, study PRJNA623070) | marine sediment metagenome | biome: marine biome [ENVO:00000428]; feature: marine pelagic biome [ENVO:01000023]; material: deep marine sediment [ENVO:00002113]; isolation source: pool of 5 deep marine... | reverse complement strand
CCCGGAATGAATCCTCCGCCGATGGCCTTTTTTTCAAACTTTACGACAGTGCACCCAGTCACACACCTAAAATCAGAGGCATGCCCCACAGAGACGCCCTCAACGTCGGTTATGCCCTTATCCATGATTTCCCTCTCCTCACCCCTTTAGGAATTCCAAAACACTGACGGCGAAAATTTTTGTTGTTTCTAACAATTGGTCCCTGTCGACCCACTCATCCTTTTGATGAGGGACTATGCGGTCTCCGGCTCCGGTCGTAACAATGGGGATCTTCGCCCACGCGTGAATGAAGGTTCCATCCGTTGCGCCTGGAACGCCATTGTAGATCGGTTCTTTCCCTGTTACGAGACGATAGGCCTCGGTCACAGCCCTTACAACCGGTTCGCTCTTTTTTGTCTCTGTCCACGGTCGATCTTCAAAGATATCGATCACCGCTGAGAACGGAAACCCCATGGAGAGACCCGGCTGAAGCTGTTCACGAATCGCTTTTTCCCAGCCCGATTCGAGATCTCGCCGGGTCTCCTCCTCCAGATCCGTGACGATTCGGGTGAGATGGGACTTCAATCTCTCATGAGACTGCCCCGGAATGGTACGGATGTCAATCAGAACTTGGCATCCTGAGGGCATAACATTCAACTGGGGCTCACCTTTGACGGGGGCGCGCACAACCGTAGGCGTAATACTGGGAAATCCGAGAAACTCATCCTTACCATGGTTTTCGATCTCCTGTCTCTCAAGTTTCCTCATCCGCTGGACAATTTCCATCATCGGATGGATGGGGTTGAATCCGGTCAGGGGCATGCATCCATGACTCATCTTGCCATGCGTCTCGATCCTGACCCGAAGGGCACCCTTCTGACTGATGCAGATCTGATTGTCTTCTGGTTCGCATATGATCGCAGCATCGACCCCAGCCAGATGACCCCGGTTAATCATATGTTTGATGCCCAGCATGAGGCCTTCTTCATCAACGGGTATGGCAAGTATAATCCTCCCTTTGAAGCGCCGTCTCGACTCTTTGATCGCCTTAACAGCGACAATTGCCGCAGCGAGATTACCCTTCGTATCGCAGGCCCCTCGGCCATAGATCCGATTTCCAACCACCTCTGCAGCAAAAGGCAAATGATTCCATTCAGAGCTGTCCCCTTCGGTAACCACATCGGTGTGAGCCTCGAGAAGGATGGTTTTCCCCGCNNCCGGAGCGACCTCCTCGATTTTCACGTCGAGTCCGATCTCCTCGAGTCGGCGCGCAACAAAGCGGGCGACCTTCTCCTCCCCTTCTCCCGTCTCAGGTTGATATACGCTCGGTATAGAAATCAACTCACGGGTTAACGTCGTCACTTCAGAAGGATCGATACAGTTGATAACATCATCAAATTCCATGGCACGTTTCTCCTCAATAAATTAGCTCTAATCACCTAAGAACAGTGGTTTTGGGATCTGACTGGAAGGCACCTGATAATCACCAAACCAAAGCACGGACGAACCATCCCGGCACGGATCGGTTCGAAATGCGAAACAATATGGAAACCATTATCTTATGTCATACACCTGACTCTGCTGGAGTAGCTTGAGTTCCGAATCCCGCTGGTTCGCCGTGTCGGGGTAATGAATTAGAAAGATTTTTTGTTTGATGGATTCTGGAAGCCGAAGAAGCTCGTGATAGTCTGTATGGATACCCCGGTGTGGACTCGTCTTCTGAAAATCACACTCGTGGACAATCATGTCGCAATCCTTGAGAAAATCAATCAATCTCGGGTCGAAAAAGGTATCACTTGAGTATCCAAGGGCCTTGCCCCCATATTTTGCCTTAAAGCCGAAAGTAGGGACGTGATGTTTCACAGAACGAACCTCTACCTCGAGGTTATTGACACGATTGGTCTTATTGAATTCAAGGGGAATGACGGACAAATAATCCTCGAGTTTCACTCCCTCGCATTCCTTTAAGAGTTCCCGAACTGGAAGAGTTCCAATTCTCTCTGAGGGACCAGAATAGAGGTTTTTCATGGCGCTCTTGAGCTTGCCGGACCAGAGATCTTTGAGTACTTCCCGAATTGAATAGACAACGGGTTTCTTTCCTCCCTGGAGGAACTTCTTATAATAGGCAATTCCTTCGAGACCATTTGAATGATCTCCATGAAGGTGAGTCAGAATGATATGGTTAATTTTTTCCGGGCGAACGCCGATGTCTGCCACCCGATTCATCTCCTTGATGATTCTTGGCAACCCATCTGGACAGTCGACCAGGGTGAACCTTCCATCTGCATTGACAACAAAGCTGCTGTAGTTGTGGATTTCCGTAAAATAGTCTCCCACACCGAGAATCTGAACCTGGAAAGTCATGGCCTTATCATATGCCAGCCCTTCTACCGGGGTCAAGCTCATGGGCCTCGCTGGCAAAGTCCTGGCCGTGCGATCCCATTACCCGTTTTATTCATTTCGCCCCTTCTTTTTCCCGCCTCGGGAAACCGTCGATGACCATCTGGCGTCAAACTTCACCACAACTTGACAATTCAGCTTCTGGCCACCTATAATGGCGGAAATTTCAAGGGCATAACTCTTATCAAGGGGGAAGCCGTGGACTTATTTGTCTATGCAGACGTCCTGCTCTATGGCGTGGTAAACGGCATGACTTTTTTCTTAATGGCTGTCGGCTTTTCCTTTGTCTACGGCATCAGCAGACTACCGAACTTCGCACACGGTGCCTTATATGTCGTGACTGGGTTTATCACTTGGAGTTTTATGAACAACATGGGGCTTCCGTTCTGGCTCAGTATCGCCATTTCGCTCATTATTGTTTCATTAGCCGGAATGGCCATATACCAGTTTGTCATGATTCGGGTCAGAGGCATGCCAATATCAGAAATTATTGTGTCATTCGCCATCGCGCTCGCTATTTTAGAGGGACTGCGGTTGCAAGGCATTGGGGGTTTCAAAGGCTTCATCGGTCCGGGCTATGTGCTGCCCCCATTCGTCGACGGTGTGGTCTCAACACCTTGGGTGATGATCGACATCCATCGTCTTCTCATTATCGCTGTCGGTCTGCTCATTCTTGGTTTCATGTGGCTCTTCACCCGTTACCACAGGATTGGGCTCGCACTGAAGGCTATGGCTCAACACGAGCGGGCTGCCCTGATGCTCGGCATAAATTCGGATCGAATGGCCAATTTCGCCTTAGCCATCGGTTCAGGCCTTGCTGGAATAGCCGCCGTAGCCATCATGCCATTGGGTAATGTCAATGTTGAGTCAGGATACAGCGTTCTCACACATGCCATCGCGGTATGCGTCATCGGTGGCCTGGGCAGTTGGGGAGGAACCTTGCTGGCCGCTCTTACCATCGGCCTCGCTACAACAGTCATGTCCGCATTTGGTGGAACCATGTGGAATAACGTACTCGTCTTTGGGCTCATTATATTTATTCTGATCGTCAGACCTTCGGGACTCCTGGGTAAACAGAAGGAATTGGAAGAGAGGGTTTAGGAATGCCTGCAGAGGATAGACGTAAAGAGCGGTTGGACCGGGGGATAAAGGCACGAACCGAGGGCCTATACGCTATTTCCTCGTGGCGTGAGATAACCTATCTGTTGGCACCGAGAGCAGCGTTGGTTTTGGGTTTGCTTATCGCCCCCGCAGTTGTCCCAGGTCTCTACTGGCAAAGGGTTTTGGGGCTGGCCGGAGTCTATGCCTTGCTTGCGATTTCCTTCGACTTCTTGGCCGAACGCGTCGGGCTGGTTTGCATTGGCGGAGCATTCATGATTGGCGTTGGTGGTTATATTTCTGGGGTTCTGAACTACTATTTTCACCTTCCGCTGGCATTGACAATTCCCGTGGGCACATTTGGTGGCGCCCTGATTTGCACACTCCTCTGGCTCCCTTGTTTGCCTCTTCGGGGGATTTACTTCGCTGTGGTGACGTTTATGTTTCCCTTTCTTGCTGGCAGTATCATTCTTGCCGGAGGCCTCTTTAGAGGCACTGAGGGATTAAGCCCAATTGCCGGTTTTCCCAACATATGGGTCGGCGTATATCTCATTATTGTGCTCGTTCTTTTCGCGGTTTTCGCTCTGAGGAGACTCTGCGGTGAAGATATCGGACTTGTGTTCGCCGGCATCAAAGACAATGATCAAGCCGTCCTGGCCTCTGCAATCAACATAACCCGGGTCAAAGTATACGCTCTGTTTATCGCCACCGTGATAGGATGCTTCGCGGGTACCTTTGTTGCTCATTTTTCTGGTTTTGTGGGGCTCTCCCTTTTCGCCATTGATTTCACCATAATGCCCATCGCAGCCTGCGTCATGGGAGGGCCAGGAACGATCGCAGGCCCAGCAGTGGGGGCTTTTATGCTTTCGCCTTTGTCCGAATTGTTGCGTGGCTTTGGACAACTTCGGGTGGTCCTCTACTGCCTCGTCCTCGTGGGATTTATCCTCTACAAACCAGAGGGGTTGCTGAATTGGGCGACTCGCAGATACCACCAGTTCGAACACTGGGTGAAGTTATGAAACAAATGGATGATGGGAATGAAGCGATAATTAAAATCCGGAATATCAGAAAGTCGTTCGGCGGGATCATGGCGGTAAAAGATCTTAGCTTTGATCTATTCGAAGGGGAAGTCTTAGGGGTCATTGGACCCAATGGAGCCGGCAAGACCACGATCGCCAATATTATCAGCGGCTTTCTGAAGCCAGATTTCGGTGATGTCTTTTTCAGGGGAAAGAAACTCACGGGCTTGCCCCCTTACAGAGTTGCTGAACTTGGTGTGACGAGGACTTTCCAAGTCGTGAGACCCTATCCAAGCCTGAAAACATACAAGAGTCTCATTGTGCCGCTATGGTCACCGAGGGCTCGTCGATTTGCGGGGAGCCGGGGGGGAGACAGGGATGCGGTCGCTATCGATTTGTTGGAAGAAGTTGGCTTTGAGCGAGACGCCTATGTCCCCTATAAACTCGCCTCTGCACTTCCCCTGGGCTACCTCAAGCGGCTCGAGCTTGCAAGGTGCCTCGCCCTGAGGCCTGAAGTTATCATCTGTGATGAGGTGCTTTCTGGTTTAAGTATGAGCGAAATTGCAAGTCTGATACCCCTTGTCGAACGGCTTCATATCAAAAGAGTCACCCTGTTGATGATTGAACACAGGCTGAGGGAACTCTTCAGCGTGGCGGATCGGGTGATCGTGGTCGACTTTGGCACAAAGATCGCCGAAGGCGTTCCGGAGCAGGTAATGGAAGACGAGAGGGTTAAGCGGGCCTACCTCGGGGAGGAAGTCGACCTGTGAGTGCCATTCTCCAAGTCAGAAATCTGATGTTATTTTATGAAAACGCAGTCGCTGTGAATAACGTTAGCATGACTGTCGATCGGGGCCAAATTGTAGGGGTTTTCGGATCCAATAGCGCCGGCAAATCATCTCTCATGTTTTGCATCTCAGGAATCATATTAGATGTTAGAAGAAAGGAGGCGATGAGAGGCGGGGAGAGGATAACCCTCACAGGCAAGATCAGATTCAAGGATGAGGACGTTTTGATGGTTGAACCCAGTGAGCGAGCCAGAAAAGGGATTATTCTCTGTCCGGAAAGGCGTCTCATCTTCCCCGAAAGCAGTACCCTGGAAAACCTGAAGATGGGGGCATATCTCGCGAATAGAGCCCAGGCAAAGAAGACCCTGGAATATGTGCTCGTCCTCTTTCCCGAACTCAAGAGAATCAAGAGGAGAGCAGGCGGGTTTCTCAGCGGGGGGGAGCAGCAAATGTTGGCCATTGGGCGGGCCCTCATGGCTCAGCCAGAGCTTCTTCTACTCGATGAACCCCTCCTTGGCCTAGCCCCGATGATCGAAAAAAGACTCGCCCACGCTATCAAAGAGATCAATGAAGAAAAGAGGATCACCGTCGCCGTCGCCGAACAGTACGCCCGCCCAGTCCTCCCCATTATTGAGTACGGATACGTCCTCGAAAATGGGGGATTGGTTGCAGAAGGAATTGGCAGAGAATTATTCGAAAATCCGGATGTCAAAGAGGCCTACTTCGGATTATAGCTCAACGATTATCTTTTTTTGGAGTTTCCTCAGTTTTGTGGACGCTCATGTCTCTGAGGGACGTTTGCGGTGGAAGGGTGTCAGTATTTTTCAGACCGTTGCCCGATTCCTTTAGAGCACTCTGGTCAAGGTTTTGAAAGAGTAATTCGGCAGAAAGTGGGAAGGTAAGCTCTGAACCAAAAGTCGGTGTTCGTGGTCCGTTGTCCGTGGTTCGTTGTTTAAAGACTAAGATTTGCGCATCCGCGGCTATTCAAGGAACGGGGCCGGGGAATTTGATTTTCAATGGAATGACGTGAATTGATCGTTACAACTGACCACTGACAAGCGACAACTGACAGCACCAAGAAAAGATTTCGGAGCACCGAAGAGCGCTCCCTTTTCGCTTTCATGAGACAAAATTCGAGAAAAGGAATGTGGGCAACAGTCCGTCACCACCTGACCCGCCTCCCGCGGGAAGGAGGAAGCGAAGGGATATGAGGGTCCAATCAAAGGACTCGAAATTGTCGTGAAACATCAGAAGGTTAGAAACTTCTTGCTTTGAGAACTCGGGAATCTCAACTTATCTTTTCCTGCTGTCTAATGTTCAGCCTGTTAGATCTTTTTGTCAGCTCTCTTCTGCGTTTTCCTCCGTTCCTCGTCCCTGATCTCACGCCGTAAGAGCTTGCCCACTTTCGATTTCGGCAACATGTCTCGAAATTCGATGTATTTCGGAACCTTGTAGGGGGCGAGCCGCCTTCGGCACCAACTCGCCAGTTCGGGCGAACTCACACCCCTGGCATCGTCTTTCAGTACAACGATCCCCTTGATGCGCTCCCCTGTTCGCGCATCGGGCACACCAACGACACATGCGGCGATGACCGCGGGGTGATCCTGGAGGACAGCTTCGATTTCAGAAGCTGAAACCCGATATCCTTTGTATTTGATAATGTCTACGCCTCGGTCAACAAAATATAACTGCCCATCATCGCCTTTCCTTGCGAAATCATTCATTCGGTAGAAGACCTGGCCAGCCATTGGAACAAAGGACCGAGCCGTCTCTTCTGGTTTGTTCCAATAGTGCTTAAAGGTATATTCGCAGCGAACCAAAACCTCACCCACTTCATTTTCCGGCAACGGCTCCAGGGTATCCGGATCCACAACCTTGACTTCCCGGGAAGGTAATGGGATACCGATGGACTCTGGATGAGGCTCCTGGTCGAAAGGAGATGTGGTCGTGAAACCAACCTCAGTTGCCCCGTAACACTGAAATATGGGTCTATGAAACATCTCCCTCCATCGGGCATTGACCTCTGGAGGAAGCTTATCAGCGCCACACAAGCAAAGCCTGAGAGATTTGCAATCATACAACCCGGCCCTGTCATGCTCGAGGATCATCCGGTAGAGCGTGGGCACGCCGAGGAGCAGTGTTATTTGATACCGTTCTATGGTGTCTAAAATGGCATCGATGTCAGCGATAGGCATGAGCACCACTGGGTTCCCTTTGGTCAGGCCCCAGGCCATGGTCATCCCCTGAGCCATTTCATGGAAGAGCGGGTTGATCATAATCAGTCGGTCCTCTCCTCCCTCGCCAACAAAACCCTCGCTAATCTGACGGACCTCGCTTACGAAACTCACGACGGCGGTATGATTGGTCGGAACTCCCTTGGGGAAACCAGTAGTACCACCGGTGTAGAGCAAACGGCTGAGGTCAGCCCGGGGATTGATTTCAACCTTTGGCGGGTCGGGAGGAGACTGCTTCATGAGATCTTTGAATTGATATATCTCCTTACCCTTTTCCACCACACCATGGGGAATCTTATCGAACATCACGCCTGCAGCTCGTTTCCACCAGGGAAGGAGGTCGGCATAATTGGTGACGATAATCCCTCTAAGGGTGGTCTTCGGAAAGACCTCCCTGACGTAACCACAATTCGTGTCTTGGCAGAGGATGATCCCTGCCCCAGAATCATTAATCAGGTATTCAATCTCGAAAGGAGTGTAAATGGGGGAGACGGGGACCGGCGTCGCACCCGCCTTCATCGCTCCAAAGTAACCCGCAATGAATTGGGGGGAATTCGGGATGTAGAGCATGACCCGGTCGCCCTGCCTGACACCGAGGTGACAAAGGACGTTTGCAAATCGATCAATAATATCCGTCATCTCAGCGTAGGTCCACGTCTCCCCCAGGTAAATGATCGCCGGCCGATCAGGGTACTTCTGGCACATGCGATCGATGGCGGCAAATACCGGCTCATCATAATCGGTCCGTTCGTAATCACCCACCTGTCCGTATGTTAATTCTTTTGATTCGGTCATTCTTGATCCCGGTGGGCACCCATCACCCTATGCCTAAGGTTTATCATTTCATCCAGGGCGGCAACTGATACGGTCCAGTAGCAATTTTGGGTGGCCAGACGGTCACCCTCTTTCCATCCTGCCACTGGAGTGCCTGACCCACGAGGGTCTCTTCTGGATTGTCCCCATACACGGCTTGGTGGTTCGACTTGTCAAATCTCAACCTACCGCCTACTGTAATCATATCCGTCTCTTCAATGGCGGTGATCAGGGCATCGACATCCATTGTCCCAGCACGCTCAATGGCATCTTTTATTAAATAGAGAACTGTATAGCTCGGCACATTCGCCGTTCCTCGTGGCTCCACACCCCATCTGTTTTTATAGGCGCTAAAGAAAGGTTTGGTCAGTGGCGTAATTTCCTGATCGGGAAGCGTACCGCCTTCGCCACCCCACTCAACCAGGTAGGCAACTTTGCCCCTGGTTTGCTCCCACATGGCCGGATCATCTGTGGGGCCAACGAAGCCGATGGGCGCTGCTGGCACCTTGTAATCATACCACTGCTTTACCAGGGTCAGGGATTCTGGGGTGTGATCCCAGATAAAGAGGACATCTGCCTTGGATTTCCTGACGTCGCGCAGCATCATGGAGAAGTCTGTTGTGGCCAGGGGATGGACCTCCTTACCTACAATTTTCCAACCGGTGGCCACTGCGCCCTTTTCAACAAAGTCAGCGCTCGCTCTGGCATGAGCCGCCTCGGCGACCGTAATATACATTTTGTCGAACCCGTGCATTTCTTTTATATTTTTCAGCATCGGAACTATACTTTTTATCCAGAATACAACGTTTCCGCTTGGCTTAAAGGCATATTTGTAGGTCTCAAGGTTCCCCGCACTTTTCTTGTGCCAACCAGGCGTCCAGCAGCCNNAGGCAAACCTCTGACATAATCGGACCTCCGGCGAGGATCTTTGCCCCTTTATCCAGAACCAGCTTCTCCATCGCCAAGAGGACCTCACTGGTCGGTACACCCGGTTCTTGATCTCTCGTATCAACGATCTCAAGTTTGATGGGCCGCATTTCTCCGTCCAGTTTGATCCCACCCGCGGCATTAATCTCTTCCATAGCGAGGATCATCGATCTTTCGCAGTTCTGTCCATACGTAGAAGCACGGGGGATTGGCGCTCCAATCACGATGGGCTCGGCCGATTGTACGTTGGAAGGATGAAGCCCAACCATGAACACCGCCAATCCCAAGGCGACGACCATTAAACCTCTCTTCTTCATCTGACGTAACCTCCTTTCCTTGTGACTCGGTCAATTAACCCGACCAGCTTTAACCCTTCTGCTAATATCAGTAGCGGCATGTTAGTTTGAAGANNTTTATCGGAGACTCCCAACAGAAAAGAGAACTTTCTGTTAGGAGCATAATGGGCAGATTTTCAGGTTCATTCCTCCCTCCCGGATCTCAACTGAACCTGGCGATGGCTAAAAGACGCTGGTAGACGTTACTTTATACTCGCTCTTCGAAAGCCTGTCAACTGAAAACAGCCAGGAGGTTCTCCCATTTCTTAGGCAACAAAACGCCTCGAGCCGTTTTGAGGAGTTACCCCGTTTTTCAACGCAGCGTTCCCCTATGATTTGGATTTTGTTGAAAAACTCCGACTTGCGAAGTGGATTCTCTCATCCCTTCGCTCCCAAGCTCACGCGGTGACCCTATCGCGGTTCGCAGGTGGGGAATGCCCGCCCCTTCCCCGCTCTAAAGGCGGGGTCTTCCCCTTCCTGCTCACCATCGATGGGAACCCCACCGCTTCCGCTCACGTCGCTCAGGAATAAGAGAATCCCCTACAATTGAGGAAGGTGCTCCTATACTTACTGGTTGACCTCCGAATTTTTGGGGGAACTCCTCGAGCCGTTTTCGCTTGACTTCCCCAAGAGGACTTCTATAAACTATCTTTTCGGGTTCTGTTCTGCCAGGGAGAAACCCACTCGGAAGAGCGGAGACCTTGAAGCTTGCTTTTCAGGACCAAAGAAAGGGCTTCCCTGCTCTCTTAATTCATGAAACGTATGGCAGAGAAAGGAGGGGCATCATGAAGCGAGCCCATGTTGGACTTTTTCTCGTTTGTCTGTTTCTCATTGCAACTGTCGGAACAGCCCAGACCGCCCAAGAGCCGGTTTACGGCGGGACCCTTAGGGCCGGTATGGAGGGCGAACCTCCCGGGCTCGATCCCACAATTAACCCCGCGGCGATTATCGACCGTGTGGTCTACAACAACCTCTTCGAGGGGTTAGTGAAGTTTGATCGCCATGGCAAGATCGTCCCGGGTTTAGCCAAAAGTTGGGACATCTCGAAGGATGGAAAAGTTTACACCTTCCATCTCGAGAAAGGCGTTAAGTTTCACAATGGCCAGCCCTTTACCGCTGCGGATGTGAAGTACACCTTGGACCTGGCCAAGGATCCGGATAACAAAACTAAAACCCATAAGGAATACTACAAGGACATTGCAAGCGTTGACGCCGTTGATGACTACACGGTCAAGATCACTCTCAGTGCCGTGAATTCTATGTTCTTCTATGACATGGCTAGGGGAGACTCGGTGATCCTGCCAAAAAACATGCAGCCCGAGATGAAAACCCGACCCATCGGAACCGGACCATTCAAGTTCAAGGAGTGGGTGAAGGGGGACCACGTCACACTAGTGAAGTTCGAACAATACTATCGTCCAGGCGTTCCCTACCTGGATGAGGCCGTTTTCAAGTTCATTGAGAATACCCCAGCCAGAAACGCTGCCCTGAAGGCGGACGATATTGATGTCATTGGTTGGGTTGCAAGTCCGGAAACAGCCGTTGAATTTGACAAGGATCCACGACTTAAGGTTACCAGTGGTGTGAGTACAGGGGACGTCATCATGTCGACCAACAATTCACGGAAACCTTTTAATGACGGCCGTGTCCGCCGCGCCATGGCTCATGCCATCGACCGCAGGGCTATCATCGACGGCGCCATGTTCGGATATGGGACACCCATTGGAAGCCACATGTCCCCGATCAACCCGAACTACGTGGATCTGACCTGGATGTATCCCTATGATCCGGAGAAAGCCCGAAAACTCCTGGCTGAGGCGGGATATCCAGATGGATTCGACGCAGTGATCAAACTGCCCTCTATATATCCTTACTCGGTTCGAAGTGGGGAGATTATCACCGATTTATTCAAGAGGGTCGGGATCAATCTCAAGATCGAACTCATCGAGTGGGGGCAGTGGATCGACCGGATCTACAGAAACGCGGACTATGATCTGACCGTGATCGGTCACGTCGAAGCCTTTGACATCGGGATTTACGCCAACCCGGAATACTATTTCCGCTATGATAACCCGACGTTTCAGGAGGTTATCAGGAGGGCCAGAGGGTCTGCGGATCCAGGCGAACAGAGTCGGCTTTATGCCATTGCCCAGTACATTCTCGCCAGTGATGCGGTGAACGGTTTTCTCTTTGAGGCCCCCAGTCTTATCGCCATGAGGGAAGAAGTCATGGGATGGTGGAAAGACTATCCGGCCATTGCTCACGATGTCACAGAGGTTTGGATAGCCAAGTAACTCAATTTGTGTCGATCTGAAGAATTCGAATATTTAGGGGCGGCCATTGTGTAACCTGGGGGGCCGCCTCGTTTTGCTTCTAAAATGACAACCTACCTTGTCAAGCGACTGATTGTCTTGATTCTCACCCTTCTCCTGGTCTCCATTGTGATCTTTGTTGTAATGCGGATCATCCCCGGAGATCCAGCCCAGATCATTCTCGGAATTCAGGCTACTCCAGAGGCAGTGGCAGCCCTGAGAGAGCAGCTGGGACTGGATCGGCCCCTGGTCGTCCAGTACCTTAGCTGGATCGGAGCGTTGGTCAAGGGGGATATGGGCCACTCCATCAACTATGGGGTATCCATTTCCGAACTGGTCATTCAACGACTGACAGTCACGGCTCCCCTGACCCTACTTGCGGTTCTTTTCTCTGTGGCGATTTCCATCCCCATGGGAATCTATGCTTCGACCCATCAGAACCGGCCGGGAGACTATGGTGTTATGATCTTCTCCCAGATTGGGCTTGCCATTCCGGCCTTCTGGGCGGGCCTTTTGCTAATTCTCCTTTTTGCTGTTCATCTCAATTGGTTTGCATCTGGTGGTTTTCCGGGCTGGTCAAAGAGTTTTTCGGGCTCCATAAAAAGCCTCCTCCTTCCTGCTGTCGCTCTCGGGTTGATCCGGGCCGCTGTCCTGGCTCGACTGACCCGTTCGTCCCTTCTTGAAGTCCTCCGGGAGGATTACATTCAAACGGCCAGGAGCAAGGGCCTCGGTGAACGTGTCGTCATCTACAAACACGCCTTTCGGAATGCGGTGATTCCGGTTCTGACCATCCTAGGTCTTCAGATCGGACAACTCCTGGCCGGAGCCATCATCATCGAGCAGGTCTTCTTCCTGCCCGGCCTCGGCCGGCTGGTCTATCTCGCTATCAACCAACGGGACCTTCCTGTGGTTCAGGCAGTTGTTCTTCTTATTGCAAGTATTATTGTGATTGTCAATTTTCTCGTCGATCTCATGTACGTCCTTCTCGATCCCAGAATTCGCCTGGAGTAGGGACGTGAAAAGATTCTTCAGAAACAGGAATTTCTCCATCGGGTTTGTCATCTCGTCGATTATCGTTACGGGCGCCCTCGTAAGCTTTGTATATACGCCTTATGATCCAACGGCCATGGACATCCGTCACCGCCTCCAAGGTCCCAGTCAGACACACTGGTTAGGAACCGATCATTATGGCCGAGACGTTTTCAGCCGTATCATGCAGGGCGCGGTCAACTCCATCATCGTGGGCCTGGTGGCCGTCAGTATCGGCATGGGTTTCGGGGTCCTGCTGGGCTCTCTGGCCGGATACGCTCGGGGAGTTCCGGACGAGGTGATCATGCGCCTGTCTGATCTTCTCTACGGTTTCCCTGCGGTTTTGTCGGCCATTCTCATCACCTCTGTCTTTGGTCCCGGCATCATCAACTCGATGGTGGCAATCGGCATCTTCTACATTCCTATCTTTTCCCGGCTTACACGGGCCAGCTCTCTCAGTGTATGGGAGCGGGACTACATAACCGCGGCAAGGGCAGCGGGCCGGAGCGATTCTTCCACGATGTTCCGACACATCCTTCCGAACATCATGGCTCCCCTGATCGTTCAGGGAACCATTCAGTTTGCCGTCGCCATACTCGCAGAGGCGGGTCTGAGCTATCTGGGGCTGGGGACACAGCCGCCAAAAGCAAGTTGGGGACAGATGCTCCAGGAAGCCCAAACTTTCATGGGGACATCACCCGGGCTGGCTGTGTTCCCAGGGCTGGCCATCGGTCTGGCGGTTTTGGGCTTCAATCTTCTCGGTGATGGACTCAGGGATACGCTGGATCCCAAGATGACCGGGGCAAGATAGATTGCCGAACCATGGAATATTCTGCTAAGGAGAAAATGAATTCGTGACGATAACACTACCAAGATGAGGAAGGAACCTCTGATGTCAGGGTTCCACATAAAGCGCTTCTAGAGACCCCTATGGAGCGAGGAGGGTCATATCAATGCGGAGTGAAGTCGATCAGTTGCTCGAAGACCTTGAATACATCCGCAGCAATGCCGGAAGTATTGGCCCAGATCATCCAAAAGTCAAGAAGTGGGTCGGTGAGGTGAGGAGTTACCTCAACCGCGAAAAAAATACTAAGGGACTCAAAAAGTTTGAGCAAATGGACTTCGTCAAAGGTGGCACCGAGATGTGGAGTCAAAATACCATCAGCCGGGGAAGCATTCGAAATTATAAGGCCGATCTTGATAGGATTGAGGGAATCCTTGAAAAAATGGAAGGGAGTTCGAGTGACTCATCACCAGATGAGAAGATTAAGGAACTTCTATTTGCGTCTTCTGAAGAACCCACACCGGAAGAGATCCCAGTCGACGCCCAGATAGATTCTCTTGTAGAGGACGCGCCAGTGGAGACCAGAAAGGAAGAAGAAAAAAAAGCCATCAAAGAACCACTTCGATTGGAGAGTACGATGGACCAAAATGTTGAACCCAACTTTGAAGCCATTAAGAAGCAGCATTTGTCCGCATCGGCTAGAGACGAGGCTGTTGATAAACTGATGGACGATCTCAAGGCTGAGATGAAAAGTTCTGAGCCCGATTGGGGAAAAATTCAGAACGTGATGGCTGATATGATGGGGCTAAAAAAGACCGGCGAGATCCTCGAGAGGTTAAAAGCCAACGTCAACACACCAGGGGTCTCATGGGAGACTGTTCGAGAAATCATGTCCGAACTCTGGGCCATCAAGAAGGATATGGTCATAGACCTGCTCCCAACCATACTGAAAACGTGAAAAAATGACTCCCTCTATTGTTTTTCTCACAACCACTGCCCAAAAAGAGATTTCACCTGTAAAAAGGGGATTGTCTCAAATCTTTTTGAGTTCTTTTTGCCCCATTCTAAAGCTATGTTCCTCCCCGGGGAAGACCCCCTTTTCCACCTCTTCTTTGAACTGCTTGAATGAGTGAAGCATGATCTCGCCAACCTGAGAATACTGCTTTACAAATTTGGGCACGAAACGGTCAAATAGGCCGACCATGTCCTGATACACCAGGACTTGCCCATCGCAACTGATTCCCGCACCGATCCCGATTGTGGGAATCCGGACGTTTCCGGTGATTCGTTCTGCGATCTCGGCGGGTATGGCCTCAAGAACCAGAGAAAACGCTCCAGCGTCTTCCAGAGCCTTGGCATCCTCGATTATCTTCTTTGCCGCTCCCGCACTCCTACCCTGGACCTTAAATCCTCCCAGTTGAGAGATTGTCTGGGGCGTCAGACCGATATGACCCATAACCGGAATCCCCGCCCGCGCGATGGCCTCAACGATATTCTGGACGGTTGTCCCTCCTTCGAGTTTCACAGCATCGGCTCCACCCTCCTTAATGAAACGCCCTGCATTTACGATGGCATCCTGCTCCGACGTGTTGTACGACATAAAGGGCATGTCGCCAACAACCATGGCAAATCGAGCGCCCCTGACAACCGCTTTCGTGTGGTGGATCATCTCATCCATGGTCACAGGAACCGTGGTCTCGTAGCCGAGCACGACCATTCCTAAAGAGTCCCCAACCAGAATCATGTCAATTCCCGCGCGGTCCACCAAAAGGGCGGTTGGATAGTCATAGGCGGTGAGCATGGTGATCTTTTGGCCCTGCCGCCTCTTCTCCAAAATGTCCGGAATGGTAATTTTCTCTCTTTCCATTGCCTAAGATCTCCGTCATGGTTTGAAGTTGCTTGGACGCCTAATGAAATATCCCTATTAGCCGTGGCAAAAAATCTACATCATTGGCCACAAACTTTTTTCACCACAGAGAACACCGAGATATCTCTTTTTCGTTTGCCGGGAGAGAGCGGCAAACGAAAAGCATGGCTGTTTTTGCACATCGCCGTCTCCCGATGGGCAAAAAATAGAGAATCCTTTGTGGCCTCTGTGTCTCCGTGGTTAGCAAATCCTAATAATCGGAATACGCTTGCGTGAGTCGTTTAACAAAGCACTAGGCTCCGAACCGTGCTTCGATTGTCTTAATGAGATATGTCAGGGTCGCGTTGACAGGTGTCGGGATTCCGAGAGCCTCTCCCTCTTTGACAATGCCCCCATTGATAAAGTCGATTTCTGTTCGCCGTCTGTTATCGATATCCTGCCCCATGGAGGAGCGATTCTGTGCAGTTGTTTTGCAGACCTGAAGGACCGTTTCAGCCGGATTTCCCCTCACAGGAACGCCTTTTTTCAGAGCGACCCTTTCTGCCTCCTGGACAGCCATCGTCATAAGGCGCTTTGTCTCATCATACTCGAGAAGCTCCCCGTTCTTTAGGCCCGTAATCGCGGTCACGGCATTGATTCCCACATTAATCAGGAGCTTCTCCCAAATAAGACACTCGATGTTATCGGATACCCCAGTAGGAATTCCAGCTCGGTTGAAGAGCGAGGAAATTCGTTCTACCTCTGGGGTCACCTTCCCCTTGACTCCTCCGACGGCGGTCGGCCCCTTTCCGCCATGTCTGATTCTGCCAGGGCCCAGGACGGTCGATCCCTGTGAGGTCACCCCCCCAATGACCTGGGCGCCACGGACTGCCGATTTGATACTCTCGATATTCCCGAGGCCGTTTTGAAGACTCAGAAAAACGGTCTCCTCTCCTACCATGGACAAACCGTATTCAACGGCAGCCTTCGTGATGTATGCCTTGACAAAGACAATGATAAGATCTGCGACACCCACCTCATCCGGATCGGTGGTCGCCCTCAGTTGGTAAACCAACTCCTTTCCTTCGGATTCCACGATAAGGCCATGGGAATTGATCTGGTTGATGTGCTCCCTCCAGATGTCCAAGAGCCACACCTCTCCCTCTTCTGATTGAGACAACATGGCCCCGAAGAGACTACCCATTGCACCAGCACCAAGCATAACGATTTTCACGGAGTCCTCACCCCATATGAATTGCCCTAAGGATACAGGGTTCGAAGCATGTTGTCCACCGCGGCCTCGTCAGGGGAAACCCCCTTCCCGGCTCCGGCAGGAGAGAGGGTCAACGGGAGAGCAAGGGAGGGAAGGCATCTGAGGGTTCCAATTCGAAACCTAAAATCGTCCTGAAAAAATCGGAACGGTAGAGAAACCCTGATTTCAAAACCGAGGAAACTCCTTAGTGAAGATCGATTGACTTTTTTCCTAGAGGTGGTAAGTTCACTCAAATCTGAGCCAGAAAAACTATTCCAGGGGAAAGAAAACCATGCGTTCAGACACGATGAAGAAAGGATTAACACGGTCACCCCATCGCTCCCTCTTCAAGGCCATGGGCTACAGCGATGACGAACTCGACCAACCAATTATCGGCATCGCCAATTCCGCCAATGAGATCATACCAGGCCATATTCACCTCGATCGTGTGGTGGAGGCAGCTAAGGCTGGAATTCGGATGGCCGGCGGAACACCAATGGAGTTCTCCACAATCGGGATTTGTGATGGAATCGCCATGGGCCATGAGGGAATGAGATACTCCCTTGCATCCAGGGAAGTGATTGCAGATTCGATTGAGCTTGTTGCATCAGCCTACCCTTTCGACGGTCTCGTTCTCGTACCCAATTGTGACAAGGTAATTCCGGGAATGATGATGGTCATGGCACGCCTCGATACCCCCTCCATCCTCCTCAGTGGAGGTCCAATGCTTACGGGCCGGTGGCAAAACTGCGATGTCGATCTCATCACCGTCTTTGAGGCACTTGGGAAGGTTACTTCCGGACAGATGACCGAGGAAGAGCTTTATGACCTTGAAAACGAGGCATGTCCCGGAGCGGGTTGCTGCAGTGGTATGTTCACTGCCAACACGATGAATTCACTGTCTGAAGCCCTGGGAATCGCATT